>Ga0302314_10001433_pt1 | contig 44730 bp, 33 predicted proteins | sample III_Palsa_N2_3_FD_200533 | JGI IMG/M metagenome (GOLD analysis project Ga0302314, IMG submission 200533) | Peat permafrost microbial communities from Stordalen Mire near Abisko, Sweden - III_Palsa_N2_3 | ecosystem: Environmental > Terrestrial > Soil > Palsa > Peat permafrost | place: Sweden...
TCGCCGTGCGGCACGCCGCGCTGTCCCGGAAGGCCAACGCGGACAAGAAGATCGGCATCCTGCTCTCCAGCTACCCGACCAAGCACGCGCGCATCGGCAACGCCGTCGGCCTCGACACCCCGGCCTCTGCCGTACGGCTGCTGCAGGCCATGCGCGAGGCCGGATACATGATCGGCGAGTTCCCCGAGGACGGCGACCAGCTCATCCACTCGCTGATCGCGGCGGGCGGCCACGACGTCGAATGGCTGACAGAGGAGCAGCTTTCGACAGCCACGGCGCGCGTACCCCTGGCCGACTACGAGTCCTGGTTCAATGCGCTGCCGACCCCGCTGCGCGAGGCCATCCGCGAGCACTGGGGCGAGGCGCCGGGCCAGCTCTACGTGGACGGCAACGACATCGTGCTGGCCAGCCTGACCTTCGGCAACATCGTGCTGATGATCCAGCCGCCGCGCGGCTTCGGCGAGAACCCGATCGCGATCTACCACGACCCGGAGCTGCCGCCGAGCCACCACTACCTCGCCGCGTACCGGTGGCTGGAGCGCACCTTCGGCGCCGACGCGCTGCTGCACCTCGGCAAGCACGGCACGCTGGAGTGGCTGCCGGGCAAGGGCCTCGGCATGTCAGCAGCCTGCGCCCCCGATGCCGTGCTCGGCGAGCTCCCGCTGGTCTATCCGTTCATCGTCAACGACCCCGGCGAGGGCACGCAGGCCAAGCGGCGTGCGCACGCGACCGTGATCGACCACATGATCCCGCCGATGGCCCGCGCCGACTCGTACGGCGAGCTGGCGAAGCTGGAGCAGCTGCTCGACGAGTACGCGACGGTCCAGGCGCTCGATCCGACGAAGGTCCCGACGCTGCGTGCCCAGATCTGGGAGGTTGTGACCTCCGCCGAACTGCACCGCGACATGCACCAGGAGTCGATGCCGGGGGAGGAGGAGTTCGACGACTTCGTGCTGCACATCGACGGCTACCTGTGCGAGATCAAGGACGTGCAGATCCGCGACGGCCTGCACATCCTCGGACGTGCCCCGGAAGGCGCGGAGCTGGTCAACGACGTGCTCGCGATCGTCCGGGCCAAGCAGGTGTTCGGCGGCGTGCACGGTGCGCTGCCCGGTCTGCGCCGCGCGATCGCCGCAGCGCAGGGCCTGCCCGAGGACGCCGAGGCCGACCCCGACCACGTCGATGAGCTGGAGCAGGACGCCCGCGATCTGATCGAGCTGCTCGCCGCCGCCGACTGGGACGCCGCCACTCCTTCCGTCCGCACTGCAGCTCAGTCCCCTGAGGTCCTGTCAGTCCTCGAATTCGCCGCCGCCGAGGTCGTTCCGCGCCTCCGTCGCACGACCGACGAGATCGACAACGTCCTGCTGGCCCTGAACGGCGGATACGTCCCGGCGGGCCCGTCCGGTTCGCCGACCCGAGGCCTCGTCAACGTCCTGCCGACCGGCCGCAACTTCTACTCCGTGGACCCGAAGGCCATTCCGTCGCGCACGGCGTGGGACGTCGGCAGCGCGCTCGCCGAGTCGCTTCTGGCGCGGCACAAGGAGGACACCGGCGAGTACCCGCGCTCGGTCGGCATCACCGTCTGGGGCACGAGCGCGATGCGCACCCAGGGCGACGACCTCGCCGAGATCCTCGCGTTCCTCGGCGTCCGCCCGACCTGGGACGCGGCGTCGAGGCGCGTCACCGGCTTCGAGGTCGTCCCGATCGCGGAGCTGGGACGTCCGCGTATCGACGTCACGGTGCGCATCTCGGGCTTCTTCCGCGACGCGTTCCCGCACGTGATCTCCCTGCTGGACGACGCGATCCAGGCCGTAGCGCAACTGGACGAGTCCGACGAGGAAAACTACGTCCGCGCCCATTCGAAGACCGACGAGCAGGGCCACGGCGACCGCCGTCGTGCCACGACCCGCATCTTCGGCTCGAAGCCCGGCGCGTACGGCGCGGGCCTGCTCCCGCTGATCGACGCGCGCAACTGGGACTCCGACGCGGACCTGGCGGAGGTCTTCGCGGTCTGGGGCGGCTATGCGTACGGCCGGGGCCTGGACGGCCGTGAGGCGCGCGCCGACATGGACGCCGCGTTCCGCAGGATCGAGGCGGCGGCCAAGAACCAGGACACCCGCGAGCACGACATCGTCGACTCGGACGACTACTTCCAGTACCACGGCGGCATGATCGCCTACGTAAGGGCACTGACAGGCAGCTCCCCGGCCGCGTACGTCGGCGACAGCGCCGTGCCCGACGCGGTCAAGACGCGCACCCTGGCCGAGGAGACCCACCGCGTCTTCCGCTCCCGCGTGGTCAACCCCAAGTGGATCGCGGCGATGCAGCGGCACGGCTACAAGGGCGCGTTCGAGCAGGCCGCGACGGTCGACTACCTGTTCGGCTACGACGCGACGGCCGGCGTGGTCGACGACTGGATGTACGAGCGTCTCGCCGCCGCCTACGTCTTCGACGAGACGAACGCCGAGTTCATGCGCAAGTCGAACCCCTGGGCGCTGCGCGGCATCGCCGAGCGGCTGCTCGAGGCGGCGGACCGGAAGCTGTGGGCCGACCCGGAGACGGAGACGCTGGATAAATTGCGCGCATTGTACTTGGAGCTGGAAGGCGATCTCGAAGGCGAGTAGGCAGAGATTCACTCGATATGATGAGTCGTCAGATAGAATTTTGTTTTTGTGGGTAGGTGGGACGTACGGTGGCCCCTATGACTACAGTGATGCCTGAGCACGTTACGCTGGGTGTGGGAACGGGCCGCCGACGCGGCGGTTCACGCCCGGCGACGAGGAGGCACTCTGTGACAAGGGAGCACTCTGCGGAGATCCCGGAAGTGCCGGTGACTGTCCACCAGCGTCTGAATCTTTCCGCTCCGCCCTATGAGCTCTGGGTGCGGGGTGAGCTGCTCGACGAGTTGGGCATCCGGGATGACGGTCGTGTCCGCGTCGAGATCATTGGGGGAGAGATCGTCGTGTCTCCCGGGCCTACCATCGACCACGCTGGAATCGTGGGCGACATCCAGTTCGCGTTGGATCGCTTACGAGCGCACGATGCCGCGTTCCCATGGCGGTCGGCGCAGAACGCGGACTTCAACCTCGAGCGCATCGCGGAGGGGTATATCCCCGACCTCGTCGTCTTGGACGCCGAGGTCTTCCGGGACGCGCGCAAGGCGAAGGTCCGTTTCCTCACGGCGGAGCAGCTGTCCATGGCCGTCGAAGTCACCTCGAAGTGGAATGCCGCCGACGACCGTGAACCCGGTCCCAAGCGTGAGCGGCGGTCCAAGTGGAACGGCTACGCGCTCGTCGGCGTCCCCTACTTCCTCTTGGTTGACCGCGATCCGCGGCGGCTTGTCGTTACGCTCTACTCGGAGCCGGATGTGGACGCCGGTGTCTACACGGTGAATCAGGCGTGGGAGTTCGGCCAGACGGTCTCTCTGCCCGAGCCGTTCGGCATCGAGATCCCGACAGAGGAATGGGAAGCCTGGGACGAGGACTGACGCCGGACTTCAGCCTTCAGCAAGTTCCCGCAGCTTGAGCACGGTGTTCCAGTTGCGCGCCGTGGCCACCTGAACCCCCAGCTTCCGGGTCAGGAATTGCTGCGTGAACTTGCTGGTGTGCACCCCGTTGGGGCTCCAGGAGTAGAGCTCATCGCCAAGGAACAAGAACTCATCGGGTTCGAAGTCCTCGGCCTTGAGCCCGGCAACGACCGCCGCGTCCGGCGCCTGCCCGAGCCCGAAGAACGTCACGACGTACCGCTTCGCATCGGCCACCCGCGCCGGCAGCGGATTCGCCGCGATGACCGCGTCGAGCTGCTCGGCGCTGCGCATCACCACCTCGACCACGAACCCGAACTCGTCGAGCAGCAGCTTTTCGAGCGCCGCGCCGTTCTCCGCAGGACTGCGCCCGCCGTCCGCGAAGAAGACGTTGCCGGATTGGAGGTACGTCGCCACCCCCACGAACCCGTCGCCCGCCATCAGCTCCTTCAGCCTGGCCATCGGCACCTGGCGTTTGCCCACGTTGACGGCGCGCAGCAGCGCGATCTGCTTACCCATGGCTCCGGATACTAACCGCAGCCGCCGACAGTCGCTCGGGGAACGCTCCAAGGGACATAATGCCTCTTGCCGCTGTGTCCCGTGTCCGCGCGAGGAGCGCCGGTGCGTTGCCCACCAGCCCGCCCCGCGCGCAATGACCAGCGGACTCGGCCCGCGTCGGCGTCCTGCGTTTGACTTGCTGGCCAGGAGACCGCTTAAGCCCTACAGCTTCCGAAACTGCCGCGCCTCTTCCGCCGCCGCGCGCACCGACTCCAGGTCCCCGCCGGCCGACGCCGTCACCACCGCGGCCACAGCGCCCTCGACGAACGGCGCGTCCGCCAGCACGGCCCGTGCGTCCTCGCCCACACCCTCGTCCAGCAAGGTCTTCACGGTCAGCAGGGCGCTGCCGAGGTCCCCGAGCAGCAGTACGCCCGCGCCCTGGTCGGCCTCGCGCACGGCCTGCTCGATCCGGCCGTAGCTGGTGCCGAGGCTGCCGTCGTCCATGCCGCCCGCCGCGATGATCGGCACTTGATCGCCGCCGAGCTCGCGCACCAGCTCCGCCAGGCCTTCAGCGAGTTTCCTGCTGTGCGAGACGAGGACCACACCGACCAGTTTCACGTGCGTCATCCTAACGGTCCGTCGCCTCGGCCTCGGCACCAGCTCCAGCACCGGTCCCGGCCCCGCCGCCGGCGAGCGTGTCCGCGAGCGCCCGCCACAGCAGCGCGCACGAAGCGCCGCCCGGATCCTCGTGCCCCTCGCTGCGCTCGCCGAGGTAGCTGGCCCGACCCTTGCGCGCCCGGAGCGGGATCGTCGCCAGCGCCGCCGCTTCGGCCGCGTCCGCCGCGAGTTCGAAGGCGCGCGCGGCCGACGCACCGTCAGCCAATGCCTCATCCAACGCCGTGATCGCAGGCGTCAGCACGTCCACCATGGTCTTATCGCCGACGCTCGCGCCGCCGAGTTTCCGCAGCCCCTCAAGACCCGCCGCGAACGCCGCCGCCAGATCCTGCGGGCCGACCTTCTCGGCCTCACCCAGCGCCTTGCCCATCCGCCGGAACAAGGTGCCGTACAAGGGTCCGGAAGCACCGCCCACCGAGGAGATCAGGGTCGAGCCCACCTGCACCAACACCGCGCCCGGGTATTGCGGCGGCTTGGCCTCCAGCGCGGCGCGGACCGTCGTGAACCCGCGATTCAGGTTCGTGCCGTGATCGCCGTCGCCGATGGCCGCGTCGAGGTCCGTCAGCCGGTCCTTGTCCCGCTCAACCGCCACCGCCACCCGGTCGATCCAGGCCAGCAGGACTCCGACGTCGAACCCGGCCTCGTCGCCGGCGTGCTCAGCGTTCACATACCCCACCGTAGTGCCGGAGTCCGGACCGGCGCATCCCAGAGTTCGAGCAGGTCGCCGTCGGCGCGGCAGAGGGTGACCGAGAAGCCCGGCATGTCCAGGCTGGTGACGTAGTTGCCGACGAGGTTGCGCGCGATGCTGATGCCGCGTGACTTCAGTGCCTTGTCCACCTCGTTGTAGACCACGTACAGCTCGAGCAGCGGGCTCGCGCCCATCCCGTTGACCATGGCGATCGTCTCGCCGGTGAAGTCGAGGTCGGCGCAGATCGCGTCCACGGCCGCCTCCGCCAGCTCGGCCGCCGGGGCCATCGGGGCCCGGCGGCGGCCCGGCTCGCCGTGGATGCCGATGCCGAGCTCGATCTCGTCCTCGCCCAGCTCGAAGCCGGGACGGCCGGCCGCGGGCGTGGTGCACGGGCCGAGCGCGATGCCGAACGAGCGGCTCTCGGCGTTGACCCGCGCGGCCATCGCGGCGACGGAGGGCAGGTCGGCCCCCCGCTCGGCCAGCGCGCCGGCGATCTTCTCGGCGAACAGCGTCGCCCCGGTGCCGCGCCGCCCGGCGGTGTAGAGCGAGTCCTCCACCGCCACGTCGTCGTTGATCAGCACGGAGCGCGACTCGATGCCCTCGTCCTCCAGCAGTTCGGCGGCCATCTGGAAGTTGAGCACGTCGCCCGTGTAGTTCTTGACCAGGAAGAGCACCCCGGCGCCGGCTTGCGTGGCCTGCGCCGCGGCGAGCATCTGGTCCGGGACCGGCGAGGTGAACACCTCGCCCGCGCAGGCCGCGTCCAGCATGCCGGGGCCGACGAAGCCGGCGTGCAGCGGTTCGTGCCCTGATCCGCCGCCGGAGACCAGCGCGACCTTGCCCGCCGTGGCCGCGTGGGCCGCGCGGTGTACGAAACGGCGCTCGACGTCCACCGACAGCTCGGGGTGCGCTGCGGCCAGCCCCGCCAGGGCGTCCGCGACCACGGCTTCCGGCGCGTTGATCAGCTTCTTCATGCTGCCATTCTGCTCCCGAACACCCACCCGCGATAGGCGGGGGTTGCGGCCGGTTTGGGCCGTGCGGGCCTGTGGATATGCTCTACCCGTCGGCAGCGCGGGAATCCGGTGCAAGTCCGGAACGGTCCCGCCACTGTCAACGCCCGTCCACCGACGTAGCCCGTCGGGGGGACGCGCGTGAGTCAGGAACCGCGCCCGACACCTGTCAATTGCTTGCTCCGACGGGCGTGGGCTCCCGCGAGTAGAAAGGCGCCGTGTTGCGTTTCCCCTTTTCAGCCGTGCTCGGTCAGGACGACCTGCGCTTGGCGCTGATCCTCAACGCGGTGCATCCCGCAGTCGGCGGTGTGCTGGTGCGCGGCGAGAAGGGCACCGCGAAGTCGACGATGGTGCGCGCGCTCGCCGCGGTGCTGCCCCCGGTGGAGGTGGTGCCCGGCTGCCGTTTCTCCTGCGATCCCGCGTCGCCCGACCCCGCCTGTCCGGACGGTCCGCACGCCGTCGGCGTTGACGCCGCCACGCGCCCGGCCCGGCTGGTCGAGCTGCCGATCGGCGCGTCCGAGGACCGGTTGACCGGCGCCCTCGACCTGGAGCGGGCGCTCGGTCGCGGCGAGGCGGCGTTCCAGCCGGGGCTGCTGGCGGCGGCGCACCGGGGCCTGCTGTACGTCGACGAGGTCAACCTGCTGCCGGACCACCTGGTGGACGTGCTGCTGGACGCCGCCGCGATGGGTGAGGCGCACGTCGAGCGCGACGGGGTCTCGGTGCGGCACGCGGCGAGGTTCCTGCTGGTCGGCACGATGAACCCGGAGGAGGGCGAGCTCCGTCCGCAACTGCTGGACCGCTTCGGCCTCACGGTGGACGTGGTCGCGAGCCGGGAGCCGCGACAGCGCGCGGAGGTCGTGCGGCGCCGGCTGGCGTACGAGGCGGACCCGGCGGGATTCGTCGCACGCTGGGCCGAGGCGGACGCGGAGGTCGGTCGGCGGATCGCGGCGGCGCGCGAGGCGCTGGCGAAGGTCGTGCTGCCGGACGCGGAGCTGGAGCGGATCGCCCGGATCTGCGCGGCCTTCGAGGTCGACGGCATGCGCGCGGACCTGGTGACGGCGCGTGCGTCGATCGCGCTGGCGGCGTGGCGCGGGCTGTCGGCGGTGACGTCCGAGGAGGTGCGTGACGCGGCGCGGCTCGCGCTGCCGCACCGGCGCCGGCGCAACCCGTTCGATGCCCCGGGCCTCGACCAGGAGCAGTTGGACCAGGCGGCGCAGGACACGGACCCGCAGGATGGGCCGGACGGGCCGGACGGCGGCGCGCCCGAAGACCGCGGTCCCGAAGACGATGGGCCGGATGGGGGTGGGTCGGGTCCGGATAACAGGCCCAACACTCCGCGAGAGACCCAAGCCGAGCGGAACGACAGCGAACAGGCCGAGCACACGCCGTCGCCTGCGGATTCTCCGGTAGACGCTCCCGTCAACCCCGCCGCCAAGCCGCCCGCCCAGTCGACCGCTCCGGAACAGTCCGCCGTCGCCGCCTCCGACCCGTATCGGACGCGCCTGTTCTCCGTACCCGGCGTCGGCGCGGGCGTCCCCGGACGCCGTTCCGCCGGCCGGTCGAACGGACGGGGCCGCACCGTCGGCGCCCAGCAGCCCACCCCCGGCGCCGCGTACGGACAGGTGATTCATCTTCCTGCGACGCTGCGGGCCGCCGCCCCGCACCAGGCCGGGCGACGTACCGCCGACGACGCGCGTCTCGTGCAGCTCAGGCCCGCCGACCTGCGTACCGCCGTGCGCCGCGACCGTGAGGGCAACCTCGTGCTGTTCGTGGTGGACGCGTCCGGTTCGATGGCCGCTCGTGCACGCATGTCCGCCGTGAAGGGCGCCGTCCTCTCGCTGCTCCTCGACGCGTATCAGCGTCGTGACAAGGTCGGCCTGATCACGTTCCGCGGCACCGGGGCCGAGGTCGCCCTGCCGCCGACCGGATCCGTCGAGGCCGCCGCCGCCCGCCTCGCCGCGCTGCCGACCGGCGGCCGGACTCCGCTCGCGGCCGGACTCCTCACGGCGTACGACGTCGTGCGGCGGGAGCGGCTGCGCGACGCCCGGCGCCGTCCGCTGCTGGTGCTCGTCACCGACGGACGCGCGACCGGCGGATCCGGGGCGCTGGCCGAGGCCCGCCGCGCCGCCGCCTTCCTCGGCCGGACCGGCGTGGCCAGCATCGTCGTGGACTGCGAATCCGGCCCGGTCCGCCTCGGCCTGGCCGGCGAGATCGCCGGGCACCTCGGCGGAGAGCACGTGCCGATGGGCTCGCTCTCCGCGGCTGCGCTGGGCCGGACCGTCCGCCGAGCCACCGGCGATGACCAGCACCTCGTCCGAAAGGCGGCCTGAGTCCCGATGCCCCAGGGCAAACCCGAGTTCGTCCCCGAGGACGGCCTCACCACCAAGCAGCGCCGCAGCCTGCCGCTGACGATCGTGCACACCGGCCACGGCAAGGGCAAGACCACCGCCGCCTTCGGCCTCGCCCTGCGCGCCTGGAACGCGGGCTGGCCGATCGGCGTGTTCCAGTTCGTGAAGTCGGCCAAGTGGAAGATCGGCGAGGAGCCGGTCTTCAAGACCCTCGGCGCGCTGCACGAGCAGACCGGGCAGGGCGCGCCGGTCGCCTGGCACAAGATGGGCGAGGGCTGGAGTTGGATCCAGCGTGACCTGCACAGCGACCCGGAACTGCAGGCGGAGAACGCGCGCGCCGGGTGGGAGCAGATCAAGCGCGACCTGGCCGCCGAGACGTACAAGCTCTATCTGCTCGACGAGTTCACCTACCCGATGAAATGGGGCTGGGTGGATGTCGAGGAGGTAGTGTCCGTTCTGCGTGATCGGCCGGGTACCCAGCACGTCGTCATCACCGGTCGGGACGCGGCGCCCGCCCTGGTCGAGTACGCCGACCTGGTGACCGAGATGACCAAGATCAAGCACCCGATGGACGCGGGCCGGAAGGGACAGCGGGGCATCGAATGGTGAACGCCGGCACGCCGCGCGTGATGATCGCCGCACCCGCCTCCGGCCACGGGAAGACCACCGTGGCGACCGGGCTGATCGCCGCCTTCGCCCGCCGAGGCCGCAAGGTCGCGCCGTTCAAGGTGGGCCCGGACTACATCGATCCTGGCTATCACTCGCTCGCGGCCGGGCGGCCGGGGCGCAACCTCGATCCGTTCCTGGTCGGCGAGTCGCGCACGACGGGCGTTTTCGGCCACGGCGCGGCGGGCGCGGACCTCGCGATCGTCGAGGGCGCCATGGGCCTGTACGACGGCGCGGTGGGCCGGGCCGACTTCGCCTCGACCGCGCACGTGGCGCGGCTGATCGGCGCTCCGGTCATCCTGGTCGTGGACGCGGCGGCGCAGGGCTACTCGGTCGCCGCGCTCGTCGCCGGATTCCGCGATTTCGACCGCCGGGTGGAGATCGCGGGAGTCGTGCTCAACCGCGTCGGCTCGGAGCGGCACCGGGAACTGCTGGAATCGGCGCTCGGCGAGGTCGGCCTTCCGCTGCTCGGCGCCTTGCACCGGTCCGACGCGGTGGCCACCCCGTCGCGGCACCTCGGCCTCGTTCCGGTCGCCGAGCGCGCGCCGGAGGCGCTGGCCACGGTGGACGCGCTCGCCGACCTGATCGCCGCGAACCTCGACCTGGACCGGATCGAGCGCATCGCCGGGACCGCCGCGCAGGCTTCTCCGGGGGCCGCGGCAGACGCCTGGTCCCCGCAGGACGCGATCGCCGGGCTCGGTGGCCCCGTCGTCACGCCGACCGGGAAACGCCCGGTCGTCGCGGTGGCCGGGGGAGCGGCGTTCACCTTCTCCTACGCCGAGCACGCCGAACTGCTCGAAGCCGCCGGAGCCGAGGTCGCCGCCTTCGATCCGCTGCACGACCCGAAGCTTCCGGAAGGCACGTCCGCCCTGGTCATCGGCGGCGGATTCCCCGAGGTCCACGCATCGGCGCTGGCCGAAAACGCCTCGCTGCTCGCGCAGGTGCGCGAATTCGCGGCCGGCGGCGGCGTGATCGCGGCCGAGTGCGCAGGGCTGCTGTACCTTGCGAAGTCGCTGGACGGCGTGCCGATGTGCGGCGTCCTCGAAGCTGAAGCAGTGATGACCAGGCAGCTAAAGCTCGGCTACCGAGAGGCGATCGCCGCCAGAGACTCCGTACTCTGCGATGTCGGGGAGCGGATCAACGGGCACGAGTTCCATCGCACGACCCTGACTCCGGCCGGGTCCGCGGAGCCCGCGTGGTTCTGGCGCGGGAACAAGGCGGAGAAGGTCGACGAGGGCTTCGCCTCGCCCCGGCTACACGCCTCCTACCTGCACGTTCACTGGGCCGGCACGCCGAATCTGCCGCGCCGGATCGTGGCCGCCGCGGCCGGTGACGTGAAATGAGGACGCTGATCGGGATCGGCGTTGGCCCAGGGGACCCGGAACTGCTGACGCTCAAGGCGGCGCGTCTGCTGCACGAGGCCGACGTCGTCTTCGCGCCCTCGACCGCGCTCGACCGCGAGTCGCGCGCCGAGCAGATCGTGCTGGCGGCGACCGAGATCCGGGCGCGTCGGCTGGCCTTCGCGCTGGAGGATCAGGGCGGAGTCACGGCCGAACGCGCGGCGGCGTGGGACGCGGCGGCGCGCGCAGTCGTCGAGGCTTTCGACGCGGGCGCGGAAACGGTCGCGTTCGTCACACTCGGGGACCCGAATGTGTATTCCACCTTCGGATATCTCGCGCAGACCGTAGCCGGTCTCGACGTCGGCATTCGCATCGAAAGCGTTCCCGGTATTACGGCGATGCAGGACCTCGCGGCACGTGCGGATGTGCGTCTCGCCGAGGGCCGCGAGCCGCTGACACTTGTTCCCGCGACAACCGGTCTCGACGAATTGGAAAAGGCGCTCAACCTTCCCGGGACTGTTGTCGTTTACAAGGGTGGAAGGCAGCTCGGCGAACTGAAGGCGAGAGTTGAGGAGATGGGTCGGATGGAAAAGGCGGTGCTCGGGACGGATCTCGGGCTTCCGACGGAGAGCGTGGGTCTCCTCCGGGACCATGCGGAGGGCCGCGCGCCCTACTTCACGACCCTGATCCTGCCGCCCGTGCGCGGAGCCCGCGGGGAGGCGCTGTGATGCCCGCGCGAAGCGCGACGGCCGAAGGCCGCGGCAAGGTCACCTTCATCGGGGCGGGCCCCGGCGCGGCCGATCTGATCACGCTGCGCGGTGCCCGGGCGATCGGCGCGGCCGACATCGTCATCTGGGCCTCCAGTCTGGTCCAGGCCGAGATCCTGGAGCACGCCCGGCCCGAGGCGGTCGTCGTGGACTCCGCCGCACTGCCGATCGAGGGCGTGCTGCCGTACTACGAGCAGGCCGCCCGCGAGGGGCTGCGCGTCGCGCGGGTGCATTCCGGCGATCCGGCGCTGTGGGGCGCGATCCAGGAGCAGCTCGAACGTGCGCGGGAACTCGGCCTCGAGACGGAGGTCGTGCCCGGGGTCTCCGCGTTCTCCGCCGTCGCCGCGCTGGCCCAGCGCGAGCTGACCGTGCCCGAGGTCGCCCAGTCCGTCATCCTCACCCGGCTCGAGGGCGGCAAGACGCCGATGCCCGAAGGGGAGACGATCCGTTCCTTCGCCGCGCACGGCACCACGATGGCGATCTTCCTGTCCGCGGCGCGCTGCGGACAGCTCGCCGCCGAGTTGCTCGCGGGCGGGTACCAGCCGGAAACCCCCGTGATCGTCGCCTCCCGCGCCACCTGGCCGGACGAGGAGCTGGTGCAGTGCACCATCGGCACGATGGCCGAGACCGTCAAGGCCCGCAAGCTCTGGAAGCACACCTTGTTCCTGGTCGGCCCGGCCCTCGGCGCCGCCGGCACCCGATCGCACCTCTACCACCCCGGCCACTTCCACGAATACCGTCGCGCGGACCCCGAGGCTCGGCGCGTCCTGCGCGCCGCCAAGTGAGCGGCGGGAGGAGATTTTTCGTGCCAGACCTCGCGACACGCGCAGCGACCGGAGCTCCGACCTGGGAGGCCCGCGGCAGCGAAGCCGAAACGCCACGCAACGTATACGGACTCTGGGATACTGCCGGGATTCATCCCGTGCGCCCGGAGTCGTCGCGCGTGCGGGTCGGTCCGAGCACGGCACGGGGAGACGAGGACGGGGATGTACGGCATGGGTGAGCTCACGGTCATCGGATACGCGGGTGCGGAACTGGGCGCGGATGCGCGCGCCGTCCTGAAGACGGCGACCCTGGTCGTCGGCGGGGCACGGCACCTCGCGGCGGTCCCGGTGCCGCAGGACGCGCGGACGATCCAGATGGGCGCGCTGGAACCGGCGCTCGACGCGCTCGGCCGGCACGAGGGCCGCGCGGTGGTGGTCGCCTCGGGCGATCCGGGCTTCTTCGGCGTGGTCCGGCGACTGCGCGCGGGCGGGCTCGAGGTGCATCGGGTGATCCCGGCGGTCTCCTCCGTGGCCGCCGCGTTCGCCGCGGTCCGGCTCGACTGGGACGACGCCGCGGTGGTCTCCGCGCACGGCGGCGCCTCCAACACGCGCAGGAGCCTGCGTCGCGCGGTCAACGCCTGCCTCGCGCACCCGAAGGTGGCCGTGCTCACCGGGCCGCGGGCCACCCCGCGTGACCTGGCGAAGGCGCTGCTCGCGGCGGGCCTGCGGGCGAGCGACCGGGTCATCTGGGTCGCCGAGCGGCTCGGCACCGACGAGGAGCGGGTGCTCTCCTTCGACCTCGCCGAGGCCGCGCAGGCGCGTACCGAGGAACCCAACGTCGTGCTCTGTCTCGCCCCGGTTCCGGCGCGCGAGTCCTCCGGTTGGCTGGCCGGCGCGCGCTCGGGCGGCCTGACCGCGGGCGACGCTCCGGCCGCGCCGCTGCCCGACGAGGCCTTCGAGCACCGCGACGGCCAGATCACCAAGCAGGAGACGCGCACCCAGGTCGTCTCCCTGCTCGGCCCGAAGTTCGGCGACCTGATCTGGGACCTCGGCGCGGGCTCGGGATCCGTCGGCATCGAGTGCGCGCGGCGCGGCGCGGCGGTGCTGGCCGTCGAGCAGGACGCAGAGTCCTGCGAACGCATCAGGAGTAACGCGGCTAAGCAGGGCGGCACAGGACTATATATACGTGCGGGCGACGCGGCGGACCTCGTGTCCCGGCTGCCGGAGCCGGACGCGGTGTTCATCGGCGGCGGCGGGATCGATGTGCTGCGCGCGGTGCTCGACTGCCGCCCGCCCCGGCTTGTCGCCACCTTCGCCTCGTTGGAGCGCGCGAGCTCCGTGCTCCCGCTGCTCGCCAGCCACGGCTATGCGGCCGAAGGCATGCTGCATCAGGCCTCGCGCTTCGCCGCCCTGCCCGACGGCACACACCGCCTCGCGGCGCAGAACCCTGTCTTCATCGTGTGGGGTGTGCTGCTATGACCACAACGCGGCGCCTGGCCTGCATCGCCGCGACCGACTCCGGCCGCGAGGCCGCGGCGCACTTAAAGGCCTTGTGGCCCAACGAGGTCGAGATCGTCGCGCTGGACTCGGTCGCCGACTCCCTACGCGCCGCGTTCCAGGACTGCGACGCGGTCGTGGCGTTCCTGGCGACGGGCGCAACGGTCCGCATCCTGGCCCCGCTGCTAGGCCACAAGACCACCGACGCACCGGTGGTGTGCGTAGACGAGGGCCGCCGCCACGTGGTGGCCCTTCTAGGCGGCCACTACGGAGCCAACGACCTGGCGCGCCGCGTAGCCGCGGCGATCGGCGCGGAGCCCGTGATCAGCAACGCCCGCGACGCCGAGGGCATCAGGCCGCTTCCTCCGCTCCCGCCGGAAAGCGCAGCCACAAGGGGCGTCGGATCGCCGCCCTCGACGTCGCCCGACAGGCGCATCATCGTCGGCGTGGGTGCGTCCCGAGGCGTCAGCGCCGAGGAGGTCCTAGAGACCGTAGACGCCGCCTTAGCCCGCGCGGGACTGTCCGCAAACGGGGTCTCCGCCCTCGCCACCGTCGACCTCAAGGCCGACGAACCCGGCATCCGCGAGGCCGCCGAACTGCGCGGCTGGCCACTAACCTGCCATCCTGCCGCGGAGCTGGCCGAGGTCGAGGTCCCAAACCCATCCGAGGTGGTTCGCGCGGCAGCCGGAACCCCGTCCGTAGCCGAGGCCGCCGCGCGCCACGCCGGCCCTGGCCGCGAACCCGGCCGCCTGCTGGTCCAGAAGACGAAATCCGCAAGGGAGTACCCGATGGCAACCGCCGCCGTGGCCGAGCACAGCGCCCGCGAAGCCGAGGCAGAATCCAGGCCGGAAGCCGAAAGCCCCGCCCCGGCCATCGCGCCCACCGCCGCGTCCGATGTGCTCATCGCCGAATCTGTCGCGGCCGAGCGCGGCCACGAGTCGGGCGAGCCGGTGGAGGGCGCGAGTCGGGGCCGACTTGCCGTGATCGGGCTCGGTCCAGGCGCCCGCGACCTGACCGCGCCGCGTGCGCTCGCGGAGCTCCGGGCGGCCGAGATCGTCGTCGGGCTCGACCAGTACGTCGAGCAGATCCGCGACGTGCTCGCGCCTGACGCGCGCATCGAGGCGACCGGGCTCGGTGCCGAGGAGCAGCGTGCCCGCAGCGCCGTGGACCTGGCCCGGGCCGGGCATCGGGTCGCGCTGATCGGTTCTGGCGACGCCGGTGTGTACGCGATGGCCTCTCCGGCACTGGACCACGCCGAGACGGCCGAGATCGAGGTCGTCTGCATCCCCGGGATCACCGCGGCGACCACGGCCTCGAACGTGCTCGGGGCTCCGCTCGGCCACGACCACTGCTCGATCTCGCTCTCCGACCTGCACACCCCGTGGCCCGCGATCGAGCGGCGGGTGCGGGCGGCGGCCGAGGGCGACTTCGTCGTCAGCTTCTACAACCCGCGCTCCGCGAAGCGGGATTGGCAGCTGCCGAAGGCTCTTGCGATCCTCGCCGAGCATCGGCCCGCCACGACCCCGATCGGTTGGGTGCGCAACGCCGGGCGTCCCGACCAGACACACGGCCTGACGACGCTCGCCGAGTTCGATCCGGCCGTGATCGACATGTACACGACCGTGATCGTCGGCTGCTCGCAGTCCCGCATCGTCGCCGGGCGTTTCGTCACGCCCCGGGGGTACCGGTGGGCCGAATGAGCCGAACGAGCTACCCAGTCGCCGGGATCGTTGCGTCCCCGGAGGTTTGCCCGGCGAACGCTCTTGAAATGAAAGCAAGGAAGTGAACAGAGTCGTCCACCCCATCGAGCAGGAGTCCTTCGCGATCCTGCGCGGCCAGCTCGCCGCCCGCTTTCCGCAGGTCCCGGCGGGTCCGCCGCTGGCGCGTGCCGTGCTGGAGCGGGTCGTGCACGCCAGCGCCGACCTCGAATACGCCGAGGATCTGGTGCTGCCCGAGGAGCCCGTGCTCGAGAAGGCGGTGGCCGCGCTGCACGAGGGCGCGCCCGTAGTCGCGGACGTGGCGATGGTCGCGGCCGGGATCACCAGGCGGCAGGCGCTGTGCCGGATCACCGACCCGCGCGCGGCCGAGCTGTCGAAGACCGCGGGGATCACGCGTTCCGCGGCGGCGCTGCGGCTCGCGGCCGAGGAGGCCGGTCCCGGCGCGGTCTACGTCATCGGGTGCGCACCGACGGCGCTGTTCGAGCTGATTGAGCATGCCGAGAGCTACCGGCCGCTGCTCGTGCTGGGCCTGCCGGTCGGCTTCGTCGGCGCGGTCGAATCCAAGCAGGCGCTGCGGGAGAGCGGGTTGCCCGCTGTCAGCAACTTCTCCGGCAAGGGCGGCTCGGCGGTCGCCGCCGCGGCGCTCAATGCTCTGCTCTACTGGGAGTCGGGGGTGAGGTCGTGAGCGAGCTTGCGAGCGAATCATTGAACACAGTCGCGAACGGGCTACCGAGCGTCGGCGAGGTGGCCGCGTGAGCGCGCTGCTGATCGTCGGTCATGGGACGCGTGACGAGGACGGAGCCGAGGAGTTCCGCAGGTTTGTGAGCCGGGTCGAGACGCGCGCGGTCGAGCGGGGTACGGCGGACGCCGTGGCCGGCGGCTTCATCGAGCTCTCGCCGCCGCCGCTGAAGGACGCGGTGGCCGGGCTCGTCGGGGCCGGGCACCGGAATCTGACGGCGGTCCCGCTCATCCTGCTGGCCGCGGGGCACGCGAAGGGCGACATCCCCGCCGCGCTTGCCCGGGAGCAGGAGCGGCACCCGGGGCTCCGGACGACGTACGCCCGACCGCTCGGTCCGCATCCGGTGATCCTGGATCTGTTGCGGCGCCGACTGCAGGAGACGCTGACGGCGTCGGCCGCGGCAGCTCGAGCGGACGCCGTGCTTCTCGTCGGCCGCGGCACCACCGACCCGGACGCCAACGCGGATCTTTACCGCGCCGCGCGGCTGCTCTGGGAGACGACGCGGGATCTGGGTGTGCGCCAGGTCGAAGCGGCCTTCGTATCCCTTGCCGAACCCTCTGTCCCAGCCGGCCTCGACCGGCTGCGCGCGCTCGGGGCAGAGCGCGTGGTCGTGCTCCCGTTCTTCCTCTTCCCCGGCGTCCTGCCGACCCGCATCCACGGGCAGGTGCACGACTGGACCGCGGCGAACCCCGGCCTCGCGGCCACCGTCGCCGGCGTCATCGGGGACTGCGACGAACTCGCCGACCTCGTCGTCGAGCGCTACCTCGAGGCGGACGGGCGCGGCGGCGCCCCGGCCGGGATGAACTGCGACGCCTGCGTCTACCGGATCGCGTTGCCCGGCTTCGAGGCGCGCGTCGGCCAGGAGCAACGCCCGCACGACCATCCGGACGACCCCGCCCATGCGCACGGGCACTCCCACAGCCACCCCCATCACCACCACGATCACCCCCAACCGCACGAGCAGCGGCACAGTACCGCCGCCGACCTGTACCCGGAAGTCCGCTCCGCAACGGAAACGCGGCCTTCCAGCCCGGTCGGACCACCCCCGCCCGCCATGGGACGATCGGACGCATATGGCAACTGAGCACGAGAAAGGGCCGCTCGGGGCGAACCCGAAGGCCGCCGCCGCCTCGCGCGTGACGGTGACGGTCATCGGCTTCGACGGCTCCCCTCCCAACCCGGCCGCGCGCCGGGCCCTCGAACAGGCGACGCTCGTCATCGGCAGCATCAGGCACCTGGACCTGCTCCCGGTCCCGGAGGCCGCCCGCCGCATCTACATGGGCGGGCTCGGCGCCGCGCTCACCCGCCTCGCCCTGCACGACGGCCCGGCCGTCGTGGTGGCCTCCGGCGACCCCGGTTACTTCGGCGTCGTGCGGGCGCTGCGCGAGCAGGGCCTGCGGGTACGCACCATCCCCGCGGTCTCCTCCGTCGCCACCGCCTTCGGCCGGATCGGCCTGGCCTGGGAGGACGCCGTGGTCGTCGCGGTGGATCCGCCGGCCGACGGAGTCGACGGCGCCAACCGCGAGCCCGGCCGGGTGCGCACCGGCGGACGCGCCGCCAAGGACGGCGGTTTCGGCCACGGGCCCGGAGCCAGCCTGCGCGCGGCGGCCAACCTGTGCCGCGCGTACCCGAAGGTGGCCGTGCTCTGCGGGGAGGGCGCCGGACCGCGCGAGCTGGCCGTGGAACTGCTCGGCCCGGACAAATCAGGACCCGCACGCACCCTGGTCGTCGCGCAGCGCCTCGGCGAGCCCGAGGAATCGGTCGAATGGCTCAGCCTGGACGAAGCCGCTGAACGGCACATCTGGGGCGATCCGTGCATCGTGCTGTGCATCGACGAGGCGCAGGTGCTCGCGCCCGGCGCCTCCGGTTCCGGCGCGGTGCCGGTGGCCGGCTGGGCCGGCCCGGGCGGCGGCTGGGCCTCGGCCGACAACGCCTTCGTCTACCGCTCGGGACGGGTGCTCGGCGCCGAGGCCCGCGCGCTGGTGCTGGCCCGCCTCGCCCCCCGCCCCGGCACGCTGATCTGGGACGTCGGGGCCGGTTCAGGTTCGGTCGGCATCGAATGCGCCAGGCTCGGCTCCGCCGTCGTCGCCGTCGAGCGGGACGCCGACTCCTGCGAACGGATAGACCTCAACGCGACGATGCATCAGGTGCGGCTGCGCGTGGTGCGCGGCCAGGCCCCGGAGGCGCTGCTCGACCTGCCGCAGCCGGACGCGGTCTTCCTCGGCGGCGGCGGCGCGGACGTGCTGCGCGCGGTCACCGGCCGGGACCCGCGGATAGTCGTCGCGGCGCTGACCGCGATCGACCGGGTGGCGGAGGTCAAGGCGGGACTGCGCGGCGAGGGGCGGGAGCGGCGCCGGGTCGACGGCGTGCTGCTGCAGTCCTCGCGGCTGGTCTCGCTGCCCGGCGACGCCCACCGCTTCGCCGCCCAGGACCCGGTCTTCGTGCTGTGGAGCGAGCGCTCCTGACAGCCCCTCACCATGCGCCGCGCACACCGGTGCGTGCCGTCGCGGATGCCGCGGATGCCGCGGATCTTCTGCGTGCGCAGGGGAATCCCGTCCTTTCCGGTATTCCCGAATTGCCGCGAACGTGCGGAGCGCCAGGTCCATCGGACGGGTGGCGTGCGTCACTCGCTCAGCCGGTTGACGGGTTCCCGGCACCGGCGCACTGCCTGATACTGGGCTGCGCGTGCCATGCTGGCGAGCCGGGCGGCGATGACGGCGGGCGCGCGTTCCGGGTAGGGTACGTGATCGCCGTGCCGCGGGCGCGTTGCGCAGATCCGTCGGTCCGCACGGGTCTTCGGGCGGGGGAACAAGGCTTCGGCCGCCGACGCGGCAGGTGGACTAGTGAACGAGGAGGCACGATGACCGGCACCGACGAGTTCGGCCACGAGCTCGACGCGCAGGGCTACGAGCGCGTGGCGGGCCCTGTCGACGGCGTGCGGCCGGACCAGCGTGCGACGGCCCCGCGGCCCCGCGGCCCGCAGCCGGTCGGCCAGCCGATACCGGGTCAGGTGCCGCAGGACGCGCCGTGGCTGACCGGTGCCGCGAGCGGCCAGGGCTACGCCGAGTCGGCCTTCGGCGCGCAGCAGCGGCCCGCCGGGTCCCCGATGCCGGGCCAGGCACCGATGGTCGCGCCGATGCCGGGGGTGGCGAGCGTGACCGTGCCGCAGTCGATGCCGACGGGCCACGACGCGCCCACCGCCGAGTTCCCCCGGATCTACGACGGCGGCGCGCCGGAGGACTACCAGGTCCCGCCCGCCTCCGCCGCGCCGACGCTGCCCCGCTCGATTCCGCGGCTGCCCGCGCAGCCGGGCCCCGACCAGCAGCTCTTCGCGCCCACGCAGCAGCAGATGGCGGACGTGTCCGGCGGTCCGCTGCCGCAGCAGGCCGTCGGTCGGCCGGGCCCGGTCCCGCAGCAGCTGTCCCCGCAGCCGCCGCAGATGGCGGCGATCCCGCAGCCCGCCGCGCCCGCGCCCCAGTTCGCCCAGCCGCAGCAGTCGCAGCAGGACCCTGACGAGCTCGGCTACCCGCCGGAGCAGGAGTTCGACCCGCTCTCCGGCTCCGCCTCGTGGTCCGCCGCCCCGCCGCGCGCCGGCCAGGCCGCGCAGCAGACCCAGGCGCAGCGCCCGGCGGTGCCCGCGCAGCCGATGCCGGGTCCGGCCCCGCTGCCCGAGCGCGGCGCGGCCAGGTCCGCCGTGCGATCCGGCGGCGCCGCCGCAGCCGGAGCGGTGGCCGCCGGACGCGCCGCGGTGCGCCAGCAGTCCGCCACGCAGACCGAGACCGACCCGCTGGCCTCCTCGGGTCAGCGCCAGGTGAGCGACCCGCTCGATTCCTCGGGTCAGCGCCAGGTCAGCGACCCGCTGGGTTCCTCGGGCCAGCGGCAGACGAGTGATCCGCTGTCGTCCTCGGGTCAGCGCGCGGTGAGCGACCCGCTGGGTTCCTCGGGTCAGCGGCAGGTGAGTGATCCGCTGGGTTCTTCGGGGCAGCGGCACGTGGTCCTCCCGCAGCAGGCCGCCGTACCGACGAACCTCCAGCAGGCGCCGCAGACCGTCGGGCCGAACGTGCACCAGGACGCCGGCTTGACAGGCGTGCAGCAGATGCCGCAGTCCGCCCCGTCCGTGTTCGAGCCGGTGAACCAGACCGCGCCAGGGCCGGTGTATCAGGACCCGCAGACGCAGTCGGGCGTGCAGCAGGTCCAGGCCCAGCAGCAGCCGCGGGATCTGGCGGCCCCGGACGACACGGTCAGCATGCGCGACACGATGGCGCCCCCGCGTCGCTGGGTGTCCGCGGCGCAGCCGCCCGCGGGCCAGCCGCAGGCCCGGCAGTCCGGAGTGTCGGCCGCCGACGACCTGAGCAGCGAGCGACTGCGCTCGGTCGCGCCCTCCGTCCCGGCGCCGCGCCGAGTGCCCGACGATTCGGCGCAGGATCTGCCCACGGTGCCGCCGCCCGCCGCGCAGCCCGGTCCGGCCCAGCCCGTCCAGGCTCCGCTCGCGCCGCAGCCCGCGCGGTTCGAGGACGGCGGGCAGGACGCCGACGAGCTCGTCGTCCCCTGGCAGTCGATGGCGACGGCGCAGCCGGCCGCCGAGGGCTTCGCCGTCGCGCCCGTGGCGCCGCGCGGCACCCGCCGCCGCGCCGAGACCTCGGTGGACGATGCGGTGCCCGAGCCGCTCACCGCCCCGCAGCCGGTGCTGCTCGACCCCGAGCCCGGCGACGAGGACGACCTTTTGCCGCAGGCCGCCCCCGGTGTGTACGAGCCCGTATTCCAGGACGAGGGCGAGGACGACCCGCTGTCCGGCTCCGGCGCGCACGCGCGTCCGGGACGGCAGGGCCAGCCCCAGAGCCAGCCGTCGGCGCAGCAGCACGAGCAGGCGCAGGCACAGGAGCAGGCACAGGAGCAGGGGCAGGGACACCCGGTTCTGCCTCAGCAGCAGCCGGGTCAGCGGGCGCAGCCGCCGCAGCCGCACGGCGAGCAGCCGCAGCAACCGCAGCAGACCCAGCCGCAGCCGGTGCAGCAGGCGGTGCCGAAGGAGACCGTGAACCCGGCCATTCGTCGGCCGGGCACCCAGGCCGCGCCGCCGCAGTCGGATCAGGACCCTGCCGTCGGACAGTCGCAGCAGCCGCGAGCCGAGCAGCCGAGGCCGCAGGTCCAGCAGCCCGAACAGCAGTTTCAGGCCGGGTTGCAGGGTCAGCAGGTTCAGCCCGAACAACGGGGTCAGCTGCGGGCTCAGCAGGACCTGCCCGAGCAACAGGCCCAGCAGCCCCAGCCGCAGAGTCAGCAGCAACCGGCCGCTCAGCCGCAGGCGCAGCAGCCTCAGAGCCTGCAGTCCGAGCTCGAGCAGCAGGGCCAGGACGAGTCTGCCGCTCAGCCGCAGCGTCTGCGGTCTGCCGGGCAGGCGCAGCAGCCTCCGAGCCTGCAGTCCGAGCTCGAGCAGCGGGGCCAGGACCAGTCTGCCGCCCAGACACAGCCTCAGAGCCAGCTGTCTGGGCTCAAGCAGCAGGGTCAGGACGAGTCTGCCGCCCAGCCCCAGCGTCTGCGGTCTGCCGCGCAGGTCCAGCAGCCGCAGAGTCAGCAGCCGGAGCCTGAGCAGCAGGGCCAGAACCAGGCCGCCGCTCAGGCGCAGTCGCAGCGTCCGCAGTCTGCCGCCCGGCGTCCGCAGTCGCAGCAGGCCCAATCCCAGCAGGCCGAATCTCCGCGGGCCGGGGCTCAGCAGCCGCAGCCCGAGACCCAGCAGCCCGAGGCCGTCGAAGCCCAGGTCCGACCTGCTGCTCAGGCCGCTTCCGCTCGCCGCAGTGCTGCGAAGACCGCCTCGCCCTCTGCCGGCACGACTCGTGCCGCGCGTCCTCGGACTCAGGCCGCTGAAGCTTCGTCCACGCCTGCCGCACCCGTTGCCGCGGCCACCGCGCGTGCGACCAAGGCCCCTGCGGGCAACGCCGGCACCGGCTCCGCTGCGAAGATCACCCCCGCCGTGAACGATGCCGCCGACGATGACGGCAGTCGCGCTCCCGGTTACGGCGAAGATGCTCTGGAGGCCGTGTACCGCGTCATTCACGAGCGGCGCGACATTCGCAACGATTTCCTGTCGGATGAGCTGCCCACCGAGGTCCTCACCCGGATCCTCGAGGCCGCGCACACCGCGCCGTCGGTCGGCTTCTCGCAGCCGTGGGACTTCCTGGTGCTGCGTGACGAGGAGCGTCGGCGGGCCGTGCACGACCTCGCGGACCGGCAGCGTCGCGCGTACGCGGCCTCGCTGCCTAAGGCGCGGGCCAAGGCCTTCGCCGCGCTCAAGATCGAGGCGATCCTCGACACCCCGGTCAACATCGTCGTGACCTGCGATCCGACGCGTGGCGGACGGCACACGCTTGGCCGGTACACGCAGCCGATGATGGCGCCGTTCTCCACCTGCCTGGCTGTCGAGAACCTGTGGCTCGCCGCGCGGGCCGAAGGGCTCGGGGTCGGCTGGGTCTCGTTCTTCGACGAGCGCGAACTGGCCGAGACCCTCGGTCTGCCCGAGCACCTGCAGATCGTCGCGTACCTGTGCGTCGGCTACGTCAAGCGTTTCCCGGCGGAGCCGGAGCTGGTCGGGGCCGGGTGGGCCAAGCGCCGGCCGCTGTCCTGGGCCGTGCACGAGGAGGACTACGGCCGCCGCGCTATGCCGGGCGGCGCGCCGGTTTCGCTGCTGGACGCCACCGTGGACGCGGTGCGCGGCCTGGACGAGGCCGCTGCCGCCGCCGCCCGCGATCGGCAGGGGCGGATGACCAAGCCTCCGGGCTCGCTCGGGATGCTCGAGCAGGTGGCCGAGCAGCTCGCCGGGCTGGCCGGGCAGTGCCCGCCGCCGCTGCCGGAGCCGGCCGCGCTGGCCGTGTTCGCCGCGGACCACGGGGTGCACGCCCAGGGCGTCACCCCCTGGCCGCAGGAGGTCACCGCGCAGATGGTGTCCAACTTCCTGGCCGGCGGCGCGGTGGTCAACGCCTTCGCCAAGCAGGTCGGCGCGGAGGTCTGCGTCGTGGACGTGGGCGTGAACGCCAACCTGGGCAACGCCTCCGGGCTCGTCCCGCGCAAGGTCCGCTTCGGCACCGCCGACATGACCCAGGGCCCGGCGATGAGCCGCGACGAGGCGGTGGCCGCGATCGAGGCGGGCATCGAGACGGCCCGCGACCTGGTCGCCGCTGGCAACCGCTGTCTGCTGACCGGCGACATGGGCATCGCCAACACGACCGCGTCGGCCGCGCTGATCGCCGCGTTCACCGGCGCCTCCCCGGCGCAGGTGACCGGCTACGGCACCGGCATCGACGAGCAGACCTACGCGCACAAGGTCGAGATCGTCCGCCGCGCCCTCGAGCTGCACCGGCCCGATCCGCAGGATCCGATCGGGGTGCTCGCGGCCTTCGGCGGCCTGGAGCACGCGGCGCTCGCCGGGTTCATCCTGGGCGGCTCCGCGCTGCGCACCCCGGTGGTGCTCGACGGCGTGATCGCCGGGGCCGCGGCCCTGGTCGCCCAGGCCATCGCGCCCGAGGTGACGGCCGCCTGCGTGGCCGGGCACCGCTCGGCCGAGCCGGGTCACGCGCTGGCCCTGGAAGCGCTGGGTGTCAATCCGCTGATCGATCTGGAGCTGCGGCTCGGCGAGGGCTCCGGCGCGGTGCTCGCGCTGCCGCTGGTCGCCGCCTCGGTCCGGGCGCTGCGCGAGGTCGCGACCTTCGACTCGGCCGGGGTCGCCGACGCCAGTTCCGCGGCGGTCGCCCCGGCGGAGCGCGGACGCCCGACCTGAGAGCGGCCGAGAAGCGAGGACCAGGCTCGCGAGCCGGGTTCGGTGCTCGCGACGGCTCGCGTCCGACCTGAGAGCGGCTGGGAAGCGGGAACCGGGCTCGCGGGCCGCGACGGCTCGGGCCCGGCCGCATCCTCGTCGTTCGCTCCAGGGCCCCTGCGGCCCGAACCCCGGCCCAACCCGTTCTGCGCCCGGATGCGGGGCGCCGAGGGTGGCCCCGACCAGCACTGAGTATGCTCGACGTGTCATCGGACGAGCCCTTTTCCGGGTTCCTCCGCGCACCACGCCCCGAGCGTCGGGCGAGCCGAGACGAAAGAGGCACCATGAGCACGGCCGAGAACCCGTCGGTTCCGCAGCACGAGGCCCCGGAGGCCTACCCGCTCGGGCTGCGGCTGGCCGGACGCCGGGTCGTGGTCGTCGGCGGGGGACGGGTCGCCGCCCGCCGGGTGGCCGGACTGCTACGGGCCGACGCCCGGATCCTGGTCGTGTCGCCCGAGGTCACCGCCGCCGTCGAGGGCTACATCACCGCCGGCCTGGTGGACTGGGCCGCGCGCCCGTACGCCGCCGGGGACCTCGCCGAGGCCTGGTACGCGGTGGCCGCCACCGACGATCCGGCGGTCAACGCCGCCGTGGCCGCCGAGGCCGAGCGGGCCCGGGTCTTCTGCTCCCGCGCCGACGACGCCGCCGCCTCGACCGCGTGGACCCCGGCCGTCGGCACCCACTCCGGGGTCACCGTCTCAGTCCTCGCATCAGGGCCCGCCGACCCGCGCCGCTCAGCCGCCGTGCGCGACGCCGTCGTCGAGGGCCTGCGCGAGGGAACGCTGAACGCGCCGCGCTTCCGCGGCCGGGCCGCGGGCGTCGCCCTGGTCGGCGGCGGTCCCGGCGACCCCGACCTGATCACCGTGCGCGGACGCCGGCTGCTTGCCGAGGCCGACGTCGTGGTCGCCGACCGGCTCGCCCCGCTGGGCCTGCTGGACGAGCTGCCCGCGGACGTGGAGATCGTGGACGCGTCGAAGATCCCTTACGGCCGCTCGATGGCCCAGGAGGAGATCAACCGGATCCTGGTCGAGCGGGCGAAGGCCGGGAAGTTCGTGGTGCGCCTCAAGGGCGGCGACCCCTTCGTCTTCGGCCGCGGCCACGAGGAGGTCGTCGCCTGCGCCGAGGCCGGCGTCCCGGTCGTCGTCGTGCCGGGACTGAGCAGCGCGGTGTCCGTGCCGGGACTCGCCGGGGTGCCGGTGACGCACCGGGGGGTGTCGCACGAGTTCACCGTCGTATCGGGGCACGTCGCCCCGGGCCACCCGAAGTCCCTGGTGAACTGGGACGCGGTCGCGCGGATGCGCGGCACGCTGGTGCTGCTGATGGCCGTGGAGCGGCTGGCCGAGATCGGCGCCGCGCTGCTGGACGGCGGCAAGGACCCGCAGACCCCTGTCATCGTCGTGCAGGACGGGTCACGGCCGGGCGAGCGCACGCTGCGCACCCGGCTCGAGACCATGGCGGCGGACGTCGCCGGGGCCGGGATCGCGCCGCCGGCCATCGTCGTGATCGGCCCGGTGGCCGGGCTGTAAGCATTCGAGAATCGGGCGAGTCGACCCCGGTTTCCCGCCTCTTCGACGACGATTCAGCTCCACGCGCCCGTTTCGGGCAGCGGCCTTAAGAGATTTTTTCCAATACGGATACGCGGTGTGGTCGGCCGGTACCCGCACGCGCAGTCCCAGCTCACTGACACCGCGCTCCGGGTTCGTCCATGCGTGTTCTGCGACGGTCGGCACGGGTGGGGGAGACAAGGTACCCCGCGATTCGCTACTGTTCCAGTCGTTCCAGATCCCATGGTCCGATCATCGTGCCGCAAATTTCTTCAAGGTGGAGGCGTCAGTGGCCGTGCGCGCGGAGGGTGGAGCGGATCGGGCCCCACGGACGGGCACCGGTCGCCTCGACTCCATGCCGCTGCGCCGCAAGCTCGACATCCTCGTCGCGACGCCGCTGGTGATCATCCTGCTGCTGATCGCCCCCGTCTCCTACGGCGAATTCCACGCCGCGAGCCAGTGGCGCACCGCGGCGGCCGCGCTGGGCCAGGCCGAGCAGGTCAGTACGCTGCTGGACGACCTCGAGACTGAGCAGGCCGTCGCGGTCGGGCTGCAGGGCGTGTCCGGCCTGACCGGTCACGCGGACCTGGACTCGGTGCAGAACCTCAAGCATTACGCCGCGCAGACCGACGCCGAGCTCGCGAGTCTGCGCAGGAGCCTGAACCCCGACCCGTCCTCCGCGCTCGGCCAGGCGCTGGCCGAGGTGATCTGGGAGACACAGGGCATCAGCGGCGCGCGGGCCACCGCGTATCAGCCTTCGCCGGACAAGAGCTCGGCCGTCGAGGTCGGCTACGACACGGCGATCCTCTCGCTCTACGGCGCCCTCGACCTCGACGGGATCGCCGTCGGCGGCGGCCCGGCCGCGCTCGACGTGGCCGAACTCGACTTCCTCGACAACTCCGACCTGCACGAGCACGAGCGCGAACTCGACCTGCTGGCGATGACCAACGAGGCCGACGCGGACGGGGTCGGCACCGGGGTGGTGCTCGACTCCACCGACTTCACCGCGGCCGAGCAGGACGAGGGCATCTCGGAGAACGAGGCCGACCGGTTCACCGCCCTGGCCAGCGGCGTGGACGAGGGCAAGTTCCAGGCCGTCGACGGCTCCACCGCGCAGAGCTACATCGACGAGGAGCAGCAGAACGTCGAGGACCAGCTGCCCACCTCGGCCCCGGCGCAGAACATCAACCAGGTCCTGACCACCGATCAGCTGAGCCTGAGCGAACTCGGCACCGCGGGCAGCTCGCTCGGCCTGGTGCAGGCCACGGTCGACGCGCACCAGCAGCGGGCCGTCATGGAGGAGCAGGTCTCGGCGGACGTCATCGCCTCGGCGCACGACGAGGCGCTGACCGCGCAGTGGTACGCGCTCGGCCTGGTCGTCGGCGCGGTCGTGGTGCTGCTGCTGCTGATCGCGCTCGAATACCGGGTGCGCCGCTCCGTGGTCGCGCCGATGATCCGGCTCACCAGGGCCGCCACCCAGATCGCCGACGTCACCCGCGCCGACCTCGAGCGGGTCGCGGACGAGGACGACGAGGCCGATCCGCAGGCGGTGCCGTCCTTCGAGACCGTGCCGGTGTTCACCCGGGACGAGATCGGCCTGCTCGCCGAGTCCTTCAACCGGGTCCAGGACAGCGCGGTCCGGGTGCTCGAGCGGCAGATGGCGGTGCGCCGCAACACCGCGGAGATGTTCGGCAACGTCGGCCGCCGCATCCACAACCTGACCGGCCGCCAGCTCTCCCTGATCGACGCGGCGGAGCGGGAGGAGACCGACCCCTCGGTCCTCGAGCGGCTCTACCGGATCGACCACATCGCGGTGCGGCTGCAGCGCGGCGCGGACAGCCTGATGCTGCTTTCCGGCGAGACCGAGCCCGCGCTCGGCGACTCGCCGCTGCGGCTGACGGACGTGGTCCGCAGCGCCGTCGGCCGCGTCGAGGGCTACCAGCGGGTCGTGCTGTCGGCCGAGGGGGACGTCACGGTCGCGCCCGCCGCGGTCGGCGACCTCACCCTGATCGTCGCCGAGCTCGTCGAGAACGCGGTGTCGTTCTCCCCGCAGACCGCGGCGGTGGACATCTCGGTCCGCCCGACGGCTCAGGGCGCCTACGTCGAGATCGTGGACCACGGCGTGGGCATGACGCCCGCGCGGCTGGCCGAGGAGAACGCGCGGCTAGTGCGCCGCGAGCGCCTCGACCTGGCCCCGACCCGGGTGCTCGGCCTGTTCGTGGTCGGCCGGCTGGCCCGGCGCTGCGGCATCACCGTGCGGCTTTCGGCCACGACCGGCGGCGGTGTGACGGTCCGTCTGGACATCGGCACGAACCTGCTGTTCGACGCCCCGGAACCGCTCGCGCGCCGCCGCGGGCCGGCCCAGGCCTCGCGTACCGTGCGGCCCGGCAGGCCCGCGCCGCTGCCCGAGCAGCGGGGCACCAGGTCCGAGGCCGCGCCGCGTACGCAGGCGGCGCCTCCCGTAACTCCCCCCGCGGCGCAGGCGCAGAGCCCGGCCGCGCCCGACACCGCGGCCACGCCGGGCTTCGACGCGCTGCCGGTGCGCCGCCGCTCCGCGCCGAACCCGGGCAAGCAGCCCGCCGCCCCGGACGCCGCGAACGGGCACCCGGTCCCGGAGGCGGAGCCGAACGGCCTGCCGCGCCGCACCAACGGAACCGCCCTCGCCAAGCTCGCGAACGCCTGGCCCGCGACCTCCAAGCCCGAACCGGAGGTCGAGGTCGCGTCGCCCGCGGAGATCGCCCGCCGGCTCAGGGCCGCGACCGCCGCCGAGGCGCTCGCCGAGCCGACCGCACCGCCCGAGCCGGTCGCGCCGCCGCTTTCGCGCCGCTACCGGGAGCCGGAGCCCGAGGCGCCCGCCACCGAGTCCGCCGAGGCGCTCCCCGGCGCCCTGCCGCGCCGCTCCCGGTCCCGCGCCGCCGTGCGCGAGCCCGGACCCGGCGTGTCGGCGATGCTGGCCGACGCCCATCTACTCGACGCCGAGGCCGCGCGCGCGGCCGTGGAGGAATTCGAGGCCGGGGTCGAGGAGGCCATGCGCGTGTCCGCGCAGAACCTGCCGACGCTCCGCGCCAGTGACGAACCGGAAGGACTAAGGCCGTGATGAGCCCCATGCAGACGCCCGACGCCGGCACCAAGGACCTGCGGACCGCCGCGGCGGACTTCGCCTGGACGGTCACCCGGTTCGCCACCGACACCGCCGGGGTCGCGGACGCCATCGCCGTCTCCTCGGACGGGCTGCTGATCGCCGTGTCCCGACCCGAGGACCGGGCCTCCTCGGAGCGCCTGGCCGCGATCGTCTCCGGCCTGACCAGCCTGGCGGCGGGCGCCGCAGGGCACTACGGGCTCGGCTCGCTGCGCAAGGTGATCATCGACATGGAGGACGGGCACCTGCTGGTCTCCTCGATCGGCAGCGGCTGCGTGCTCGGCGTGGTCACCGCGAAGGACGCGAAGCTGGGCAACGTGGCCTACGAGATGACGCTCTTCGGCAACCGGGTGGGGGCGGTGCTCAACCCGCAGCTGATCATGGAGCTGAAGAACTCGGTGACCGCCGCCGGGGTGGCGACGTGAGCCGGAATACGGGGGACGCGAGGCCGGGGTCCGCCGCCGCGCGTCCGGACGGTGAGGGGAGGGCGCCCGGCGTCGTTCGGCCGTTCCTGCTGACCGAGGGTCGGGTCGTGGCCCCCGGTGCGGAACTGCCGATGGAGACGCAGGTGGTGGCCACCACCGAGGGCCTGCATCAACTGGGGGCGCTGGCCTTCGAACGGCGCGCTATCGTCGAGGCCTGCGGCACCCCGCAGTCCCTCGCCGAGCTCGCGGTTCGCCTCGGCCTGCATCTGAACGTGGTCCGGGTGCTCGCGGGGGACCTGCGGGCCGGGCGGTTCCTCACGGTGCACGAGCCGAGGGCCGCAATCTCCACCGATGTCGACGTCCTGCGAAGGGTCATCAATGGGCTACGAGCCATACCCACCGCCGCCGGCCGTGCGTAACCGCCCGCGCCGTCCCCGGCTGTCGGCTCAGCGCCGCAGCCCCCTCCCGCAGCCGTCCCGAGCAAGCATAGGTTCGACATGGACTTCATAGCAGGACCGCGCACGCTGCCGGAGCCGGCGCCCGCGCCCATGCCGGTGAAGATGGTGATCGCCGGTGGTTTCGGCGTCGGCAAGACCACCGCCGTCGCCGCGGTCTCCGACGTGCCGCCGCTGACCACGGAGGCCGCCATCACCGAGGTGGCCGCGGGGGTGGACGACATCTCGCTGACCCCCGACAAGACCACCACCACCGTGGCCATGGACTTCGGCTCGGTCATGCTGGATCCCACGCTCAAGCTCTACCTGTTCGGCACGCCGGGACAGGACCGTTTCGGCTTCATGTGGGACGACGTGACCGAGGGCGCGCTCGGCGCGCTGGTCGTGGTCGACAGCCGCAGGCTCGAGGACTGCTTCCCCGCGGTCGACTACTTCGAGCGGCGCACCATGCCCTTCGCGGTGGCGGTCAACCGCTTCGCCGGGGCCGTCCCGCATCCGCTCGACGCGGTGCGCGAGGCGCTGGACGTCGAGTCGGAGGTCCCGGTGATCGAGTTCGACGCCAGGGACTCGGAGTCCGTCCGCGACAGCCTCATCATCGTGCTCGAACTCGCGCTGGCCCGGGCGATGGCCGCGGCCTGATCCGACGCGGTACGCGCAGGCGGGGCCCGGGGCGTGACGCTCCGGGCCCTGATTCGCTACCGGCGCGCGTCGGATTCGCCATGCCCGCTTCGGCCAAGACGCGCCGATTTCGCGCGGATGCAGTGTGTTCATGGCGCTCGGCGAGTATCAAAGACGTATGACCAGCTTCGAGGCTTCGCGCCGATCGCCCCTGCCCCACGCCGAGATTCTGGGCCCCGCCGACCCGGCGGAGACCGCCCGAGTGACCGTGTTCCTGCGCCGCCGCGAGCCGCTGCCCGCGGCCGGAAGCGTCGTGCTGACCCGCGATGAGCTGCGCGAGCGGCACGGCGCGGATCCGGCCGATGTCGAGGCGGTGCGCGCTGAGCTGGAAAGACTGGGCCTGCGCATCGTGTACGCGGACGCGGGTTCGCGGCGGATCCAGGCCGAGGGAGACGTCGGGCTGCTCTCCGAGGTCTTCGGCACCGAGCTCAGCAGCGCGCAGCACGGGGACAGCGGCGTGTTCCGCTACCGGACCGGCGTGCTGACGCTGCCCGAGCCGATCCGCGCGGCCACGGTCGGCGTGCTCGGCCTCGACACCCGGCCGCAGGCCCACCCGCACTTCCGCCGCAGGCACACCAAGAAGCAGACTTCGGTCTCCTACACGCCGCTGCAGGTCGGCACGGCGTATCAGTTCCCTTCCGGCTACGACGGGGCCGGCCAGGGCGTCGCGCTGATCGAGCTCGGCGGCGGCTACACCGACAGCAACCTGGCCCAGTACTTCCAGTCGATCGGCGTGACGGCCCCGACGGTGACCGCGGTCCCGGTGGACGGCGGCTCGAACGCGCCCACCGGCTCGGCGGACGGCCCGGACGGCGAGGTGCAGCTCGACATCGAGGTCGTCGGCGCGCTCGCCCCCGCCGCCGCGATCAGCGTGTACTTCTCGCCGAACACGAACCAGGGCTTCGCCGACGCGGTGACCGACGCCGTGCACGCCACGACCACCCCGACCGCGATCTCGATCAGCTGGGGCGGCCCCGAGGACTCGTGGGACGCGCAGTCCTCCACGGCGCTCGACTCCGCCTGCGCCGACGCCGTCGCGCTCGGCATCACCGTGCTGGCCGCGGCGGGCGACAACGGCTCGGCGGACGGGTCAAGCGACGGCAGCGCGCAGTGCGACTTCCCCGCCTCCAGCCCGCACGTGCTCGCCTGCGGCGGCACCAGGCTCAGCATCGACTCCTCGGGGGCGATCGCCGGGGAGACCGTGTGGAACGACGGCTCCGGCGGCGGAGCGACCGGCGGCGGCGTCAGCACCCTGTATCCGGTGCCGACCTGGCAGACCGACGCGGGCGTGCCGGCCAACGCGAACTCCGGCAGTTCCGGACGCGGCGTGCCGGACGTGGCGGGCAACGCGGATCCGGAGAGCGGCTACGAGATCCTCGTCGACGGCACGTCCACCGTCGTGGGCGGCACGAGCGCCGTGGCGCCGCTCTGGGCCGCGCTGGTGGCCCGGCTGGCCCAGCAGTCCGGCAAGCGCCTCGGGCTGCTTCAGACAGTGCTCTACGCAGGCGTGAAGCCCGGCGTGGCCCAGCCCGGCTTCCACGACGTCACCTCGGGCAGCAACGGCGCCTACTCGGCGGGACCGGGCTGGGACGCGTGCACCGGCCTCGGCACCCCGGACGGCGCGACGCTGCCCGCGGTGATCGCCAACGGAAACACCGTCGCCGGGTCCTGAGAGGCGAAACGAAGGCCCCGCTCCGTCACGCCAGGCGACGGAGCGGGGCGTCTCGTGTCCCGCCCGGAGAATCTCCGGTACGGGCGTCTCAGGCGCCCGCCCTGGCGAGTTCCGCGTGCCGCCGCCCGGCATGGGCCACCAGCGCGATCAGGACCTCCTTGACCGACTGGCGGTCGCGGGCGTCGCAGCCGACCACCGGCGTGCCCGTGTCCAGGTCCAGCGCCGCCGCCACCGCACCGGGCTCGAAGCGCCGCGAATCCTCGAACTGGTTGAGCGCCACCAGGAACGGCACGCCGCGCCGCTCGAAGTAGTCCACCGCCGGGAAGCAGTCGGCCAGACGCCGGGTGTCGGCCAGCACGATCGCGCCGAGCGCGCCCTGGGCCAGTTCGTCCCAGAGGAACCAGAAGCGGTCCTGTCCCGGCGTGCCGAACAGGTACAGCGCCAGGTCCTCGCGCAGCGAGATCCGGCCGAAGTCCATCGCCACGGTCGTGGTGGACTTCGCCTCCACCCCCTCGGTGCGGTCCACGCCGACGCCCGCGGTCGTCATCGCCTCCTCGGTGCGCAGCGGTCTTATCTCGCTCACCGCGCCGACGAGCGTGGTCTTGCCGACGCCGAAGCCGCCGGCCACCAGGATCTTCAGCGCCACGAAATCAGAGCGCGCGGAGTCCATCGATCACCTCCTGGAGCAGTCGCTCGTCCGGCAGGGCCGTGGGGCGCACGGGCCGGGTGACCCGGATGTGCCCGTACTCGAGCAGGTCGGTCAGGATCACCCGGGTCACCCCGAGCGGCAGGTCGAGATCGGCCGCCAGGTCGGCGACCGAGCGCGGCCGGATCCGGCACAGCGTCAGCACCGCGGCCTGCTCCGGGCTGAGCATCGGGTCGCGCGCCGGATCGTTGTCCGCGGTGACCAGGGAGAGCAGGTCGAGCAGCACCGGCGAGGGCCGGGCCCGGCCGCGGGTGAGCGCGTAGAGCCGGACGAGCGGCCCGGCCTGCTCGTCGTACCAGGAGGCACGGTCGTTCGTCGGCATCAGGGGGCCTGACGCGCGCCGTCGCGGTTCGGTACGAACAGGTGCTCGCCGACCTGCTTGACCAGCCGGGCCATCTCGTAGGCCACCAGGCCGATGTCGCACTCCGCCTCGGCGAACACGGCCAGGCAGGCGCCCGCGCCGGCCGCGACGACGAACAGGAAGCCGTCGTCGAACTCGACCATGCTCTGCCGCACCGCGCCCGCCCCGAACTGCCGGGTGGCGCCCTTCGCGAGGCTGTTGAAGCCGCTGGAGACGGCCGCCAGGTGCTCGCGGTCCTCCCGGCTCAGGCCGCGCGAGGAGGCGATGGACAGCCCGTCCGTGGACAGGATGACGGCGTGCCTGATCGCGGGCGTGCGCGTGGTCAGCTCGTCGAGCAGCCAGTTGACCTCGCCGGCCGTGGTTCCGCTCACGCGTCTTCCCCTCTCTGGTCCGATTCGTCCGCGTCGGCCTGCTGCGCGGACTGCGGGTTGTCCGCGGGGCCGTCGGTGACCCGCCCGCGGGTGAACCCGCGCTGGAAGGCCGACATCGTGGCCCGGTTCTGCTCGGGCGTACGCTGCGGCCGTCCGCCTCCGGCCTGCTCCGCCGCGGGGTCCGCGGGTGCGGAGGAGGCGGGCAGCGGCGGGTCCGCGCGCAACTGCGGGGCCAGGCTCGCCTGCCGGACCCGGTGCGGCAGCCCGTCCGGGCCCAGCGGTCCAAGCTCGCGGGTGTCGGGGTCGTCTGACCCGTGGCCGGGGGCGAGCGCTTCGAAGGGAAGCGCGTCGACGGCGGCGGAACGCGGGGCGTGTCCGTTCGTGTGCGGCACCTTCGCCGCGACGCCGTTGCCGGGCGTCAGATCGGCCAACGCGGTGGTCCGCGTACTCGTGTTGCTCTCGGCGAGCACGTCGACCTGTCCCGGACGCGCCGGGCGCGGCGGCCTGGCGGAGTTCGCGCCCCGGCCGGGGACGCCGGGGATCTCGGGCGTGCCGTGCGGTCCGCGGCTGTTGCCGTTGACCTCGCCCAGTTCGTGCACCGGCAGCTCCCCGGTGTCGCCGGGCGGCTGCATGACGCCGCTGGGGATGAGCACCACGGCCGTGATCCCGCCGTACGCGGAGGCGCACAGGCTCACCCGGATCTCGTGCCGCCGGGCCAGCCGGGAGACCACGAACAGGCCGAGCCGGTCGCTGTCGAACAGGTCGTCGCCGCTGGACTCGCCGATCCGCCGGTTGGCCTCGCGCAGCGCCTGCGCGCTCATGCCCAGGCCCCGGTCCTCGATCTCGATGGCGAAACCGGAGCCGACCGGCTCGCCGCCGACCACGACGCGCGTGTGCGGCGGGGAGAAGGAGGTCGCGTTCTCGATCAGCTCGGCCAGCAGGTGCGTCAGGTCGGCCACGACCGGGCCGAGCACCCTGGCCCGCGGCATCCGGCGCACCTCGACCCGCGGGTAGTCCTCTGCCTCGGCGGCGGCGGCGCGCACCACGTCGGTCAGGTCGACCGGGTGCCGCCAGGCCCGGCCCGGCGTCGCGCCGGACAGGATGATCAGGCCCTCGGCGTGCCGGCGCATCCGGGTGGCCAGATGGTCGAGCCGGAACAGGTCCTCGAGGTGGTCAGGCTCCTCGATCCGCCGCTCCATCGCGTCCAGCAGGCCGAGCTGCCGGTGCACCAGCACCTGGCTGCGCCGGGCCAGGTTGAGGAAGACCCCGGAGACGCCGGAGACCAGTTCGGCCCGCTCGACGGCCGCCTGCATCGCGGCCCGGGAGGCGACGGCGAGCGCGTCGGCGACCTGGCCGAGCTCGCCGGCCTCCGGATCCAGCGGCGGGGTCTGCTCGCCCGGCTCGACCGACTGCCCGGCGCGCAGCCGCGCCATCGTGTCCGGCAGCCGCCGCCCGGCCAGGTCGAGCGCGTAGTCGCGCAGCCCGGTCAGGTCGGTCACCAGGCGCCGCCCGATGCCCACCGAGATCACCAGGCTGACGGCGAGGGCGAACAGGCCGAGCAGCACGCCGAAGCCGGAGCCGGTCGTCAGCAGCCTGGCATAGGGGTCGGTGAAGGCGGGTGTGGCGACGAGGCGCGCGGCGGTGTCGAGGTCGGCGAGCACGGTGGGCGTCGCGGCGTTCCAGGCCTGCGCCGAGGCCGCGTCGGCCCCGGACGAGCCCGGACCGGCGGCGAGCACGGCGTCCTGAAGGCCCGTCAGCGACTGGCCGGCCGGGTTCGCGGTCGGGTCGGACACGCCGGCCGCGGCCTGCCGCAGGTAGGAGCGCTCGGCGTAGACGGCGCCGGTGAACTGCTGGTAGGCCGTCGTGCTGAGCGAGCCGGAGGCGTGCGCCGAGGACAGGACCGCGTCCTGCACGGCCAGCTGTTCGCGCGCCTCGGCCAGGTCGAGCGCCGCCTGCGCGGTGGACGGCGCGCCGGAGGTCGCGGCGAGGATGGTCTGCACGTCGAACGCGTCGTCGATGGCCGCCGCGTATCCGGCGTACGCGCCGGAGTCGTTCAGCGAGTGGCCGAGGATCGCGGTTCTGATTCCGGTCAGCGCGTTGACGGCCCGCATGGTCGCGGCCAGCCGGGTCGAGAGCATCGGGTTCAGGTCGGCGGCTGCCGCGGCGGACTGGTCGATGCCCACGAGCAGCGAGCCCGCCGCGGCGCGCGAGGCCGATATCCGGGCACTGAGGTCCGTCGGATCGGAGCCGGGCTCGGCCAGGTAGGCGGTCGCGGCCGAGCGCTCCGCCTGCAGGGCGATGACCGTGTTGTCCAGCGGCAGCGCGACCGAGATGCCGATCGTGCGTAGTTGGGCCTGGGAGTAGGCGGCGCCGATCGTGTCCACGGCCGCGATGCCCCACAGCGAGGTCAGCGAGACCACCGGCAGCGCGAGCAGGCAGACGATCCGGGCGCGGACGCTGCGCGGGGCGAAGCGGAAGCGGGGGCCGCCGGGCCGATTGCGCTGCGCGGGCGGCGGCGGGCCCTCGGCCGGGCGGGCGTGCGCGGCGCGGCGGGAGCGGCGGGAGTCGAATGGGCTGCCGGGTACGGCGCCGGAGGCGGTGGTCTGAGTGGCCATCAGCGGTTCGGTCCCTCCGCCAGCGCGCGCCGCGAACCCGCGGCGGCGGACGACGCGGCGGGGGCCGGGCTCGCGCCCGGCTCAATCCGCTCGCTGTCGGACAGGCCGACGTAAGCCGCCGTCAGGAACAGGTAGGAGCCGAGGCCGACGGTCAGCGGGAAGATGAAGTCCATCGCGGTCGCGCCGGACGGCGCGGGGCCGCCGGGGTCGACGTGCACCCGGACCGCGGCCATGCCGACGTAGTGCATCGCGCTCACGGCCACCCCCATCACCAGGCTCGCGCCGAGAGTGGCGAGCGGGTTCTTGATGGACAGCGAGGCCCAGAGGGCGGCGGTGGCGGCGACGGTCGCGATGACCACCGAGGTGCCCACCTCCCAGGGCGCGTAGCGGATCGTCCCGTCGATGCGCACCGCCGCCATGCCGAGGTAGTGCATCGCCGCGACGCCGAATCCGGTGAACAGGCCGCCCGCGAGCAGCGGCCCAGGTCGGCCCTCGCCGCGGGCGACCACGAAAACCCCGCCGCCGACCACCGCGATGGCCACCGCCAGGCTGGCGAGGGTCAGCGGCACGTTGTAGCGGACCTGCGTGCCGACGACGGCGAATCCGAGCATCGCGATGAAGTGCATCGTCCAGATCCCGGTCCCGATCGCGATCGCCGCCGCGATCAGCCAGTTGCGCCGCGAGCGCCGGTCCCCGGCCAGCACCGCGCGCAGCGTGGCCCGCAGCCCGAGCGCCCCGCCGACGCAGGCCATCAGGTAGGACAGCACCGGGGTCAGCCAGCCGAACCCGGTCTCGCTGATCGTCCCCATCGACCCCATGGCTCCCCTTCGTGGTCATTTCGTTATCCGTGGCAGACCCCGACGATGGCACGGCGGACGAACGGCCCGTGCCGTTTTCCGGGAACTTGCCGATTCCTTGGCCCGGTGTGTACGGGCGCGCCGGGGGAGTGCGGCGGGCAGCCCTGAGTGCCCGGACCATGACCTACGGTGAGGATTCGGCACGTCGCGCGGCGTGTTCGGGCCGTAAGGCGACGGTTGCGGAGAGAGAGCGCGCGGGCGCGAGGAGTCGACAGAGCGTCGGGAAGTTACCGGTGGGACAGACGGGATACGGCGCGGTACGGGCTCGCCCGCGCCGCGCCGTATCTCTCCGGGGCCCACGTTTGTCCGGGGGCTACTGCGCTACCTCAGGCCCTGGGCCAGCGGCAGGGTGCGGGCGATCGCCACGTGGTGCCGCCGGTCGCAGAACTCGAGCACCGCGCCGGCGCTCTCGGCCGCCGCGTGCGCGCCGATCCTGGCCAGCTCGAGCTCGTGGGTGTCCCGGGCGGTGACCGTGACGAAGCTGGCCGCCGCGATCTCGCCCTCGGGCCCGGTCGGACCGACCACGACCGAGGCCGCGCCGGTCACCCCCGAGGGCAGGAAGCCCGCCGGGGCCGCCAGGTCGATGCCGCCGCCGAGGGTGCGCGGCCACTGCTTGACCCAGCCCGTCGCGTGCCACCAGGTGGAGCTGCGGCCCCCGGCGCCGCCGGTGAGCGCGCAGGCCCGCGGGGCGCGCGCGTCCACCTCCTCCGGCTGCCAGGCGGTGTCCGAGTGCCGGGGCCCGGGCAGCGGGCCGCGGCCGGGCAGCAGCAGCGAGCCGAGCAGGGCGGTGACCGCGGACCGGTCAAGCGGGACCAGCGGGCCGAGCCGCCCGCCCGTCGCGTCGTCCCGGCTCAGCTGGGTGAAGACGTTCTGCGCGGCCTTCGTCGCGACCAGCGCGAGGCCGCGCTCGCCCTGGCAGAGCTTCGCGGCCCGGTTCAGCAGCGCCGGGTGGTAGGTCAGCGCGAGCACCGCGTACGCGCGGGTGCGCCCGGCCGGTCCCGGGACCTGGTAGAGCAGCTGGATGCGGCGCACCGTTCCGGCCATCGGGGGCGTGTTCAGGCATTCGCCGAGCCGGGCCGCCAGGTCGCGGGTGTCCGCGCCGCGCAGCACGCTGGTGGCGATCTCCGCGACCGCGAGCAGTTCCGGCGGACCGCCCGGCGCGGCGTGCAGCAGCAGCGCGGGCTCGAGTGCGCCGGAAAGCTGCGGCAGCCAGTGCATTCCGCCGAGGCCGAAGGGCTCGGGGGTGCGCGCGGCCAGCGCGGGCAGCCGGCGCAGCCGCCGCCGGTTGCTGCGCGCCCGCAGCCGGCCGAGCGGTCCGGCGGCCGGGTTCTCCGCACGCTTCACGGGACGCGCGGGCGGTTGCTCGGGCGGCTGTGCCTGCCGCCTGCCCTGCGGGTTCGGCCGCGCCCCGGGGCCGGCCGCGGCGGCCGGCGGGACGGGCGCAGCCCCCTTGGGCTTGCGCGGCGGTACGGCGGCAGGCGGCCGGGCCGCCTGTCCCCGGGTCTGCTGCTGGTGCGTGGCCACGTTCGCAGTGTGGCACAGCTCTGCCTCCCACCGGCCCTCCGGCGCCGGACCCGACCGCATGTCCACCTCCACAAGCCCGTCGAGCGCTCGGACGCGCCGGGTACGTGATTCAGTGATCCCCTCATGTGACCAGCGGGAACCCTCTGGAGTAGGTTCAGCGTTGCACCAACGGGAATCACCTTGCCCCGAGCCCCCTTGTTTACGCCGTTTTACATATTCCTCACAAATGCGGCATCGTGGCTCTTAACGCTTCCCGCGCCCTGGCGCCGCAGTTCAGAAAGGATCCACCGGATGACGGTCACCGGCCACGCTCAGGGCGCGACCAGGGCGGACGCTCCGCCCAGGACCGCGGTCGTACCCGCGCCCACCTCCGCCTTCCACGGCGAGGCGACCCCGTGGTGGCGCGACGCCGTGATCTACCAGGTCTACATCCGCTCCTTCGCGGACGGCAACGGCGACGGCGTCGGCGACCTGCTCGGCATCCGCACCCGGCTGCCCTACCTGCGGGCCCTCGGCGTGGACGCGCTGTGGATCACCCCGTTCTACGCCTCGCCGATGGCCGACGGCGGCTACGACGTGGCCGAGCACCGCGAGGTGGACCCGCTGTTCGGCACCCTGGGCGACGCCGAGGCGCTGATCAGCGAGGCGCACCGGCTCGGCATCCGGATCATCGTGGACATCGTGCCCAACCACACCTCGGCCCGCCACCGCTGGTTCCGCGAGGCGCTGGAGGCGGCGCCCGGCGACCCGGCGCGGGAGCGCTACATCTTCCGCGCGGGCCGCGGTGAGCAGGGCGAGCTGCCGCCGAACGACTGGGAGTCGGTCTTCGGCGGCCCTGCCTGGACCCGGATCGCCGAGCGGGACGGAGCGCTCGGTGAGTGGTACCTGCACCTGTTCGATCCATCCCAGCCGGACCTGAACTGGCGCCGTCCGGACGTGCGCGCCGAGCACGAGGACATCCTGCGCTTCTGGCTGGACCGCGGCGTGGACGGCTTCCGCATCGACGTGGCGCACGGGATGATCAAGGCCGAGGGCCTGCCCGACGTCGGCTACCAGGGCCAGATCGAGATGCTGGGAAGCAGCGTCCTGCCGTACTTCGACCAGGACGAGGTGCACGAGATCCACCGCTCCTGGCGGGAGATCCTCGACGAGTACCCGGGCGAGCGGATCGCCGTCGCTGAGGCCTGGGCGCCCTCGCTCGAGCGGCTGGCCGCGTACGTCCGGCCGGACGAGCTGCACCAGGCCTTCAACTTCCACTTCCTCGGCACCCCGTGGCGGCGCGACGAGCTCAGGGCCGTGATCGAGGACTCGCTGCGCACCTCGGCCCTGGTCGGCGCCCCGACGACCTGGGTGCTGTCCAACCACGACATCCGCCGCCACGTCACCAGGTACGGAGGCGGCGAGCCGGGCCTGCGCCGGGCGCGCGCGGCGGCGCTGATGATGCTGGCCCTGCCCGGCTCCGCGTACCTCTACCAGGGCGAGGAACTGGGTCTCGAAGAGGTCCTCGACCTGCCCCCGGAGCTGCTGCAGGACCCGCAGCGCCTGCGCAGCGCGGACGGCTCCTCCGGCCGCGACGGCTGCCGCGTGCCGCTGCCCTGGGGCGGAGCCGAGTCCCCCTACAACTTCACCCCGCTCAACATCGCCGACGGCTGGCTCCCCGCCCCCAAGCGCTGGCGCGAGAAGACCGTCGAGGCCCAGTGGAACGATGCCGCCTCGACCCTCGCCCTCTACCGCGAGGCCCTGCGCCTGCGCCGCGCACTGCCCGCGCTCGGTGACGGCAAGCTGGACTGGCTCGGTGCGATAGAGGTCGTCGACGGCGACCCGGAGACGCTCCTGGCCTTCCACCGCGCCCCCGGCTTCGTCTGCACGGTCAACCTCGGCGGGCAGCCGATCACCGTCCCCCGGCCGGGAACGCTCGTGCTCGCGAGCGTGGACCTCGGGCCTGAGATCGATGGGGACGGTGACGAGGCGACCCTGCCGCCGGACTCGGCCGCCTGGTGGACCGTCAGCTGACAGGTCGGGTCGCCCCCGGACGGGTGTGCAATCCACAGCGCTTGTACCGTACGGTCTGGACATTCCGCCCGGGGGCAAGCGTGGGCCAGGGCTCTGACTTTTCGGGTCCGCGAGTACGTGGTCTGCCATGCGCCCTCCCGATTGATCGAGAATGGTGAGCGCGCACGGACGAGACGGGCTTCGGCGACGCCGGTGACGAGGCGCCGGGCAGGATTCTGGCCAGCCACACCGACGGGTTGAGCGGGGTGACCTTCAGCTCGGACGGCGCGTGCGTCGCCTCGGCCTCGAAGGACAGGACCGTACGGCTGTGGGACGCGGCGACGGGCGCGCCGCTGGTCACTCTGGTCGGCCACGAGGGCGGCGTCCACTCGGTGGCGTTTCGTCCGGATGGTGTGCTGTTGGCTTCGGCTTCTGAGGATCGGACCGCGCGGCTTTGGGATGCGCGGGTCGGTTAGCGGTTCTGGTCCGCGGCCCCCGGCCAGTTGGTCAGGGCCGCGTGCAGGGCGTCGATCGCGCGATCCCAGGAGGCTTCGACATCGCCGGAGTTGGCGAAGGATCCGGCGATCTCAAGGCTGGCGAAGCCGTGGAAGGTGCTGCCGAGCAGGCGTACGGCGTGCGTCTGCTCGGTCTCGGGCAGTCTGTAGTCGCGCAGGATGGCGCGGGTGAGTTCGACATGTCGGAGGGCGGGTTCGGCGGCGACCGAGGCGGGGTCGATCCGTAGCCGGGCTGCCGCGTAGCGACCGGGATGCTCCTTGGCGTACGCGCGATACGTGTCGGCGAAGGCGACCAGGGCGTCCTTGCCCGCGCGTCCCGCCAAGGCGTCCGAGGCGCGGTCCGCCATTTCGGTCAGCGCCGACGCGGCCAGGCGAACCCGCAGCTCATCTGCGTTCTTGATGTGCGAGTAGAGGCTCGCGACGGTCACCTCGAACCTTCGGGCGAGGGCGGAGACTGTGACGTTGTCGAAGCCGACCTCGTCCGCCAGTTCCGCCGCTGCCTGGACCAGACCCTCGACGGTCACCCCTGCGCGCGCCATGCCGACCTCGCCTTCGTCTCGAACCTAAAGCCTTTAGGAATTTGCATAATACCTCTAGGCGTGTTGGGATGGCGCCATGAGACCGATAGGCGAGAGCGAGATCCGGACGTCCTTCGTGAACTGCTCGAAGGGAGAGGCGCTGCGGCTCGGCCTGCCTCGGGACTTCGCCGAACTGCCCTGGGCCGACCTCGATTTCCTCGGCTGGCGGGACCCGGGTGCGCCGGAGCGCGGCTACCTGGTGGTGGAGCGCGGCGGCGACGCGGGCCGGCGTCTTGTGGGCGTCTCGCTGCGGACGGCTTCCGGCGCGGGACGCGGGTTCACCGCGCGCAGCATCTGCTCGATCTGCAAGACGACGCGGACCGGCGGCGGCGTGGCGTTGCTCAGTGCGCGGCGGGCCGGCGAGTCGGGGCGCAACGGCAACACCGTCGGGCAGTACATCTGCTCCGACCTGGCCTGCTCGCTCTACGTCCGGGGCAAGAAGATCTCCGCGGGCAGCCTGCTCGACGAGACGCTGGACGTGGACTCGCGGATCGAGCGGGTGCGCAAGGGGCTTGAGTTGTTCGTGGAAAGGATCACCGCGGATTCGCGGTAGCGGGCGAATGGGCGGGCAGGCGGGCGAAAGCCGACAATCGCGGACGTGAAGGCGCCCCCGGAAGGCCAGGAGGGCATCCCAAGGGGCGCGATCACCCAGATCGCGCGCCCCCACGCCCCTCCGCGCCCGGCCGAGCCGCCCGCACCACATCAGGGCACGATGAAAGAAAAGGCCCGCGCTCGCTCAGGACCCGGCGATGAACGGCTCATCACCCGCCGTTCATCGCTCCGTTCTCTTCGTGCCCCTCGGCTCTTCGCCGCGCACTCCGTCGTGTTCTTCGCTCAGTTCTTCTGCGCCCTGTTTCCCCGATCTTTTCGAGAAGCTAATTGGTTCTCCGGTCAACTAACGCAGCGCGGTGACCCCGCGGGGCCGCGGGATGCGCCGGCCGAAGGATGAGCCGGTCGCCATCTCCCGGTCCGCCTCGCTCAGCCCGCCCCACACGCCGAACAGCTCGGGCGTGCCGAGCGCGTGCGCCCGGCATTCGCGCAGCACCGGGCAGGACGCGCAGATCTGCTTGGCCTCGCCCTCGCGGGCCTCGCGGTCCCTGGTCCGCTCCTTCTCCGGCCCGAAGAACAGCCGCGCGTCCGCCCCCTGGCAGCGCGCCTGCTCCTGCCAGCTCAGCCGCAGATCCGCGATCGCCGGGATCCGCGCGGCGTTGCGCGCGGACCGGCGCTGCGGCAGCAGCGCGAGCCCGCCGTCGGAGTCCGCACCGCCCGCCATCTTCGGCGCCGCGGCCGTGTCCATTCGAGTCATCGTTGTCTTCCCCTCCACTCGACTCGTCTTTCAAGGCGTCAAACGGATGGCGCCGAACGGGTGTTCCCGTCCCCGCGCCGATATCTCGATCCGGTCTCGGCCTACTGAATACGACGACTGCGGCGCCCGAACCGTTCCCGGTTCGCTCCCCGGATCGCTACTTTTCCGCCCCCGGCCCGCCCCGCACCTCCGCACCCGCCCGTCCCAGCCGTCCCGGGAAGTGGATCAAGCGCTCAAAGCAATACATAAGCATCGTGCGCCCGCGCACTCGCCGCCCGAGGGGGCGCATTCATCCGCTCGCACGGCGCACTTGCACAGAGTGCGATCCCTCGTGGGAGTGGATTCGTGCAATTGCAGCATGCATATGCGAGCGGGTCGCTACCTTCAGTCATATGACAGCACAGCAGCCGGAGGAACGGCGACTCTCCGCGGACGGGCAGACCGACGTGGTGACGACGTTGCGCGAACTGCGTCGCCGCCGCTACTGGACCCAGGCCGACCTCGCGCTCGCCTTCGAGGAGCGTTCCCGCCAGGTGGGCCGGGCCCTGTCGCTCTCGGTGCGACAGGTGCGCCGCTGGGAGGGCGCAGATCCGCCGCTGCCGCTGCCCGCGTACCAAGAGGTCCTCGAATCGCTCTTCGGCCTGCCGATCGAGCGGATGGGTTTCCCGGCCCCGTGGCCGGGCGCGCCCAGGCACGAGCTGGGCGAGGAGGCGGGACCGACTCCAGGGGGAGCGAGCGTCACCCGGTCGTACCACGACGACCGAGAGAGAGCAGAACCAGTGAAAAGGCGTCAGTTCGTCGCCGGGGCCGTGGCCGTCGGCTCAGGCGCGAGTGTGTGGCCCGAGACGGCCAAGTCCTACGCGGCGGTCCGGACGGGGATGGAGCACGGCGCCGCCGTGGCGCTCGGCTCGGCCGGCCGCCGCGCCGCGCTCGACCCGCAGGCGGTGTCCGGCTACGGGGCGATCACCGCCCAGCACCGGTCGCTGTACTGGACCGTGCCCGCGGAGACCATGATCGAGCCGGTCCGCGCCCACGCCGAGCTCGGCACCCGGTTGCTCGGCGCCACCGGGTCCGGCATGCTGCGGGCCCGGCTGGCCGGACCGGTGGCGGAGACCGCGCTGCTGGCCGCCCGGCTGTCCTTCTTCGACGTGCAGCGGCCCGACTGGGCCGGCGCGTTCTTCGACATCGCCCGGCAGGCGGCCCGCGAGGCCGGGGACCCGGCGCTGCTCAGCGCCGTCCTCGCGCACGCCGCCTTCCCGCCGGCCTTCGCCGGGGTGGCCGGGCAGGCCAGGGCCCTGATCAGACAGGCGCTCGAGATGGGTCTGCGCGGAGCCAGCGCGGAGCAGCGCTCCTGGCTCTACGCGGTCCAGTCCGAGGTCGAGGCGCGTCTCGGCGACGGACGGGCCGCCACCGAGGCGATCGCCCGCGCCGAGGCCGAACTCGGCCGCGGCGGACCCGCGCGTCCGGCCTGGCTGGACTACTACGACGCGTCCCGGCTCACCGGCTTCTCCGGCTTCTGCCAGCTGGCGGCGGGCCGGCCTGGCCGGGCGGCCGAGGCGCTGGAGCACAACCTGCGCGCGCTGACCCCGGCCGCGGCCAAGCAGCGCTCGATCACCCTGGCCGACCTGGCCGGGGCCCGGGCCAGGCAGGGCGAGTACGAGGAGTCCGCGCGGCTGCTCGAGGCGGCGGTCGACCAGCTCGGCCGGCACTGGTACGCCACCGGCCTCGACCGGGTGGACGCGGTGCGCGGGCGGCTGGCCGAGAGCGGCGCGCCGAGCCGGATGCTCGCCTCGCTCACCGAGGCCAGACGCTCGCTCGCGGTCGCCTAGCACCCAGTACCTAGCAAGAACGCACGTCCCCGCCCTCGTACGTCGTCACCGCGACGTACGAGGGCGGTCACTTTTGATAACGCTCACAAGTTGCCCGAAGACAGCTCCCGAGCCGTCGTCAGCTCGCGCGCC
>Ga0302314_10001434_pt1 | contig 44723 bp, 37 predicted proteins | sample III_Palsa_N2_3_FD_200533 | JGI IMG/M metagenome (GOLD analysis project Ga0302314, IMG submission 200533) | Peat permafrost microbial communities from Stordalen Mire near Abisko, Sweden - III_Palsa_N2_3 | ecosystem: Environmental > Terrestrial > Soil > Palsa > Peat permafrost | place: Sweden...
CGTTAGGCATTGTAGCGCTAGCGCGTTAGAATAATATACCCACAAAATTATAAAATTAAGTACATATGTCCTACAAAACTGAGATAAAGCAGTAAACCGTAGGCCGCATCAACTACCCTTGTGGGACTAGAATAGCGAGACATGAACAATCTTGCTCTGCCGCGCCTACGTCCCGTCGATCTTGCCGACAAATACACGCGCTCCGCCGACCGCGTTTACATGACGGGCACGCAGGCGTTAGTGCGCCTGCTGATGTTGCAAAGACAGCGCGACCGCGCAGCCGACCTGAAAACCGCTGGGTTCGTGTCCGGATACCGCGGCTCGCCGCTGGCCGCGCTCGACCTAGAGTTATGGAAAGCCAAGAAGTACCTGCAGGAGTGTGATGTTCGCTTCCAGCCGGGCCTCAATGAGGATCTGGCGGCTACGGCGGTGTGGGGTACGCAACAGGTAGGGACCGTGCCAGGTGCCAAGGTCGATGGCGTTTTCGGCATGTGGTACGGCAAGGGCCCGGGCGTCGACCGCTCGATGGACGCGATTAAGCATGCCAACTACGCCGGTACCGCAAAGCACGGAGGCGTTATTGCGTTATGCGGCGACGATCATGCAGCGAAATCATCTTCCCTGCCGCATCAGAGCGACTTTGCCCTTGTCGCAGCAGGCATGCCGATTCTGTTTCCAGGAAATGGGCAGGAAATCCTAGATTTAGGGATTCATGCGTGGGCGCTCAGTCGCTATTCAGGGCTATGGGTGGGACTAAAGTGCATCTCGGATGTAGTGGAGTCAGGTTCCTCGGTTATTGCCGATGCGCATCGGGTGACGGTACAGACCCCGGAAGACTTTGCGATGCCAGCGGGAGGGCTGGCGATCCGCTGGCCGGATACGCAGCTGGGTCAGGAATCGCGGCTTGTGGACTTCAAGCTACAGGCGGCCTGCGCATATGCTCGGGCAAATGGGCTGAACTCTACCGTGACGCATCCGAATCAGCCGAGGCTTGGATTGATCGGCTCCGGCAAGGCCTACTTCGACATGCTTCAAGCGCTGTCAGATCTGGGCCTGAGTTTGAGCGATTGCGAAGAGTTGGGCGTGCGAGTGCACAAGGTTGCGATGGTCTGGCCGCTGGAGCCGTCGACGACACGCGAGTTTGCGCGTGATCTGTCCGAAATCGTCGTCGTCGAGGAGAAGCGCGCGCTTATTGAGCCAGCCTTAAAGGAGTTGCTCTACTCGTGGCCGGACAGCGCACGGCCACGCATCGTCGGCAAGATTGTTAGCCACGGGCATCTTGAGATGTGTGATTTGCTACCCGAGCGCAGCGAGTTATCGCCGGCTCTGATAGCGCCCGTGCTTGCGCAGTCGCTACTCCGACTCGAACTTCCGGCAGACAAGCGGAACGGTATTGAAGAATGCCTTCGTGCCATTAAGGGCAACTTGGCGCGCACGTCTATGATCCGCGCGCCGGAAGCTCGCTTGGCGTACTACTGCTCAGGTTGCCCACACAACACCTCGACCCACATTCCAGAAGGCTCGCGTGCGCTGGCGGGGATCGGCTGTCACAGCATGGCGATGTGGATGCCCGAGCGCCGTACGGGCGCTTTCTCCCATATGGGTGGAGAGGGGGTGCACTGGATCGGCCAGGCGCCGTACACCAGCGAGCCGCACGTGTTCGCTAACATGGGTGACGGCACCTATTTCCATTCCGGCACGCTTGCCATCCGTGCCGCCGTCGCCGCCAACGTCAATATCACCTACAAGCTGCTGGTGAACGATGCGGTGGCTATGACAGGCGGGCAGCCGGTAGACGGCACACTGACTGTGCCCCAGATCGTGCGCCAGCTGCAGGCTGAGCGAGTGCGGCGTATCGTCGTGGTGTCTGACGACATCGAAAAGTACAAACTGTCGGCACCGGAGATGCTGCCGGAAGGGACCGAAGTGCGCCATCGCGACGGCCTGGATTCCTTGCAGCGCGAACTGCGCGCGGTACCCGGATGCACGGTCATCGTTTATGACCAGACCTGTGCGGCGGAGAAGCGTCGGCGTCGCAAGAAAATCCTCGACGGCAAGCCGTTGATGGATGATCCGCCAAAACGACTGTTCATCAACGAGGCGGTGTGTGAGGGTTGTGGCGACTGCTCGGTGCAATCGAGCTGCCTATCCATCGAGCCCCTGGAGACTGCCTTCGGCCGCAAGCGCGCGATCAACCAGTCCACCTGTAACAAAGACTATTCCTGCGTTAAGGGGTTTTGTCCCAGCTTTGTCACCATCAAGGGGGGAAAGTTACGAAAGGCGGCTCCGGCTGCAGGCTTAGGGGAAGCTCCTCAGGTACCTGAGCCGGTCCTTCCGCCGATCGACGGTATTTACAATCTCCTCATTGCCGGTATCGGCGGCACCGGCGTTGTAACCATCGGCCAGCTCCTGGGAATGGCGGCACACCTTGAGTCGAGGCCGATCTCGACCATGGATATCACCGGCGTCTCTCAGAAAGGCGGTGCGGTAACCAGTCACGTTAAGATCGGCAGCGCTGACACGCAAATGACGGCTGCGCGTATTGCACTGGGCAGTGCCGATGCCATCATTGGCTGCGACATCATAGTTTCAGCCAGTGAAGAGGTGCTTGGCAAAGCCAGCGTGAATCGCACGCGCGCGGTGGTGAACTCCACCTTGGTGCCAACCGCCTCATTCATCACTCAGCGCGACTGGACCTATCCGGTGAAAACTTCGGAGGGAGCCGTGCAAAGTGCCGTCCGCTCCGATGGCTCTTACTTCGTCGACGCCGGTGCCCTGACGCTGCGCCTACTCGGCGATACGATTTACGCCAACCCCTTCATGCTCGGCTTCGCTTGGCAGCAGGGCCTGATCCCTCTTTCCAAGAATGGGCTCTATCGCGCTATAGAACTCAATGGCGTCGCTGTCGAGCAGAATCACCGCGCCTTCGAATGGGGGCGCTTTGCGGCCCACGATCCGGCAGCCCTGAGCGGCCTTCTCGCCGCGGTCGCCGCCGCTCCGGCCAAACGCCAGCTTTCCCTGCCGGAGCTCATCAATCATAGGGCCGACCAACTCAGCGAATACGGCAACGCTGGCTACGCCGATCGCTACCGCGCACTCGTCGGACGCGCGGAATCCGCCGAAGCGCAGCTGGGAAGTGGCCGCCTGCTCAGCGAGGCCGTAGCAAAGAACTACGCCAAATTGCTCGCCTATAAGGACGAGTACGAAGTCGCGCGGCTCTATACGGCACCGGCCTTCCAGAAGCGCCTAGCCGACACCTTTGAGGGCCCTTACGAACTGGAGTTCAACCTCGCGCCTCCGCTCTTGTCCAAACGCAACGAGCGCGGCGAGTTGGTCAAGCGCCCTTTCGGCGCCTGGATGCAGTTCGCCTTCAGGGTTCTTACACGATTCCGCTTCCTGCGTGGTACGCCGTTCGATCCATTCGGCTACACCGCGGAACGCAAGTCCGAGCGTCAACTCATCGCCCGCTACGAAGCGATTCTGGACGAAGTCCTGCGATCCCTTGGCGCGCACAACCAAGCCGTTGCGGTCGAGCTGGCCAGCGCTCCCGATCAGGTCCGCGGGTTCGGGCATGTGAAGGCCCTCAGTATTGAGAAGGCACAGCGGCGGTGGGACGAGTTGCTCGAAATGTTCCGCCGCGAGGACGCCGACGCCGCGCTCGTGGCGGAAATGGCCCAGCGGGTGCAAGCCAACGTGTTTCGAATGTTTTGAGGAGAAGCATGACAGTCAAAACCAGGCCCGAGGGAGTCCCCCGCCGGGCCATCTATCAGAAGCTCTCTCCATTTGCTTAGGGGTCACTTGTCGTTCTTAGATCGCCGCAAGACAATTTTGGGAGAAAAATCGTGGATACAACATTACAGCTGAACCCACTTGCCAAGCGCTGGGGTATTGCACTGGCATTAGTTGTGTGTGTGGTGGCAGGGCCAGTCGACGCTGGTGATGTTGCCCCCGCGGCTGACTCTGGCAGTATCCCCATAGGGCAGGGGGGTGGCACAGCAGACGCGCCGGTGCAGTCACCCGTGGCCACTCAGGGCCCCGCCTCCCAGCAACTTACCGAGGTGGTTGTCACCGCAACCAAGCGTGCTCGCTCAGTTCGAGATATTCCGGCTACGGTCAACGTTATTACCGGCGAAAAGCTGGAGAGCATGGGCGCCCAGAGCGTTGAAGATTACATCAAGTTGGTGCCTGGGGTTACCGAGACAAACGACGGAATTTACGCCATGCGGATTTCAGTGCGCGGCGTGTCGGCGGACGTCGGCACCAACCTCACGACTGGGGTGCTGATCGGCGATGTGCCATTCAGCGATCCCTTTCTCCCCCGGGTTACGCTGGATCCAAATCCGTTTGACCTATCGGACATCGAAGTGCTGAAAGGACCGCAGGGCACGTTGTTTGGCGGCACGGGTCTCAACGGTTCGATTCGGTATGTCCCCGAGGCTCCTCGGTTCAATGAGTATGACGTGAAGTATTTCGAACAATACAAGTACTACGATGGCCAGCACAGCGGCGGCTCGACCTATGGAGGTGAGATCAATCTGCCGATCTCCAAGGAATACGCAGCGTTGCGTGTTGTGGGATTTGACCGATTGTCGCCCGGATATATAGATGACCTGAACGCGAATGCCGAAAACGACAACAAAACACACCAGAACGGATTCCGCGGAATTCTGGCCTTGCGGCCGTTCAGTGCCCTGGATGTGTCCGCAATGTACATCATACAAAACACCCGAGTCGCGGATTTGCCCGTTGCAGACAATCCCAGCGGGCAGTTTTCGCGGGACGACACGCCGCGCATGAGCCCCAACCGGGCGCAATACAACATCGCCAACCTTGGACTCACCTTACATCTGGATTGGGCGGACTTGATTTCGCAATCATCCCGCACGGGCAAGCGCTACCATTCGTTCAACGATGTTTCGCGTGAGTTGAATGGGCAGATTCCGTTGCTTTCCGCACCGGACGACAACCGTAGTTCTGCGCTCACTCAGGAAATTAGATTGGCGTCACCCAATGATCCCGCGCGACGATTCAATTTTGTTATCGGTTTGTTTGGTCAGCGTGTAAAGCAGTTCGACTGCTCGGAGTTAGCGGTAGGAATTCCATCGCTTCTTGGAATCAATATCCCGCTCAACGAGTTGCCGCTGGTGTCTCCGACACCATGCCCCGGGAATCTAGCGGACGTGGGGTCCCAACTCGTCGGAGCTCACTTTCTAGACCAGACAACGTCGCAGGAAGTGGCGTTGTTCGGAGAAAGTAGCCTGAAGTTCTGGCGCGGATTCGAAGCGACCGTCGGTGCCCGCCTTTATCGCACTGATGTCAGCGGCACGCAGAGTTACGCTGGTCTGCTTGAAGCAACGAATGAAAATGTATTGCTGAACGCAGCGCAGCTCACCACAGTATCGGGTGATCAAAAGGGCGACGGCATTGCTCCTAAGGCCGCATTGGCCTATCACTTCGATCGCAACCTGATGGCCTATGCACAGGTGAACCGGGGTTATCGGTTTGGGGGATTCAATCCTTATCCGAGTACGGCGACGGTCCAAATACCGGCGCAGTTCAAGTCTGATTCGCTGTGGAACTATGAGGCGGGCCTGCGTACGAGGTGGTTCAAAAAAACGCTCTCGGTGGATGTCACGGGCTTCTATATCAAGTGGAAAAATCCACAGCTCTATCAAACGCAGGGGACTACGGCATTCTTCTCCAACGTTGGTGGCGCCCGCGGTGAAGGCGGTGAGGCAAGCATCAACTATCGTTTCCCCTTCCTGCGGGGTCTGTCGTTAGGTATAGCGGCGGCCTACACGGACACAGCTACTACTGTGCCCTTCACAACTGAGCATGGGACTGCCACGACCCCTGGAACCGCTTGGCCGCTAGCACCTCACTGGCAAACGTCAACAAATTTGAGTTACCAAGTTGCCCTGGGATCGTGGGGGTTCGAACCGTCGGTGCTTCACACCTATTCGTCACATGCCTGGAACAATCTCGACCACCAGGCAAGCATCTATGGGTACCAGACTGTGGACGCCACCTTGCGTATCAGCAATTTGGAGCGGGAATGGTGCCCTGAGATCATCTTTTCGGCCAATAATATCGCCAATAGCCGTGGGTTGAGCAGCGAGACCATTAACAGCATAGCCCCCGGTCTTGGGGCAACTGACTACGTCTACATCCCGCCGCGATCACTCAATGTTCGTATTCAAGGACATTTTTAGACTCCGAAGCACCGGCCCTGTCACCTCCTTACTAGAAAAACCGGGATCATGCGAATGAACAGTTCGAAAGTCTTCGACACCGCCCCACGCCTCATGGACATCGGGAACGGATGCCGCTTGGGTGTGCAAGTCCAGGGCACGGGCGGCCCGACCGTAGTGTTCGAGGCCGGCGGTGCAGGTTATGGCATCAACGGCTGGTTTGATGTGGATAAGGCTGTCGCCGAATTCGCCACCGTCGTCACCTATGACCGCCTGGGGGTCGGTGTCAGCGAGCCGCTGCTATCGCGATATCCGACGGCCAGCGACCACGCCAGCAACCTCGCAAAACTGCTAGACCTGCTGCCGGTCAGGCAGCCGGTGATCTTGGTCGGCTGGTCCTGGGGCGCTATGATGGCGCAGCAGTTTTCGGTGCTGTATCCCCAGAAGGTGGCCGGCTTGTTACTCATGGATCCCAGCATCTATGTGGAAGATTACACCGCGAAATTCATGGGCGGTATCACCGGCTGGCTTCAGCGCAGGGCGCAGGCCTTCGTTTTCGCCAGAGTAAAGAAACAGGTTGCTGCTGCTGGTGCCGATCCAGCAGCACGTGCGAAAGTGGTCAAGACTCTGAGTGCCGGCTTCGGCCCGAACTATCCCAAGGAAATGATGGAGAAGGACTTCCTCCTGAGCTGCATCGGAGCCGGTGCTGACCCGGGACCGGCGATCGCCAAGGTTGTCGCGTCTGGCAAGATCTCGGAGCACTATCTGCATACCATCGCCGAGGTCACCGGCTCGATCGCCAACCGGGGTGGCCTACCCAAGGTGCCGACGATCCTGCTGCTGTCCACCTGGTACGGAAAAAAGCCGAATGCCAGAATGGTGAAGATTATGGAAACAATATTCGGCGGCTACGAAGCGATCGCCGCCAAGCTCGGCGCGGAGGTGCGTCGGCTTAGGGAGACCGGCCATCAAATTCCGCCGGAGGCGCCGAACGAGTGCGTGCGAGCTGTGCAGGATCTGGTCGCCCGCATCGGCGGTAGTGCCACGGCCTGAGCAGGGTCATCAAATGAATAAGATTCTGTTTCGCAATGCTGATGTCTTCGATGGGGAATCGCCGAAGCTTCGTCGAGCGCAGAACGTCCTGGTCGAGGACGGGGAGGTGAGGTTGGTCGCCACAGAATGCCTTCCGGCCGAAGGCGCTGAGGTCATAGACTGCACTGGAAAGACCCTGATGCCGGGCCTTATCGACAACCACGTGCATGTCTATATCGAGTCCCTAAAGATTTACCCGCCCGAACCGCCCATCACTTACCGGGCGCAGTACGCCAACAAGTTCCTCTCGTTCATATTGAACTGCGGGTTCACGACTGTACGTGACGTCGCGGGTGGCGACCGCGGCCTGTATATGGCTCTCCGCGACGGCTTTCTCACTGGCCCGCGCTACTTTTACGGCGGCCCCTCGCTGTCGCAGACCGGCGGCCACGGCGACGTGCGCCAGTCAGACAGCGCCGACATCTGCTCCTGTTGCAAGGGCGACAGCATAATTGGCACTATTGCCGACGGAGTCGACGAGTGTCGCAAGGCTGCGCGTGAGCAGCTTCGCAAGGGTGCCAACCACATCAAGATCATGGCCTCCGGTGGAGTCCTCTCGCCAACCGATCCGCTCGACAAGTCACAGTACTCGGAAGAGGAACTACGTGCTATCGTCGATGAATGCGACCGTCGTGGGGTTTATGCCTGCGCGCACTGCCATCCGGCGGAGGCCGTGCGCCGCTGCGTTGAGTGTGGCGTGCGCTGCATCGAGCACGGCACCCTGATCGACAAGCCAACCGCAGAGCTCGTTGCCGAAAAAGGCGCCTTCGTGGTCCCGACCTTGGCCACTGCCTTCGCGCTGCTAGAAGATGGCCCGAAGCTCGGCTTGCCCAAGGTGTCTTACGACAAGCTGTTGCGCATCGCCGACATTGCCGTCAACGGCCTTGAGATCATGAAGCGCGCTGGCGTGAAGATGGGATTCGGCACGGACCTGCTCGGAAGCCAGCATGTGCGTCAGGGAACCGAATTCACCATCCGCAAGCAGGTGCTGTCCGCCGCAGACATACTGATCTCGGCCACTTCGATCAATGCGGACATCCTGCAAATGAAGGACAAGCTCGGCGTGGTCAAGCCTGGCGCACTGGCCGATCTGCTGGTGGTCGACGGCAACCCTCTCGACAACATCGAGCTGCTTGCTGCAAATGGCGCCCACCTCAGCCACATCATGTTAAAGGGGGCGTTTATCAAGAGTCCCACGAGGCTGCAGGATGGTCGGGGTGCGTGACTCGACAAGACCGACAATCCGGCTGACGGCGGCGTGAGCAGAGCCCTGTGAAACAGCAAGCCTTAGGGAGCAACTAAATGCTCGTTGGCGTACCAAAAGAGATCAAGAATCACAACTATTCAATCTCTGATTCGAGGCGGCGATCGGAGTTTTGTAAATGATCCTTACCCACGAACACAATGAGCTGTACCGCCAGGTCAAATCCTTCGTCGAGAAGGAGTTGAACCCGCACGTAGCGGAATGGGAGCGCGAAGGCCTCTGGCCGGCGCGCGAGGTGCTCAAGAAGATGGGAAAGCTTGGCTTCCTCGGCATCAGTCGGCCGGAAGTCTACGGCGGGCTGGGCCTGGATTACTCCTACGAGATGGTCTTTGCCCAGGCGCTGGGCAACTGCAACTGTGGCGGCGTACCCATGGGCATCGGCGTGCAGACCAATATGGGCACGCCGGCACTGTCCCGCTTCGGCTCCGAGGAGCTTAAGCGGGAATACCTAGTGCCGGCCATCGCCGGTGATGTGGCAGTCTCCATCGCCGTGTCCGAGGCCGGCGCCGGCTCCGACGTGGCGGGCCTGAAGACCAGCGCCCGCAAGGAGGGCGGCGACTACGTCATCAACGGCTCAAAGATGTGGATCACCAACGGTACCCAGTCCGACTGGGCCTGCATGCTGGTGAACACATCCGAAGGCAAGGTGCACGAGAACAAATCGCTCATCGTCGTGCCGATGGACGCCAAGGGCATCGACCGCAAGACTAAGTTGGACAAGCTCGGTATGCGCTCCTCCGACACTGCCATGGTTTTCCTGGACAACGTGCGCGTGCCACAGCGCAACTTGATCGGCCAAGAAGGCGCGGGCTTCGTCTACCAGATGCTGCAGTTCCAGGAGGAGCGCCTGTTCGTCGCCATGAACGGCGTCGACGGCATGGGCAACCTGATCGACGAGACCATCGAGTACACGCGCCAGCGCCACACCTTCGGCAAGCCGATCATCGAAAATCAGTATGTGCACTTCCGCCTAGCGGAACTGAAGACCGAGATCGAAGCGCTCAAGGCCCTGTTGTTCCAGGCCACCGAGGAATACGTGGCTGGGCGCGATGTCACCCTATTGGCGTCAATGGCAAAGCTCAAGGCCGGTCGCCTGAGCCGCGAAGTCACCGATAGCTGCCTGCAATATTGGGGCGGGCAGGGTTACATGTGGGAAAGCAATGTCGCGCGCGCCTTCCGCGACACGCGCCTGCTCTCCATCGGCGGCGGCGCTGACGAGATCATGCTCGGTGTCATCTGCAAGTTGATGGGGATTCTGCCGAACAAGAAACGCAAGAGCGCCGAAAAAGCGCAGGAGATGCCGAAGGTTGCCGTTAAATGCTGAACCGGGCTTTCTTACGCCACATCCGGTTGCACAACGAACGGACGCGTAGAAAGGCAAACTTTTAATCCAGTGTATGGGTCGGGCTGACTGGATCCACGCCTGACCAAATGGCTGGTTCGGGGCGTTTCCAATCACCTTCCCAGAGGTCACAGGCCTATCTCTCAGATGGGAAGGCCCTCTATGCGCTTGACTTCGCGTAGAGCGATGTTAGATAGCAGGTCCGTCACGTTCGGCAGGTTCAGGATCTTGCTCTTAAGCAGCGTTTCATAGCTTTCGACGGATTCTGTCACGACCTTCAACAGGTAGTCCCATCCGCCGGACATGGAATGACATTCGAGGATTTCGGGAACTTGCTTTACCGATTCCTCGAACTGCAGGATGGATTTTGCATCTTGCTTGCCAAGCTTGATCGATAGAAACACTGTGAGGCCGAGGTTGAAGGCGGCGCGATTGAGCTGGGTACGTGTGCCCTTGATGACGCCTTCTTTCTGCAGCCGATCAATACGTCGCCAGATCGGGGTGCGTGATAGGCGGACACGCTCGCCGATGTCCTCGATGGAGGTCTTTGCATCGTCCTGCAGCAGACGCAGGATGGCAAAATCGATCGCGTCCATCGTGAATGATTTCGTCATTGGTATTGTCATTCCATAAAATAACAAATAACAGAACAATTATACTAACAAATTACCATAGTGCAGGAAATTGTAGGCGCCGCTAACTAGGCTGTCAGGCCTAGAATAGCGAAATAGGATCGATATTGCGCCGCTGCGCGTGCGCTCCGTCACACCCCGCTGGCGCGCGACCGCGCAGCCACATGAACGTTCGGGCCCGCTTTGACACCGGCGGCTGCCGAGGAGACGCGAATGGCTGATCAATTCAAATTCACTGTTGAAACGAATCCAAATCCAATCGCCGCAGCTGAACGGAGAGGGTTCGTCGCGAACCCACCGTTCGGCCGCGTAACGACCGACCACATGGCCGTTGTGCGTTGGACCAAGGAACGCGGCTGGCACGAACCACGCATCACGCCATATCGGGCCTTCACGCTCGATCCATGCGCAGCCGTATTGCACTATGGGCAGGCGATTTTCGAGGGCATGAAGGCCTATCAAACGTCCACAGGCGCCGTGAACCTCTTTCGACCAGAAGCGAACGCTCGACGATTTGCCGCCTCGGCTCGCCGTCTCGCGATGCCCGAGGCGCCTATTGAACTTTTCGTCGAAGCGGTCACGCAGCTTGTTCGTATCGACGCCGATTGGGTGGGGACCGGCGAAACGTCCCTTTATCTGCGGCCCTTTATGTTTGCAGACGACGCGTTCCTCGGCATTCGGCCTGCCCTAACGCACGTGTTCGCCGTCATTGCTTCTCCCATTGGCGACTATTTCGGAAAAGGCGCGGGCCCGCTGTCGATTTGGGTGACATCCGACTACACGCGAGCCGCGCCGGGCGGAACCGGGGCCGCGAAGTGCGGCGGCAACTATGCGGCTGGACTTTCGGCTCAGCAGGAAGCAGCGTTGCACCACTGCGATCAGGTTCTTTTTCTTGACGCCGTTCATCGACGCTACGTCGAGGAACTGGGCGGCATGAACATATTCTTCGGCATGGCCGACGGATCTCTGATCACGCCCCCCTTAGGAGGCACGATCCTCGCCGGCATCACGCGAGATTCCATCATTCAACTCTGCCGCGACCGCGGTCTTGTCGTACACGAGAGACCCTATACGCTGAAAGAAATCCGCGACGATGCGCAATCCGGATCGTTGCGCGAGATTTTCGCCTGCGGGACAGCCGCGGTTGTGCAATCCATCGGTGTATTGAAGGACGATGCTGGAGAGATACGCGTGCCAGGAGGCGATCTTGCCACCTCTCTCAGGCGCGAATTGACGTCTATTCAGAAAGGTGACACTGCCGACAAGCACGGCTGGGTCTATAGGGTCGTTTGAGCGTGTTAGCCAACATCAAGCGAGTACAGCGCGCCGCAGGCCAGATCCAAGATCAGGCTTGCCGACCTGCGGTGCGTCTGTGCCGCGTAGAACCTAGACCCGGCGCGACACGGCGGCCGCGTTGCTGCGCCGGAATTCGATGAGACACTTACCCGATCTGACTGCGGCGCTGGTGTTCGTGCTGACGCTGGCCGCTACCTTCGCCGCAGCCTGGCTTGGCCGGCGCCATGCCGGATCGCACGGGCATGACAGCCTAGCCGGGGAAAAACTCAACCGCTGGCTGGTCGGTCTGAGCGCCGGTGCGGCAGCGAACAGCGGGTTCGTCGTCACCGGCGCGGTCGGGCTGGGCTACAGCTTCGGCATGCACTGGGTACTACTGCCGTTGTCTTGGCTGATCGGCGACGTGGTGTTCTGGAGCCTGTTCCCCGGCCGCCTAAACGCCTTCGGCCGCGCCTCGCAGGCCACCACCCTGTCTGAATTGTTGACGCGCGGCCTCGTCGGGCGCGGAGCCGCGGCGGTTGCAGTGCTGTGCTCGGCGGTGGTGATCCTGTGCCTGGGCGGCTATGTTTCGGCGCAGTGGCTGGCAGGGCAGAAGTTCATCGCCGGGGCCTTCCCGGTTTCGGATGTCGGCGCCTTGACGCTGTTCGCGCTGCTGATCGTCGCCTACACCGGCATTGGCGGCTTCCGCGGCTCGGTTTACGTCGACAGCCTGCAGGCGGTGATCCGCCTGCTGGGCACCAGCTTGGCGCTCGGCGCCGTGCTATGGGTTGCCGCGGGCGAGCGTGAGGCGGTGCTGCACAACTTGCAGGCGGCCGGCCCCGGCTTCCTGCAACTGGCGCCGGGCGGGGTGCTGGCCACGCTCGGCTTCGCCGCCGGGTTCGCCGCGGCGGCGCTCGGCTTCGGCCTCGGGCAGCCGCACATCGTGTCGCGCTACCTGGCGGGTGCCAGCCCAGAGGAGACGCGTGCGGCCTGGTGGATCTACATCGGCTTTGTGCAATACACCTGGATCTCCATGACCGTATTCGGCGTGGTGCTGCGCGGGCTGATGCCGCATCTGCCCGAGCCGGAGGCGGGTCTGAGCACCTTCTTCCAGGCGCGCACCAGTGCCGTGGCCACCGGCGTGATCGTGGCGGACGTGTTCGCCACCATCGCGGCCACTTCCAACAGCCTACTCGTGGCGATGGCGCAGTCGCTCACCCACGATCTGGCGCCGCGCCTGGGCTTGCGGCTGCCGCTGGGCATGGCCTGCGTGCTGCTAGGCGCGGCGACCATGCTGCTGTCGCTGCTCTGCGGCGGCAGCGTGATGAGCCTGGCGCTGTCCTCGGTGTCGCTGATCGCGGCTGGCATCGCCCCGGCGGTGATTGCCAAGGTGCTGCACTGGCGCCACGACAGCCGCTCCCTGATCGTATCGGTGGTGGCTGGCATCGGCGCCGCAGCGACTTGGAAGCTGCTCGGCTTGAGCACGGCGGTCAACGAAGCAGCGGCCGGACTCGCCGCCGGACTCCTCGCCATCCGTCTGGCGGCGCCGGCAAGGGATAGTGAAACTTGCATCCCGGGATTGCTTCGGAAACAAACATAAGGATCAGTTCACGACGATGCGGTACTCAGCCCTCAACTTGTTCGCAAACGCCTTCAGCGGGCACCGGCGCTGGCCTCAGGCCTGGCGCGACGCGCGCCCCAAGGCTAGCTACGACGTCGTGATCGTAGGCGGCGGTGGCCACGGCTTGGCCACGGCCTACTACCTGGCCAAGCAGTATGGTGTGACCAATGTGGCTATTCTGGAAAAGGGCTGGATCGGTGGCGGCAATACCGGCCGCAACACCACCATCGTGCGCTCCAACTATTTCTTTCCGGAGAGCGCGGCGATCTACGACCTCTCGCTGCGTCTGTACGAAGGGCTGAGCAAGGAGCTGAACTACAACATCATGCTGTCGCAGCGTGGCATGATGATGCTGGCCCATTCGCGCCACGACGAGGAAGCGTTCCGCCGTACCTACAACGCGATGCGCCTGAATGGCATCGACTGCGAGTGGCTGACGCCTGAGCAGATCCAGCAACGCATGCCGCTGTTCAATGGCGGGCCGAACTCCCGCATGCCGGTGCGCGGCGGTGTTAACCAGCCGCGTGCCGGCACGGTGCGCCACGATGCGGTAGCTTGGGGCTACGCCCGCGGCGCCAGCGCGTGCGGCGTGGACATCGTGCAGCAATGCGAAGTGCTGGGTCTTAAGCGCGAGGGCAACCGCGTGGTGGGTGTGGAAACCTCACAGGGCGCGATCAAGGCCGGCAAGGTTTGCTTGTCGGTGGCGGGACACACCAGCCAGATCGCCGCGATGGCCGGACTCCAGCTCCCAGTGACCAGCTACGCGCTGCAGGCCTTCGTCTCGGAGCCGATCAAGCCAGTGCTCGACACGGTGGTGATCTCGCCGTTCACCGGCACCTACCTTAGCCAGAGCGACAAGGGCGAGCTGGTGATAGGCGGAATTCTGGACCTCTACCCTTCCTATGCCCAGCGCGGCAACTTCCACACCGTGGAGCAGGTGACGGCCGGCATGCTGGACATGTTTCCCGCCTTCTCGCGTCTGCGCCTGATGCGGCAGTGGGCCGGCATCGTCGATGTGGTGAAGGACTCCAGCCCAGTCATGGGCCGCACGCCGGTCAACGAGCTTTACATCAACTGCGGGTGGGGTACCGGCGGCTTCAAGGCTATCCCGGCGGGCGGGCTCACCATGGCGCACACCCTGGCGCACGGCGAGGAGCATCCCCTGATCAAGCCGTTCGGCCTGGACCGCTTCACCAGCGGCGCCCTCATCGACGAAGCGGCCGGCGCCGGAATAGCGCACTGACATGCAAAACATTCCCTGTCCCTTCTGCGGGCCGCGCGACGAGGTCGAGTTCCGCTGCGGAGGCCAGTCGCATATTACGCGCCCAAATCCCAGTTCCGCCCCCGACGCAGAGTGGGCGGCCTATCTCTACGTGCGCGAGAACCCCAAGGGGTGGTCGTTCGAACGCTGGCACCACAGCTTCGGTTGCCGCCAGTGGTTCAACGTCGTGCGCAACACCGTGACCCATGAGATACGGCAGGTCTACGCCATGACCGATCCGAAGCCGGAAGGTGTGCATTCATGAGCCATCGCCTTCCCAAGGGCGGCCGCATCGACCGCAACCGGCCGCTCGACTTCGTCTACGACGGCAAGCGCTACAGCGGCTTTGCCGGCGACACGCTGGCTTCCGCGCTGCTCGCCAACGGCGTCGCCACTGTCGGCCGCAGTTTCAAGTACCACCGTCCACGTGGCGTGATGGCGGCCGGCTGCGAAGAGCCGAATGCCATTGTGCAGCTGGAGCGCGGCGCGCGCACTGAACCGAACCTGAAGGCGACGCAGGTGCCACTCTACCAGGGCCTCTACGCGCAAGCCGTCAACTGCTGGCCCAACGCGCGCTGGGATGTGCTCGGCTTCCTGCAGTGGTTTAAGCCGGTGATGCCGGCCGGGTTCTACTACAAGACCTTCATGCAGCCGAGCTGGCACTGGTACGAGCGCGCGATTCGTGCCGCCGCCGGCCTCGGCACAAGCCCGTTGGAAGCCGATCCCGATCGATACGATCAGTGCCACGCCAGCTGCGACGTGCTGGTGGTGGGCGCGGGGCCTGCTGGTTTGGCCGCGGCGCTCGCGGCCGGCCGCGCCGGTGCGCGCGTGATCCTCCTCGACGACAAGGAAGAGATCGGCGGTTCGCTGCTGTATGAGCCGGGCGGCGAAGCCACCGCGTGGCTGGCGCGCGCCGCAGCGGATCTGCGTAGCCTGCCCAATGTCGCGCTGCAGACTCGGACCACCGCTTTCGGCTATTACGATCACAACCACGTCCAGGCGCTGCAGCAGTTGCATCAGGACGGTCCTGTCAAGGACCGCGCGCCGCGCCAACGCCTGCTGAAGATCCGTGCCGCGGAAGTGGTGTTGGCCACCGGCGCCATCGAACGGCCGCTGGTGTTCCCCAACAATGACCGACCCGGTGTGATGCTGGTGGACGCCGCGCGCCACTACCTCCACCGCTACGCTGTGGTGCCGGGTCGCCGGATCGTGGTGGCGACCACCCACGATTCTGCCTACCAGGCCGCAATCGAGCTGCGGCAGGCGGGCGTGACGATTGAGGCAGTAGTTGACGGCCGCGCCGTCGCCGAGGCGTCGGTCGTACAACAGGCGCGCTCGCTCGGCATTCCGGTGATCCTAGGCGTCGCGCCCACTGATGTTTTCGGCGCACACGGCGTGACCGGGGTCGAGATTCACGCCATCACGCCGGACGGCAGCGCGGTACAAGGCAGCGGCCGGCACTTCACTGCCGACTCGCTGTTGATGTGCGGCGGCTGGAACCCGGCAGTGCACCTGTTTTCGCAGTCGGGGGGCGGTCTGCGCTACGACGAAGCGGCCTTGTCTTTTGTGCCGTCGCGCTCGGTCCAGCGCGAGCGCTCGGTCGGGGCGGCGGCAGGAGACTTCGGAGATCTGAAGACTGTGCTAGCGCAGGCAGAAGCGGCCGGCGGCGCCGCCGCCGCCGCGCGCCCACCAGGTGCAGCTGCCACGACTACGCGCCCAGCGCTCAAGCCGCTGTGGGAAGTTGACGTGAGTCCGCTGGGGCGTTCCACCATCAAGTCCTGGTGCGACTACCTTAGCGACGTCACCTCCTCCGACCTGAAACTGGCTGTGCGGGAGAACTTCCGCTCGGTGGAGCACGTCAAGCGTTATACCACCAACGGCATGGCAGCGGACCAGGGCAAGACCTCTAATGTCAATGCGATCGGCATCGTCGGCCGCGCACTAAACGTGCCGCCGGGCGAAGTGGGTACCACCAAGTTCCGGCCGCCGTTCGACCCGGTCAGCTTCGGGGCCATCGCAGGGCGCAATGTCGGCGTTTTCTACCAGCCGTGCCGACGCCTGCCGACGCATGACCGTCAGCTTGAACTGGGCGCTGTGATGGAGGACTTCGGCCGCTGGCTGCGGCCAGCGTACTACCCGAAGGCTGGCGAGCGCGAGCACGAGGCGATAGCGCGTGAAGTGTGCTCGGCGCGCACGGCGGTGAGCCTGATGGACGCCTCGCCGCTGGGCAAGATTCTGGTACAGGGTCCGGACGCGGCCGACTTCCTGCACCGCATGTACGTCAACAACATCCGCTCGCTCAAGCCGGGCTTTTGTCGCTACGGCCTGATGCTGGGCGAGGACGGCATCGTGCTGGACGATGGCATCGTGTCGCGGCTGGACGAGCGGACGTTCCTGGTCGGCACGACCAGCGGCAAGGCCGAGCGCATCGCCGAGTGGTTCGAGGAGTGGCTGCAGTGCGAGTGGGTGGAACTGGACGTGATAGTCGAGCCAGTGACCACCCAATGGGCAACGATGACCTTGGCCGGGCCGAAAGCGCGCGAGGTGCTGCAGAGGTTGGGCACCAGCATCGATCTGTCGGCCACCGCCTTCCCGCACATGGCCCTGCGCAGTGGTTTACTGGACGAGGTGCCGGTGCGCATAGTGCGCGTGAGCTTTTCCGGCGAGCTGAGCTACGAGATCAGCGTGCCGTTCAACTACGGCTTGGCGCTGTGGGACGCGCTATTGGCCGCGGGCACGGAATCTGGCATTGCGCCGATCGGTGTGGAAACTTTGATGACGCTGCGCATCGAGAAAGGCTTTCTGCACGTGGGCAGCGACACCGACGGCATGACCCTGCCGCAGGACATTGGCTTCAGCGAGATTATGAACAAGAAGCCCGACGACTTCGTCGGCCGCCGCTCGGCGCACTGTCCCGAGGGCAAGCGCGCGGACCGGCGTCAGTTGGTCGGCCTGGAGATCGAGGGTGGCACCGCGTTGAAGGTCGGCGCCCACATCGTGGGTAACGACTACAGCCGGCCCCCGTACCGCTCGCAAGGCTGGGTCACCTCCTCCATCTTCAGTCCGACCCTGCACCGTCCAGTCGCGATGGCTATGGTGCAGTCCGGCCGCGAGCGCATGGGCCAGCAGGTTCGGGTATTCGACGGCGGCACGCTCATCACCGCCACCATCATCAATCCCACCGTCTATGATCCTTCCGGCGAGCGCATCCATGGGTGAAGGTAGTGTCGTATTCAAGGCGCGTTCGGCCCTTGGTACCTACGAGGGCGCGGTCGGGCGTAGTGTGGTCTACGTGCCGGGGCTACATGTCACCGAAGAGCCGCTGCTACCGGTCTACAGTCTGCGCGTCAGCCGTAAGCTCGGCGCCGTCGCGGCACAGGCGTTCGCTACGGCCTGCGGCGTGCCGCTGCCGCGCCAGCCGAACACGTGCGCCGGCACGGCTGAATTTGCCTCCGCCTGGGTCGAGCCATTGGCTTGGCTGCTGCTGGGCCGGAAAGTTCCGATCGCGGTCGCCGAAGTCGCGCCGCCGCCGGGCATTTACCTGACCGAGTTGGGAGCGCGCTTCTGCAGCTTACAGCTCAGCGGGGTGCGGGCGCCGCGCCTGCTGGCCGCCGCCATGAGCCTGGACCTAGCGGACGGCAGCTTCGCCGCGGGCAGCTGCGCGCGTACCCGGCTTGCTGCCCTGGGCGGCGCGTTCCTGCAGCGGCTAACGGGCGATACGGACTATCGATTGCTCGTTGACGTCGGCCTGGGACCTATCGTCGCCGAGTGGCTGGCAGATGCTGCGGCTTTACTTATCCCAGGCACGATCAAGCACCGCGACGCCGTTTTTCCTGATGGAGGGTCGCTCCCGTGACGGACGTACGAATTCGAAACATGATCCTTCGGTTCAACTGTCCGGATAAGCCTGGCATCTTGGCGGGTGTGACCCGCGTGCTGTTTGAGCAGGGCTGTGATATTCGCGACGCTGCGCAGTTCGGCGATGCCCAAACTGGTCGCTTCTTCGTGCGAATGCACCTCACCGCGCCAGCCAGCTTCGGAGAGGCGGAGTTCGGCGCGGCCTTCGGCCCGGTGGCGGCGGAGAAGTCGCTCGACTGGGGTCTGTTCGATCTGGAGCGCAAACCCAAGGTGCTGATCGCTGTATCGCAACACGGACACTGTTTGAACGACCTGCTGCACCGTTGGCACTCTGGCTTGCTGCCAATGGACATCGTCGGAGTGGTTTCCAACCACGAGGTGATGCAGTCCATGGTGGAGTGGCACAAGCTGCCGTTCGGACACCTGCCGGTCACCTCTGAGAACAAGTCCCGGCAGGAGAGCGCAGTGCTGGAGCAAATGGACCAGACCGGCGCTGACCTACTGGTGTTGGCGCGCTATATGCAGATCTTGACGCCGAAGATGTGTGAGGCGCTGGCCGGCCGCTGCATCAACATTCACCACTCCTTCCTGCCCGGCTTCAAGGGTGCGCGCCCCTATGATCGAGCCCACGAACGCGGTGTGCGCCTGATTGGCGCCACCGCCCACTACGTCACCAGCGACCTGGATGAAGGCCCGATCATCGAGCAGGACGTGCGTCGCGTAACCCATGCCACCAGCGCGCAGGAGATGGCCAACCTGGGCCGTGAAATCGAGGCCAGCGTGCTGGCCCGCGCCGTGCGGTGGCACGTGGAACATCGCATCATGCTAAATGGCAACAAGACCGTGGTGCTGGCGTAAGAAATGACCGCGCAACTGATAGACGGCAAGGCCGTCGCCGCCGGGGTGATCGCCCAACTCGAAGTCCAGATCCGCGAACGCGCCGCGCGCGGCGGGCGTGCCCCCGCGCTGGCGACGGTGCTGGTGGGAGAAGATTCCGCTTCGCAGGTTTACGTGCGAAACAAGCGCGCCACTTGCGAGAAGATCGGCATCCGCTCTGTGCCGGTTCACTTTGCTGCGGACCTGGAGCAGTCGCGCCTGCTGGCCGAGATCGACCGCCTCAACGACGATCCAGAAATCGACGGCATCCTCGTGCAGCTACCATTGCCACGCCAGATCGACGACGCCCGCGTCATCGAGCGCATCGCACCCGCTAAGGACGTCGACGGCTTCCATCCGTATAACTTCGGGCGCTTGGCGCAAAAGAGCCCGCTGCTGCGGCCGTGTACGCCCTACGGCTGCATGAAGTTGTTGGAAAGCGTGGGCGCTAGCCTACGCGGCGCCCATGCGGTGGTGATCGGCTCGTCTAACATTGTCGGCCGCCCGATGGCGCTGGAACTGATGCTAGCGGACGCCACGGTCACGGTGTGCAACAGCAAGACCCATGATCTGCCCGCCCTTGTCTGCAGCGCCGACATCGTGGTCGCCGGCGTCGGCCGACCGCTGTTCGTGCAGGGCAGCTGGATTCGGCCCGGCGCCATTGTCATTGATGTCGGCATCAACCGCTTAGCCGACGGCCGGTTGGTGGGCGACGTGGATTTCGCCGCGGCGCGCGAGCGCGCCAGCCACATCACGCCGGTGCCCGGCGGAGTAGGGCCGATGACGGTCGCGATGCTAATGCAGAACACGCTGCGGGCGGCCGAGGCCAGGATCTAGAGCTTATGTCAAACAAGCGATCCAGTGCCACGGCAAAACAGAGAAAGAGGATGAGCACAGTCGTGTTAGCCGCGGCGCCATCAATCGTGACGGAGTGAACCGATGAATCAACCCCAGAACAAACTGCTGTTCATGTCGCAGCAGCACGTGAATCTGATGAACCAGCGGCTGGCCGCCGACAGCGCCAGCCTGCAAATATGCAAGGGCTTCGACCGCGCCTACCAGGTCGCGTACGAGCTCGATCGCGACGGCGCCACTGTGTGGTGGACCATGGAGTTCGACCCGGCCTCGGGCGTGCGTTTCTCGCTCCAGCCGCCACGGCAGGACGATAGTCTAGTTCTGCTGAAGGGCTCATATCGCGTGGTCGTGGACGTCAGCCGCCGCACCAAGGCAGGTGAGACGATCCAAATGCCGTTGGCTGCATCCGGTAATCTCGGTGTGTTCGAAATCGTCAAATCTGCTTTCGCGGCGGCCCAAAAAGCCGCGGCCATCGACACCGAGTTCCCCGAAGTCTAGCGCGTATTTCCCCTAAATTGATGTGGAGACCTCTATGAGCAAGACGCTAAACCAAGACGAGTTGATCGGCCGGGCCATGACGCTGGTGCACGATACCTGGCGCGAAGCGTCGCGCGGGATTACGCCGGGCGAGCCCATACGGGTTCTGCCCCGAGTGGACTTTGCCGAGTCGCAACGTCGTTCGAAGGTCGGAAAGGCGCTGCTGGAGCAGGGGGGGCAGATCGATCTGGACTTGCTTCCTCATGAACTGGCGCTCACTGTGCGTGTAGCCCTTTCAAAGGCAACAAACTGGTCGCGCGAAGAGGAATGGTACTGGCTCGTGTTCGATGCGCTGGGAGCCGAGGTTCCTGCAATGTTCGCTGCAACCCCATATGGGGGAGGGATTCTGCTCGGCTCCCTGCTCAATAACTTTTCAACTTTGCCTGTCCATAGCCGTGGTGATCGCCATCGCTATCTCGGCCTGTTGGCGGACTATGCCGAATTGATCGGGCAACTGCACACACGCACGGTCGGTCAGGAGGAACGCGGCATTTTCATGCCACGGGCGCAACTGCTGCAGTCCGGGCCGCTTCTCATCGGGCTGAAAGCGCAGGCGATGGCGGTGCTCAAGCCTTTGCCCGAGAGGGCAGGGGCCGGCGCCGAAGAATTCCTCGCGGAAGTCGATCGCACACTGCACGGGGAGGTTGCTGCGGCCTACGATGCCTTTATTGCTTTCCTGGCGGGTGACTACGCTGGCCGTTGTGGCGACACGGTGGGCCTTGGACAATATGCGGGCGGGCCTGAGGTTTACGAGGCGTTGGTGAAAACCCACACCACCATGAACCTCATCCCGGCGCAGGTCCACGCACGAGGTCTGGAGCGTATGACCTCGATCTGGCGCCAAATGAAGGAAGTGCTTGACGGACTCGGCTTCGAAGGCGATCCGAAGGCCTTCGTGCGCGCTGCGGCTGACGATCCGCAGTGGCGAGCCCGCACGCCGGAAGCCATCGCTGCAGTGTTCCAGCGCTACATCGACCGGCTGAAGCCGAAACTGGAACAAGTTTTCCACATGCAGTCCCCGACTCCCTATCACGTCGAAGCACTGCCTGCCGCGCTGTCCGGTTCCATGACGTTCGGCTATTACGATGCACCGACGCCGGAGCGGCCATCGGGCCGTTACTTATTCAACGCCAAGAACCTGGCCGAAAGTGATCTCTGCAGCATTGCGAGCCTGACCTATCACGAGATGGCGCCAGGACATCACACCCACATCTCGCGTCAGTTCGACGCCCAGCATCTGCATCCCCTGCGCAAAAGGGCATCATTCACTGCGTACAACGAGGGCTGGGCGGAGTACGCCGCGACCCTGGCGGGCGAACTTGGCGGCTACGAAGCGCCGCAGGAGCATTTTGGACGGCTGATGATGGACGCATTCCTGACTTCCCGGCTGGTGGTCGACACGGGCATGAATGCGCTGGGCTGGGACCTGGAGACGGCTCGTCAGTATATGCGGGACTTCACTTTCATGAACGAGGTGGAGATCCGCAGCGAGTCGGTGCGCTATTCCTGCGACATCCCTGGCCAGTCGCTGGCGTACAAGCTTGGCGATACGCATATGCTGGAGATGCGGGAGAAAATGCGCGCGCGACTGGGCGATCGCTTCGATATCCGTGACTTTCATGAAGCGGTGCTCAAGCCGGGTTCGTTGCCGCTCTCCATTCTCGCCGATCACGTCCAGCGCGAGACGGAGCGAATCGCTGGGGCGTAGCAAGTTGCAGCCAGGAGTGCGCGCTGACAGAAGGTGGTCTCCGCCGCCCTAAGGAGTGCAGCGGGAATTGGAGGAAGGCAATGAGCATCTATCAACAACTAGAGCAGCACTACGGCACACTGGGCAAGCTGTCGGCCGCAAACTCCCTGCTGTTCTGGGACCGCAACGTGGTAATGAAGCCCGGCTCCGCCGCTGCGCACGGAGAGGTGGCGGCGGCCATGGCTGCGCTGCATGCGGAGAAGGCCACCGATCCGCGCATCGAAGGTTGGCTGGGCGAGGCCGAGGCCGAAAAGCCGGGGCTTGACACGTGGCAAGCCGCAAACTTGGCGGAGATGAAGCGCCTCTACCGGCATGCGACGGCGGTGCCGACAGAGTTGAAGGTACGCCGGGCTAGGCTCAGCGCCGAGGCAAGCCAGGCCTGGCAGAAGGCCCGTGCTGGAAACGACTTCGGTTCGTTCGCCCCGTACATGCGGCAGATGGTGGAACTCGTGCGCGAGTTCGCCGGCCACAAAGCCGCCGCGCTCGGGCTCAAACCCTACGACGCACTGATGGACGAGCACGACCCGGGCGTGCGCAGCGAGCTGGTGGACGGCGTTTTCGGGCTGCTGGCGCAGCGCCTGCCGGTGCTGCTCGAGCAGGTACTGGATAAGCAGGCAGGCTGGAACCTGTTGCCGCTGGGCGCCGGACACTCCGACGAAGCCCAACGCGAGTTGTGCGAATTCATAATGCGCAAGACCGGCTACCACTTCGATCACGGCCGGCTCGACCAGACGCTGCACCCGTTCGCGCTCGGTGGCGTCCCCGGCGACCAGCGCATCACCACGCGTTTCAAGGCGGACGACCTGCGCTTCGGGTTGATGGCCACCATCCACGAGACCGGGCACTCATTCTACGAGTTCAACCTTCCGCGCCAGTACAGCTTCCAGCCGGTGGGCGCAGCGCGCGGTGCCGGCCTGCACGAAAGCCAGTCCTTGATGCTGGAGATGTGCGCCTGCCGCTCGGCGGAGTTCGTGCGCTTCCTCGCCCCCGAGTTGGCCAGGCGCTTCGGTGCCGCCGACCCAGCCTACGCCCACGACAACGTACTCAAGCACTACCACAAGATCCGGCGCAACCTGATTCGAATCGAAGCGGACCAGATTGTCTATCCGCTGCACGTGATTTTGCGCTATGAGATCGAACTCGCGCTGCTCGACGGAAGCCTGCCGGCTGATGAACTGCCGGAATTTTGGAACATGCGGATTAAGCAGGTGATTGGCGTCACTCCACCTGACGCCGGCCAGGGTTGCTTACAGGATGTTCACTGGTCACTCGGAATGTTCGGCTACTTCCCGAGCTACACCATGGGCGCCGCCATTGCCGCGCAACTCTTCGAGACAGCGACGGCCGCGGACCCTGCGATCCTGGCCGGACTGAGCGTAGGAGATTTCGGCCCCTACTACGCCTGGGTCAAACCGAATGTGCACGAAAAGGCTTCGAGCCTTACCTTCCAGGCCATCATCGAGCAGGCCAGCGGGGCTCCGCTGAGCGCGGAGCCCCTGCTGAGGCACCTTACTCAGCGCTATGGTTAAATGCTCAACGTATTAATGACATTGAAGCCATATCCAGTCGAGAAGCTCACCAGCGAAGGCTTCATTCAGGAGCTCAAAAAGATCGTCGGCGGCGGGCACGTCCTCGAAGGCGAGCGCAGTACCCGTCGCTATCGTACCGGTTACCGCTTCGGGACTGGCAACGCGCTCGCCGTGGTGCGGCCCGCGACTCTGCTGCAGCAATGGCGTGTGGTGCAGGCTTGCGTGGCCGCCAACAAAGCAATAATCATGCAGGCGGCTAATACTGGTCTAACCGGCGGCTCTGGCCCGGATGGCGACGACTACGACCGCGAAATCGTGATCATCAGCACGATGCGCATGAAAAAGATTCATCTGATCGACAAAGGCTGCCAAGTCATTTGCTTTCCAGGCGCGACGCTCGACCAGCTAACGAAGACGCTGCACGCGATCGGGCGCGAGCCGCACTCGGTGATTGGTTCGTCCTGCATAGGCGCATCTGTATTCGGCGGTATCTGCAACAACTCGGGCGGCGCCTTGGTACAGCGAGGGCCTGCCTATACCGAGATGTCCCTCTTTGCGCAGGTCGACGCGCACGGCAAGTTGCGCCTGGTCAACCACTTGGGCGTCAATCTGGGAAAGACACCCGATGAAATCCTCGAGCGCTTAGAACTCCGTAGCTACACAGATACCGATGTTGTCATGAACACCGGCAAGGGACACGATCACGGCTACGTGAATCGCGTCCGGGAGGTGAACGCCGACACGCCCGCGCGTTTCAATGCGGACCCCGAGCGCCTTCACGAGGCCTCCGGGTGCGCGGGCAAGCTAGTATTGTTCGCCGTACGCCTCGATACTTTCCTGGCAGACAAGGCCACCTCTTCCTATTACATCGGCACCAATGATCCGGATGAGTTGACGACCATCCGACACGAAATTCTTACGAAATTCTCGCAGCTCCCGGTATCCGGCGAATACATCCATAGCGATGCGTTCGACATTGGCGAGAAATACGGCAAGGATACGTTCTTGGCAATTCAGATCCTCGGGACGAAGTACCTGCCACTGATTGTCGCCGTGAAGGGCTGGTTCGATGTGCTGTTCCATCGTTTCAGCTTCATACCAAAGCACTTTACCGACGGTGTGATGCAGTTCGTGGCGTCTTTGTTTCCGAGCCACTTGCCGACGCGAATGAAGCTGTGGCGGGAGAAGTACGAGCATCACCTGATCCTAAAGGTGGGTGATCAGTTGGTGCCCGAAGCGCAGGCGCTGCTCAATCGTATGTTCCCAAGCAAGGCGGGGGATTTTTTCCAGTGCACCAAGGAAGAGGGGGACAAGGCGCTCCTCCATCGCTTCGCCGTCGCCGGCGCTGCCGTCCGCTACCGCGCCATCCACGTTAAGGAGATCCAAGACATTGTCGCCTTGGATATCGCCCTTAGGCGCAACGAGAAGAACTGGTTCGAGCACCTGCCGAAGGAACTAGCGGACAAGCTAGTCATCAAGCTCTACTACGGCCACTTTCTGTGCCACGTCTTCCATCAGGACTATATCCTGAAGAAGGGCTTCGATCCCATAGAAGTCGAGCACGAGATGTGCCACATCCTGGATGGGCGTGGCGCGGAGTACCCGGCGGAGCACAACGTTGGCCAGCTCTACAACGCCAAGCCGGCGCTAAAGGCTTTCTACCAGTCGCTGGACCCGACCAACACCCTCAATCCGGGCGTGGGCCGGACGTCCAAGATCAGCCATTGGGGGGACGACTGCTCGCATTGATGCAGGTGTCCCGAAGCTGACGGCCATGCGAACCTGGCCGCGCCCTCTCCAAAGGGAGGGAGTCTCGGGCTCAATTGTAATGGATTCGCACTGAGGGATCTGCCATGAGAGTAAGCGAAAGAGCTCCTTGCGGCCGATCTGAGACTGATTGGTAGTTTCCAGAAAGCAGTCATTTGCCTTCGCTATGGATAACGACGCGAACAACAAACCTGCTTGCCTTCGCCTCTTCGAAGGTGGTGTTTGGGGGTAAGCCAAGCTCGGCCGGACCTATGGGTGCAATCTCAGTAAGAGAGTATGAGGAAATGATCGGAATCAAAGCGACGTTCAATGAGATACCGCGGAATGTCGTCGACATCGCTCGTCTGGCCTCGGCCGTCGGGGCTGACGAGTTCGAACTGCGGAACAACGTTGGGTTTACGCGCCTGGTAAGAAAGGCACCAATGCAGGAAGCTTCAGACCTTTGCGTTTCTGCGGCTGAAAAACTGTTTGCGGGCGCACTTGCTTCACCCGCAGAGATCGATTGCGCTGTCGTCGTAACCCAAAATCCTGACGGATATGGAATCCCGCACGTCGCAGCGATCGTACAAGCCAAGCTTGGTCTGTCCGAATCGTGCGCGACATTCGATATTGGGTTAGGTGGATCGGGCTACGTTTACGGACTCTCGGTAGTCAAGAGTTTCATGGAGTCCAATGGATTGAAGCGTGGGCTATTGTTTACCTCTGATCCATATTCCAGGGTGGTGAGCGAATACGACAACAAGACAGCCTTGCTGTTTGGAGACGCTGCGACTGTGACCTTCTTGACGGACGAACCGGTTTGGGTGATAGGACGATGCGATTTCGGTACGGTCGGAACTCAGGGACATGCTCTGCAAGTTCGAATAAAAACTGGTGGCAGACTTTACAAGGACAGTAGCACCGTCTCGGAATTTGCCCAGTGGCGCGCGAGCCGAAGTCTTATGAGGGCTATAGTGCTCAACGAGATGACGATGGAGCAGATTGATCGCATCCTTGTACATCAAGGGAGCCGCGCAGAAGTGGAGGGTATCGCCCGAGAGGTCGGTGCGCCCGAGAAAGCAGGCTTTTACGCTGAAACCTACGGTGACACTGTCAGCTCGTCTATTCCAATCATGCTCTCCGAGAACATCGCATCGACAGATAGATGCATAGCGTTGTGTGGCTATGGCCACATGACATAAAGGCAGTCTACGACCAGGGTGGCAAGCATCACGACAGCCCCCCATATTAGGAACCAAAGCAAACCCGAATACCGGCGTTCCTTAGCCATCGACCTCGAGTCCGTATTGCGACCGGGCCCATTCGGAAATGTCCTCCATTCCCGCCGGCAGCAGCGGATCATCGCCAGGCAGCGGTAGCCGCAGCTTGTACAGCTTGCCGCCGTCGAGCAACGCGAAGGCTTGCCCTTTGGGTAACTCGATCAGATCTGCCGGCAGCAGCATTTCGGCTTCCTCGTCGGTGATCCGGTCGGCGTTCTGCGAGATGAAGTCTGTCGTCGATTCGGGATTGTTGTCGTCCGTCACCCGTGTCTCAGCCACCCGTGAGTACAGGCGGACCGGCGGAAGCTGCTTGGTGAGAAACTCCGCAGTCTCCTCATTCTTCACCCGCAGCATGATCAGCGTATTGAGGTTGCCGGAGACCTGGCCGGCCTTGGCGCGGTCCCCAATCCCGGCCTCGATGTCGGATGCGGTCTGCGTATAGGCGGTGATCTGCATCCCCGAGCCGCCGCCCTTGTTGAGCAATGGGATGAACTCGTCCCCGACGATTTCATTAAACTCATCCGCATGGATGCACACCGGCCGCCGGCGATGTCCCGGCACGTCCGGAAGACCCCGTGTGTCCCCGAACTTGTACAACGAGCCGGCCACTGATTTCAGGTCGGCGAACATGCTGTTGCCAACCGCGCTGGCTACCTCGTGATCGGATAGGGCATCCAGGCCGACGTAGACGATGCCTTTCTCCCGGATCACCCGCATCCAGTCGAGGATCGGCCGCCAGTCAGCCAGGTCCCCATACAGGGGAGCAAGCAGGCGGCCGCCTGGACCGCTGGTCAGTTTTTCGAGCAGAGGCAGCAGCGAGGCCGTCAGCTTGTCGAAATAAGTCTTGTCATATTCGAAGGCTGAACGCAGGGCGTCCGCCACCGGATCGAACAATCCCCGCTCCTTGGCAAAGCGGACCAGGGCGATGGCCCGACTATCGCGCCCGCGCAGGGCCGCAGGCAGGTTCTTGTCGTTGATATTGGCCGCAATGGTGTCCACCGATTGCTTCCAGTCCGCCGGGGCTTCCCGTGAAAACCAGTAGACGTGGTATTCGATCAGGAGCGGCTCAATGTTGGTGACGTAGCGGGCGATGCTGACGAAGTCCGGCTTGTGCCCCAGGGCGACGAGCGCCCGGGCGACCGCATTGGTGAAACGCCAGGCAAACTCCCGGAATGCTGCCGAGTTACCCTCGGAGGGCAGGGGATTGGTCACGCGCGACGCGACTTCGGTGATGCGCCCGAATTCCCCTACGGGGTTGTACCGGGCCGAAATCTCGGTGAAGCCGAGGTGGAAGATATAGAAATGGTCCAGCCGGCCGGCGCGCTTGGCTTCCGCGAACATGCGGCGCAGCAGGTCCACGTCGCCTTTCGGGTCGAGGGTAATGACGATCTCCCCGCGTCGGATGTCCTGGGCGATCAGGAGCTCTGCCAGGCGGGTCTTGCCAACGCGGGTGGTACCCAGCACCAGCGTATGCCCGGGCCGCTCCGCGAGGCTTTGCCAGACGTCCTCCTCGTCCTCGACGCCGACTCCGTGCAGGGAAGGATTGCCGCCGACGGGAGGGAGCGGCCGTACCAGATTCCAAGACCGGTCCGCTTGCGTAAGCCGCAGTAAAGTCCGAGCCCATGCATCCCGCTCATGGCGGATCTCGAAGGTACGTGCCGCCCGATAGAAACGGCTCGGCGCGACATAGGCGAGCGCTCCCGGGACACGTGTCTCAGCAAGGCGCTGCGAGTGCCGTTGGTCCCAGGCAAAGCCACGGCCGAGAAACAGCCTGTGGTCTGAAACGGGAGTCGCCGAGGCGTCCAGGATGTATCGGGGCAGGCGCCGCAGCCCCCATCGATAGCGCAGGAGTTGGACGCCCTGGCCGAAGCGGAGCGCTCCCAGTACCAAAAAGAAAGCCCCGAAGGCTTCTGACGCCAGCGGCATGATTGGGTAGACCAGCGCCGGGCTGCAGAACAGGACGATGGTGATCGCGGTGTGCACAGCGGCCGGGACAAACTCGAATGCGAAGCGCAGCCGATTGTCGAAATACCGGCTGCTCATGGCGAAGTACCTTCATCAGCCGCTTCAGATTTGGTCGGGACGACGGCGGCGGCGATTGGGACCAGGTGGGGGTTGGGATCTGGCAGGTGCAGCCCGAGTTTTTCGCCGGCATCCTGAATCAGGATGCCCTTGAGCTGCGCGCTGGAGCGGCGCTCGCCGACTACGCGGTAGGTCCAGATGTTCGTGCCGTCCGTGTTTTTTCGGTGGGCTTTGAGCTTCAACAAGCGTTTCTGAGCGCCGAGCCAGCCGTCTACACCGCCGAAATCTCGGAAGATGCCGGGGCTCACCAGGAGCAGTCCCTCGGTAGTGACATGGATGCGGGCATCGGCCGTGTTGAGTTTCAACCTGCCGCCGACGATGCCTTCGGTGATCCATCGGATGACGTCGTTTTCGGCAAGGATTGAATGGATGGCGCCAGCGGCTGACGAATTGGCCGCAGGTGGGCGCTCTGTCGCTACCGGCGGAGTTACTTCCTGTACTAGTTTGGATTCGGATCGAGCCCCCGCTGCCAGTGGAGGAAGGGGCAGGGAGAGGTCGATCGCCTGTCCGACTGAATCGGCATTTCGTGGATCGGCTGATTCACGTTGGGGTCTGTTAAGGTAGCTGTCAGCAGCGCTCTGGGTATCAGGGTCGGGTTTCGGGGGACTAGCCGAGGGATCAAAGCTGACCCGTCCGGCTGCGGCCCCTGGTCGCGATGCGGGGTCCGACCATAGGCGGGAGAGGGGCACGCGCAACAGGGTCAATGTTTGCCGCCAATCGCCGAGTTCGATGATGCCATTCCAGATGGCGCGATCGCCGTTCGGCATCAGGATGCCGTTCTGCTGCAACTCGTCCATCAAGCGCTCGTTCCGGTTTGGCACGCCGGCGGGCGTCTCCGTTGTCAATTCCTCCCGTAGCGCGTCCAAAGCACGTTTACTGACGAGCCACAGGTCGTCATCGAATACGAATCCGGCAGCGCCAGGGCGGTTCAGGGGCAGTGCCTGACTATCGACCAGTTTTCGCAGAGCCATAGCCAAGCGCTCGGCCAAGGGGCGCCGGCCGCTCGTTGTCGCAGCGAGGGACTCGCCCGACAGATCGGCGGCGACACTGAGCCCGTCCGCCTGTTTGATGATTTGTCCCAGTGCGCCGGCGAACTCGCTGTCGCCGCCCGAGATGGTGGCGAGCCAGGCTTCGAACACATCAAGGTCCTGTGCCAGCCATTCCAGGGCTACTGCGGGAACGACATGGTGCACCAGCATGGGCGGCAGCCGAGGATGAAGGCGGTAGCGCCTGCCGCGGACATAACTGACCTTGTATCGGGTTGCGGGAGGGCGGATCGGTCCGGCGAGCGGATTCCAGCGGCCGAGAAGCTGGCCATCGGCAGTACACAAGGTGATTTTCTGGTCCACCAGTGGTTTGCCGAGGTCGTGGAGCAGGGCGGCGGAGGCGGTTGCATACGTCCACACGTCCTGTTTGTCGGCGAGCGCTTCCGCGCTGGCTCCCTGCGGAAGCAATACACCTCGCCGGACGGTCAGCGCTTTGAGGGTGGTTTCCAACGCGTGCTTGAGTAGGCCGCCGCGTTCTCGGTGATGGTGTGCTTCCGACGCGGGAAGCAATTGCACGAATTCGGCGAAGCGTTCGATCAGCGATCGGTATAGGGCGTTCCAGTGGGCCAACGGCACACCGACCTGCTGGCGGATTGTGCCGATGATCTGCTCATGGGTCTGGAGCAGTTCTGCGGGGGACAGGACCTGCAGCCAGCCGGAGGCCGATGCATCGGCGGTTGGAGCAGCCTGGGTTTCAGGAGGCGCTGAGGCGACGCGCAGTAGGCTGAGCAGACCCATTTAGGCGGACCGGTGTTCGTACGGCTGCTCCAGCAGGTCTGGAGCCCTTTCCACGCGGTCCGACAGTAGAGGAGACGTGGCAGCCGAAGGAACGGCTAAATCAGGAGAAGTGCGGCAGGATTTGGCCACCGTTTAGGGCCGACTCCCGTCTGGTCGGCCCTAGCCCTTTCGGTTATAGGGAGGCGCGGCGCCGTCATAGTTTTAATGGTTTCGACCTGCCGACGACCGCTTTTCAGGCGGTTTCCTTGCGGTACGACGAATTCCTATAGTTCATCAGTCGATAGTATTGGTGGTTGCTTGAGCGGCGATCCGGGCGGTCCATGCGCATTCTTTACCCGGCCTCCGTGTTGACAGCGTCAAGTCGTGACGGCCGAATACGATCTCCAACCAAGGAGATTCAACGTGCAACATGATGAACTGATCCATCTGGCGGAGTCCCTGCTCGAATCCAGCCGTCAATCAGGCCCGACCTATCGCCGTGACACGATCCGGCGGATTGAGGCGGCGCTGCAGGACGATCCGTTGTCCGAGGCAGCCGCCATCAAATTGAGGGATCTGAAGAGCAGGCTTGAGAGCAGCCTATCGGAAGTCCACCTGGGTCCCCTGGGCGGATCCACCGTTGCGCAGTAGGTGATTAGCCTCCAGACAGCTTAGCGTCAGATCGCCTTTTGATTGACGCGCTTGCTCAGTTCCTCCGCGCTCTCCTTGCGCTCGCTGTAGCGGTCCACCAGGTACGGCGCGACGTCGCGGGTCAGCAACGTGAACTTCATCAGTTCCTCCATCACGTCCACGACGCGGTCGTAGTAGGCCGACGGCTTCATCCGGCCAGCCTCGTCGAATTCAAGGAACGCTTTGGCAACCGAAGATTGGTTCGGGATGGTCAGCATGCGCATCCAGCGGCCGAGAATGCGGAGCTGATTCACCGCGTTGAACGACTGCGAGCCGCCAGAGACTTCCATCACCGCCAGCGTTTTGCCCTGGGTCGGCCGCACCGCGCCGATCGACAGCGGAATCCAGTCGATCTGCGTCTTCATGATGCCGGTCATGGCGTCGTGCCGCTCCGGCGAGCACCAAACCATGCCCTCGGCCCACTGCGCCAGCGTCCGAAGTTCCACCACCTTGGGATGCGTCTCCGGGACGCTATCCGCTAAAGGCAGGGCCGCCGGGTTGAAGATGCGGACCTCACCACCCATGCTCTGCAGCAGCCGGCCGGCTTCCTCGACCAGCAGGCGGCTGTAGGAGCGCTCACGCAGCGACCCATACAGCAGCAGGAAGCGCGGCGGGTGCGTGGAGGGTGCCGCCGGGATCAGCCTGGCAAGGTCCGGGACGGCGAAAAGCGCTTGATCGACATTCGGCAGGGTCGGCAAGGATTCAGACACGGCGACCGTCCTTGTCCACCACCACTTCGCCATCTTCCTTGGAAAAAGCCCCGCGCTGCGGTTGCGGCAGGATGTCCAGCACGGTTTCGGAGGGACGGCACAGGCGCGTGCCCAGCGGCGTCACCACAATGGGCCGGTTGATCAGGATAGGATGGGCCAGCATGAAGTCCAGCAGGTGCTCATCGGTCCACTTGGGATCATCCAGGCCGAGATCCTCGTAAGGCGTGCCTTTCTTGCGCAGCAGTGCGCGGACCGGGATGTTCATCGCCGCGATCAGGCCGCGCAAGGTCTCGCGGCCCGGCGGGGTGACCAGATATTCGATGATGTTCGGTTCCGCGCCGGAATTGCGGATCAGCGCCAGCACGTTGCGCGAGGTGCCGCAGTTGGGGTTGTGATAGATCGTGATGTCGCTCATGGAGGGGCGGCCGAGGGTAGGTTTGTTCGGATTGACATCATCCCATGATTCCATGAATATGGAAACATGAAAACACAATCTGCCCTCGCTGCCCTGTCCGCGCTCGCCCAGGAAACCCGTCTGGCCGTGTTCCGCTACCTGGTCGAGGCCGGACCCGAAGGAATGACGGTAGGGCGGATCGGCGAGGCCCTGGAGGTCCCGGCGGCGACGCTGTCCTTCCACCTGAAGGAGCTGAGCCACGCCGGGCTGGTCACTGGCCGCCAGGAAAGCCGCTTCATCTGGTACTCGGCCAACTATGAGGCCATGAACGGGCTGATTGCCTATCTCACCGAGAACTGCTGTCGAGGTAATCCCGCCGCCTGCGGCGCGGACTGCGCCCCTACGAAGAAATCCACCGTCAGCCGCAAGAAGGTGCCCGCATGAAACGCTTCCATGTCCACGTTTCGGTCGACGATCTGTCGAAGAACATCCGTTTCTACTCCGCCATGTTCGGTGTGGCGCCGACAGTGGAGAAGTCTGACTACGCCAAGTGGATGCTGGATGATCCCCGCATCAACTTCGCCATCTCCCAGCGCGGCGGCGCAGCCGGCATCAACCATCTGGGCTTCCAGGTGGACTCCGAAGAGGATCTGCAAGCCTTGCGCGAGCAGGTCGGCGCCGCCGACATCGAGGCCCGCGACGAGGTTGGCGCCCACTGCTGTTACACCAAGTCCGACAAATACTGGGTACAGGACCCGCAGGGTGTGGCCTGGGAGACCTTCCACACCCTCGGCGATATTCCGGTGTTCGGTGAGCATGCGGCGACGGCCGAGCCCGCCAAGGCAGCGTGCTGCGTCCCGGAGGCACCGGTGACATTCGCGCCGCGGCCAAAAGCCAAAGCCTGCTGCGGCTGACGCCCGATGCAGATCGTTCCGGCCAGCCCCGGGGATGAGGCGGACATCCGGCGCCTGTTAGAGGCGTCCGATCTGCCCACCAGCGACATTACGCCGAAACTGCTGGAGCATTTCCTGGTGTTGCGGGAGGGCGTCGCGCTGGTGGCGGTGGTCGGCCTGGAACCTGCCGGCGACAGCGCCTTGCTGCGCTCGCTGGCGGTTGCGCCATCGCTGGCCGGCGGCGGCATCGGGCGGCAGATGGTCGCCGCGGCCGAGGGCCTGGCCTGGGAGCGCGGTTTCGATCAGCTGTACCTGCTGACGACGACCGCGTACCACTACTTCGCGGACCTGGGATACCAGCACACGCCACGCCTGATCGCGCCGGCCGAAATTCGCAAGACGCCACAGTTTTCGAGCCTCTGTCCGTCCTCCTCTTCTTTCATGGTGAAGACCTTGGAACCCAAAATCTTCAACGTGCTGTTCCTCTGCACCGGCAATTCGGCGCGCTCGATCCTGGCCGAGGCAATCCTGAACCACCTGTCCGGACGCGGGCGCTTCAAGGCGTATTCGGCCGGCAGCCATCCCAGGGGTGAGCCGAACCCCTATGCGCTCCAGCTCCTGCGCGAATCAGGCATTCCGGTGGATGACCTGCGCAGCAAGAGCTGGGACGAGTTTGCCAAGCCGGATTCGCCACCGCTGGATTTCGTGTTCACGGTCTGCGACAAAGCTGCCGGTGAGCAGTGCCCGTTCTGGCCCGGTCAGCCGATGACGGCGCATTGGGGCGTGCCGGACCCGGTGGAGGTCGAGGGCGGCGACGACGCCAAGCTGCGGGCCTTCTCGGACGCCTTCATGGTGCTCAAGCGTCGCATCGACCTGTTTACCAGCCTGCCGATCCGCTCACTGGACGACATGGCGCTGGAGAAGCGGGTCCGGGAGATCGGCAAGGAATGAACGCAATCCGCCGCGCAGTTGCTGAATTCGTCGGTACCGCGCTGTTGCTGGCTGTCGTTGTCGGCTCCGGCATCATGGGGGAGCGGCTATCCGGCGGAAACGTCGCCATTGCCCTGCTCGCCAATTCGATTGCCACCGGCGGCGGGCTGGTGGCGCTGATTCTGGTGTTCGGGCCGATTTCGGGGGCGCATTTCAATCCGGCGGTCAGCCTGGCCATGGCTGCCAGCCGGCGGCACGCCTGGAACGACATGCTGCTCTATCTGCTCGCCCAGTTCGCCGGTGCTGTCGCCGGGGTCTGGGCGGCGCACGCCATGTTCGGCGAGCCGATCCTGCAGGTATCGACCAAGCTGCGGCCGGGCGGGGCGCTGATGTTCAGCGAGGTGGTGGCGACGTTCGGACTGCTGACCACGATTTTTGGCTGCGTGCGGCACCGATCAGAGGCAGTGCCGTATGCGGTAGCGGTGTACATCGTCGCGGCTTACTGGTTTACGGCTTCCACGTCTTTCGCCAATCCGGCCGTTACCGTGGCTCGATCGCTGACCAATACCTTTGCCGGCATCCGGCCCCAGGATGTGCCCGGCTTCATCGGCGCCCAGCTTGTCGGCGCAGTGCTGGCGACCGTGCTGGATGGTTGGCTGCATCAGCGAATTGCCACCGTCAAAGCCACAGCGTCCGAAGCCGGATCGGGAGAAACCGACCATGTGGGATCAACTCTTCGACCGTGACATGGCGAATTTCATCCTCGCCTGTGCTTGCTTTGGCGCGGCCTGGGGCTTCTTCGAGCTGGCGGCGCGTAGTGCGCGGGCGCAGGGCAGAGGCGGCGTCCCAACTCCGCACAGCTACTGAGCTGAGCCGGTCGCACGCCCGTCAAGACAGCGTCCGACACTTTAATTCTGATACCCCCCGAGCGAATCCATGACTGCCACACCCTTCAACGTCCTGTTTCTGTGCACCGGCAATTCGGCGCGCTCGATTCTGGCGGAAGCAACCCTGAATCATCTGGCCGGCACCGATGGCAAATTCCACGCCTATTCTGCCGGCAGCTTTCCGAAGGGTGAGCCAAATCCCCTGGCGCTGGCACTGCTGCAGCGCGAAGGCATCTCGACCGAGGGCGCGCGCAGCAAGAGCTGGGACGAATTCTCCGCCCCGGGCGCGTCGCCGATTCACCTGGTGGTCACGGTCTGCGACCAGGCTGCCGGCGAGCAGTGCCCGTACTATCCTGGCAAACCGCTGAAGGCGCACTGGGGCGTGCCCGATCCGCACACCTCGGACGAGTTTCAGTTTGCCTACGAGGTGTTGCGGCGGCGTATTGAACGGCTGACTGCGCTGAAGGTTGAGAATACGGACCGAACGGAATTGCAGAAGCAACTGGCAGAGATCGGCCACGAATAATCGGGGATTCGGCGCGTATCCCACAAGCGCATAGCTCGATAGCATCGGGGTGTGTCCGAACATCCCGACGATATCCCCCGATTCTTCCAGTGTGCCCGCTGTTGCGCCGAGGTATTGGTCTGCGGGAGCTGTGACCACGGCCAGATCTATTGCACCGGTGGCTGTTCTGCGGAGGCCCGTCGTTCTTCTCTCCGGCGGGCGGGGCGGCGGTATCAATGCAGCAGGCAGGGACGCTTCGCTCATGCGGAGCGTTCGAGGCGCTATCGCCAGCGGAAGAAAGTGACGCATCAGGGTTCCATCGTCCCAGCAGCCGATGTTTTACTGATGGCCAGCGCGGTGGCGAGTGTGGCTCAGCCGCAGACACAGGCAAGGATTCCGTTGGTGTCTATGACGCAGTGTCTGTTCTGTGGCCAGCCGACGAAGTCGATGGATGCCCAGTCTGTCCGTCGGGCCGCGTTCACCGTCCAAATGCATAGGCATAGCAGGTCCGACCCTGGCCATATACCTTGACTGATAGCGCAACGGCACCGTCTTCCGCGTCCTCCGGTCTGCCGGCGACCATTTCCTTTGCTATCCAGGCCGACTGGACTGCCGAGCAAGCCCTGGCCGTCGTCGAACTCCTCGACGAGTTGCGCGAGAAAATCTGGGGTCACTACCAGTTGCAGTTGTTTGATTTGATCCGCGAGCAACGACAGCCGCTGAGCGTGACCGGCGGCGATTCCGACGATCCGCCGTTCTGAGCCGCCGCCATGACGGTTGTCCAGGTCCGCGCGCGGGTCTTTTCCGATGCTACGGGCGCCTATACGGAGATGCCGATTCTGCTCAGCGAGCAGGGGCCGTTGTTACCGCTGATCGATTACCTGCTGGCACATTCTCAGGATCGTTCGCCGGCATGGATGCGCAAAGTCGCCCAGGCCACGCAGCGGCTGCTCCAGTTCATCGACGCCAACGAGGGTGCCCTATCCAACCCTGCGCAGTTGCTCCAGGCGTTCGGACGGCGACTCTATTCCGGCACCACAGGCGATGACGGGATCGATGCCAGCGGCTTGTATTGGCGCTCCATGAGTGCGCGCACCGCCAATATCTTGCTCGGCGCCATCGCTGACTTCTCCGATTGGCTGGCGGAGCATAGCGGCGCCAAACCGCTGGCCGGCGTCGCCATGTCCAATCGGCACGATGAGCGGATGCTCTATGCCGCCTGGGAACATAGACGAAGCCGGGCTTTCCTGGGACATACCTGGTCGACCGTTCCCCAGAAATTCGGTGGCCGCCCGGCGGCTCACACCATGGGCCGTAGGCGCGAGGCCAAAGTGGGAGATGAAGAAGATGCCGTCGGCTTTCCGGAACGGCGCTTCACCGACCTGCTGCTGCAGGGCTTCGTACGACGCGGTTGCGGCCACCATCCTGACCCGGCTTTAAGGTTAAACCTGAGGGATTGCCTGGTGACCCTGCTCATGCACGGGGCGGGGTTGCGCATGTCCGAATGCTTTCACCTGTATGTGCACGATGTCCGGCCCGATCCTAGGGACCACACCGTAGCGCTCGTGCGCATTCACCACCCGTCGGACGGCAAGGCCCCGGACGACTGGCTCGACGAGCGCGGCCATCCTATACGAGGTAATCGAGCGGCCTACCTGGCGGCGCGCTATGCGAGGCGCCCGCGGCATCAGTTGCTGGGCACCGAGGCAGCGGGATGGAAAGACCCAATGCTGGATGGCCGACACTATATGCAGGCGTATTGGTTTCCGACCGAGCTTGGCCGGCTGTTCTTGCATCTGTGGAACCGCTACCTGCTCCAGCTGGTACAAGTCCGGCGCGACCACCCGTACGGCTTCGCGGTCCTCAAGGGAAAGACCGCCGGCGCTCCTCTCAGCCTGGAAGTGTTCAAGCAGAACCATGCGCGAGCGGTCGAGCGCCTCGGATTGACGGTGGGCAAGCTGCTGGGCACGACGCCCCATGCCCATCGACACGCTTACGGCCGGCGGCTAATGCGCGCTGGAATCGATCCGATCCTGCGCAAGAAAGCGCTGCACCATAAATCGCTGGCCTCGCAGGCTGTCTATACCGCACCGGATATGAGCGAGGTCACCCGTGCGCTCAACGCCGCAGTGACTACGCTGGATAGCCTCGGGGCGCAAGGCAGGGTCGTCAAGCCCGTGCTCAATCTCGCCGGCATGCTGCAATTCGGTTTCGAGGATGTCGATCCGGACGGCTTGCTCTCCGGGCCTGCGCCAAAATTGCACCGGCGCGGCGCATGAGGCTCCCGCGGTCGAAGGACCTGCAATTGTTGTGGCTGGTCCGTAAACACGGTCCACAATGGGAGGACTGGCGCAGCTACGCTGCCGGATGGATTGCGATTCAAGACTCAGGGCTCGACGGCAAGCTGGCGGCGCTCAGTGTCTTCTTTGATCGCTATCTGGCTCAATTGGGGCTGCCGGCGGAGCCTTCGTGGCTGTTGCACCGCGGCCATATGGTGCCCGATTTCTTCGAGATCGCCTGCACCAAATCGCCCGAAGGCGTGAAGTGCAGCAACTGCGCCCGTGATTTTGTGGCCTGGGTGATCGAGCATCACTTCAGCAGGCCGGACAGCCATGGACGCCCTGCGCCGCTCCCCGACTATCACAATCCGATATCGCGTCGCTCCGGCAAGGGGCTTCCGCGACCCACTGAGTCGGTGCGGACGCCCCTGCCGTATCGCTTCATCCGCGAAATGCGTGAGATCCTGGCGCCTGGCCGGGACTTTCGCGACTGGAAATGGGCCCATGAAGCCTGCGGTGCGAAAGAGGGCGGCCGAGGCGGCGCGTATGGCGATTGGTTTGAGGTTGACCCCTTGGCTATAGACACCGCCGATCCAGACTGCGTGTCGCGCACGCGCACGGTAGTGCGCGACAACAGATCCGTCACCATCACGCTGTTGTGGTCGCCGGCGCGCTCGGTGGTACTGCTGACCAAGCTCACGTTGCCGCTGCGCACTTATCAAGTCCGCATGCTCGACTCGGGGGAAGCGGACACAATGCGTTATACGGCCAACGGTTGGGTCGCAAACACCAGCCTGTTGGCTTCGGGGGACGAGCGCCGCCCGGTGCGCCGCGGCGTATTCAGGCGGGTTGAAGATCACGAAACCGGAGAGATTCGGACCGCGCTCTATATCAACACCAATAAGACTGCGGACATCGGCAAGGAGGGCGACGGCCTGGGCTACGTCATCCCCTGGCAGAACGATGTTCTGCTGTACTGGCTGGAGAAGCTTCGCAACTGGCAGCAGAAATACAATCCGATCGATCGCCTGACGGGGTGGGATTCCCTGGAGCCAAAACACCTGGGGCAGACAAAATCCGAAGTCCAGCTGCGCCGCCTGCCCAAAACGTGCTTTCTATTCCGAAACGCCGCCGGCAAGGCAGAAAATCGCTACAAGCCGGTCCCGATCAACGGATTCGACCGTCCCTGGTACCAATTGCTGGCCGAAATCGAGCGGCGCTGCGCGGTGCTTGGGGAAGCGCTGACTGATGGGCGACCGCTTCGTTTCGTCGAGGCACCTGAGAAATCCAATTTCGGCCAGAAGACTTTGTTTCCCCTGCACAGCTTGCGCGTTTCCTTGCTGACCTGTCTCGCGCTGGACGCCGAAGTGCCCCTGGTCATGCTCTCCAAGCTGATTGCCGGCCACAGTCGACTATTGATGACGCTGTACTACACCAAGGTCAGCGTGACCCGCATGACCGATGTGCTCAATCAGGCGTCCGACCAGCTAAATGTGGCAGCGGCCGAGGGACTGCGACGCTTCTTGGCGGAGGCTTCTTATGAGGAGTTGGTGGCCGGTACCGTCGTCAACAATGAAGCCGGTATGCGGGCTGCGTTGGCGGCCCGCCCCGAGGACCGTAACCCGGTTGGCTGGATGCCGCGCCACCACGGCATCTGTCTGGTCGGTGGCAACACATCGCCTTTGGAGAGCAATAACCGTCTTGGCGGCTGCTACAACGGCGGCGAGTTGCTCAAGACGAACAATCATGAGGCCGTACACACCTATCTTCCGGTGCCTGGCGGTGCAGGGAATTGCGTCCGCTGCCGCTGGTTTGTCACCGAGCCCCGCTACCTGGATGCGCTACGTGCGCACTTCAACAATCTTTCCTACCATCTGAGCGAGCAGGCGCGGTCAGCCCAGGAACATGAACGTGCTCTCAATGTGCTCGCGACCCAGCGCGCGGACGCTGAGAGGGCGGGGGTAGTCTTTGGCGGGCAATCCGACTATTTGCGCGTCGAGCGGGTATGGGAGTCGTCACTCGGAAAGGCCGATCAGCTCGCCAATGATCTCAATGCGACCTTCCGGCTGATCAAACGCTGCTTCGGATTGACCGAGCAGGCGCGTCGCGACGGTGCTGCGCATCGGCAGCTCGTGGCGGTGGGCGGAGCGGAGGATCTGCGGATCGCCTTCGAGAATACGAACTCCGAACTGCTACAGCTCGCCGGTGTGTGCCTTGATGCAGAGGTCTATCCCGACGAGGGCCCTGGCAAGGCTGTGCTTCGGCGCAGCCAACTGCTGGATAGTGCCCTATACCGGGAGGGCTTGCAGCCGGTCTTTATCTCGCTGAGTGAGGGGGAGCAGCTCACGCTCGGCAATCGCTTTATGCAGCACATGGCCGGCCTTGCGCAACCTGGTGACCAAACATTGGGGCTGCGCAAAATCGTCGGACTGATGGACGCCGGTCGCAGCCTGGCGGAACTGGGCTTGGCCGATGATGCAGCGGAACTGCTTGAGGCCGAGCTACAGCGCCCCTTGGCGCGTATCTCCGACTTCGCGCAGATGGCATCTGCGGGCCAATTGAAATCTGCTCAATGACTGACGCCGTCCCGCCGGAGCAGGTCTTAGGCGCCTTGAAAAATGATGCCCGGCCGCAAAAGCGTCGCGCCTTGGACGTCGTAAACGCTGTCTGTGCAGAATTGCACAAGATCGGCGGCCGGGACTTTTCCGTCGCGACGATCGGTCGTCTCTCGGAGCAGCGTGGTGGGCCATCCATGCGGACGCTTTACAACGCCCAGTCTGAGCACTACCGAATATTGATTAAGGCCTGGGCCGAATGCGCCAGGGCTGCTGCAGGTACATCCGCCGGCGCCGCGGCCAAGCCCCTGGCGGAAGATGATCTGCTACGCCGGATACCCGATCCAGCGCTGCGGGCGCTTTTTGGAACCATCGTCGCCGAACGCAACCGGCTGCGATCGGAGATCAATGTCCTGCGCTCGCATACCAACATCGTCGTCGATCGACGGGTGTTGCCGGGCAACATCGCGGTCGCCGACGGTCAGATCACGCAGGTCCTCACGCCAGGTGATCGGCTCTTGCCGATGGAACGTGAAGCACTGGCCAGGGCCATTTCCTTTAAGTTTCTTGAACAGGAAGGCTGGCGCGAAGGGCCGAACGGCGAAATCCTGAATGCCAAGGGACGTAAGCTCTTTGAGCTGGGCTACGGAACGGCAATCCGAAAGACGCTGGGAGAGCAGCAGGACTAGTGTGCGGCGGCCCTTTCCGCTGGAGCCCCTTGAGTCGCAGGCTTCTATGACGTTGACGAGATAAAGCACGGGTCTGAAATATGACCAAAACGATGTGCTCGCAACACTTTCAAGTTTTTGGTTTTATTGAAGAAAATAGAAAACTATGGCCCTTTAAGCTCCTATAATTTCGGGGTAAGGCCTTTCCCATTACAGCCCCATCCCCTTGAGCCCTTGCCCCTTCAAAAGGCCCTTTGCGCCCTTCTCCTGCGCCAGGAATGGACCCTACGCGGCCTTATGCTGGGAAATATCGAGTCCCACGGCACCGATGTACCGCTCGCCTTCGGCATCGACGAAGGGGAACCGCACGACCAGCCAGCTGTATCCGTTGTCGGCGTGCGGGCTCGATTCGAGCGATTCGACTGTTTGCCCGCCTAGGGCTTTTCCATCCTGTTCATACGACAGGGCGCCCCAAGGATTTCCGGCCAGGTCCAGATCCGTGTGCCATAGGATGTCGTCGGTGTTCAAATCGAACTGGCGCTCACGAACTGCATTGAACATTGTGTACTGGCGCTCAGCGTTCTTGATGTAGACCAGGAACGGGGCGCTGTTCATAAAAGCCTCCAGGCGCCGGTAGTGGGTTTCCAGATATTTCACGTTCGATTTGAGACGCTCGTTTTCTAGTATGAGAGCGTCAACATCGACCTCCTCGGCGCCTGTTTTCTTAATCATTGCCCGTGTCCTGTGCTGAAGGCCGGTAAGCGAAGAATGCCCCGGCGCAGTAGTAAAGGCTTCCCCCATTTGAAGGGGTACGACCGGCCGCCGAGCGGAGAAGACAAGCAGACGACAGCGGTCAGTCTGTGGCCAAGATAGGGCAGGCTAGATCAATGAGCAATCCCGCCCGTCGTACTCCCGCCCGTGGCCTGAGAGACCGTCGGACTCTAACTTGCGGGGATGGCTAAGAAAAATGACACGGAACGCCCAAAGGCCCCCGCAAAAGCGACCAAGCGACGGCAAAGTCGTTCGGACGCCCTGGTGCTGTTTGGAAAACGATTGCGGGAAGTGCGGCTCGCGCGTGGATTCCGTGCACAGGACAAGTTCGCCTTTGGATGCGGCATTGATCGCGCCTACTACGGGGCGATGGAGCGCGGGGAACGCAATGTCGGGTTGCTGAAGCTGGTCGAGATTGCTGTTGCGCTGGACGTGGAGGTCGGCGAGTTGGTGCCGTCGATTCAAGCTCTAAAGGCGGCCATGCCGAGGAAATCGTCGAAGTCCTGAGCCGGACGGCTTGGGTCGACGTTATTTGTGCCAGGAAGGGAAGGCGGTAGTCAACGCTGCGAGAAGAGGTCGGTGCAGGACGGCAAGCATGGTGACCATCGTCAGTACGATGGCAACCCTGACCAGCCAAGTCATACCTGGACGATCGGTGTCGTAGAGCTCCGGCCTCGTATAGACCTGGTAGCGGGGTCTGTTCTTCGATTTCTTCTTCACAGCCATTCCTTGAAGCCAGTTGAATCGGCGTCCATGCCTGCTTGGCGGACGTCAGTATGAGGCGAAATTGACGGCTCTGACAGTGACTTCGTTAGCTAGAGGCCTTCGTTTCCATCCGGGCGAAATTCAAAACAGATCGCGAGTGCTGCGCTCCTGGTCCAGCTCTGCCTGCATCTCCCGGCAAACCAGCGTCGCCTTGAGACACTGCTCATATTCCATGCCGCCAAAACGGCATTGTTCTGCGGGGATTCCGAGCTGATCCGCGAGCCAGGCGTAGGCGGTCAAGCGGGCGTCCTGCTCTGGGCCGCCGTTCAGCCGCCACATTTCCTGCCATAGAGGGTCGAATGTGTCATGCGCCGCCTGCCGCGCAGCGCGCAGCTTGCCATCCGCCAATGATCCAAGCGGTATGTCGGTATCTCCTTTGCAGCCGACGCGCGCGTCGCAAGAGCGGCAGACCCACACCTTCTTCGTGGCCAGATGGGGATGGTTTGGATACTGCTCGGCCCCGGTGCTGAGCTCCGCGGTGCTGTGGCAGTACGGGCAGATCACGGACATGAACCATTTTAGCCGCTTGGCGGAAGCGGGCCGGGCCGTCAGAATGTGTCCATGTGCTTCTCCGCCCTGGTTGAACAGGACATTGCGCGCCTGAAGCGGGACTTCAAGGCCAGGCCGGACCTGCGCGCATTCAAGAAGCTGTTTGAGCGCCGGACCAGGGGCGAGTCCGTCCTGATTCCCAAGGCGATGGAGGCGAACTTTCTGGGCCCCGGCACGACCGAGACGGTCGAGATTGCCGAACTGATCTTTGCCTACCATGACAGCAAGACTCGGCAGCTTGAGCAGGACCGCATCAAGCAGAAGGCTCGGCTGGACAATGCCGAACGCGCCCTGCTTGGAGGCGAGACTGAAAAACTGCTCAACGAGCGGCGTATCGCCAAGAACAAGGTTGGTTTCTGTGAAGAGAAGATCGCTGACCTGAAGCGGCGGCAGCCGGAACGGCGCGACGCCCGCATTTTCCCGCAGCACTATGCTCCCGTGGTCGTCGAGGAGGGCGGCGAGCGCATCATTCGGCCGATGCGTTACCTGCTGCGGCGTGCCGGCAAGCCCGCCACTGACGATCGGAAGTTCTCCGGCTGCTACAACGCCCGGCGTGACAACCTGAGCCGGTTCTGGCGAGGGCAATTCGGTCATTCTCATGGCGTAGTGGTTGTGACCTCGTTCTACGAGAACGTGTCGAGACACGCGATGGAACATCGAGAATTGGGACCAGGCGAGAAGGAAGAGAACGTTGTGCTGCAATTTGATCCCAGGCCGGAGATCCGCATGCGGGTCGCGTGCCTATGGTCGCACTGGACCGGGAATGGCGAGCCCGACCTGCTGTCATTTGCGGCGGTGACCGACGAGCCCCCGGCAGAAGTAGCGGACGCAGGACACGACCGGTGCATCGTGCCGATCAGCGACTTTAATATCGCGGCATGGCTGGATCCGCTGGGGAGACCGGATGGGGATTTGTTCAAGATCCTCGACGAACGCGAGCGGCCCTTCTACGAGCATAAGATTGCGGCATAGTGATATGGGCAAATGAACATTGTGTGTAAATTCGGCTGGATCGCAATACTTGCCCTACCAGGGATATCCTTCAGCGCCAGCTTCGATTGTGCGAAAGCGCGCTCTCCGGCTGAAATTCAAATCTGCGCCGACCCCTATTTATCGAAAATGGACGACGATCTAAGCGTCCTTTACAGAAAAGCTCGCACAGTTGCGTCGGACCCAGCG
>Ga0302314_10001435_pt1 | contig 44708 bp, 40 predicted proteins | sample III_Palsa_N2_3_FD_200533 | JGI IMG/M metagenome (GOLD analysis project Ga0302314, IMG submission 200533) | Peat permafrost microbial communities from Stordalen Mire near Abisko, Sweden - III_Palsa_N2_3 | ecosystem: Environmental > Terrestrial > Soil > Palsa > Peat permafrost | place: Sweden...
TCGGCCTGGCGGTGACGCCGATGGCCTATTTCGCCCAGTTCGACCTGAATGCGCCCTGCGTCGCCATGGTCACCGCCAGCCACAACGAGAACGGCTGGACCGGGGTGAAGATGGGCGTGGGGCCGCCGCTCACCTTCGGACCGGACGAGATCGGGCGGCTGAAGGAGATCGTGCTCACCGGCGCCTGGCGCGAGGTCGGCGGCGGCACGGTGACCGAGGTCGAAGGCGTCGCCGAGCGCTACATCGCCGACGCGGCGACGCGTTGCACGCTGTCGCGGCCGATCCGGGTGGTCTGCGCCTGTGGCAACGGCACCGCCGCCGCCTTCGCGCCCGAGGGCCTGCGCCGCATGGGCGCCGAGGTGATCGAAGTGGACTGCGAGCTCGACTGGAGCTTCCCCAACTACAATCCGAACCCGGAAGATCACGAGATGCTGAGCGCCATGACGCGGGCCGTGCTCGAGCACGGCGCCGACCTCGCGCTCGGCTTCGACGGCGACGGCGACCGCTGCGGCGTGGTGGACGACACCGGCGAGGAGATCTTCGCCGACAAGATCGGGTTGATGCTGGCGCGCGACCTGGCCCCCAACCATCCCGGCGCCAAGTTCGTGGTCGACGTGAAGTCCACCGGCCTCTTCGCCACCGACCCGGTGCTGAAATCGGCCGGCGCGACGACGCTCTACTGGAAGACCGGCCACAGCTACATCAAGCGCAAGACCGCCGAGATCGGCGCCCTGGCCGGCTTCGAGAAGTCCGGCCACCTGTTCTTCAACGACCCGCTGGGACGCGGCTATGACGACGGCCTGGTGGCCGCCGCCGCGATCCTGTCGATGCTGGACCGCCATCCTGGCGAAAAGCTCAGCCATATGCGGAAGGCGCTGCCGGTCGCCTTCACCTCGCTGACCATGTCGCCGCACTGCGACGACGAGACCAAGTATGAGGTCGTCGCGCGGGTGGTCGCCGACTATGAGGCGCTGGGAAAGGCGGGCGGATCGATCCTTGGGCGCAAGATCACCGAGGTCAACACGGTGAACGGCGCGCGGGTCTCGCTGCAGGACGGGTCATGGGTGCTGGTGCGCGCCTCGTCCAACAAGCCGGAGCTGGTGGTGGTGGTCGAGAGCCTGCGCTCCGAGGCCGACATGCGCGCCCTCTTCCGCGACGAGGTGAAGCCGCGGCTGGCGAAGCAGGCCGGCGTCGGCAAGTACAATCAGGAAATCTGAGCGTTGGCAGCCAATGACGACCGGCTGTTTGCGGTGCGGCGGCCGGCCACGGCGCCGATAAGGGAACCAGCTGAATGCGCGTAGCGATGATCGGGACGGGTTACGTGGGTCTGGTGTCGGGGGCCTGCTTCGCGGACTTCGGCCACGACGTCACCTGCATCGACAAGGACGAAGGCAAGATCGCCCGGCTGAAGGACGGCAAGATGCCGATCTATGAGCCGGGGCTGGATCTGCTGGTGGCGCGCAACGTCGAGGCGGGGCGGCTGTCGTTCACCGTCGACGCCGCCCAGGCGATCCGCGGCGCGGATGCGATCTTCATCGCGGTGGGCACCCCCTCGCGGCGCGGCGACGGCTATGCGGACCTGTCGTTCGTCTACCAGGCGGCCGAAGAGATCGCGCCGCTGATCGACCATTTCGTGGTGGTGGTGACCAAGTCGACGGTGCCGGTGGGCACGGGCGATGAGATCGAGGCGATCCTCAGGCGCGCCCGGCCGGACGCCCAGTTCGCCGTGATCTCCAACCCTGAGTTCCTGCGCGAGGGCGCGGCGATCGAGGACTTCAAGCACCCGGACCGGATCATCGTCGGGCTCGAGGACGAGCGGGCCAGGCCGGTGATGGCCGAGCTTTACCGGCCGCTCAATCTCAACGAGACGCCGGTGCTCTTCGTCGATCGCCGCTCCTCGGAACTGATCAAATACGCATCGAACGCGTTCCTGGCGATGAAGATCACCTTCATCAATGAGATGGCGGACCTGTGCGAGGCGATGGGCGCCGATGTGCAGCAGCTGTCGCGCGGCATCGGGCTCGACAAGCGGATCGGGGCGAAGTTCCTGCACGCCGGACCGGGCTATGGCGGCTCCTGCTTCCCGAAGGATACGCTGGCCCTGGTGCGCACGGCGCATGACGCCAAGGCGCCGCTGAAGCTGGTCGAGGCCACCGTGCAGCTGAACGAGGCGCGCAAACGCACGATGGCCGTCAAGGTAGCCGAGGCGATGCAGGGCGACCTCACCGGCAAGATCATCGGCGTGCTGGGCCTGACCTTCAAGCCGAACACCGACGACATGCGCGATGCGCCTTCGCTGCAGATCGTTCCGGCGCTGCAGGCGATGGGCGCCAGGGTGCAGGCCTACGATCCCGAGGGCCACGAGGCGCGCCAGCTGCTGCCCGGCGTCGACTTCAAGGCCGGGCCTTACGAAGCCGTCGAGGGGGCCGACTGCGCCGTGATCATCACCGAGTGGGACGAGTTCCGCGCCCTCGACCTCGACCGCATCAAGGACCTGATGCGCCGCCCCCTGATGGTCGACCTGCGCAACATCTACGAGCCCGAGGACCTCCGCCCGCGCGGCTTCACCTACATCAGCGTCGGACGAGCCTAACCCCCGACCGCGATCCAGGCCTGCGAGGCCCAGAGGGTCCCGATCCAGAACGCCGCGCCCATGGCGGCCACGAACACCATGCAGGCGATGCAGGCGCCGCCGCTCTTGGCGCGGACCTTGGTTACAACAGGCGGACTCCAACTGGGGTCGTGCGCCATCTCGTCTCCCTAACCGTTGTTCGTTCGATGGTGCGCCGGTCGAGCGAAGCACCCAGGGCTGAGGTTAAGGTCGGATTCAGAATCCTGTCCAGTCTGTAATGTTCGCCCGCGCTGGGACGCGCTATTGCTAGGCTTGCTGTTGGCAAGTGCGCCGTCTGCGAGGGAACACCGATGGGTCGATACCTGGATGCGGCGCCGGTGGCGGCGCTGCTGATCGCCGCGATGCTGGCTGGATGCCATCCGGCGGCGGCGCCCGCCAATTCGGTCCCGGCGCCGCCCGCGGCCAATGCGGCCGCCGCCCCCGCCGCGCCGGCCGCCGCGGCGAGCTCCGCCGACGCCGCCGATGTGAAGACCTTCCTCGACGGCGTCTATGCCCACTACAAAACCAGCACGAACAACACCTACCAGCCACTGGATAAGAACGCGCCCGAGGTCTTCGACTCGGAAATGATCGCGCTGATGAAGGCCGACACGGCGGCGAACAAGGGCGAAGTCGGCGCTCTCGACAGCGACACCATCTGCGAGTGCCAGGACTGGGTGAGCATCCGGGCGACGGTCGCCGTGCAGTCGGCGACGCCCACCGCCGCGACCGCGACCGCCATCCTCACGGACACGGGAATGACCGACGACAAGCCGCGGAAAAGCACGTTCGATCTCGTCAAGACGCCCGCCGGCTGGCGCATCCACGACATCCACACGGCCGACGATCCCAGCATGCGCAAGGATCTGCAGGACGATATCGTGGCGGCGAAAAAGCTGCCCGCCAACGCGTTCTAACGAAGCGGGCCGGGCCCCCGGGAGCAAGGGTGGCGGGCTTGCGTATGCCGCGCTCGTGCTAAGCTGGGCCATGGCGCGTCAGCTGCGTCGTGGGGGCGAAGACATGAACCGATATTCGATCGCGGCGGTCGCCGCGCTGGCGGCGGCGTTGGCGCTGGTTGGCTGCCACAAGGCGGCGGCGCCGGCCGCCAATGCCGCGCCGGCCGCGGCCAATGTCGCGCCGGCGCAGGCCGCGCCGACCACCGACGCCGCGGGCGCCAGGGCTTTCCTGGATAGCCTCTACGCGCGCTATAAATCCAGCAAGAACAATACCTTCGACATCTACGGCAAGGACGCGCCCTCGGTGTTCGACCCGGATACCCTGGCGCTGCTGCAGGCGGATAAGGCGGCTTTGAACGGCGCGGCCGGCGCCACGGGCGCCGACTTGGTCTGCACCTGCCAGGATTTCACCAGCCTTTCGGCTACCGTGACGATCGTGTCGATCACGCCCACCACCGCGAGAGCCGGCGTCGACTTCCACGACGCCGGCCAGACCGAGAACAATCACTCGGACTACGACCTTGCCAAGACGCCGGACGGCTGGCGCGTGCACGACATCCACACCTTCGGCGATCCCAGCTTCCGCGCCAGCCTCAACCAGGACATCAAGGATGCGAAGTCCGCCCCCGCCAGCTAGGGCCAAGAGCGAGCAGGAGACCTCGGTCGGCGCGTGCGTCTGCGGCGCGGTGCGGCTGGAGATCGACGTGCCGGCGGTCTGGGCCTGGCACGACCACTCCGCCGCCAGCCGCCACGCCCAGGGCTGCGCCTACGCCACCTATGTCGGCAGCTGGAAGAGCCGCTTCCGCATCCTCGAGGGCGCCGAGCACATCGCCCGCTACGAGGATGAGACCCTGGGCACGGCGCGCAGCTTCTGCGCCCGCTGCGGCACGCCCCTGATGTATGAGCGGCCGCGCGCGCCGAAGATGGTCAACATTCCGCGCGCCCTCTTCGCCCAGCGCACCGGCCGCGAGCCGCGCTATCACATGTTTCTGCAGGACGCCGCCGACTGGACCTACATGGGCGAGACGCTGGCGCCGCTGAAGGGCTATCCGGGGGTGATGTGGGAGCGTCCGCGCAAGAAGAAGGCGCGGCCCGAGGGAATGTTCTGACGGGCGCCATGATCGCCGCCGCCGACTTCGAGCCCTGGCTGACGCGCTGGCGGCTGACGCCCGACGGCGCGGGCTTTCCCAGCCTCGCCGGGCGGCTGCTGCCGGTCCGGCACGAGGACGCGCCGGCCATCCTGAAGATCAGCCACGCGCCGGAGGAGATCGCCGGCGGGGCGCTGATGGCCTGGTGGGCGGGCGACGGCGCGGCGCGGGTGCTGGCCCGCGAAGCCGACGCGCTGCTGCTGGAACGGGCGAGCGGCGCGCGCTCGCTGGCCGAGATGGCGCGCGGCGGCGAGGACGACGAGGCCTGCCGCATCCTCTGCGCGGCCGGGGCGCGGCTGCATGCGCCCCGCGCAGCCTCGCCGCCGGCGAGCCTGGCGCCGCTGGCGCCCTGGTTCCGCCAGCTCTGGCCGACCGCGGAGGCGCGCGGCGGCCTCTTCGCCAAGTCCGCCGCCGCCGCCCGCGCCCTGCTGGACGACCCGCATGGCGCCTGCGTCCTGCACGGCGATCTGCACCACGGCAATGTGCTCGACTTCGGCGCGCGCGGCTGGCTGGCCATCGACCCCAAGGGCCTCTTCGGCGACCGCGGCTACGACCACGCCAACATGGTCTGCAATCCCGATGTCGAGACCGCCGTCGCGCCAGGCGCCCTCGCCCGCCGGGTCCGGATCGTCAGCGAAGCCGCCGACCTGGAGCCCAGCCGCCTGCTGCGCTGGATCCTCGCCTACTGCGGCCTCTCGGCCTCCTGGACCCTGGGCGACGGCGACGATCCGTGGCGCGCCCTCGCCATCGGCGAGATCGCGGCGGCGCAGCTCGGGGTCTAGCGCCGGGCTTTCAGCTCGGCGGTGATGGCGTCGTGCCGGCGGCGGTCGATCGCGTAGCCCCAGGTGATGACCATGCCGGCCGCGATCAGCACCGCCGGCGCCGGGCCCCAGGCCAGGATCAATCCGTCCAGCGTCGCCCGCGACATCGAAACACCGGCCTGGCCCGCGTCATGTGGAAACCGGAGCAGGTCGAGGGCGAAACCGCCCACCAGGGCGCCCACGCCGGAGGCCGCCTTCATGGCGAAGCCGAGCCCGGAGAAGTAGAGGCCCTCGCGCCGCGCACCGAACAGGAACTCGTGCTCGTCGGCCGCGTCGGCCATCATCGAGGGAAAGGCGATCGCCAGGAAGCCGACCCCGATCCCGCCGAGGATGCCGCCGACCCCCAACGGCGCCATCGCCGCAAGGCCGGTCGGCGCATAGAGGCCGCTGGCGCGCAGCAGTGGCAGGACGGTCAGGACCAGCAGGTTCATCGCCAGCCCGACGAACACCATGCTCTTCTTCTCGAGCCGCCGCGCCAGCAGCGGCGCGAGGGCCACGCCGGTCAGCATGCTCGCCAGGTAGATGTATCCAAGCGACTGCATCATCCACGGCTGCAGCTTCCAGACGAACAGCTTCACGTGGTTGTCGAGCGTGCCGTTGATCCCCACCGCCACCCAGGTGATCACACCGGAAAAGAACAGAATCCGGAACGAGGCGTTGCTGAATATCTCCGCCAGCTCGGCCGGAAGCCGGCGCCAGATCGGGGCGGCGACGGACGGCGCGGGCGGAAGCCGGCCAGCGTAGCGCGCCACGCCGGCGCAGCAGATCGCGGCCGCGCCGAACAGCAGCAGCCCCACCGAGCGGCCGAAATCCGGATAGCCGCCGGCGCGCAGCAGGCCCAGGGGCCCCGCGAAGAACACCATATAGGCCAGGGCGGTGATCAGCACCCCGAAGCAGATCCCCGCCACCGTCCGCCACGCCACCACCCTGGAGCGCTCGGCGTAGCCCTCGGCCATCTCCGCGCCCAGAGTGACGAAAGGCACGTTGAACAGCGAGATCAGGCTGCGGACCGCGATCGAGGTCGCCGTCAGCCAGCCGAACAGCATCGGCTGGGCCAGATGGGCCGGCGGCGAGAACAGCAGCACCAGCGCGACGCACATCGGCGGCGTCGCGGCGATCATCAGCGGCAGCCGCCGCCCCAGGCGCGAGCTGAGGTTGTCGGACCAGGAGCCGATCAGCGGGTCGACCAGCGCATCGAAGCAAAGGCTGATCGCCAGCGCCGCCCCGACCAGGCCGCCGGAGAGACCCAGGACGGCGGTGTAGTAGAAGAAAACGAAGGGGATCGCGGTGTTGAAGGCGCCGGACTGGGCCATCTCGCCGAGGCTGTAGAAGAATTTGACCCGCAACGGCGGCTTCAGCTCGCCGCGCGCCGCGAGCGCTTCGCCGTCCGGCATGACCGACACTTTCACCAACTGATGCGGCGATTGCAGCTTCTCACGCCGGAACCAATCTGACAAGGACTAATGTCAGAACTGGTTTGCGTCCGAATCCGCTTCGTGTCAGCAATCCCGCCGTGAGCAGCCCGTCCGCATCGCCGAAACGCTACCGCGGATCTTCGGCCGAGGAGCGCCGGGCGCGCAGACGCCGGCAGCTGATAGAGGCGGCGGTCTTGGTCTATGGCGAGCGCGGCTATCACAACTCCAGCGTCAAGGCGGTCTGCGACGCCGCCGGCCTGACCGAGCGGTATTTCTACGAGAGCTTCGCCAACAGCGAGGCGCTGCTGGTCGCGTCGGTGCAGGGCGCGACCGGCCTGCTGCTGGATGAGATCCGCGCCGCCGGAGACCGCGAACCCGCCGGCGCCGCGAGGGTCCGCCGCATGGTGGAGGCCTACTACGCCTCGCTCAAGCAGGAGCCGGTCGCGGCGCGGGTGTTCCTGATCGAAATCGCCGGCGTCAGCCGTTCGGTCGACGAGACCCTGAAGATTTTGCGCGCCAACCTCGCGGACATGCTGGCGGCGGCCTGGGGCGGCGAGGCCCGCGCCGCGGGCAGCCTGATCAAGACCGGCGTGATCGGCGCGATGATCCATATCGCGACGGCGTGGGTCTCGGGCGGCTATGCGCGTCCGCTGGCCGAGGTCGTGGACGCGGCGTTTGGTTTTTGCACGCTGTTGAAGGCGGACGAGGCAACGGCGCGGCCTTCGGCTTGAACGCCGCGCCGTTTCACGGGAAACATCGCCGGGGCGTGGGGGTGCTAGGGGCGGGATGGCGACGCGGCTGCGGGCGAACGCCCTCTCCCTGATCGAGGCGCTGGTGATGGGGGTGGCGGGCAGCGCGCCCGGCTTCTCGATCGCCGTCGCCCTGGCCTCGCTGATCGGCGCCGCGGGCCTGCTGGCGCCGGGCGCGCTCTTGATCTTCGCCGTGCCGATGGTCGGCGTCTCGCTGGCCTACAAGGGCCTCGACGCGCGGATGCCCAACGCCGGCGCCGCCTACGAATGGACCAGCCGCATCTTCAACCGCCCGCTGGGCTACTTCTCCGGCTGGGCGCTCTTGGTGGCCTCGGCGGTGTTCATGGTCACCGGCGCGGTGCCGCTGGGCTCGGCGACCTTGAGCTTCCTGCCCGACCCCGCCTGGGCCAGCAATGTGCTCGCCACCACCTGCGTCGGCGCCCTCTGGTACGTCGCCATCGGCGTGGTGCTGATCGCCGGCGTCAGCCTGACCAGCAAGGTGCAGATGGTGATGTCGACCATCGAGCTGGTGATCCTCACCGTCGTCGTCATCGCGGCCGGCATTCACGCGCTGCGCTTCGGCGCGGTCAATCCGCTGTCGTGGTCCTGGTTCGCGCTGGCCTATCCGCCCGGCGCCTTCAGCGCCTCGGCGCTGATCGTGGTGTTCTTCTACTGGGGCTGGGACGTCACCGCCAACCTGGGCGAGGAGACCGATACAGCCCGCCACGGCGCCGGCAACGGCGGTTTCCTCAGCGTCTTCGTCACCACGATCTATTTCCTCGCCTTCGCCGGGGCGACGCTGACGCTGTTCAGCCTGAAGGAGGGCCAGGGGCTCAGCGACAACCTGATCTACCACCTGGCGGTCCGGGCGGGGCTGGGCCGCGCGGGCGGGCTCGCCGCCTCGCTGGCGGTGATCCTCTCCAGCGTCGCCACCCTGGAGACCCAGATGCTGCAGTTCTCGCGCACCCTCTTCGCCATGGGCCGCGACGGGGCGATGCCGCGCGCGTTCGGCGTGGTGGCCGAGCGCTCGCAGACGCCGGTGCGGACCATGTATCTGCTGCTGGGCCTGGGGATCGTGCTGATCGCCTTGGCGAGCCTCGTGCCGACGGTCAGCCAGATCCTGACCGACTCGGTGAAGGCCATCGCCATCCAGGTCTGCTACTACTACGCCGTCGCCGGCTTCGCCGCCGCCTGGCTCTACCGCGACGCCCGCCAGGTCGGCCCGGGCCGCTTCCTCGCCTACGCGGTGTTCCCGGCGCTCAGCGCCGCCGCGCTGGTCGTCCTCGCCCTCTACGCCCTCACCACCTTCGACACCCTCACCCGCATCGTCGGCCTCGGCGGCCTGGCGCTGGGGATCGTGTTCCTACGGCCGCGAGGGTACGGCGCGGTGGCGGGGGCCGAGACCTAGGGGGCGATGTGTGGAGGCGTACCCGCCCCCTGGAGGGGCGGGTGGCCCGCAGGGCCGGGTGGGGGGCTCTTTCCGCCGCACGGATGTCGGAGAGAGCCCCCCACCCCCGACCCCGCCCCTCAAGGGGGCGGGGAGCGTCGTACGCGGCTGACGCTTCGCCTGGCCTGGTGGAAAGCCGGGTCAGGGATGGCCGGCGGCGGCGTGCAGGAACGGCGTCTGGGCGGTGGGCGAGGCGCTGGAGACCAGGGCCGTCTTGGCCGCATCCGAGGGCGCGAAGGCGGCCGCGGTCTGGGCGAAGGCGGCGACCTTGGGATCGATCAGCGTGCCGCCGTGACCGTCGCTGAGCACCGGGTAGGCGTCCGCGACGCCGCCGGCGATCTTGAAGGTGTAGGTCTTGCCGCCGTCGGTGAGCACGAGGGTCGAACCCACCACCTTGGCCGATGCGCCGGAGACGAAGGCGATGCTTCTGAGATCGATCTCTTCATCGGCCCCGTTGAAGTCGACAAGGGTGTTGGCGAAATCCCCGCCGGCCTTCGGCGCGTCGCCCGCGTCGATCTGCAGCACCGCCGAGCCGGTGGACGGTTCAGCGAACGTCACGCTGCCGGCGCCGAGCGCGCCCGCCGTCCCCAGCTCGATCGTCCCGCCGCTGATCACCGTCTTGCCGCTGAACGCCGCGCCCGATCCGCTGATCAGCAGGTCGCCGCCGCCGGTCTCGACGATCGCGCCGGATCCCGAGAGCGTCCCGTCCAGCGTTCCCGCGCCGCCGATGCGCACCTCGCCATTGTCGACCAACCGGCCGCCCGCGAGCACCGTCAGGTCGCCCGCCGCCCCGCCAGAGTAGATCGCTTCGACGCCCCCCTTGGACACGATCCCATGGTTATCGAGGCCGCCCGAGTAGACATCCTCCGCGCCGCCGCTCAGCACCGTCGTCTCGCCGGCGACCCCGCCGGACGAGACGAGTTCGTAGCCGCCGCCGCTCACCGCCGTGTCCGTGGTCGTGCCGGCGGCCAGCGCGTAAAGGACCCCGCCGCTGATCGCCGTGGCGCCGACCGCGCCGCCGCCCGCGGAGATGGCCGCCTTGCCGCCGCTCAATTTCATCCCGCTGGCGACGCCGCGCGAATAGACGTCCACCGCGCCGCCGCTGAGCACCGTGGTTTCGCTGACGACCCCGCCCGACGAGATCAGCGCCTTGCCGCCGGCGCTCACCACCGCGCCGCCGGTCCTGCCGGCGGCCAGCACATATTCCACGCCGCCGGTTCCCACCGTGGATCCGCTGGCGACGCCGCCCGACCTGATCACCTCCCGGCCGTTGCTTCCGACCCGCGTGGCCGTGGTCGTGGCGCCGGCGTCGACCTCGATTTCGGTCTTCAGCGTCGCGGCTTCGCTGGCCAGGATCACGCCGCTGGCGACGCCGCCCGACGAGAGTTCGATCACGCCGCCGGCCGCCAGCGTCGCCGCGTCGAGCCGGCCGGCGATTCTGGCCACGCCGGTCAGGTCTCCCGGCCCCTCGACCGCGCCGCCGGTCGCCACGGTCAGGGAACTCGCGACGCCGCCCGACTCGAGGGACTCTTCCCCGCCGCTCTGGATGACATCCCCATAGGTCGCGCCCTCGACGATCTGCTCGCCGCCGCGTTGGACGGTCTGCGAGGAGGCCCTTCCCCCTGAGTAGACTTCCTCCAGGCCGCCACTTTCGACCACGGTGCGAGCGGCCGAACCGAGGACCTCCAGGTGGCCATCCAGGAGCGATGCGCCCGTGGCCGTCGCGCCGCCTTCGACCACCAGATCGCTGATGCCGACGACGGTTATGCCGCTGGCGGTCCCGCCGGACAGGAGTTCGATTTCGCCGCCGGAAACGATGGTCGCCCCGCTGACCGAGCCCGCGACGGTGCTGAACTCGAAAAACGCTCCGGGCCCCGACAGCACCGCGCCGCGCGACACCGTCAGGGCGGTCACGGTCGCCCCCGACGACATCCGCACCGTCACGCCGCTCGCCACCGAGACGCCGTCCAGGTCGATGGCGGCGCCGCTGGCGACCGTCACGCCGCTCAGCACCGTCGTGCTCTTTTGCGGGCCGATCGTGAGATCGCTCGTCAGCTTCTCTTCGAAATCCAGAGCGCCGCCGCTCAGGACCTGTACGGCGTTGGCGGTTCCGCCGGCCAGGATCAGCGTTCCGCCGCCCTGGATGATGTCGCCGGTGGCCACGCCGCCAGAGTCGATCGCTTCCTTGCCGTTGCTGGCGACCCTGGTGTCCGTCGATGAGCCAGCGACATCAACCTGGGCGCCTATAAGGGCCACCGTGCCCGTGGCCTTCCCGCCCGCCTCGATCTCGAGGACCGAGGCCGAGCCGCCGACGGTCACGCCACTGGCCGAGCCGAAGATGTCGGCGGTGACGACCTGTCCCGGCCCCAGCAACAGTCCCCCCGAGGCGACAGTCGTGTCGAACGACACCGCGCCCGACGACAGCGTCGCCGAACCGCCGGACTCGACGTCAGTCCCGCTCACCACGCCGCCGGAGAGCACGACGAGCGGGTTGCCGCTGGAGATGGTCAGGCCTTTGCTGGTGACGCCGAAGGCGACGGTAATGGTCATCGGGCGGTCCTTTTACTGGAGCGGCGCTGGCGATTCGGGGCGTCGGCGCCGCTCGCCCGGGACGGTATAGGGGATAAGACCGGCCCTCAACCGGAGCGGCGCATGCCGGGCGGGCGATGGTTTAGAGGCGGTGTCTTCCAATCCCCGCGCTGCCGTTCCATCGACAGCGCGGCCTCGCGCCTTCGCCATTCGCAGCCGAGGCGTACCCGCCCCCTGGAGGCGCGGGTGGCTCGCAGGGCCGGGTCAGGGATGTCCGGCGGCGGCGTGCAGGAACGACGTCTGGGCGGCGGGCGAGGTGCTGGAAACCAGGGCGGTCTTGGCGGCGTCCGATGGCGCGAAAGCGGCGGCGGTGTGGGCGAAGGCGAGCGCCTTGGGGTCGATCAGCGTGCCGCCGTGGCCGTCGCTGAGCACCGGGTAGGCGCCGGCCGTGGTTCCGGCGATGTTGAAGGTGTAGGTGGCCGAGCCGTCGGTTAGCACCAGGGTCGAACCGATCACGGCGGCGGACGCGCCGGCTACAAAGGCGATGCTGGTCAGGTCGATGTCTTCGTTGGCGCCGTTGAAGTTGGAGATCGTATTGGCGAAGGCGCCGCCAGCCGCTGGAGCGTCCGCCGCATCGATCTGCAGGACAGCCGAGCCGCTGGACGGCGCCACGAACTGAGGATGGCGCTAACATCGACCTCGCCGCCGGAGAGCACGATCAGCGGATCGCCACTCGAAATGCTCAGGTCGCTCTTGGTGTGGCCGGCGGAGATGGTGATCGTCATCGGCCAGTCCTTCGCGGGATTGGCGCCGGCGCCCCGGCCGGGGTCGATTTGGCCGGTTGGCGCGACGATCTTCACAGTCCGCGCGGCACGGCAGCCTGGGCGTCCGCCGCACTCAACCGGAGCGGCGTTCGCGATGGGACTGGACAACGATTCACACCGATGGTAACGCTTTGTCCTCCGCACGATGCTTGCGGGACGGTCTTTGACATCGTGAGCTGAACGACGGTCGCCGCGGCGGGGCTCTGCGCGCCGCGTCGCGTCGCAAGATATATCGAACTCACCGTAAACTACGGTGAATCTACGGTGGCGGCGGCCCGGAGTGACCCCTGACCTCGCTCATCCCGCGAGGGCCGGGACCAGGATTGACGCCGTTGAAAGGGCGACACAAAGGTCACGAAGAACACCAAGGGCACGAAGAGCGCGCCGGCGGCGCGCCGATTCGTTCCTGATGCGACGGATTTCGATTTGATGCGCGCAAAGCGCGCCTTGGTGATCTTCGTGTCCTTGGTGTCCTTCGTGTTGAATTCTTCCGGGCGCGACGCGCGGCGTCGAGTCTTTCCTGGGTCCCGGCGTTCGCCGGGATGAGCGGGATTCAGGGGGTGCGGGCGCCGGCCGTTCCGGGGGTGGGGGACCGTTAATAACGGAAATTTACGGTGGGAACGGCGGTGTTTCACGTGAAGCACTTTTGGTGTCGTAGTCCCTCGAACCTCAGCCCTGTTCCACGCGCTTCAGCACCTCGCCGAACCCCGGCGCGGCGGTGCCGGCGAGGAAGGCGGCCAGGGACATGCGGGCGAAGGCGTAAGCCGTTTCGGGGGCGCCGGAGGTCAGGCGGCCGTCGGCGACCGCGCGGCGGAACTCGGCGGGGGTGAAGGCCGGCTCGGCCGCATTGGCAGGACGCGGCGTCTCGCCCAGGCTGTCCAGCACGATGCAGCCGTAGAAGAGCCGGGTGAGCAGGCGGATGACGGCCAGCCTCGCCCGCAGCCGCTCACCCGGCGCGGCGCCGAGGGCGGCTTCCAGCAGCACGTCCTCGAGCTCGGGGGTCTCGGCGAACTCGGTGGTCAGGATGGCGAGGTCGACGAGCGGGTCGTTGCGAAAGCCGAGCTCCCAGTCGACCAGCCAGAGCCGCGCGCCGTCGAAGATGAGGTTGCGCGGGTTCGGGTCGTTGTGGCTGGAGACCAGGGCGGCGGGGTCCCACGGCAGCGCGGCGCGGATGCGGGCCAGGGCCTCGGCGTGCGGGGCCAGCTCGCCGGGCGCCAGCAGCGGCGACGTCCTCAGTCTGTGCAGCAGGTCGCCGATGAAATCCGGATAGGCGCCGAGGTGCGGAAACGGCGGCGTCGCCTGGACCTTGGCGATCAGCGCGCCCAGGGCGCGGGCGAGGCCGGCCGCGCCGCCAGGGTGGGTCGATAGCGGGCGACCGGCGACGAAGTCCATGACGGCGACGCCGCTCGCCGGGTCGGCATGGTGGACGGCCGGCGCGGCGCCGACCTCGGCCGCGGCGCTCATGCAGGCGAAGCCCCGCGCGCGGTCGGCCAGGGCGATCCGCTCGGGCTCGATGCGCAGCACATAGGGCCGGTCCCGGACCTGGAGCCGCAGGATCAGCGCGCCGGAGACGCCGCCGCTGATCGGACGGACGTCGCCAACCGGCTCGCGGCCGAACGCCGTCCGCGCCGCTTCGCGCGCCGCGTCACGCCGCGGCTCGGCGATGAGATCGAGGTACGACATGGACGGATCAGGCGCGGCCTCAGGCCGCCGCCTCGCGCACCGCGCCGGCGATCTCGCGCACCAGCTGGCCGACCAGCTTCTCGTCGTCGCCCTCGGCCATGATCCGGATCAGCGGCTCGGTGCCGGAGGCGCGCACCAGCAGCCGTCCCGTGCCGTTGAGGCGCAGCTCGGCCTCGGCGATGGCGCTCTTCACCGCGGCGTTCTCCAGCGGCTTGCCGGCGGTGAAGCGGACGTTCTCCAGCTTCTGCGGCACCGGCTCGAACTGCCGCGCCAGGGCGCTCATCGGCTTGCCCGAGCGCACCAGCTCGGCCATCACCTGCAGGGCCGCGATCAGGCCGTCGCCGGTGGTGGAATAGTCCGACAGGATGATGTGGCCGGACTGCTCGCCGCCGAGGTTGAAGCCGCCCTCGCGCATCTTGGCCATCACATAGCGGTCGCCGACCTGGGTGCGGTGCAGGGCCAGGCTCCGCTCGCCGAGGAAGCGCTCCAGGCCGAGGTTGGACATCACCGTCGCCACCACGCCGCCGCCCAGCAGGGCGCCCTTGGCCGCCCAAGCCGCGGCGATCAGCGCCATGATCTGGTCGCCGTCGACGATCTGGCCCTTCTCGTCGCAGATGATCAGCCGGTCGGCGTCGCCGTCGAGCGAGATGCCGACGTCGGCGCGGTACTGGCGCACCGCCGCGGCGATGGCCGCCGGATGGGTCGAGCCGCACTCCTCGTTGATGTTGAGGCCGTTGGGCGAGACGCCGACCTCGACCACCTCGGCGCCGAGCTCATAGAGCGCGGTGGGGGCGACCTTGTAGGCCGCGCCGTTGGCGCAATCGATGGCGACGCGCAGGCCGGCGAGCGACAGCGCCTTGGGCAGGGTCGCCTTGACGATCTCGACGTAGCGCGCCTGCGCCTCGTCCATGCGCACCACCCGGCCGAGGGTCTTCGGCGCGGCCAGGCCCTCCTGCAGGCCCTCGTCCATCAAGGCCTCGATCTCGGCCTCGCGGGAGTCGGAGAGCTTGTAGCCGTCGGGGCCGAACAGCTTGATGCCGTTGTCGGCGAAATTGTTGTGCGAGGCGGAGATCATCACGCCGAGGTCGGCGCGCATCGAGCGGGTCATCATGGCCACGGCGGGGGTCGGCAGCGGGCCGAAGGTGCGCACGTCCATGCCGACGCTGGTGAAGCCGGCGACCAGCGCCGGCTCGATCATGTAGCCCGAGAGCCGGGTGTCCTTGCCGATCACCACCAGGTGGCGGCGGTCGGCGACGCTGGTGAACAGCTTTCCGGCCGCCAGCCCCACGCGCAGCGCCACCTCGGCCGTCATCGGGTGGACGTTGGCCTGGCCGCGAATGCCGTCGGTGCCGAAATAACCGCGCTTCTTCATGGACCTGTCCAGAAACGTAAGGAAACCGAGTTTTAGATGACCGGCAGTTTGCGAATGCTAAAGCCGCTCGCCGAACAGTAGCGCTCGTCACTCTAGCGTTCGGGGCGACAACCACAAAGGACCATCCCATGTGCGGCATCATCGGCATCGTCGGCGAACGGCCGGTGACGGCGCGCCTGATCGAGAGCCTGAAGCGGCTCGAGTACCGCGGCTACGACTCGGCCGGGGTGGCGACCATGGTGGACGGCCAGATCGAGCGGCGGCGCGCCGAGGGCAAGCTGGGCAATCTGGAGGCTGTGCTGGCCGAGCATCCCCTGCCCGGCCACGTCGGCATCGGCCACACCCGCTGGGCGACCCACGGCGCGCCGGTCGAGCGCAACGCCCATCCGCATACCGCCGGCCGCGTCACCCTGGTCCACAACGGCATCATCGAGAACTTCGCCGAGCTGAAGGCCGAACTCGCGGCCAAGGGCCACGTCTTCGAGAGCGAGACCGACACCGAAGTCGTCGCCCACCTGCTCGACCAGCTGCTCAGCGATGGCCTGGAGCCGCTGGCGGCGCTGAAGGCGGCCCTGGACCGGCTGCGCGGCGCCTATGCCCTGGTGCTGATGATCGACGGCGAGGCGGACCTGATCCTCGGCGCCCGCCAGGGGCCGGCGCTGGTGGTCGGCTACGGCCAGGGCGAGATGTTCCTGGGCTCCGACGCGCTCGCGGTCGGGCCGTTCACCAACCGGATCAGCCACCTGGAGGACGGCGACTATGTCGCCATCGATCGCCACGGCGCGCATATCTTCGACGCCGCCGGCGCGGAGGTGCTGCGCGCGGTGATCACGGTGCCCGCCGCCATGGCCCTGGTCGAGAAGGGCAACTACCGGCACTTCATGGAGAAGGAGATCCATGACCAGCCGGACGCCGTCCAGCACACCCTGTCGGCCTATGTCGACGCGGTCACCGGCCAGGTGCGCGCGCCGGGGCTCGACTTCGCCGGGATCGACCGGCTGCAGATCGTCGCCTGCGGCACCGCCTCCTACGCCGGCCTGATCGCCCGCTACCTGTTCGAGCGGCTGGCGGGCCTGCCGACCGACGTCGAGATCGCCTCGGAATTCCGCTACCGCGAGCCGGCGCTTTCGCCGGGCGCCCTGGCGCTCGCGGTCTCGCAGTCGGGCGAGACGGCCGACACGCTGGCGGCGCTGCGCTGGTGCAAGGCGCGCGGCATCGCCACCGCGGCCCTGGTCAACGTCCACGAGTCGACCATGGCGCGGGAAGCCGACGTCATGCTGCCCACCAACGCCGGGCCAGAGATCGGGGTCGCCTCGACCAAGGCCTTCACCTCCCAGGTCGCCGCGCTCACCGCGCTCGCCATCGCCGCCGCCCGCCAGCGCGGCCGGATCGACGCCGCCGAGGAGTCACGGCTCGCCGCCCTCTTGCTGGAAACACCGCGACTGATCGCCGAGTCGCTGGTGGTCGAGGACGCGGTGCGGGTCATCGCCCAGGAGATCGCCAAGGCGCGCGACGTGCTCTACCTCGGCCGCGGGGCGATGTTCCCGCTGGCGCTGGAAGGCGCGCTGAAGCTGAAGGAGATCAGCTATATCCACGCCGAGGGCTATGCGGCGGGCGAGCTGAAGCACGGGCCCATCGCCCTGGTGGACGAGGCGACGCCGATCATCGTCATCGCGCCGACCGACGCGCTGTTCGAGAAGACCATGTCGAACATGAGCGAGGTGGTGGCGCGCGGCGGGCGCATCGTGCTGATCACCGACGCCGCCGGCGCCGCGCACGCCCCGCCGGGCGCCCAGGTGATCACCGGACCCGCCTGCGATCCGGTCATCGCGCCGCTGGTGTTCGCCGGACCGATCCAGCTGCTGGCCTACCATGTGGCCGTACAGAAGGGCGCGGATGTCGACCAGCCGCGCAACCTCGCCAAGTCGGTGACGGTGGAATAGGCCGGCGCGCCCCAGAGGACTGCCGGCCCCCCAAGACTTACGGCGTCGAGTTGGTCGCCGTATTGGTGGTCGTGGTGTTGCTGACCGTGGTGTTCGTCACGGTGGCGTTGCCGGTGTCATTGGTCACCGAGGTCGTCGTGGTCGAGTTGGTGACCGAATTGTCGGTGTTGGTTTCGGCCGGCTTGCAGGCCGTCACGCTCGCGGCCGCCATGAGGGCGAGCGAGGCGAAGGCCAGGGTGCGCACGTGCGTCATTGTTCGGTGTCTCCCGTTGCGAACGCGAAAGGCCTTGATGAAAGCCCCCGCCATCGAAGCCTTCACTGATTTTATCGGCAAAGGGAAGTCAATCGCCGCGCGACGTTCTTGAGGCTGGATTTGCCTGGACGCCTCCGCTAGGGGCATGGCCCCATGAAATCTGTCCGCAAGGCCGTCCTGCCCGTGGCCGGACTGGGCACCCGCGTGCTGCCGGGCGCCAAGACCACCCCCAAGGAAATGCTCAACGTCTTCGACCGGCCGATCCTGGCGCATGTGGTCGCCGAGGCGCGGGCGGCGGGCATCGAGCATTTCGTCTTCGTCACCGGCCGCGGCAAGGGCGCGATCGAGGACTACTTCGATCATCACGTCGAACTGGAGGCGCAGCTCGAGGCCAAGGGCCGCGCGGCGATCCTAGCCGATATCCTCGGCGAACTGCCCAAACCGGGCGAGATGAGCTTCGTGCGCCAGATGGCGCCGCTGGGCCTCGGCCATGCCGTGTGGTGCGCCCGCGACATCATCGGCGACGAGCCCTTCGCGGTGATCCTGCCGGACATGCTGATGCGCGCCGACCCGCCGGCGCTGGCCCAGGCGATCGCCGCGCACGACACAGTCGGCGGCAACATCATCGTGGTCGAGCCGGCGCCGCCTGGCGAGGCGCACAAGTACGGCATCGTGGCGCTAGGCGAGACGGCGACTGGCTTCGACGGGCGGTTGGCGCGGATGACCGGCATGGTGGAGAAACCGCCGCCCGGAACGGAGCCCTCGGACCTGTTCATCTCTGGCCGATACATCCTGCAGCCGCGGATCTTCGAGCTGCTGGCCAGCCAGGCCAAGGGCGCGGGCGGCGAGATCCAGCTCACCGACGCCCTGGTGCGACTGATGGCGGCCGAGAGCTTTCACGCGCTGCGCTACGACGGCGTCACCTACGACTGCGGCGACAAGATCGGCCTGCTGCGCGCCAACGTCGCCTTCGCCCTCGCCCACCCCGAACTCGGCGCCGACGCCAGGGCCGCGGTCGAAGGCCTGCTCAAGGGCTAGCGAGCGCCGCGAAGGGTTCGAACTCTCGTGGCGCGACGTCCCGCGTTCCGTTAGTTAGCGGCGTCACCCATTCGCCTCTGGAGCGATACCGATTCCGGTGCGCCGCACGCCTTCGCAGGGACCTTCCGCCGATTATCGCCGCGCGGCTGGCGCGTCGCCATGGCGGTGAAGCCGATCCAGCGGGTGCTGGTCATCAAGCTCGGCGGCGTCGGCGAGATGGTGCTGGCGTTCCCAGCGTTCGAACGCATCCGCCAGGCGCACCCGAAGGCCAAGATCACCCTGCTCACCACCGAGCCGTTCGCCGCGCTCACCACCCAGAGCCCGTTCTTCAACAAGGTCGAGGCGGACGGCGCGGCCAAGGGTCCGGCGGCGTGGACGGCGCTGATCCTGCGCCTTCGCGGGGCGCGCTACGACCGCATCTACGACCTGCAGAACGACTCCACGACCAACCTGATCTTCCAGGGGCTGCGGCCGCTGCCGCCGCCCTGGTCCGGCACGGCCCTGGGCTGCGCCCTGCCCCATCGCAATCGCGATCGAAACCGGATGCATGCGCTGGAGCGGCACGCCGACCAGCTGAAGGACGCCGGCATCTGGCCCGACGCGCCAACCCGGCCGCTCTCGGCGCCGCCGCCCGACATTTCCTGGATCCTCGCCCGCAGCGCCCAGCCGCGCTCGATCACCGTCGCCGGCGGCCACCGGCCGCTGGTGCTGCTGGCGCCCGGCGCCGGCGCCGAGCGCTGGCCGATCGAGCTCTACGGCGAGATGGCGAAGCGGCTGCAGGACAGTGGCCACGATCTTGTGATCCTGGGCTCGCTCGCCGACAGCGGCCTCGCCCACGCCATCCAGCGCAAGGCGAGCCGGGCCCGGGACCTCACCGGCCGCACCGACCTGGCGCAGATCGCGGCGCTGGGGGCACGGGCCAGCGTGGCGGTGGGCAACGATCTGGGGGTCCTGCACCTGATCGCAGCCGCCGGCGCGCCGACCATCGCCCTCTTCTCCAGCGCCAGCGATCCGGCGGTGCTGGCGCCGCGCGGACATGTGACTGTTTTGCACTCCCCGGCGTTGAAAGACCTGCCGGTGGAGACCGTCGTCGCCGCGGCGGCAACTCTCGCGGCCGCCCCGGCTTGATTGCGAGGGGTGCGTTGGTCATATTTGTATAGGCTTGGGCTTTTACTTATCCCGAGCCCTGTCCGAAACTGCTCAAGGAGCGAAAGCCTATTCGTCGTCCCATGCAAGCGCCCCCGTCCAAGGACGGGCCACGTATCAACGAAGATATCCGCGTCCCCCGCGTTCTGCTGATCGACCAGAACGGCGAAAAGCAGGGGATCATGCCCACCTCCGCCGCCCTGGAGGCCGCCGAGGAAGTGGGTCTGGATCTGGTCGAAGTGTCGCCCACCGCCGACCCGCCGGTCTGCAAGATCCTCGACTACGGCAAGTACAAATTCCAGGAACAGAAAAAGAAGAACGAGGCGCGCAAGCGCCAGAAGCTGGTCGAAATCAAAGAGATCAAGCTGCGGCCCAACATCGACCACCACGACTACGATGTGAAGGCCAAGGCCATGCATCGCTTCTTCGAGGAAGGCGACAAGGTGAAGGTGACCTTGCGTTTCCGCGGCGGCGAAATGCGCCACCCCGAGCTGGGGATGAAGCTGCTCGACCAGGTCAAGGCCGACTTCGAACCCGTCGCCAAGGTGGAGAACGAGCCGCGCATGGAAGGCCGCCAGATGGTGATGATCATGGCGCCGAGGTAAGCCTCGGCTGTCCGCGCGCATTGGCGGCGGACGTGCAATTGAGTCACATGCGAATGAGTTGCAAAAGCACGCAAACCTGCTACATGGGGTTCAGGCATTCGGAGCTTGGCTTTTCGTGTACGTCTGCAACTGCAACGGCATCCGTGAGCGCGAGGCGCGCGCCGCCATCGAGGCGGGCGCGGCCAAGCCGGCCGACATCTTCCGCCATTGCCAAACCGCCGCCCGCTGCGCCAAATGCGTCTGCGACATGCGGCGCATGATCCAGGAGAGACGCTCAGCGCTCGCCTACGCCGCGGAATAGGAGCCGGCGATGCAGGGCGACCGCGCGATCATCTCGCGGCTCAACCAGGTGCTCACCAATGAGCTGACCTCGGTCAACCAGTACTTCCTGCACGCGCGGATGCTGGACAACTGGGGTTTCCGCCGGCTCGGCAAGATCGTCTACGACGAGTCGATCGGCGAGATGCGGCACGCCGACAAGCTGATCAAACGCATCCTGTTCCTCGACGGCCTGCCCAACCTGCAGGATCTGCACAAGCTCGCCGTCGGCGAGACGGTGCTCGAGGCGCTGAACGCCGACCTGGCGCTGGAACTGGCTGGCCGCGCGGCGCTGGTCGCCGGCGTCGGCGAGTGCGAGGCCGCCGCCGACTTCGTCAGCCGCGAGGTGCTGGTCGAGATCCTCACCGACACCGAGGAGCACATCGACTTCCTCGAGACCCAGCTCGCGCTCGCCGCCTCGCTCGGCGAGCCCAACTACCTGCAGAGCGCGGCGGGTGAGCTCGAGGGCTGACGCGCGGGCCTGGATCCGCCTAGCGTGCCTCGTCGCGGGCCTGGCGCTCGCCTCCTGCGCCCGCGCCGATCCTGACGCGCTCTGGAACATCGTCCACGGCAAGTGCGCGCCGAACCAGGCGGCCACCGGCCAGCCCGCGCCCTGCGTCGCCGTCGACCTCGCCGGCGGCTACGCGGTGCTGAAGGACCAGCGCGGCAAGACCCAGGTGCTGGTGATCCCGACCACCAAGATCACCGGCATCGAGAGCCCGGCCCTGCTCGCCGCCGCGACGCCCAACTTCTGGCGCGACGCCTGGGCGGCCAAGCGTTTCGTCGAGGGTTACGCAGGGCTCCCGATCCCGCGCGAGGATCTGGCGCTGGCGGTCAATTCGATCGACGGGCGCAGCCAGAACCAGCTCCACATCCACGTCGACTGCCTCGATGTGGCGGTGCGCGAGGCGCTGGCGGCGGCGCTGCCCGACATCGGTCCGCGCTGGGCGCCGCTGAACGTCGACCTGGCCGGCCATCGCTACGAGGCGATGCGGCTGGCCGGCGACGACCTTACCGGCGATCCGTTCAAGCTGCTGGCCGCCGGCGATGCGGCTGCGCGGGCCGACATGGGCCTGGAGACGCTGGTCGTGGTTGGCGTCCGCTTCCCGGACGGCGCGCCGGGCTTCGTCGTGCTCGCCGACCACGCCAATCCGGCCGCCGGCGACTATGGCTCCGGCGAGGACGTTATGGATCACCGCTGCAAGGTGCTGGCGCCCGCCGGCTGACGGGCTCCGCTCGGGTCCAGCAGGCGACGCGAGCCTCGATCCCGTGCGCCTCGTAGAGCTCGCGAAAGGCGACCGCTCCGGGCGGCTCGGCGCTTGATCGACGCCCGGAGGTAGTGTCACCTGCGCCGGAACAGGGGGTGCGAAACCATGCCGAGAGTGTTGTTGGCGCTGGCCGCCGTGGGCGCCCTGCTCGACGGATCGGCGCGCGCGGCTCCGCTGGCGGCCTATGGCGAGTTGCCCAGCATCGAACAGATCGCGATCTCGCCCGACGGGCGGCTGCTGGCCATCGATGTCACCAAGGGCGAGCAGCGCGTGATTGTGGTGCAGGATATCGCGGCCGGAAAGGTCGTCGCCGGCATCAAAGCCGGTCAGGTCAAGGTCCGCCACCTGCAGTGGGCCGGCGACAAGCACCTGATCGTGACGTCGTCCGTGACCTCCTCGATCATGGGAGTGCTCGCCGACCGCGGCGAATGGTTCGTCGCCGCCGATCTCAACCTGGCCACCAACAAGCTGACGCCGCTGCTGGGCGACATCGATTACGCGGGCAATATGCTGGGCGGCTATCCGGTGATCCGCAGCGTCGGCGGAAAGCCCGTCGTGTACACGACGGGCGTGCGCTTCCAGATCGACAACAGCGAGTCGACTCTGGTGAGAGTGGACCTCGACACCGACCGCTCGACTATCGTCGGCGAGACCACCGGCTCGCTCGCGAACGATTTCCTGGTCGCCGCCGACGGCCGGCCCGCCGCCCTCGTCCAATACGACGCCCCGTCCAAGCAGTGGGACTTGAAGGTATGGCAGGGCAATGCCTGGCGGCAGGCGGAGGCGAAGACGGCGTCGATCGAGACGCCGGAGCTGCGCGGGCTTGGCCGCGACGGTCGGTCGATCCTGGTCAGCGATTTCGAGGACGGCCGCTACAAGCTGCGCGAGCTGTCGCCGGACGGCGCGCGGCTGAGCGATCCCCTGCCGGGACCGGGCGCGGGCGAGATCATCGACGATCCGGTGAGTCACGCCGCAATCGGCACCGCCAGTCTCATCGGAGACGAGCGCCGGTATGACTTCTTCGACCCGAACGCCCAGTTGGAATGGCGCGCGGTGGAGGCGGCCTTTCCCGGGCGCACCGTCGCGCTGACGTCGTGGTCGGATGACCGCAAGACGATCGTCGTTCGGATCGAATCGCCCACCGACGGGCCCGGTTACGCCCTCGTCGACCTGCACGCCGGCTCGACCCGGTGGCTGGGACCGGAATACCTCGGCCTCACGCCCGACGACATCTCGACGGTTCAGCCGATCCGCTTCAAGGCCGCCGACGGCCTTGAACTCACCGGCTATCTGACGCTGCCGCACGGCCGCGATCCGAAAAAGCTGCCGCTGGTGGTGTTTCCGCACGGCGGCCCCGCCGTCCGCGACGAGCCGGGCTTCGACTGGTGGGCGCAGGCGATGGCCTCGCGCGGCTACGCCGTGCTGCAGGTGAACTACCGCGGCTCGGAAGGCTTCGGCTGGCCGTTTCTATCTGCCGGCTTCGGCGAATGGGGCCGCAAGATGCAGACCGACCTCTCGGACGGCGCGCGCTATCTCGCCGCGCAGGGAACCGTCGATCCGGCCCGCGTCTGCATCGTCGGCGCCAGCTACGGCGGCTACGCGGCCCTGGCCGGCGCGACGCTGGACACCGGCGTCTACCGCTGCGCCGTAGATGTCTCGGGCCCCGCCGACCTATCCAAGCTGATCACCTGGGGCTCATCCCGCGAAGGCCGGCAGGGCCTTCAGGTCGAGCGCTACTGGACCCGGTTCATGGGCGCGCAGGGCGTCGGCGATCCGCACCTCAAGGCCATCTCGCCCGCCGATCACGCCGACAAGGTGACCATCCCGATCCTGATCATCCACGGTAAGGACGACACCGTCGTGCCGTTCGAGCAGAGCCAGATCATGGCCGACGCCCTGAAGAAGGCCGGCAAACCCTACGATTTCGTCGTCCTGAACCACGAGGACCACTGGCTTTCGCGCAGCGACACGCGGCTGCAGATGCTGCAGGCGACCATCGACTTCCTGGAGAAGAGCAACCCGCCGGGGGTGACGACGGCCGGCGCCGCGCCCGCGTCTTGATCGCGAGCGCGACAGAGCGCAATCGGGCGCATTGGCGATGGGGGGCTTGGTGACGCGTATCGGACTTTGGTCGGCGGCACTCGCCGTCCTGTTGCTGGCCGCCGCGCCGGCCGTCGCCGCGCCTCTGGAGGTCTATGGCAAGCTGCCCTCGATCGAGCAGGCGGCGCTTTCGCCGGATGGCTCGCTGATCGCCGTCGCCATGACCGATGGCGAGGCGCGCAGCATCACCATAATCCGGGCCAGGGACAAGAGCCCGGTCGTGACCCTGAAGGCCGGCGACACCAAGGTCCGCTCCCTGGTCTGGGCGGGACAGGGCCATCTGCTGATCACTAGTTCGGTAACGACCTCGCTCGAAGACGTTATCGCCCCGGTCCGCGAGTGGTACAGTGTCTTCGACTACAACCTGAAGACCGGCGCGTTGAGAAATGTGCTCTCCGACGCCGGCTGGACGCTGACGGCAGGCGGCAATCCCGAGCCGCGCACTATCGGCGGCGAGCCGTTCGCCTTCGTGACCGCCAACTACTTCGTCAGCGGCTACGGGCGCATCTCGTTGTTCAAGGTCGATCTCGATCACGACAAGACCACCTTGGCGAGCCTAGGTTGGCCCAACACCCGCCAGTGGGTGGTCAGCGCCAGCGGCGAGGCGCTGGCCGAAAACGAGTTCGACATGAGAACCGGACATTGGGTGCTGAAGGTCCGGCGCGGGAACGACTGGAGCCAGGCGTTCGCCACCGACGATGACGATACGCTCGGCTGGTTTGGCCTGTCGCGGGACGGCCAGTCGGTGATGTTGAGCGGCGGCGATGGCCGGGACGCCTTCCGCGAGTTCGACGCCAACACCCAGAAATGGGGCGAGCCGTTCGCGACCATGCCCGAGGGTGTCCCGATCGACGATCCCGTGACCGGCGCGCTGATCGGGCTGGACGCCTTGAACGGCGACGAGAGGGCTTATCGCTTCTTCGCGCCCGCCGACCAGGCGGCCTGGAACGCCGTCGTCAAGGCGTTCCCCGACCAGACGGTGGAGTTGGCGAGCCTGTCGGCCGATCACCGCAAATGGTTGGTGTGGGTGGACTCCCCGATCGACGGCCCGGCTTACGCCTTCGTCGACCTCGACGCCCACAAGGCCTACTTCGTCGGCACGGTCTTTGACGACCTGACGGCGCAGGACGTCTCGCCCGTGCGGCCCATCACCTTCAAGGCGGCCGACGGGTTGGCGCTGAGCGGCTACCTGACCCTTCCCAAGGGTCGCGAGCCGAAGAACCTGCCGTTGATCGTCTTCCCGCACGACGGGCCTTCGACGCGCAACACACCCGGCTTCAACTGGTGGGCGCAGGCGATGGCGTCACGCGGCTACGCGGTGCTGCAGGTGAACTATCGCGGCTCCAAGGGCTTCGGCTGGGACTTCCAGCGCGCCGGCTTTGGCGAGTGGGGCCGCAAGATGCAGACCGATCTCTCCGACGGCGTCCGCTACCTGGCGAGCCAGGGGACGATCGACTCAAAGCGCATCTGCATCGTCGGGCGGGCATATGGCGGCTACGCGGCGCTGGCGGGCGCGACCCTCGATCCCGGCGTCTATCGGTGCGCCGTCTCGGTCTCCGGCATCGCCGACCTGCACGGCTTCGTGGCGTGGTCGAGGGACCGGTCGGACGTCTGGGTGCAACGCTACTGGGACCGGTTGATGGGCGCCAAGACCACGGGCGATCCACGGCTGGGCGAGGTCTCGCCGGCCGACCACGTGACCAGCGCGACCCCGCCGATCCTGCTGATACACGGCAAGGACGACACCGTGGTGCCCTTCGCGCAAAGCCAGATCATGGCCGACGCCCTGAGGCGCGCCGGCAAGAGCGTCGACCTCGTCGTGATGAAACACGAGGACCACTGGCTCTCGCGCGGCGAGACGCGGCTGCAGATGCTGAAGGCGACGATGGATTTCGTGGAGAAGAACAACCCGCCAGGGTGAGGCGCCAAGGCCGCACACGCGACCGCACGGGCCGCCGCGGCGCCGCGCCCGCCTTGCTCCCAAAGCCGACCCAGCTTATCAGCGGTCACATGACCGCCGAGCCGGATGCTTCGACGGGCGGGCGGGGAGCCGCCGCGCTCTACACCCTGCTGTCGGTGATGTTCATCAACATGCTCGGGTTCGGCGTCATCGTGCCGTTCCTGCCGTTCTACGCCGCCTCGTTCCACGCGGCGCCGTGGCAGATTGGGCTGGTGTTCTCAGCCTATTCGCTGGGCTCCTTCGTCGGCGAACCGTTCTGGGGCCGGCTGTCAGACCGGATCGGGCGCAAGCCGATCCTGATCTCGACGGTCACCGCCAACTGTCTCTGCTACGGCGCCCTGGCCTTCGCGCCCAACATCTGGGCGGCCATCGTGATCCGGATCATCGGCGGCATGGCGGCCGGCAACGGCTCGGTGGTGCAGGGCTACATCGCCGACGTGACGCCGGTGCAGCTGCGCGCCGGGCGCATGGCGCGGCTGGGCGCGGCCTACAATCTCGGCTTCATCCTCGGCCCGTTCGTGGGCGGGGTGCTGGCCAAGCCATCGGCCGGGACCGCCGGCTACCATCTGCCGCTGCTGCTCTCTTCGGGCCTGTGCCTCTGCTCGGCCATCGGCATCGCCCTGGTGGTCAAGGAGAGCCGGGCGCGGCGGCAGCACGAAGGTCGCCAGCCGAGTCGCTGGGTGATGTTCGGCTATGCGGCGCGCCACCCTGTGGTCGGGCGGCTGATGCTGCTGACCTTCTCGGTCGGGGTCGCCTTCACCGCCATCGAGAGCACCTTCGCGCTCTGGGCTCAGCATCGGTTCGGCTGGGTCCCACGCGACATTGGCCTCTGCTTCGGCATCACCGGCGCGGTCTCGGCCTGCTGCCAGTTCCTGCTCACCGGCCCGCTGTCGCGGCGGTTCGGCGAGGGCAATATGCTGGCGGTGGGAATGGCCGGCACGGTGATCTGCACCGCCCTGCAGCCGTTCTCGGACGGTCACCTGCTCACCGTCGGGCTGATGGCCCTGATGGCGCTTTCGCAATCGGTGGCCTTCCCCAACTCCGGCGCCCTGCTCAGCCGCAGCGTCGATCCGGACCATCAGGGTCAGATCATGGGGCTGAACAACGCCACTGGCGCCCTCGCCCGCGTGGTCGGGCCACAGTGCGGCCTGGGGCTGCTGGGCTTCAGCATCAACGCCGCCTTCTACTTCGGCGCGCTGATCGTGGCGCCGGCGATCTACCTGGCGCTGGGCGCGGGCAAGGCCTCGCAGCGCGAAGGTCCGGCGCTCAGTCCGCTGGCGGCGGAGTGACGCCGACCAGCCCAAGGCGCAGCCCCCGGATCGGGTCGAAGCCGTAGGCGGCGGGCCGCCGGCCAGAGGCGACGTAGGCGGCGATCCCCGGCCGCTCGGCCATCCGCCGTCGCAGCGCCGCCAGCTTCGGCGGCAGGGCGCGAGGGAAATAGGCGACGACTTCGTCGAGGTAGGCGAGCGCATAATAGTCCGCGAACAGCGGCCGATCGGCAGCGAAGAACGGCCGATCGCCCAGCCAGGCTTCAAGCCTGTCGAGCCAATCGGCGAGGCCGCCAGCTTCGAACGCGGCGACGGCCTCCGGCGCCGTCGAGCCGTCGGCCCAGAAATGATCGAACAGCCGATTCTGGGCGTCGCGCACCGCTTCGGCAGCGATATCGCAGGCGATGCGCTCGGCCTCGTCGGCGCCGTCGAGGCCGTGGGCGCGAGCGAGATGGCGCAGGATCGCCTGACTCTGCACCACCCTGCGCCCGTCGATCTCGAACATCGGCATCTGGCCGAACGGCATCTTCGGCTTCAAGGCCTCCCAGCCGGCGAAATCCACCTGATGGTCCTCGAACGGCGCGCCTAGATCCGCCAGCATCAGCCGGATCGGCTCGGCGAGGCCGCGGAAGTTGAAATAGGTCAGTCGCGGGGGCGTGGTCATGCGCGGCCTCTTGCTGCTCGATCCCTTGTAGACGAACCGCCGCCGTCGAAATCGACAGGCCGGCTGCCGATTGCCGTGGACACCACGGAACACAGCGCAGGTAGTCGGCGTTGATGCCCCGGCGCAAGATCCTGCCTTGCTTTCGCCGGAAACCACCGCTTTGTCGCTCGGGCAGCGTGGTGTGTGTCCCGGTTACGCCTTGGGGACCAGCGCGAGTGCCGCGTTGGTCGTTGACGAGGGTAGCTTGGTCGGTATCGCACGGCAGGACATCGGGGCTCGGCTTTGGCGGCCCGCCGCGCCACGGCGATCCGCCGGCGTCGCCAACGACACGAGCCTAGTCGATCTGGCCTGGACGCCCCGCAGCCCCGCGCCACCCGCCGCGACTCCCTACCCGGCCCTGCGTTCGACGCCCCTGCCGCAAGGCTTGCCGATGCCGCGCCAGGACCTCGGCCGCGCCCCGCGCCCCGCGCCGCTCGCCGCCGAGGGGACCGCGCCGCGCCGTCTGATCCTGATCGCCGGATCGCTGGTGATCGCCGGACTGGTCGGCGCGGCGCTCTTCCACGTGCTGCGGCGCGACGGCTTCACCGTCCTGGAAGGCGTCACCCTCGCCCTCACCGTCCTGCTCAGCGGTTGGGTGGGCTTCGGCTTCATGAGCGCCAGCGCTGGCTTCGTCGCCCTGCTGACGCGTCGCCCGGCGGCGACAGCGGCCGTCGAGGCTCCCATCCGCGCGCGCACCGCCGTGCTGCTGCCGACCTACAACGAGGATCCCGGCCTGATCCTCGCCGCCGTGCAGGCGACCGCCGAAGAGGTGGGCCGACTGGGCCTGGCGGACCGCTATGACTTCTTCATCCTCAGCGACACCCGCGACGAGGCCATCGCCCGGGCCGAGGCGGCGGGACTGCTGCGCCTGCGCTTGCGCCTGCAGAACGGTCCGAACGTCTACTACCGCCGGCGCGCGGCCAACACCGACAAGAAGGCCGGCAATATCGGCGAATGGGTCGAGACCCACGGCGGCGACTATGACTTCATGCTGGTGCTCGACGCCGACAGCCTGATGGCCGGCGAGACGATCGCCACTCTGACCCACACGATGCAGGCCGATCCGCGGCTCGGCCTTTTGCAGACCGCGCCGACGGTCATCAACGCCGAGACCCCGTTCGCGCGCCTGCAGCAGTTCGCCTCCCGCCTCTATGGCCCGGTCTTCGCCCACGGTCAGGCCTGGTGGTCGGGCTCGGAGGGCAACTACTGGGGCCACAACGCCCTGATCCGGGTCGCGGCCTTCGCCGAGAGCGCCGGCCTGCCGCACCTGACCGGGCCGCGCCCGTTCGGCGGCCACATCATGAGCCACGACTTCATCGAGGCCGCGCTGCTGCGCCGCCGCGGCTGGGCCGTGCGCACCCTCGCCGACCTGCCCGGCAGCTACGAGGAGACCCCGCCGACCCTGCTCGACACCGCCGCGCGCGACCGGCGCTGGTGCCAGGGCAACCTGCAGCACGCCCGGGTGCTGACCGCGGCCGGCCTGCACTGGGTCAGCCGACTGCACCTGGCGTGTGGGATCTTCGCCTATCTGGCGCCGGCGGTCTGGCTGGCGCTGGTGGTGTGCGGGGCGATCGTCTGGCCCTCGCAACACCTGACCCCCGGCTCGGTCGAATATGGCGAGGTCACCGCCATCTTCGTCTTTAGCCTGCTGCTGCTGGCGGCGCCCAAGGCGATGGCGCTGATCCTGGCGATGGGTTCGCCCGACGCCCGACGCGGCTTCGGCGGCGCGGGCCAGCTGACGCTCGGATTCCTGGTCGAATGCGTCGCCTCGATGCTGATGACGCCGGTGATGATGCTGATGCAAGCGGTGGCGGTGGTCGAGGTGCTGCTGGGCCGCGACAGCGGCTGGAGCCCGCAGCGCCGCGAGGGCGTCGAACTCAGCCGCCGCGACGCCTGGCGCGCGCACCGGGGCCACGTGATCCTGGGCCTCGCCGGCGGTCTCGGCGCGTTCCTGGTCAGCAAGTACTTCCTGATGTGGGCGAGCCCGGTCTTCCTCAGCCTCGCCCTGTCGGCGCTGCTGTCGCTGCACACCTCGCGGGCAGGCTCGAAGGGTTCGCCGGACCGCGACCGGCTATTCCGCACGCCTGAAGACGCCGATCCGCCACCGGTGCTGGCCAGGTCCCTTGCTTTGCGCCGCGCCTATGCCGACGGCGCCGCGGCGCGCCGCCAGGTCGAGGCGCTGATGCGCGAGAACGTGCCGACCTACGAGTTCAAGCGCGGCCGCATGGCCAGCCACGACGCGCCCGTCACTTCAGGCGATGAGGTTACATCACGTGATGAGCTGGTAGATCCAGGTCTCGGTCAGCGCGGCGTCGCCGCGGCGCAGGAACGCCCGCAGATCGGTCACCCGCCCCGGCGCCACGTCCAGGTCGAACATCAGCCGCCAGCGGTTCTGGCCTTCGACGGGATAGGCGACTGGGTCGAGGGGCTGGCCGAAGCTTGAGCTGACGACCGGCTCGACGCCGCTCTGGCGGTCGAGCCCGGCCAGCGGCGTCCCGGCGAAGTCCACCACCATCTTGCGACGCCCCGGCGGGATCGGCTGGCCCGGTCGACCGCCCTGCCCCGAGCGGGTGGCGACGACGCGGGCAACGCCCTCGGGCGACGGCTCCTCGTCCGTCCAGTGCAGCCGGTAGCGATAGGCGAGACTCTGCCCGGCTTTCACCGGCGCGGCCGGCGTCCAGAAGGCGACGATGTTGTCGTCAGTCTCCTTGACGGTGGGCAGCTCGACCAGCTGCACCGAGCCCGCTCCCCAGTCGCCCACCGGCTCGACCCAGGCGCTCGGACGGCGATCGTAGAAGACGCCGTCGTCCTGATAGTCCTCGAAGTTGCGGTCGCGCTGCATCAGGCCGAAGCCGCGCGGGCCCTTGTCGGCGAAGGCGTTGGTGATCACCCGCGGCGGGTCGGCCAGCGGGCGCCAGATGCGCTCGCCTGCGCCGGTCCAGATCGAAAGGCCGTCGGAATCGTGGATCTGCGGGCGCCAGTCGTCGGCGGGCGTGCGGTCGCTTTGACCGTACCAGTACATGCTGGTGAGCGGCGCGAGGCCGAGCCGCTGGACGCCTTTGCGGAAGTGGAGCTGGACCTCGATGTCCTGCACGAGGCCCGCGGCCGAGCGCCGATGCCCGATCCGATAGGCGCCGGCGACGCTCGGGCCGTCGAGCAGGGCGTAGACCACGAGGTCCTCACCGGCCGGCTCCTCCAGCCAGAAGGTCGTGAAGATTGGAAACTCTTCCGGCCCGGCCGTCGCGGTGTCGAGCGCCAGGCCCCGCGCCGAAAGGCCGTACTGGTTGAACGGGTCGGCGGAGCGGAAATAGGAGGCGCCGAGATAGGCGATCCAGTCGGTGCGTTTGTCCGCGTTCAGCGCCTTGAAGCCGGCGAACCCGCCCTTGTCGCCCAGCGCCCGCGCCGGCGAGTCGGCCGGCATGTCGAAGAGGCTTTCCGCGTAGGGCACGGCGCGCGCCATCCCGTCGCTGACGATGTTCACCTCGACCGCGATCGGCGCGGGCCGCCCGATCGGGAAGAAACGCACCCCGCGGCCGCCCGGCGCGTCGCCCCAGAGCGTGGCGGCGGGCCGGTAGACGATGCGGCCGAAGGCGTCGTAGTCGACGGCGTGCACGAGGTCCGCCGGCGGCCCGGCCGGCGCGCCATACGGCCGCCGCGCCAGCGCCAGGGCGCTCGCCTTCAGCCGATCGAACGAGAACGGCCGTGGCGGGCCGATCGGCGCGCCAGCCGGCCAAGTCGGGGCGGCCAGCGCCGGGCTCGAAATCCCGGCCGCCAGCAGCGCGGCCATCGCCGCGCGACGGTTCAAAGACTCCACATTGCCTCCGAGATGGCTTCGATCATGCGGCGCGGCTCCTGCTCCCAGTTGTCAGCAGGGCGCGCTAAACACCAAATCCGGCCGCAGCGCGACCGTTCCGGCCAGAGGAGACTTCCATGCCCAGCCTCAAGACCGTCGAAGCCTTCGTCGCCCAGGTGGTGAGCGGCGATCATGTGGGCGCAATCCGGGACTGGTATCTGGAGGACGCCTGGATGCAGGAGAACCAGGCCGAGCCGCGCCGCGGCCGCGACGTGCTGATGCAACAGGAGGCGGCGATGCTGGCCAGAGCCGAGAGCGTCGAGACCGAAATCCTCGCCCCGCCGCTGATCGCCGGCGATCACGTCGCGCTGCGCTGGCGCTTCACCTTCCAGTTCAAGGCCGGCGGCTCCTTGCGGATGGAAGAGGTCGCCTGGCAGACTTGGCGGGGCGACAAGATCGCCGAGGAGACCTTCTTCTACGACCCGGCGCAGAGAAGCCAAAGCCTCGCCTGACGCGGCGTCAGGATCGTCGGCGAGACCCTTTGGCGCTACACCCTCGCCAAAGCCCGGCCAGGAGGAGACGACGACATGTATTGCGAAGCCATCACCGAGTTCGGCAAGCCGCTGCAGCACATCGAGGGCCCCACGCCGACCCCGACCGGGACCGAAGTGCTGGTCCGGGTGGAGCACTGCGGCGTCTGCCACTCCGACATCCATATCCATGAAGGCTTCATCGGCCTGGGCGGCGGCGCCAAGCTGCCGCTCGGCCTGCCGCTGCCGCACACGCTGGGCCACGAGGTCGCCGGCGAAGTGATCGGTTTCGGGCCGGACGCCAAGGGCGTCGAGATCGGCCAGCATCGGGCGCTCTATTCCTGGATCGGCTGCGGCCACTGCGCCGCCTGCCTGCGCGGCGAAGAGAACTACTGCAACGCCCCGCGCAACCTCGGCTGCTCCGCCGGCACGCCCGGCGGCTACGCCAGCCACGTGATGGTCCCGCACCCCCGCTATCTGATCGACTATGGCGCCACGCCGCCGGCCCTGGCCGCCGCCTACATGTGCTCCGGTCTCACCGCCTACGGCGCGATGAAGAAGATCCCCGAACTCGGACCCAAGGACGAGGTGCTGATCATCGGCGCGGGCGGCGTCGGCATGATGGGCGTCCAGTTCGCCAAGCACATGTTCGGCAAGGGCCCGCTGGTCGCCGACATCGATGCGGGCCGGCTGCAGGCGGCGATGGGCGCGGGCGCCAAGGCCGCCTACGACACCACCGATCCCGACTCGCTCAAGAAGCTGATGGCCGACACCGAGGGCGGCGCCCTGGGCGTGGTCGACTTCGTCGGCTCCGAGTCGAGCTTCGCCTTCGCCACCCAGGCGGTGCGGCGCGGCGGCAAGGTGGTGGTGGTCGGCCTGTTCGGCGGCGGCATGTCGATGCCGATCGCGATGTTCCCGATCCGCGCCCTGACCATCGGCGGCTCCTACGTGGGCTCGCTGGCCGAGGCCGAGGCGATGATGGAGATCGTCCGCGCCGGCAAGATCGACCCGATCCCCGTGAAGGAGGTCCCGCTCTCGTCGGCGAACGCGGTGCTGGAAGACCTCAAGGCCGGCAAGGTGATCGGCCGGATGGTGCTCGTGCCTTAGCGGCGCCAGCTCAGCCCAGCGCTTCGGCCACCCGCTCCAGTCCGACGCGGGTCATCGCCGGATCGCCGCCGAGGCCGATGCGGATGTGGTCCGGGCGCCCAAAATAGCGGCCGGGGCCGAGGCTGGTCTCGAAGCCGGTGGTGAGGCGGGCGAAGAGCGCGTCGCCATCGCCCTCGACCAGACGCGGGAACACCGTGGTGCCGTGGTCGAACAGGGTCTGGTCGAGCTTGGGATGGCCGCCCAGCAGCTCGCGGTACGCGGCGCGGTTGGCGTCGACCATGGCGTTGGCGCGCGCCCGCAAGCCGTCCAGCCGGTCGAAGGCGACCACGCCCAGGCATTCGGCGACGTGTGGCGGCTGGACGCCGTAGAGATCGTGCAGGCGGCTCATGCGCCGCGCCAGCGGCGGCGGCGCGATGATCCAGCCGCAGCGCAGGCCGCTGACGCCATAGGCCTTGGTCAGGCTGGAGCTGATGACGACATTGCCGCCGTCGCGATAGGCGGTGCGCGCCGCCCCATCGCGAAACATCAGCTCGCGATAGACCTCGTCGACGAACACCATCGCGCCGACCTTGGCGGCGGCCTCGGCGATGGCGGCTATGGCCGCGTCGCCCTCGAGCGCACTGGACGGATTGTGCAGGTTGGTCAGCACGACGAGGCGCGTCTTCGGCGTGATCGCGGCCGAGATCCGGTCCACGTCCAGCCGCCAGGCCTCGTCCAGGCGCCGCTCGAAGGTGCGCAGATCAGCTTGAAGGTAGCCTAGGGTCGAGGCGATCAGCTCATAGGTCGGCGCCTCGATCAGCACCTCGTCGCCGGGCGCGACCAGGGCCGCGAGGGCCAGGTGGTTGGCGAACGAACAGCCGCCGCCCGGCATGACGATCGCCGAGGTCTCGACCCCGAAGCGCACCGCGACCCGCTCGATCAGCGGCCCATAGCCGCCGGCGTTGACGCCGTGCAGGGCGAGGTCGTCCGGCGTGACGCCGAGGTCGGCCAGGGCGCAGTCCTTCACCCCGCTGGTGGCCAAGTTGTAGCGCGCGCCGGCGCCATACTTGGCGAAGTGCATGTACTCGGACTGCATAACGCGGGGGATCATGGCGCGGGTGACGTCTCCAATCGTCGCTGGCGGCGCCAGTAGAGGTATGGCGGCACGCCCAGAAGCAGCAGTCCGTAGCCGATCAGGCTGTTGATCGGAAAGGCCCAGAACGCGCTCACCACCACCAGCGCCGAGGCGAGGACGAAGAGCGCGGTGGTCCAGGGGTGGCCCGGCGCGCGGTAGCCGGCGTGAACGTGGCCGGTGAGCCGGTCGCGCCGCCGCAGCAGGAAGAGGCTGGACGCGACGAGGCCGAAGAACAGGAAGTTCATCGCCGTCACATAGCTGAGGATCTGCTCGTAGCTGCCCGACAGCGCCAGCAGCATGGCCCAGCCGGCCTGCAGCACGATGGCGATCGCCGGCACATGGCTGGCGTCGGCGACCGCGCCCACCTGGCGGAAGAACAGCCGGTCGCGCGCCATGGCGAAATAGACCCGCGGGCCGGTGAGCGTCGACTGGCTGAGGAAGGCGATGGCGGAAAGCGCGATGGCGGCGGCGGCGAGCCGGGCGCCGAGCGGGCCGGCGACCAGCCGCAGCACGTCCGAGGTCGGCGTCAGGGTCGCCGCGAGACCGTCGATGCCCAGCGCACGGAGGCAGGCGACATTGACCAGCAGGTAGATCGCCATCACGCCCAGCACGCCGGCCGCCAGGGCGCGGGCGAGGTTGCGGCCGGGATCCTTCATCTCGCCGGCGACGTAGTTGGTGGTCTGCCAGCCGCCATAGCTGAATACCACCGGGATGATCCCAGCCCCGAACGCCTTGAGCGCGTCCGGCAGCGTCTGCGGCGCCCGGACGGCCGCCGTCACGCGGGAATGCGGCGCGAAGAACAGGCCCGCGACCACCAGCGCGGCGATGGCGCCGAATTTCAGCACCCCCAGCCAGCCCTGCGCGCCGTTGCCGGCCTTGACCCCCAGGCAGTTGACCGCCGCCAGCGCCGCCAGCACCACGACCACCACGACGTTCTGCGGCAGGCCGCCGCCCAGGGCGACGTCGAGGTTCTTGGCGAAGACGATCGCCACCGCCGCCATCCCGCCGGTCTGCACCACCAGGAGCAACGTCCAGCCGAACAGGAAGCCGGCGAGCGGCCCATAGGTCTCGCGCAGATAGACGTATTCGCCGCCGGTCGAGGGCATCCGCGCCGCCAGTTCGCCGTAGACCAGCGCGCCCAGGATCGCGACGACGCCGCCCAGCCCCCAGGCCGTCAGGGCGAGCTCCGGCGAATGCAGGCTGCGCGCCACGACGGCCGGATTGACGAAGACGCCCACCCCGACCATCCCGCCCATCACCAGCATGATCTGGCTCGGAAAGCCGATGGCGACCCGCAGGCCCTCGCGGGTGATCTGGCCGTCAGTCATGCGAACGCCCGCCCCAAGCCGCCCGCAGACTGACAGGCGCGCGGGCGGCTTCGTCAATGGCGATGACCGATGATCGCCGGGGGCGGCGGCGAAATGGACGTGGGCGGGCGCCGCGCGGGCGGCTAGTAAGGCAAAGATGACCGCTTCGTCCGCCCCCGTGCTGTCGGTTCAGGGCCTACGCAAGTCCTTCGGGGGCCTGGCGGCGGTGGACGACGTCAGCTTCGATGTCGCCGCCGGCGAGATCGTCGGGCTGCTGGGCCCGAACGGCGCCGGCAAGACCACCACTATCAACATGATCCTGGGCGTGCTGGCCCCGACCTCCGGCCGCATCGCCATCGAGGGCGTCGACCTGAAGGCGCGCCGTAGCCTCGCGCTCGCCGCCACCAATTTCGCCGCCGTCTACGCCCCCCTGCCCGGCAACCTCACCGTCGAGCAGAACCTGCGCGTGTTCGGCATGATCTACGGGGTGAAGAACCTTTCCCAGCGGATCGAGGAACTGCTCGCCCAGTACGACCTCGGCCGCTACCGCCGCAGCAAGGCCGGCGTGCTCTCCTCCGGCGAGCAGACCCGGCTCTCGCTGGCCAAGGCCATGATCAACCGGCCCCGGCTGCTGCTGCTGGACGAGCCCACCGCCTCGATCGACCCCTCCACCGCCCGAGACATCCGCGCCGGCATCGAAAGCTTCGTGGCGCAGGGCCAGGGCGGCGTACTCTGGACCAGCCACAACATGTACGAGGTGGAGGAGGTCTGCGACCGGGTGCTGTTCCTCTCGCGCGGCAAGATCGTGCTGGAAGGCGATCCCAAGCGCCTGCCCGCCGAGCACGGCGCCGCCAGCCTCGACGACCTCTTCGTCGCCGTGGCGCACGAACATCTGCACGATCAGCCGCAGCGGGTCGCCGGCGCATGAACCCGAGCCGCGTCGGCGCGATCGTGATGCGCCAGTTCTACCTCTACCGCGGCAGCCCGCAGCGCATCCTGCCGATGTTCGCCTGGGTGGCGATCGACATTCTGCTGTGGGGCTTCATCACCCGCTATCTGAACCAGGTCTCGCACTCAGGCTTCAACTTCGTGCCGGCGCTGCTGGGGGCGGTGCTGCTGTGGGACTTTCTCACCCGGATCATGCAGGGCGTCACCATGGCCTTCTTCGAGGACGTCTGGTCGCGCAACTTCCTCAACTTCTTCGCCACGCCCCTGCGCATCTCGGAGTACCTGTCGGGCCTCGTGCTGACCGGGATCGCCTCAAGCCTGCTGGGCCTGATCGCCATGCTGATCATGGCCTCGGCCGTCTTTGGGCTCTCGTTCCTCACCTTCGGCGCGGCGCTTGTCCCCTTCCTGCTGGTGCTGTTCCTCAGCGGCATCGCGCTCGGCATCTTCGGCGCGGGGATCGTACTGCGGTTGGGGCCGGCGTCAGAGTGGCTGATCTGGCCCATCCCCTCGCTCGTCTCGCCCTTCGCCGGGGTCTTTTACCCGATCGCGGTGCTGCCGGGCTGGATGCAGGCGATCTCACGCGTCCTGCCGCCGTCCTACGTCTTCGAAGGCATGCGCGCCGTGGTGGCGGGCAAGCCCGCGCCCTGGGACCGGCTGGCGCTCGGCGGCGGCCTGGCGCTGATCTATGTGCTGCTGGCCTGCCTCTTCTTCGCCAGCGTCTACCGCTACGCCATCCGAACCGGCCTCATCGCCCGCTACAGCGCCGAGACGGTGAGCTAAACTACCAAAAGTGTTTCACGTGAAACATCGACGCGCGCGTCATGTCGACCGCCGCAGCCGCCGATAATCACCGATAACTACGGCGCCCTCATTGTGGCGCCGCGTGCGCGGCCCTTTGAGCAGCCCTCCTGGAAAGGCGCTTTTTCGTCGAATTCACGATGTCAAAGACCCGGACGCGCCGAGGCGACCGGCGTCTGTATTACTAGCGGTATTATCCGCCGTCAAGCTGTCATGCGAAACCTTCGTCCTCCGGGAAGGATCGGCGCCGGGCGACACCGGCCTGCTCCAAAGCGCCCAGGTCAGCCGAAGGTGAAGGCGAACGCCTGGGCGCCGGGGTCGAGGAATTCGATCTCGAAGGTCCGGTCGCGGGCGGCGCCCTGCTGGCGGACCAGTTGGTAGAGCCGCTGGCCGGTGATGACGCCCTCCCCTTGCGCGTCCACGTCCATGCCGTGATCGGCGCCGGGCGCAGCGCCGTCGAGCCGGATGCGGAAGCGGATCGGCTTGCCGTTCGCGGACGGACCCAGGACCAGGTGCAGGTCGCGACCGCTGAAGCGGTAGACGATCTTGCCGCCGGCGGCATTGAGCGCCGCGAACTCGGGGTCGACCGTCCAGTTTCCGACCAGGCCCCAATGGTTCAGGGCCGGCGTCGCGGGCAGAGCGTAGGCGTGGCTCTGGCCAGCGACCACGCCGCCGACGCTGTCGAAGTTGTGCGCCTTCTCTGACCCGACATAGGTCTCCGGCGAGCGCGGGCCGCCGGCGCTGGCGGCGCCGACGCCCTGGCCGTTCACCTGCACCACGCCCTGCGGCGCGGCCTTGTCGCCGGCTTCGGCCAGCAGCCGCTGGATGATCCGCTCCGAGCCGGCGTAGTCGCCCTCGCCGAAGTGATGGGCGCGGATGCGGCCCTGGGCGTCGATGAAATAGTGCGCCGGCCAATATTCGTTGTTGAAGGCGCGCCAGATCGCGTGGTCGTTGTCGATCGCCACCGGATAGGTGACGCCGAGGTCGTGGACCGCCTTGGCGACGTTGGCCGGGTCGCGCTCGAAGGCGAACTCGGGCGTGTGTACGCCGATCACCACCAGGCCCTGGTCCTTGTACTTCTGCGCCCAGGCCTCGACGTAGGGCAGCGAGCGCAGGCAGTTGATGCAGGAGTAGGTCCAGAAATCGACCAGCACCACCTTGCCGCGCAGGCCCTGCATCGTCAGCGGCGGCGAGTTCAGCCACTGCGCGGCGCCGGTGAGCGGCGGCGCGGGGCCTTCGACGAGCAAGGGGCCGCTCGTCGGCGCGGCCGAAGACGCCGGGCCGGCCATGTGAAACCGGTCCAGCAGCGACTGCTCGATGCCGGTGGTGCTGGCGGTGGAGAGCTTGGTGAGCAGGCCGGTGTCGAGCCCGAGACCGATCACCACCACGCCGGCGATCACCGCGGCGCCGAGCGCCTTGCGCACCCACTCGCCGGCGCCCAGCGAGCGCTTCATCAGCGCGAACACCCGTCCGCCGACCAACAGCGCCAGGGCGAGCGAGGTGGCGGCGCCGGCGGCGTAGGCGATGAGCAGCAGGGTGGTCTTGATGCTGGCGCCCTGCAGCGCCGCCCCGGTCAGCAGCAGCCCGAGGATCGGCCCGGCGCACGGCGCCCAGAGCAGCCCGGTGGCGACGCCGAGCAGCAGCGACGCCCAGAACGGGCTCGCCGCGCCGCCGGTCGACGCGCGCTCCGAGAGCCGCGCCCCCACCGCCACGAGCGGCCGCGTCACCCGGTCGGAGAGGCTCGGGAACAGCAGCAGCAGGCCGAAGAGGGCGAGGACGACCATGGCGACGATGCGGCCATAGCCGTTCGCCTGCACCACCCAGCCGCCGCCGACCGCGGCCAGGCTGGCGACCAGGGCGAAGGTCACGGCCATGCCCAGCAGCAGCGGCAATCCGCTCTTCAGGAACGGCTGGTCGGCGCGGGCGAACACGAACGGCAGCACCGGCAGGATGCACGGGCTGACGATGGTGAAGGCGCCGCCGAGATAGGCGAGAAGGACGAGGACCATGCTTGCGCTTTGCTTGCGACGCGACCGGACGCCGATCACCCAGCCGAGTACGCGGCCGCCCGCCGCCTGGTTACACCCTTTGCGCCGCTAGTTCGGGATCTGATCCGTGCCGCTCGGCCCGCGCGGGGCCATCCAGGTGATCAGGTCCCAGGCGTTGCGGATCGCCACCAGCATCAGGATCATCAGCAGCGCCGCGCCCGCGCCGACCGCCAGCGGCCATCCCATCCAGGCGGCGGCGGACGTACCGATCAGCCCGATGTAGATCGCGCCCGGCGCGCCGCCGTAGCACCAGATGTCCGACCAGTGCGGCGGGTTGTCGCCTTGAGCGAACTCGTAGATGCCGAGGCAGGTGCGCACGGCGTTGCCGAGTCCCATCAGGGCCGCGACGGCGAGGATCACCGCCGCGACCTTCGGCGTCGCCGGCGACACGGCGACGGCGCTGCTGACCATCGTCACCGCGAAATGGACCAGGGTGGGCGTCAGGTAGATCGTGCTCGCCCGCAGCGCCCGCGAGCGTTCGATGCCGGACGTGAGCGTCACCACGACGAACAGCAATCCGATCAGGCTGCCCGCGGCGGCGCCGAGCAGCATGAAGTAGTTGTCCCAGGCTGCGAACATGCGAGCGCCCTCCTTCGTCAGAAGCGGCTTAGCCTTGGCGGCGGCCCTCGCAAAGACCGACGCCGGGATTGCGCCGCCGGCGCGGGAGTCCTATCGCCGTGCTGACGGCGTCGGCGGCCAGATTTCGGCCGCCCCTCGGCGCGCAATTGATCAGGAAATTTGCCCATGAAGTATCGCAAACTCGGCGCCAGCGACCTCGAAGTCTCCGAGATTTCCCTCGGCTCCTGGCTGACCTACGGCGTCGGCGTCGAGCTCGACAAGGCGCGCGCCTGCGTCGATGCGGCTTTCGATCTCGGGATCAATTTCATCGACACCGCCAACGTCTATGGGCGCGGCGCGGCCGAGACGGTGCTGGGCGAGCTGCTCGCCGGCCGCAAGCGCGACAGCTATGTGCTCGCCACCAAGGTGTTCGGCCAGATGAGCGACACCGACCAGGGTCTCTCCGCCGGCCAGATCGCCAAGCAGATCGACGCCTCGCTGCAGCGCCTCAGGGTCGACTGCGTCGACCTCTACCAGTGCCACCGCTATGACACCTCGACGCCCTTGGAAGAGACCATGGACGCGCTGACCAAGGTGGTGAAGGCCGGCAAGGCGCGCTGGATCGGCTTCAGCGAATGGTCGCCGGACCAGATCCAGAGCGCCATCGACTTGGCCGGCGTCGAGAAGTTCGTCTCCAGCCAGCCGCAATATTCGCTGCTCTACCGCCGTCCCGAGGCCAAGGTGATCCCGATCAGCGCCGCCAATGGCATCTCTCAGATCGTCTGGTCGCCGCTGGCGCAGGGCGTGCTCTCGGGCAAGTACGCGCCCGGCGCGCCATTGCCAGCGCAATCGCGCGCTGCCAGCGACTCGATGGGCCAGGCGATGCAGGGCTGGCTGCGCCCGGAGGTGCTCGAGGCGGTGGAGAAGCTGAAGCCGATCGCCGCCAAGGCCGGCGTCAGCCTGACCCAGTTCTCGCTCGCCTGGGTGCTGCGCGAGCCCAATGTCGCCTCCGCCATCGTCGGCGCCAGCCGCCCGGACCAGTTGAAGGAGAACGCCGGCGCATCGGGGCTTTCGATCGACCCGGCCCTGTTCGCCGAGGCCGAGGCGATCGCCGCCGGCATTCCGCGCGCCTGATCCTGGCGCTCGCCCGGCCGGCTCGCGGCAAATGCGGGCTTGCCGGGCCGCGCCGCGCGGATCAAAGATGACGACGCCGTCAACTTCGCCGAGAGTCGAAGGGCGGCGGGAGAGACCGTGATGGACGACGCAGGCATGGATATCCGGCGCGCGGCGCGCGAACGGGCCTTTTCGATGCCGATCGAGGAGATCGAGGTCGCGGACGACGAGCTGTTCCGCACCGACACCCACTGGCCCTATTTCGAGCGGCTGCGGCGCGACGATCCCGTCCACCACTCGGTCCATCCCGAGCACGGCCCCTACTGGTCGATCACCAAATACAACGACATCGTGGCGGTGGACTCCAACCACCAGGATTTCTCCTCCGAGCCGTCGATCACCATCGAGGACCCGGAAGAAGACTTCAACACGCCGATGTTCATCGCCATGGACCCGCCCAAGCACGATGCGCAGCGCAAGGCGGTGAGCCCGGCGGTCTCGCCGGCCAACATCCACAACATGGAGCCGCTGATCCGCGAGCGCGCCGGGATCATCCTGGACTCCCTGCCGATCGGCGAGAGCTTCGATTGGGTCGACAAGGTCTCCATCGAGCTCACCACCATCACCCTGGCGACCCTGTTCGACTTCCCGTTCGAGGACCGCCGCAAGCTGACGCGCTGGAGCGATGTGATCACGATGCCGGAGGGCGCGCCGGGCCTCGGCACCCGCGAGGAGCGCCAGGCGGAGATGATGGAGTGCCTCGGCTACTTCATGAACCTCTGGAACGAGCGGGTGAACGCGCCGCCCAAGGGCGACCTGATCTCGATGATGGCCCACGCCCCGTCGACCCGGAACATGGAACCGATGGAGTACCTCGGGAACCTGATCCTGCTGATCGTCGGCGGCAACGACACCACCCGCAACACCATCTCCGGCTCGATCCTGGCGCTGAACCAGTTCCCCGAGCAGTACGCCAAGCTGAAGGCCAACCTCGGCCTGATCCCTAGCATGGTCTCCGAGACGGTCCGCTGGCAGACCCCGCTCTCCCACATGCGCCGCACCGCGACGCGCGACGTGGAATTCGGCGGCAAGCAGATCAAGGCCGGCGACAAGGTCGTCATGTGGTACATCTCGGGCAACCGCGACGACGAAGTGATCGAGAACCCCAACGCCTACATCATCGACCGCGAGCGCCCCCGCCAGCACGTCTCCTTCGGCTTCGGCATCCATCGCTGCGTCGGCAACCGCCTGGCCGAGCTGCAGCTGCGGGTGATCTGGGAAGAGATCATGAAGCGCTTCCCGAACATCGAGCTGATGGAAGAGCCGGTTCGCGTCGGCTCGTCGTTCATCAAGGGCTATGAGCGGATGATCACCCGGATTCCGGCGAGGACCTGACCATGTCCAAGACCATCGTCGTCGTCGGCTTCGGCCCCGGCATCTCCACCGCCGTCGCCGAGAAGTTCGGCGCGGAGGGGTATTCGGTGGCGCTGATCGCAAGGAACGAGGCGCGCCTCTCGGAAGGCGTGAAGGCGCTGGCCGCGAAGGGCGTCACCGCCGCCGCCTTCCCCGCCGACGCCGGCGACCCGGCCTCGATCGCCGCGGCTCTCGGCAAGGCCCGCGCTCAGCTCGGCCCCGTCACCGTCCTCCACTGGAACGCCTACAGCGGCGGCGAGGTGGGCGACCTCATGGTCGCCGATCCGGCCGTGGTGGGTCGGGTGTTCGACGTCGCCGTGGTCGGCCTGCTCGCCGCCGTCCAGGCGGCGCGCGCCGACTTGAAAAGCGAGGCCGGCGCCGTGCTGGTCACCAACGGCGCGTTCGGCGAAACCTCCCCGCAGGTTGACGCCCTCGCCACGCACATGAAAGCCATGGGTGTCGCCGTCGCCAACGCAGCGAAATACAAGCTCGTCGGCCTCCTCGTCCAAGCGCTGAAGGATGACGGCGTCTATGTCGGCGAGGTCATGGTCGCCGGCGCCGTCAAGGGCACCGCGTTCGCCAGCGGCGGCGACGGCATCGACCCATCGAGGATCTCGACCAAGTTCTGGGAGCTCTACCAAGCCCGCGGCGAGGTCCGCGCCCGGATCTCGTAGTGTCGCGGCCGGCCGACGCCAGCGATGCCGATCCCCTGCTCCGGGTCAGCTTCGAGACGCGCATCATCGAGTGGCGGGGCCCCGCGCCGTTCTTCTTCGCGCCGATCCCCGACGAGCATGCCGAAGCGTTCCGGCAGGCGGCGAGGATCGCCACCTATGGCTGGGGTTGCGTGCCGGTCGAGGCGGAGGTCGGCGGCGTCGTCTTCACCACCTCGCTGTTCCCGCGGGGCGCGACCTACCTGCTGCCGCTGAAGGTGGCCGTGCGGCGCAAGGCGAACGTCACCATGGGAGACGAGATCACCGCCCGGCTGACGATCCATCGGCGTGAGCGAAACGACTGGCCGCTGGGCTGATCTACTTCGGCGGCGGCCCGAAGCGGTTGGCGCCGGGCGTGCCTTCGAGAAAGCCGCATTCGACGAAGGCCCACAGCGAGCCGAACATCGGCAGCAGCGCGATCAGGCTCCAGACCGCCCCCTTGTCGCGGTCATGCCAGCGCTTGATCCTCAGGCAGGTCCGGATCCGGCCATAGACCAGCAGGACCGGCAGGGCGCCGATCAGCGCCTGCTGGAGCGGCAGGCTGACGCCCAGGGCCACCAGCGACAGCAGGAAGATCGTCATCGCCAGACTGCCCACGATCCAATAGTCGCGCCGCCCGACGCGGCCGCGTGAGCTGAACAGCAGCGCCATCAGGCTGGGCGTCGGCGCGATCGACGCCGCCGCGGCGGGAGCCGGCGCGGCGACCGGCGTCCAATCGTCCGCCGGCGTCTCGGCCGGTGGCAGCGATTTCAGCGACGGCGCGGCGGGCGCCCGGTTCCACCCGGTCGCCGCGCCCAGCGCCGCGGCGGCCTCGTCCGAAGCCCAGATGTCGGGCTTGGCCGGGCCGCGCAACGCCGCCCCGGCGCCGAGCCGGCCAAACCTGGTAGTCGTGATCGTCACGGCGGCTCTCAACCGGGGATGTGGCGCGCACTCTGAGTGATCGCGGTTTCTTCCTGGTAAAGCTGGGCGCCCTTGCCTTCGCCCGCGCTTTCCCCTAGAAGCGCCGGCTCCGTCGAACCGCCTGGCCCAAGGCATGCCAGGGCGGTTCTTTCTGCCATCCTTCAAGAGGACGGGGCCGTTAAAGGCTCCGATGCGAAATGCCGAAGTTGAAG
>Ga0302314_10001436_pt1 | contig 44672 bp, 24 predicted proteins | sample III_Palsa_N2_3_FD_200533 | JGI IMG/M metagenome (GOLD analysis project Ga0302314, IMG submission 200533) | Peat permafrost microbial communities from Stordalen Mire near Abisko, Sweden - III_Palsa_N2_3 | ecosystem: Environmental > Terrestrial > Soil > Palsa > Peat permafrost | place: Sweden...
TGAACGAGTTCGCCGTCACGGTCAGCGGCGCCTGGCCGATGGTCAGATTGCCTGAGACATAGGTGGTGATCGTGTAGTTCGACGAGGTCAGGCCCGACGGCGTGATCACGTAGGTGCCGACGTTCCGTGCCGTGGTCGAGGCCGCGTTATAGGTCAGCGTGCCCGTGACCGAACTCGACGTATCCGAACCCAGCAGCCCGCTATAGACCACCCCGAAGGTCGCAGACCCGCTATAGGCGATCGAAGCGTCATAGACCACGCTCAGCGAATTCGCCGTCACGGTCAGCGGCGCCTTGCCGATCGTCAGATTGCCGGTGTGATAGACGATCGTGTAGTTGGACGCGGCCGAACCTGACAGGCCCGACGGCGTGATCGTGTAGACCCCGACGTTCTTCGCCGTCGTCGCGACCGCGGCATAGCTGATGGTCCCGAGCGAGCCCTGGTCGGAGCCGAGCACGCCATTGTAGCCGACGCTGAAAGTCGCCGAGCCGCCATAGGCGATCGAGCCGTCATAGACCACGCTCAGCGAATTCGCCGTCACCGTCAGCGGCGCCTTGCCGATCGTCAGGTTGCCCGTGACATAGGTGATCGAGTAGTTGGCGGCGCCCGTATTCGTCAGGCCCGAGGCCGTGACCGAATAGGTGCCGACGTTCTGCGCCGTGGTGGCGGCCCCGCTATAGGCCAACGTGCCGCTGAGGACGTTCGAGGCGAGTTCGCCATAGGCGAAGGCCGAGTAGGTGACGCCGAACGTCGCCGAACTGCCATAGGCCACCGAGCCGTTATAGGTGACGCTGAACGAGTTGGCCATGATCGTCAGCGGGGCCGGCGTGATCGACAGGCTGCCGGTCACGAAGGTGATCGCATAGTTCGAGAGCGGACCGGTGGTGGTGCTGCCCGCCGTCGCCGTGATGGTATAGCTGCCGACCGACGGATGGGTGGCGCCGCCGATCCCGTAAGTGAGTGCCAGATCGGTCAACAGCGTGCTGGTCGAATCGCCCGCGGTGAAGCCGGTCAGCGTGGCGCTGTAGGTCAGGCCCGCGCCATAGACGGCGCTGAAACTATTCGCAGTGACCGTCAGGAACGCGTTGGCGATGGTCAGGGCGCCCGGCGTGAAGGTGACGATATAGTTCGAGAGCCGGCCGGCGTTGGTCGTGCCGTTGATCGTGTAGGTGCCGACGTAGCTGGCGGTGTTGGTGCCGGCGGTCAGCGCCAGGTTCGTCAAGAGCCCGGCGGAAGAATCGCCGCTGGCGATACCGGTGAAGCTCGCATTGAACGTCGGATCGGCGACGCCATACATGCGACTGTAGCTGAGACCCGTGATGGTCAGCGGGATCGGCGTGATCGTCAGCGCGCCCGGCACGTAGGTGATGGCGTAGTTCGTCGTCGCCAGGCCGCTGAGGCTGGTCGAATAAGTGCCGACGTTGACCGCGGTCGAGCCGGCCCCGCCATAGGCCGGCGTGCCGGAGACGACGCTCGACGTCTCGCTATTGACGAAGCCGGTCAGCCCATAGGTGAAGGTTGCCGAACTGCCGTAGGCGACCGATCCGTTATAGGCGACGCTCAGCGGATTGACCGTCGCGGTCAGCGGGGCCCGCGTGATCGAGAGCGTGCCGGCGACATAGGTGATCGCGTAATTGGTGCTGGTAAGGCCGGTGCCGGTGACCGAATAGGAGCCGACATTGACGGCACTCGTCGCCGTGCCGGTGTAGGAGAGCGTGCCGAGCAGGCTCGTCGAGGTCTCGCCATAGGCGAAGGTTTGGCCGTCGATGCTGGACGCGGAGCTGTAGTAGACGACGCCGAAGGTGGCCCCGGCCGAGGTGAGGCCGTCGTAGGTAAGGGTCTGCGAGCCGGCGGTGATGGTCAGCGGACGCGGGATGACGACGAAACTGCCGCCGTCGAGCGTGACCGTGTAGTTATTGAGCTGTCCGCCGGTCGTGTTGCCGGTGAGGCCGATGGCGTAGGTGCCGACCGGCGGTTGGGTCGGGGCGGTGAGCGTATAGGTCGGGGCGACCGCGGCACTGAGGATGGCCGTGGTGTCGGCACCGGTGACGCCGGTGAAGGTCAGGGAGTAGGACGGACCGATGCCGTAATATTGCGTATTGTTGGTCGCCATCACCGTCAGCGGTGCCTGACCGATGGTCAGATTGCCGGCGGTATAGGTCGAGATCATGTAGTTGCTGAGCCGGCCGGCCAACGTCGAGCCTTCGACGATCGTGTAGGTGCCGACGTTGCTGCTGGTGCTGGTGCCGGAGTTCAGCGACAGGTTGCTGATCAGCGTGCTCGATGTATCGCCGCCGGTCAGGCCGGTAAAGGAGGCGCTATAGGTCGGATCGGTACCGCCGTAGGTGCGCGAGTAATTGCCGACCCCGATGCTGAGCGCCGCCGGCGTGATCGTCAGCAGGCCGGGCGTGATCGTGATCGCGTAATTCTGCAGCGGGCTCGACGTGAGCGAGCCGGTGATGGCGATCGTATAGGTGCCGACGCTGCTCGAGCTGCTGGTGCCCGGGCTCAGGACCAGCGCGCTCAACAGCGACGCCGTCGTATCGGCACCGGTCGCAAACGTGATGGTCGCCGAATAGGGGCCGACTTCGGCCGCGCCGTAGATCCGGCTCGCGCCGACACCGACGACGGTCAGCGGCTGCGGCGTGATCGTCAGATTGCCGTGGGTGAAACTGACCGTGTAGTTGGAGAAGATGCTGGCGGCGGTCGTTCCGCTGATCGCATAGGTGCCGACGTTGCTGGCTTGGCTGGTCGCCGTCTGCAACGCCAGATCGGTCAGCATCGTGGCACTGCTGTCGTTCGCCGTCGCACCGGTGATCGTGGCGCCGTAGGGCGTCGGATCGGCCGTGTAATAGAGCCGGCTGTAGCTGTTGCCAATGATCGTCAATGGCGCCGGCGTGATCGTCAGCGGCGCGCTGTTGAAGGTGATCGTGTAGTTGGCGAGCCCCATCGCCGTGGTCGAGCCGGCGACGATCGTGTAGCTGGATCCGATCGGATCCAGGTTGGTGGCAGCGCTGTTGAGCGCCAGATACGGCAGCAGGATGGCCGAGGTGTCGCCGCCGGTCAGACCGGTGAAGGTGGCGTTGAAGCTGCGGGCGGCAAGCGAGCCATAGACCAGCGAGGTCGTGACGGCGGAGACGGTCAGCGGCGCCGGGTTGATGGTGAGCGTACCCGGCGTATAGGTGCCGATGGTGTAATTGCCGATCACGCCCGAGGTGGTGTTGCCGATGACGATCGTGCGGGTGCTGACGCCCGTGCTGGACGTGTCGCCGGCATTGAAGCTGAGCGACGACAGCAGCGCCGTCGACAGATCGCCGCCGACTACGCCCGACAGGCTCGCCGAGAACGACGGATCGGCACTGCCGTAGAGGCGCGTGGCGTTGTTGCCGATCACGTTCAGCACGGCCTGGACGATCGTCAACGCGCCCGGCGTGAAATTGACCGTATAGTTGGAGAAGATGCCGGCCTGGGTCTGGCCGGCCGTGATCGAATAGGTGCCGACCGAGCTGTTCGAGGTCGTGCCGGCCGACAGCAGCAGCGCCGTCACCATGGCGGCCGTGCTGTCGTTCGCGGTGGCACCCACGATGTTGGCGCCGAACACCGGGTCGGCCGCGCCATAGGTGCGCGAATAGCTGAGGCCGGTCACGGTCAGCGGCGCCGGCGTGACGCTCAGGCTGTTGCCGGCGAAGAAGATCGAGTAGTTGGCGAGCGCGCCGCCGCTGAGATTGGTCGACAGGATGGCGTAGTTGCCGACCGGCGAGGCCGTCGTCGCCGATGTGGTCAGCGACAGCGACGCCGCGACCGTGGTGTCGCTGTCGCCGCCGGTGGCGCCGGTCACCGTCGCGCTCAGCGAGGGATTGACGGCACCGTAGAGGCGCGTCGCCGGATTGACCGCCACCGTCAGCAACGCCGGCGTGATCGACAGGATGCCGGTGTGGATGGTGATGGTGTAATTGGCGAGCTGACCGGCCGAGATCGTGTTGCTGTCGATCGTATAGGTGCCGACGCCGGTCGAGCTGGTGACCGCGGCGGTCAGCGCCAGGTCGCTCAGCAGGCCCGTGGGCGTGTCGTTGCCGGCGATGCCGGTAAAGCCCGCGGTGAACACCGGATTGCTGGCACCGAACAGCCGGGTCTTGTTGTCGACGTCGATGGTCAGCGCCGCCGGCGTGATCACCACATTCGCCGAATTGATGCTGATCGTGTAGTTCGACAGGACCGCGATGGTCGGGCTGGCGGTCTGGATGCCGTAGGTGCCGACGCCGGAATTGTCGTCGGCCGTGGTCGACAGCGCCAGCAGCGACAAGAGCTGCGAGGAGGTATTGCCGCCGGTCACGCCGCTCACGGAGCCGCCGATCGGCAGGACGACGCCGCCATAGACCAGGGTCTGGCCGACCTCGGTCAGAGTGAGCGGCGCCGGATTGACCGTGAGCGTGCCGGGTACGACCGTCAGGCTGTAGTTGGCGAGCGTACCGCCGGCGGTGATGGCATAGCTGGCGACGTTGGACGACGTCCCCGCGGTCGAGCCCAGCGCCAGCGCGGTCGTCAGCGTCCCGGCCGTATCGCTGTTCACCAGGCCGTTCAGGCTCGCCGTGAAGGTCGGGTTGACCGCGCCGAACAGGCGGCTGGTCGAATTGATCGTCACGGTCAGCGACGCCTGCGTCACCGTCATGGCGCCGGCGACATAGGTCGGGACGGTATAGTTGGTACCGGCCGACGCGGCCGATGGGATGATGTCGCCGACATAGACGCCGGCGTTCGCCGAGGACGAGTGCGTGGCGGACAGGGTCGGCAGGATCGTCAGCGTGTCGCCGTTGACCAGACCGCTGTCCGTATAGGTCAGGGTCGGCAGCGCCGAGCCATAGACGTGGCTCGCGTTGTTCGCCGTGATGGTCAGCGGCCGCGGCGTGATCGACAGAACGCCGGCGGTGAAGGTGACGCTGTAGTTCGTCAGCGTGGCGCCGGCCGTGATCGCGGCCGTGCCGATGCCGGTGGTGGTGCCCGCCGTGGTCGTGAGATCCAGGGCCGAGGTCAGAGCCGCAACCGTGTCGGCACCGGTAACGCCGGTGAACATGGCGCCGAAGCTGGGGTTGGCATCGCCGTAGTAGCGCGTGTAGCTGTTGGCCGTGACCGACAGGGCCGCCTGGGTGATGGTGAGCGTGCCCGGCACATAGGCGATGGTGTAATTGGCGCCGGCATAGGCGCCGGTCGCGACGATATCGCCGCTATAGGTGCCGACGTTGGAATTGGTCGTGGTCGAGGCGGTCAATGTCGGCTGGGTCGACAGGCTGTCGCCGTTGACGAAGCCGCTGGTGCCGAACATGAACGAGGGGTCGTTCGCCCCATAGACCCGGCTGGCGTTCGAGACCGTGACCGTCAGGGCGCGGGCATCGACCGTGATCTGGCCGCTGTTGATGGTGAGAGCGTAGTTGTTGAGCACGCCGCCGGTGATCTCGGTCGGCGTGATGAAATAGATGCCGACGCCCGAGGTCGAGGTTTCCGAGGTCACGACACCGAGAGCGCTCAAGAGCCCGCTGTCGGTATCGCTGCCGGTCGTGCCGATCAGGGTCGTGGAATAGGACGGGGTCGGGGCGCCATAGGTCGTCGTCGCCGAACCGATATCCAGCGTCAGCGGTGCCGCCTTGACCGTGAGATTGGCGCCGTTGAACGTGACGGCATAGTTGGCGAGGCCGTTCGCGACCAGGCTGGTGTCGGTGATGGTATAGACGCCGACATTGCTGTTCGGCGTGGCCGTGGTCGTCAGGCCCAGGTCCGTCCACAAGGCCGAGGTGCTGTCGCCGCCGGTGACGCCGACCAGCAACGCGGTGAACGACGGGTTGGCGGCGCCATAGTAGCGGCTTTGCGGGCTGACCTGCACCGTGAGCGGCGCCTGGGTGATCACCAGATCGCCCGGGACGTAGCTGGCGATCGTATAATTGCCGCCGCCGCCGCCGGACAGGAGGACCGCGCCGGTTATGGTACCGACCGGCGTCGAGGAGGTTGTGGTGTTGTTGATGCTGAAGGCCGGCGCATTCAGCAACGTGTCGCCGTTGATCGTGCCCGTCAGCGAATAGCTGAAGGCCGAGAACTTGACCGATCCATAGACCCGGCTCACCGAATTGGCGGTCACCGTCACCGCGAGCGGGGTCACCGTCAACGAGCCCGAGGTGAAGTCGATCGCGTAGTTCTGCAAGACGCTGTCGGTCGCGAAATTCGCGGCCGAATAGATCGAATAGATGCCGACGTTCGAACTCGTCGTCGCCGTCGTCGTCAGCGACAGGTGGCTCAGAATATTGGCGGACGTATCGGTCCCCGGAACACCGCTGATCGTCGCCGAGAAGGAGGCGGGATTGGGCGAACCGTAAGCGCGCGTAACGTCGTTGACACCGACGATCAAAGACGGGGTGTTCGAACCCGACGTGCCCCAGGTTCCGGACACGGTGATCGTCTGCGGGATCACATAGATATAGCCCGGAACGACCGAGACGATGTAGTTGCTGAAGATCGGCGCCGAGGTCGTACCGGGCGTGATGCCATAGGTGCCGACGTTGGAGCCGCTGACCGCCGTGGTCGAGAGTGCCAGCGCCGCGGTCAGCGTCGCCGCGGACTCGACATTGCCCGAGAAGGTCGCGGTCAGCCCGGGGATCGCGGTATTATAGATGACGTTCTTGCTGTCGATGAACACCGTCAGCGGCGCCTGCTGTATCGTCAGATTGCCCGCGACATAGCTCGTGATCGTGTAGTTGGCGCTGGCGACGCCGCCGGTCGCGTTGATCGCGTAGGTGCCGACGGGCGTGCTGGTCGTGACCGTTGCGGACAGGCCGGGGTTGGCGAGCAGCGCCGACGCCTGGGTATCGAAGCTGGCGATATTGGCGACGGTGAAGGTATAGGCAGGATCGGTGCCGCCATAGATGCGCGTCGCATCGCTGGCGATGATCGTCAGCGGCCGCGGCGTCACCGTCAACAGATTGCCGGTGTAATTGACCAGGTAGTTGGCGAGCTGGCCGTTGGCGAGGCTGCCGGTGAAGATCTGATAGACGCCGGTCGCCGAGCTGGAAATCGCGCTCGAGGACAACTGCAGATTGGCGAGCAGGCCCGACGAGCTGTCGCCGCCGGTGACGCCGGTCATCGCGGCCGAATAGGTGACCAGGCTGTCGCCGTAGTAGCGCGAGGCGCTGCCCAGCACGATGGTCAGCGGCGCCGGCGTGATGGTCAGGTTGCCCGTGTTGACCGTCACCGTGTAATTCGCCAGCGGACCGTTGCTGAACGACGGCGAGCTGATGGCATAGGTGCCGACGGAAGTGACGGTCGAGGTATTGGCGGTCAGGCTGAGCGCCGCGATCAGCGACGCCACGCTGTCGCCGCCGGTCACGCCCTGGACCGAGGCAGTGAAGGACGGGTCGGCCGCACCATAGAGCCGGGATTTGGCGTCGATCGAAACCGTCAGCGCCGCGCCGGCCACGGTCAGGATGCCGGCATTGACCGTGATGCTGTAGTTGCCGAGCTGCCCGACGGTGAGACTGGTCGCGGTGATCGAATAGGTCGCGGACGCGCTGCTGGCCGTGGCCGTCGACATCAGCGCCAGTTCGCCCAACAGCGTCGCCGAGCTGTCGCCGCCGGTCAGGCCGACCAGGGTGGCCGTGAAGCTCGGGTTGATGGCGCCATAGTAGCGGCTGGCGCCCGCGACATTCACGGTCAGGGCCGCCTGGGTAACCGTGACCGTGCCGGCGACATAGGAGCTGATGGTGTAGTTCGAGCCGACCGAACCGCCGGAAATATGCAGCGCGCCCGTATAGGTGCCGACGCTCGAACTGGTCGTCGTGACCGCCGCCAGGGTCGGCTGGCCGGTCAGCGTGTCGCCGCCGAGGAAGTTGGTGGCGACATAGGCATAGCTGGGGTCGCTGGCGCCATAGACCCGGGTGAAATCGTCCGCCGTCAGCGTGATCGGCCGCTGCGACACGACGACCGAGGCGTTGGTGAGCGTCACCGTGTAATTGGTGAACGGGCCGGTCGTGGTGTTACCGACGGTAATCGAATAGGTGCCGACGCTCGTCGCCGAGGTGACGCTGGACGCGCTCAGCGCCAGCGCCGTCAGCAGGGAACTGCTGCTGTCGGCGCCGGTCGCACCCACGATCGTCGCCGCCAGGGTCGGCGCGCCGGTGCCATAGACCTGGGTCAGCGCATTGACCGTCACCGAGAGCGGCGCCCGCGTCACGGTCAGCGCGCCGGCGGTGAAGCTGACGCTGTAGTTGTTCAGCGCGCCGCCGGTGGTCGAGGTGGCGGTGATGCTATAGGTGCTGGCAACGTTGCTGGTGGTCGTGACGTTGGAGACGAGCCCCAGCGCCGCGAGCAGGGTCGCGGTCGTGTCGCCGCCGGTGACGCCGTTGAAGGCCGCGGTCAGCGCGCCGGTCGACGAACCGTAGAATTGCGTGACGCTGTTGGCCGTGACCGTCAGCGCCGCCGGCAGGACCGTGACATTGCCGGCCTGATAGGTCACCGCATAATTATGGTTGGCGATGGCGCCGCTGATCCCGACCGCGCCGGTATAGGTCGCAACGCTGCTCGACGGCAGCAGGGTCGAGGTCAAGCTCAGGGTCGGCGCTACCAGCAGCGTATCGCCATTGACCAAACCGGTCTCGCTATAGGTCAGCGACGGATCGGCGGCGCCGTAGGACCGGGTGTAGCTGCCGGCCACCAGGGTCAGCGGCCGCGCGGTCACGACCAGCTGCGCGCCGGTGAAATTGACCGAGTAGTTGGTGAGCGTCGTGTTGCCGGCGACGATCGAATAGAAGCCCACCGGCGACGCCGTCGTCGCCGAAGTCGACAGGTTCAGCAGGCCGATGATGGTCGACGACGTGTCCGCCCCGGTAAGGCCGGTAAGCGTGGCGCCGAGCGTCGGGTTGGCATCGCCATAGGCGCGCGTGGTCGTGGCCGCGACCACGGTCAGCGCCGCCTGGGTCACGGTCAGGACGCCCGGCGTCACGCTGACGATATAGTTCGCCAGGCGCCCGTTCGTCGTGCTGCCCGCCGTGATCGCGTAGGTACCGACCGAGGTCGCCGTGGTCGCGGCCGAAAGCAGGCTCAGTTCCGACACCAACAGCGTCGACGTATCGCCGCCGGTGGCGCCCACCACCGTCGCCGTGAAGGTCGGGTTGATCAGGCCGTAGGTGCGGACGAAATTGTCGGCCATGACGCTGAGCGACGCCTGGGTCACGGTCATCGTGCCGGCGACATAGCTCGCGATCGTATAGTTGGCACCAGCGCTGCCGGCACTGGCGACGATGTCATTGGCATAGGTGCCGACCGACGTGGTCGTGCCGGTGGTCGTGCTGAAGCTGGGCGACTGCAGGAACAGATCGCCGTTGGCCAGGCCCGTGACCGTATAGCCGAAGGTCGGGTTGATGGCGCCATAGACACGCGAGGCGCCGGATACGGTGAGCGTCAACGGCCGCTGCGTCACGGTCACGCTGCCGGCGGCGGCGGTCACCGCATAGCCGGTCGGCGAGGTGACGGTGCCGAGCCCGACCGAGATCGAATAGGTGCCGACATTGGTCGTGCTGGTGACCGTCGTCGACAGCGTCGCGGTGCCGGACGAAGCGGTCGCGAGCAGATCCCCGGCGATGAGCCCGGTGATGGTTTGTACGAGCGTCGGCGCCGCATTGCCGTAGGTGATCGTGCTGCTGGCCGACAGCGTCAGCGTCGGGACGACCGTATGGAGAAAGAGATTGCCGGCGACGCTGTAGGTTCCGGGCGTCGCCGTATAGGTCTGCCCATAGATGTTGGTGCCGGCCAGCCCATCCTGGGTGTCGTTGCGCGGATCGGCCGAATAGATCAGGAAGTTGCCGCTGCCGGTCGTCACGGCGCTGGCGCCGGCCGCATTGATGAACTCGCTGTCGGTGGCGAGCGTCACGGAATAGCCCGTGGTCGTGCCGGCGACGCTGCCGCCGCTCGCGAGCGTCAGGTTGCCGCCGGTCGTCTCGATCGAGATCTTGGAACCGCTGACGGCGCCGCCGATCGACAGCGCGCCGGTATCGGTCAACGTGAAGCCGCTGGTGGCGGTGACCGCGCCCAGGGCCGAGATCACGTTGGATCCGGTCGGCGCCAGCGACACGGTGCTGTCGCCCTCGATCGACAGAATGGCGGCCGTCAGCGTCGCCCCGGCGCTTTCGCTGATCGCCCCATGGCCTTCGAGCGTCAGCGTGCCGGCGCCAGACGCGTTGACCGGGTTGGTGATGGTGAGCGCACCGGAACCGCTGGCGCCGTTGGTGCCGAGCTGCAGGGTGCCGACGGCGAAGTCGGCCAACACGGTCTCGGGCAGATCGAGCGCCGTCGTGGCGGCCGCCGTGCCGAGATTGATCGCCGAACCCATCGTATCGGTCGTGACCGTGGCCGTGCCGGTCGTCTCGACTGCGAAGGCGAAATTGCTCGAAGCGGCCAGATCCATCGAGTTGGCGATGAGGGTGATCGGGCCGCTGCTGCCGGAGGCCGCACCCAGCGTCACCGTGCCGGTGCTGGTGTCGCCATAGATGCCGTAGCCGCCGCTGCCGCCGACGCCCGTGATCGAGATCGAGCCCACGCCGGCCTTGATGACCGTGCCGTTCGACAGCAGCACGCCGTCGCTCGATGCCGCGGTGCCGGTACCGGTGAGCGTAATCGTGCCGCCGCTGGTCTGCAGCGTGCTGCTGTTGATCTCGATGCCGGTGCTGGTGCTGCCGCTATTCAGGCCCGTACCAGCGATGGTGATATTGCCGGAGCCGGCATTGATCGAGGCGCCGATCATATAGACGCCGCGATTGTAGGTCGTGCCGGCCGACGTACCGATGGCGCCATAACTGGCGCTGCCCAGCTGAATATTGCCGCCGTCGGACGAGATCGACGAGCCCGAGAGCAGTTGCACCGAACCAGCGCCGCCGTTCACTGCGTTCGAATTGAGCGTGACGGCGAGGGCGGCATTGCTGCTGCTGATCGAGACGTTGGCCTCGAGGGTGATCGAGGTATTGGCCGTGAGCGTCAGGCTGCGGGCGTTCGATCCGGTATAGGCGATCGAGTTCTGGACATCGATGCTGCCGCCGTTCGGACCCGAGCCGCTCGAGCTCGTGGTGACGATGACGTTGGTGGTCGCGAGCAGGTTCAGCAGATCGGTGACGTTGAGGTTGCTCGTCGTCGCGTTGTTGGAACTCGAATAGGTCCCGGAAGCGGAATTGAAGCCGGTGGTCGTGGCGCTGGTCGAAATCGTCACGTCGGTCGGATCGAGCAGCAAGGTGCCCGCGGCGCCGGACGCCGACAGGAGATTGACCCCGCCGGTGAAGGCGAGGACGCCCTTGCCCGAGACCTCGGCGAAGCCGCCGGCACCCGTACCGGCGCCCTGGGCCGAAATCTGACCGGCGAAATTCGTCTGCTGGTCGGACCAGACGACGATATTGCCGCCCGAGCCGGACTTGGTCGCATCGGCCGCCAAGGTCACGCCCTGAGCGACGGTGACGAGCTCGGCATTGGTCAGTGCGGTCTTGCTGAAATGGGTCGTGCCCTGGCCGCCGTGGAGATCGCCGCCGACCAGGATCGTGCCGCCGCCCTTGGCGCCGCTGACAGTCAGGGCGGCACCCGTGACCAGGCCGATCTGCGGGCCCGTGACGGTGATGGCACCGCCGGTGGTGCCGCTGGCGTCGATCTTGCCGCCGATCTGAACCGAGGCGAGCGGCTGGGCGCCCGCCGTTGCGGGACCGACTGCCTTGATCGAGATGGTGCCGCCGGAGCCGTTGGCATTCTGCGCGGTGATGGTGCCGTTGGCGACGACCTGGGCGGGCGCCGCGGCCGTGCCGGTCGCGGACAGCCAGACATGGCCGTCGCGCATCTCGGTCCCGGTCGCCCGGATGGTGCCGCCGCCATTGACCGCCAGCGCATAGACGTTGCCGCCATTGGCCTGAAGTTCCGCCTGGGCCGCGGTGATGGCGCCGGTGTTGGTGGCATCGCCGGTATTGCCGTCGTCGGAGGCCTGGATGTAGACGTGATCGCCCTCACCGCTGTCCTGCAGCAGCACCGAGTCACCGGCCTCGAGCCCGACCGTGCCCTGGGTCGCCGTGATGACCCCGTTGTTGGTGACCGAGCGGGCGATCAGGAACACGCTGCCGTTCGCCGAGGTGATGGAGCCGTTGTTCGTCACCGCGGCGGTCGAATCGCCCTTGAACAGCAAGGTACCGCCGGCGGTGAAGGCGCTGTCGATCACGTCATGGGTCGAGGCGACGAAGGTGCCGTTGGTGACGACGACGCCGCTCGAATCAACGACCACGCCGGCCGGGTTGATCAGGAACAACGTGCCGGTCGCGTTGAGATTGCCCAGAATCTGCGTCAGGCTGCCGCCGGTCACGCGGGCGAGCGTGGCGCCGGTCCCGTTCTGGAACGAGACGCTATTGCCCTTGCCGACCGAGAATTGATTGAAATTGATGATCGCGCGCTGACTGGTCTGATGGACCGTCAGGCTGTTGGCCGTCGCCGAAAGGGACCCGGTACCGGTCTGGAACGAGCCGCCGGTCGGCAGCGGCGGCGGCTGATGCGCCTGGCCGGCCAGCGCCACGCCGGGCAGCAAAGCCACGGTCGAAAACAGCGCCACGCGGAAGCGACGCGTCGCGAAGGCAGCATTAGCAGCGGCTGATTTTGACAATGTGCTTTGCATTCTCGACGGTCGCTGCCCCAGCGCCTTTAAACGGCTGATCTAAATCATAGAGTTTTAGAGCGAGTTTTCAAAGAGTTTTCCGGAAATTTCGTGTAAAGGCCGGTTAAGCTTTGTGCAAAACACGTAAAATTGGGGTATTTGAGTACGAAGTTCTTGAGGAACATCACCTCAAAAAGAACGATTCAAGGAAATCTCTCGCGCAGAGATTGCTAATATTGCGGCGCATCACCGGACGCTATCAGCGTCGATAAGCTCTGCTCTAGCCGATCGGCGAACGCCCGTCCGTCGAACACGCCGGATCGATCGCGTGCATCGCAAAGTTGAGCGCGGAGCCTGTTCAAGGCATCGGGATTCCGCGCCAGTCGAAGCGCGCGCTCGCGATAGTCTTCCAAAGAATTTGCAATTAATTCGAGCAGCCCCAGCGCCGTCAGTAAACTGCCGGCAACGCGGCCGGCGAAGCTTTCCCCAGCGATCGTCAAGACTGGCAGGCCCATCCAGAGGGCGTCGCTCGCCGTCGTATGGGCATTGTACGGGGCGGTGTCGAGGAACAGATCGGCCAGGCGATGGCGGGCCAGATGTTCCGGCAGCGGCAATCTTGGGGCGAATATAATTCGATCGGCCTCAATGCCGCGGCGGCGGGCGAATACCTGAAGGTTCGCGGTTGCGGTCGGGTTGCCATCAAGCAGCCACAGCACGCTGCCCGGCACTTCGGCAAGCAACGCCAGCCAGACTTCGAATAATTCTAGGCGAAACTTGAAACTATTATTAAAACAGCAAAATACGAATCCCTGGGCGGGCAGCCCGCAGGCGGCACGCGTCGGCGTATCCGGCGCCGCGGCTCGCGTACCGTCGTTCGGCTGGTAGCAACCGGGCAGCCTCAGAACGCGCTCGCTATAGTCCGGCTCATGCGCCGGCGGCAGCACGAAGCCATCGGCGATGACGAAATCGATGAAGGAAGCGCCGCTGGTGCCGGGATATCCGAGCCAGGTCAGCTGCAGCGGTGCCGGCCGCGCCGCGAGGATGCTGGGCCGGCTGTCGGTCGTATGGCCTTTGAGGTCGATCAGCACGTCGATCCGATCGGCCTCGATCCGCAGCGCCGCCGCGCGATGGTCGAGCGCCGCCAGATCGACGAAATGCTCGAACGCCTGGACCAGCCGCCGGCGCATCGGGCTGCCATCGTCCGGCCCGTAGGAATAGGCGAAGATCTCGAACCGGTCGGCATCATGCGCCTCGAACAGCTCGGCCATCAGGCAGGCGGTCGCATGCATGTGGAAATCGGCCGACAGATACCCGAGCCTCAAGCGTCGCCCGGCGAGCGGTGCCCGCGGCCGGCGCGGCACCGGCGATACGCGGGCGGCGACGGCATCGCTCGCCCGCCGCGCCGCCGCCAGCTGCTGCGCGCGCGTGGACGGCAGGCTGAGCAAGGTGAAAGGCGAGATGCCGCGGTCCGCCTGCTCGAACGTGCCGAGCAGGCGCCGCTCCAGGTCGGGCAGGCCGGACCAGTCGCAGGCATATTGCTTCAGATGGATGAGGTTGCTCAGCACCAGCGGATCGTCGGGTGCCACCGCCAGCGCGCGCTCGAACGCCTCCTGCGCCTCGGCGAAGCGCTTCGCCTTCTGCAAGGCGAGGCCGAGGCCGACATAGCTCGGCACATCGGCCGGATCGAGCCGGATCGCCTCGCAATAGGCGACGATCGCGCCATCGCCATCGCCCAGGCTGGCGAGCGCCAGACCCAGGCCGTGGCAGACGCCGGCATGGCGGGGATCGAGCATGGCCGCGCGGCGATAGCCGGCAACCGCGTCGGGCAGGCGCCCCAACTGATGCAGGCCGACCGCATGATTATAGACCAGCGCACCGTCCGTCGGCGCCAGGGCCACGGCCCGGGCGAAGGCCGCCGTGGCCTGGTCGATCCGGCCCAGGCGATAGAGCGCCTCGCCGGCCAATTGCGGCGCTTGCGGCGTCCCCGGTTCGTGCCGCTCCCACTCGCAAGCAGCCACGACCAGATCGTCGTGACGGCCGAGATCATTCAGGATTCGGCAGCGGGCCGCCAAGGTCAGCGGCGCGCCGGGTGCCGCGTCCAGCACGGCCAGCGCTTCCGCCCGGCGACCGGCGACGCGCAGCGCCTCGGCCAGATTGGCCAGGATATCCATTCGGTCGGGCGCCCGCAGCCGGGCCTGATGCAGCAGCTCCAGCCCCCGCGACGGGTCGCCCTCCTGCCCGGCGAGCACGCCCAGCAGATGCAGGCAGTCGACCTGGGCCGGAACGCGCGCCAGGATGCGTTCGTAGAGGCCGCGCGCCTCGTCCAGCCGGCCGGCCCGATGGGCCGCGACGGCCGCATCGAGCCACTGACGCTCGCGCGGCTGCAAATCGCCGCCAGCAGGCTTATCGACCATGCGCCGTCGCCCTCACATCCCCATGGCGTCGGGAATACGGGATCGGCGACGGATGATCAATCCATCGTCTGGAGAACCGGCGCCAACCCGCACCAGTCGGCGATGAACAGCGCCAGCGTCTTGGTCACGCGCCGGACCGAATCGAGATTGACCCGCTCGTCATAGCCGTGGATGTCCTCGGACAGCGGGCCATAGACCAGGCAGGGCGTATCGGCATAGAGCATGAACACGCGGGCATCGAGATAGCCGGGCGTCACGAAGCTTTCGAGCGCGCGGTTATGGATCGCGGCGAAGGAGCGGGCCAGCACCGCCTCGGCCTCCGTGCCCTCCGGCAGCACATAACCCTCGGCGAAGAAGCCATGGAACAGGACCTCGGGCGGCCGGTTGCGCAAGAAGGTATCGCCATGGGCCACCTGGCGGATACAAGCCTGGATCTCGTCGGCCGCATCCCTGGCGGAGATGCCCGGATAAATCGCTATGCGCGCTTCGAAACTGCACCAGGCCGGCACGCTCGATGCCCAATCGCCGCCCTCGATCCGGCCGATGTTGAGGTTGATCGGGTGCTCCAGCTCCTCGAAATGGCGGTGCTCGCCATGGACCGCGTTCCAGCGTTTTTCCAATTCGCGCAGCGCGCCGATGACCCGGTAGGCGGCATCGATGGCATTGGCGCCCTCGCCCATCACCCGCGTATGGGTCGGCCGGCCCTCGACCGTCACCTTGAACCAGAGCACGCCGGTGTTGGCGCGGACGAGCTTGTCGTCCTCCGGCTCCGGAATGATCGCGGCATCGGCCTTATAGCCGCGTGCTAGGCACGCGAGCGCGCCGTTGCCGGTGCATTCCTCTTCGACCACCGACTGGAAATAGATCGGCGCCGCCGGCCGGAAGCCGGCCGCCCGGATCGCATCGAAGGCGAACAGGTTGGCGGCCAGGCCTGCCTTCATGTCGGCCGCGCCACGGCCGTACATCCAGCCGTCGGCGATGCGCGGCTCGAACGGCGGCGTCGTCCAATGTCCAACCGGTCCGGTCGGCACCACGTCGATATGACCGTTCAGGATCAGCGAACGGCCGGTTTGAACTTCCGGCCGATACGTACCCACGACATTGACCGCGTTCTCGTAGCTGACACACACCGGCGAGAAGCCCGGATGATGCCTGATCGCGTCGATGTCGATGGTCCAGCGGTCCATGGCGAGGCCCCGCGCGCGCATCGCGTCATGCATGAAATCCTGCGCCGTATGCTCGACCCCGCGCAGCGACGGGAAGCGAACCAGATCCTGGGTGAAGGCGATCTGCGCGTCGAAGGCGGCATCGACCGCGGCGAGAATGCGATCGGTCGCGGGCTGATCCGGCATCAGACCGCGCCCTCGAACCCGCTGAGCGCGCTCATCAGATTCTGGCCGAGTTCCGCAGACAGATAGCCGCCTTCCTGGACGAATACAGTCGGCAGGCCCAGGCGCGCGATCTCCGCACCGATCGCGGCAAAGCCGGGCGTGGTGATGGCGAGCCCTTTGAGCGGATCGCCCTCATAGGCATCGAGGCCCAGCGCCACGACCAGGGCGCCGGGCGCGAACGCTGCGATCTGGCGGATGGCAGGGCGCAGAGCCGCGATATAATCCGCATCGCCGGTGCCGTAGGGTAGCGGCACATTCAGATTATAGCCCAGACCATCGCCCTCGCCGCGTTCGTGGCCATAGCCCACGAAGAACGGATAGAACGCGCGCGGATCGGCATGGAGCGAGACGGTCAGCACATCGCGGCGATGGTAGAAGACGCCCTGGGTGCCGTTGCCGTGATGGACGTCGACATCGAGGATCGCGACGCGGGCATGGCGCTGGCGCAGAAATTCCGCCGCGATCGCCGAGTTGTTGAGGAAGCAGAAGCCGCCGGCCCGGTCGGCATAGGCGTGGTGGCCGGGCGGACGACAGAGCGCATAGGCGGCACGCTCGCCATCCATCACCCATTGTGCCGCCTGGGTCGCGGTATGGGCCGCTTGGACCGCGGCCTCCCAGGTGCCGGCGCCGATCGGGCAGGCCGTATCGGCCATGTGATAGCCGGCACGGCCGACGATGCCCTCCGGATATGTGATCGGCTGGCCCGGCAGCGGATGCATGTTGGGCAGCACTTCGGCGGACGCATTGCCGAGCGCCTGCCAGCCGGCATGGGCGCCTTCGAGGAAATCGAGATAAGCGGGCGTATGGATGGCCGCGCGCGGGCCGGGGCCGAAGTCGGTCGGTTCATGAATATCGGCGCCGTGCCGATCGAGCGCCGCCAGCAGGCGCGTTGCCCGCTCCGGCTGTTCGGCGCTGCGCTGCGGCTGGCCGCGCACCAGGAAGAATTGCGGATCGTGCAGCTGATGGCGTGCGCTATAGGCGATCTTCATGACGGGCTCTCGACCGATTGGGGATGCTGGCTGGTGAACAGGTCGCGGACATGCTGCCAGGCCGAGGTGATGTGCAGGCGCATCTGAGCCCGCGCCGCGGCCTCATCGCGGGCGACGATCGCGTCCAGGATCGGTTGGTGCGCCTTGGCCACGAACAGCGGGTCCTGATAGTGATTGTCGAGCAGTGCTATGATCATGCGCACCTCGGTCTCGATCGTGGCGAACAGGCGCAGCAGCCGCTCATTGCCCGACAGCTCGCACAGCATCAGGTGGAATTGCAGGTCGAGCTGGATGCGCTGCGGCGGCGAGAGGCTGAGCGTATCGGCGCACATGAGGTCGATCTGCGCCTGCAGCCGGGCGATGCCGGCCGGATCTGCCCGCCCGCAGGCGCCGGCAATGGCGGTTTCCTCCAATGCCAGGCGGACGCTGTAGAGATCGTCGATCTCCTTGACCGTGATCTCGCGCACGAAGAAACCGTGGCGCGGCTTCGCCACCAGCAGACCTTGCCGCTCCATGCGACGCGCCGCCTCGCGCACCGGCGCGCGGCTGACACCCATCTGCCGCGCCGTCTCCGCCTCGACCACCCGGGCGCCGGGTCCGAGCCGGCCCTCGACGATCGCGCGCGTCAGCTCGGCCTCGATCACATCGACCAGGTCCGGCACCTCGACCGGAACGAACGGCTTTGCGGACAGGGTCATGGTGACTGGCATTCCTCGTGCAACGGTTGCCATACTGGCTGGCTCGTTTGCACCGACCATATGCCGTCGACTGTCAGCTGTCGACAGTTGACGTTCGCGGCGCCGCATGATCGTATGAGCGCCAACGAGATGACCCGGGGAAGTGTGACGCCATGCCCAAGCCCGCCCGCATGTCCGCTGCCGAATGGTCGGTCCGCCAGGATCTGGCCGCCTGCTACCGCCTGGTCGCCCACTTCGGCATGGACGACGTCATCTACACCCATATCTCCGCCCGCGTGCCGGACAGCGATGGCCATTTCCTGATCAATCCCTACGGCATGCTGTTCCGGGAGATCACGGCCTCGTCGCTCGTCAAGGTCGATCTGGGCGGCAACATCGTCGACGACACGGATTACGACATCAATCCGGCCGGCTTCACCATCCATAGCGCGGTCCATAGCGCACGCCACGACGCCGCCTGCGTGCTGCATACCCACACCTATGCCGGCGTCGCGGTCTCGTCGCTGAAGGACGGCTTGCAGCCGTGCAACCAGTGGAGCCTCCAGTTCTACAACCGCATCGCCTATCATGATTACGAGGGCATCGCGCTCGATCTCGACGAGCGCTCGCGCCTGATCAAGGATCTGGGGCAATCCCAGGTCATGATCCTGCGCAACCACGGGCTCTTGACCGCCGGCGGCTCGGTCGCCGAAGCGTTTATCCTGATGTATAATCTTGAGCGCTCCTGCCGCGCCCAGATCACGATCCAGTCGACCGGCCAGGCGGTGAACCCGGTGCCGGAAGAGGTCGCCCAGCTGACCGCGCGCCAGTACGAGGGCGGGGACAGCAATCGCCGCAACGGCTTTATTCAGCGCGAATGGTCGGCCCTGCTGCGCTACCTGGAGCCGCCGGTTCCCGGCTCGTATCGCGACTAGCCGGAAGCGGCCAACAAGGCCGCACGGCACCAAAACTCCCAAGATTCTACCGGCCCATTAGCAGGGGGTATCATGCAGCGTCGTGACTTCATCAAATTTGCCTCGGCCACGACCGGCCTGCTCGCCGCGGGGCAGCCCTGGACCGCGTTTTCACAGGGTGTCGCCAACGGCGTGCTGAATGTCGCGATCAACCCGGAGCCGCCGGGCCTGATGGTCGCGATCATCCAGAACGGGCCGACCCAGCTGGTCGCCGGCAATATCTACGAGGGGCTGCTGCGCTATGACGCCGAGCTCAACCCGATGCCGGGCCTGGCGACCGCCTGGACCATCAGCGAAGACACGCTGACCTATACGTTCAAGCTCAAGCCCGGCGTCACCTGGCACGACGGCAAGCCGTTCAGCGCCGACGACGTGGTGTTCAGCGTCGACAAGCTGCTGCGCGAGGTCCATGCCCGCCTGCGCGCGTCCCTGGTGGCGGTCGACAGCATCACCGCGCCTGATCCGAACACCGTCGTGTTCAAGCTCAAATACCCGTTCGGGCCGTTCATCGGCCTTTTCGAGGTCGGCACCATGCCGATCGTGCCGAAGCATCTCTATGACGGCACCGACTATCGCACCAACCCGATGAACAATACGCCGATCGGCACCGGCCCGTTCAAGTTCAAGGAATGGGTCAAGGGCTCGTATATTTCGCTGGTGAAGAACGAGACCTATCACGAGGCGGGCCTGCCCGGGATCGACGGCATCTATTTCCACGTCATTCCCGACGCCGCCTCGCGCGCCGCCGCCTACGAATCCGGCAAGATGGACGTGATGCCGGGCGGCACGGTCGAATATTTCGACATCGAGCGCCTGAAGGCCCTGCCCAAGACCGAGGTCACCACCAAGGGCTGGGAGTTCTTCGGCCCGCATTGCTGGATGTGGATCAACAACCGCAACGGCGCGCTGGCGGACGTGCGCGTACGCCAGGCGATCATGTACGCGCTCGACCGCGAGGCGATGAAGAACGTCGCCTGGTACGGCTTCGGCAAGGTCGCGACCGGTCCGTTCTCGACCACGACCCGCTTCCACAGCGACGCGGTCACGCCCTATCCCCACGACAAGGCCAAGGCCAAGGCGCTCTTGGCCGCGGCCGGCTACAAGGGCGAGACCTTGCGCCTCTTGCCGCTGCCCTATGGCGAGACCTGGCAGCGCTTCGCCGAAATGGCGCGGCAAAACCTGGGCGAGGTCGGCATCAAGGTCGAGCTGCAGGCGACGGACGTCGCCGGCTGGAACGAGAAGCTGAACAATTGGGACTACGACCTGGCCTTCACCTATCTCTACCAGTACGGCGACCCGGCGCTGGGCGTGCAGCGCAACTATACGACCGCCAACATCCAGAAGGGCTCGCCCTGGAACAACGTCTCCGGCTATTCGAACCCCAAGGTCGACGAGCTGTTCGAGCGCGGCGCCAAGGAAGGCAATGCCGTGCGCCGGCGCGAGATCTATGCCGAGGTGCAGAAGATCCTGGTCGACGAAGTGCCGGTCGCCTGGCTGATCGAGTTGCAATTCCCGACGATCTACCGCACCAACATCCAGAACCTGATCAATTCGGCGATCGGCCTCAACGACGGCTTCGCCCGGGCCAAAGTGACGAAGGCATGAGCCTTCCTGCCTTGTCTTGAACCGGGCGCGGTTTATCGCCCGGCGCTTGGCGCAGGGCCTGGTCGCCCTGTTGCTGATCGTCGTGGTCAATTTCTTCCTGATCCGGGCCGCCCCCGGCGATCCGGCCCAGGTCATGGCCGGCGAGGCCGGCGCCGGCGACGCCAAGTTCGTGGCCCAGCTGCGCCAGCAGTTCGGCCTGGACAAGCCGATGATCGAACAGCTGGGTCTTTATTTGGGCCATGTCGCGACCCTCGACCTCGGCCAATCCTATCGCCAGCAGCGCCCGGTCGCCGACCTGATCGCCGAGCGGGTGCCGGCGACGCTGCTCTTGACCGGCAGCGCCTTCGTGCTGTCGCTGCTGCTGGGCATCACGTTGGGGGCCTGGTCGAGTGCGCGGGTCGGCACCTGGGGCGACAGCATCGTCACCACGGTCGCCCTCATCTTCTATGCGACGCCCTTGTTCTGGGTCGCCCTCATGGCCGTGCTGATCTTTTCGATCAAGCTCGATTGGCTCCCCGGCTTCGGCATGGCGACGGTCGGCCAGCCGCTGTCGCCGTTCGGCCATGCCGTCGACGTCGCCCAGCATCTGGTGCTGCCGGCGGTGACGCTCGCGCTCTTCTACATGGCGATCTATGCCCGCATGACCCGGACGGCGATGCTGGAGGTCTCGCGCATGGATTTCGTCAAGACCGCGCGCGCCAAGGGCGTGCCGCGCGGCCGGATCTGGCGCGTGCATATTCTGCGCAACGCGCTGCTGCCGATCATCACCTTGGCCGGCATCCAGGCCGGCCAGATGGTCGGCGGCGCCATCCTGACCGAGACGGTGTTCGCCTGGCCCGGCATCGGCCGCCTGATGTTCGAGGCGCTGCTGCAGCGCGACTATAATCTGCTGTTGGGCGTGTTCCTGTTCACCGCCGCCATGGTGGTGCTGTTCAACCTCGTGACCGACATGATCTACACGATCGTCGATCCCCGGATCGAGCTCCGCTGATGCGCGATTTCTGGCGCCGCTTCCGCCGCAACAAGGGCGCATTGGTGGGATTGGTCGTGCTCGCGATCGTGCTGTGCCTGGCGCTGTTCGCCCCATTGATCGACAGCGGCGATCCCTGGGCCATGGTGCAGCGGCCGTTCCTGCCGCCGTTCGAGCTTGCCCAGAGCCTGTTCGGCACCGACACGCTCGGCCGCGACATCGGCACCGGGCTGGTCTATGGCGCCCGGGTCTCGCTGATGATCGGCTTCGTCTCGACCGTGGCAGCACTGCTGCTGGGCGTCACCTTGGGCGCCGTCGCGGGCTTTTACGGCGGCTGGATCGATGCGGCGCTGATGCGCTTTACCGAGCTGTTCCAGACCGTGCCCAGCTTCGCGCTGGCGATCGTGCTGGTCGCGATCTTCCAACCCTCCGTGGGTTCGATCGTGGCCGCGATCGCCATCGTGTCCTGGCCGCCGGTCGCGCGCCTGGTGCGCGGCGAATTCCTGACCTTACGCCAGCGCGATTTCGTCGAGGCGGCACGGCTCGACGGCCAGTCGGACCTGCGCATCATCTTCGTCGAGCTCTTGCCCAATGCCGCCTCGTCGATCGTGGTCATGGCCTCGCTGATGGTCGCGACCGCGATCCTCCTGGAATCGAGCCTGAGCTTCATGGGCTTGGGCGATCCGGACCTGATGAGCTGGGGCTTCATGATCGGCGCCGCGCGCACGGTGCTGCGCCAGGCTTGGTGGATGAGCGTGTTCCCGGGCCTGGCCATTCTCCTGACCGTGCTGGCGCTCAACCTGGTCGGCGAGGGCCTGAGCGACGGGTTGAACGCGCGACTGGGCGGAGGGCGCGGCAATGCAGGCTGACCCCGTGCTTGAGATCGACGGGCTCGATATCTGCCTGCCGCCCGGCGGCGACCGGCCGCTGGCCGTCTCGGGCGTCAGCCTGTCGATCGGGGCCGGCGAGGCTTTGTGCATCGTCGGCGAAAGCGGCTCCGGCAAATCCATGATCGCCAACGCGGTCATGGGGCTGCTGCCTGGCCCGCAGGTGCGCGCCACAGCCGGCCGCATCCGCTTCGACGGGCAGCAATTGCTCGACCTCTCCGAAGCCCAGATGCGGACCCTGCGCGGCCGCCGCATCGGCATGATCTTCCAGGAGCCGATGACGGCCTTGAACCCGATCATGCGCATCGGCGACCAGATCGCCGAGGTCTATCGCAGCCATACCGACATCGGCCGCAAGGAATGCCGGGAGAAGGTGCTGGCGGATCTCGCCGACGTGGGATTGCCGGACCCGCAGCGCCTGATCGACAGCTATCCGTTCCGCCTGTCCGGCGGCCAGCGCCAGCGCGTGATGATCGCCGCCGCCCTGGCACTCGAACCCGCCCTGCTGATCGCCGACGAACCGACGACGGCACTCGACGTCACCACCCAGGCGCAGATCCTTAAACTGATCCGTGCGCTGCAGCGCCGCCGCGGCATGGCGCTGCTGTTCATTACCCATGATTTCGGCGTCGTCGCCGAGGTCGCCGACCGGGTCGCGGTGATGAGCCAAGGCGTGATTGTCGAAAGTGGCCCGGCGCGGGATGTGCTGGACCGGCCGTCGCACCCCTATACGCAGAAGCTGATCGCCGCGATCCCGCATGGCCAATCCGGCGACCGGGCGCCGGCTATGGCGCCGGCGCCGCTTCTGGAACTGGACAATGTGACCAAGACCTATCGCCTGCCCGGCGGCCGCGCGGTGGCGGCGTTGAAAGGCGTGTCGCTCAGCTTGCGCAAGGGCGAGACCCTGGGCATCGTCGGCGAGAGCGGATCGGGCAAATCGACCATCGGCCGCTCCGTCACCGGCCTGACCCCGATCAGCTCGGGCCGCATCCTGTTCGAAGGCACCGACATCTCGAAGCTCGGTCCCAAGGGGCTCCGGCCCTATCGCGGCCGCATCCAGATGGTGTTCCAGGACCCCTACGCCTCGCTCAACCCGCGCCATCGCGTGGGATCCGCGATCATGACCGGCATGATCATACAGGGGATTTCCAAGCCCAAGGCGCGGGAGCGAGCGATCGAGCTCTTGTCGCTGGTCGGGCTCGGAGCGGAAGCGCTCGACCGCTATCCCCATGAATTCTCCGGCGGCCAGCGCCAGCGCATCGGCATCGCCCGGGCGCTCGCCATGGAGCCGGAATTGCTGGTGGCCGACGAGCCGGTCTCGGCCTTGGACGTGTCGGTCCAGGCCCAGGTGCTGGACCTGTTCGACCAGGTGCGCCGAAAATTCGATCTGGCGCTGCTGTTCATCACCCATGACCTGCGCGTGGCGGCCCAGATGTGCGACCGGGTCGCGGTGATGCGGGCGGGCGAACTGGTCGAATATGGCGAGGCCGCCCAGGTGCTGCGCGACCCGCGCCACGCCTATACGCGCGAATTGATTGCCGCCGTGCCGCGGCTGGAGCGGGTCGCCTCATGAGCCGGAAAATCATCCTCGCCAGTGCGCAGATCGACATGTCCTATCTGCTGCCGACATTCGCCAAGCTGGCGCCGGAGCTCGACATCCACCTCCATGCCGAGAGCGGCGCGCCCGAGGATGCCGACACGGTCTTGTGCTGGCATGCGCCGGCGGGCTTGTTCGGCACCCTGCCGCGCCTGCGCCTGGTGCAGTCGATCGCGGCCGGCGTCGATCACATCCTGGCCGACCCGAGCCTGCCGCCGGATGTGCCGATCTGCCGGGTGATCGATCCGGACATGGCGAGCGGCATGGTCGCCTATGTCGTCTGGGCGGTGGCATATCGCCATCGCAATTTCGACCAGTACCTGGCCCGTTCGGCCCAGGGCCTCTGGCAGGAAAGCCCGATCGTGCCGACCCGTCTGCACCGTGTCGGCATCGCCGGCCTGGGCGTGCTGGGCACGGCGGTGGCGAAGGCGCTGAAGACGATCGGCTATGACGTCGCCGGCTGGAGCCGCAGCCCGAAGCCGGATCTACCCGATGGCATTCAGGGCTTCCATGGCGCGGATCAATTGGGTGAATTCCTAGCGCGGACCGACAGCCTGGTCTGTCTGCTGCCCTTGACCGACGACACCAAGGGCTTCTTGAACGCCCGGCTATTCGCCCGCCTGCCGGCCGGCGCGCACCTGATCAATGTCGGCCGCGGCGCACATTTAATCGAAGAGGACTTGCTGGCAGCGCTGGATCGCGGCCAACTGGGAGCCGCCACGCTCGATGCGTTTACCCAGGAGCCGCTGCCGGAGGGCCATCCCTTCTGGCGCGACCCGCGCATCATCGTGACGCCGCACATTGCCACCCGGACCGGGCCGACGGTCGTCGTCACCCAGTTGCTCGCCAATCTCGCCCGGCAGGATGCCGGCACGCCCCTGTTCGGCGCCATCGACCGGCAGCGCGGCTATTGAGCCCGCCGCCAAAAAGGAGTTCCCAGCTGTGACCGCCCAGCCCAATTCGCCCGAAGCCCGCGATATCGCCTATCACCTGCATGGCTATACCGACGCCCGCAAGCATGCCGACGCCGGTCCGCTGGTGATCGTCAAGGGCGATGGCGTCTATGTCGAGGATAACCACGGCAACCGCTATCTGGAGGCGATGTCGGGCCTGTGGAGCGTGGCGCTGGGCTTCAGCGAGCCGCGCCTGGTCGCGGCCGCGACCAAGCAGATGAGCACGCTGCCCTACTATCATTCCTTCACCCACAAGTCGCATGGGCCCGTCATCGACCTGGCCGAGAAGCTGGTGACAATGGCGCCGGTGCCGATGTCGAAGGTGTTTTTCACCAATTCGGGCTCGGAAGCCAACGACACGGCGATGAAGCTGATCTGGTACCGGTCGAACTCCCTGGGCCAGCCGCAGAAGAAGAAGCTGATCAGCCGGATGCGCGGCTATCACGGCGTCACCATCGCGTCGGCCAGCCTCACGGGCCTGCCGAACAACCATCGCTCGTTCGACCTGCCGATCGCGAACGTGCTGCACACCGGCTCGCCGCATTACTACAAGGAAGCGAAGCCGGGCGAGAGCGAGGAGGATTTCGCGACCCGCCTCGCCGAAGAACTGGAGGCGCTGATCCGGGCCGAAGGCCCCGACACGATTGCCGCCTTCTTCGGCGAGCCGGTGATGGGCGCCGGCGGCGTCGTGGTGCCGCCCAGGACCTATTGGCAGAAGATCCAGGCCGTGCTGCAGAAGTACGACATTCTTCTGGTCGCGGACGAGGTCATCTGCGGCTTCGGCCGGACCGGCAACATGTTCGGCAGCACCACCTTCGGCATGAAGCCGGACATGATCGTGCTGTCGAAGCAGATCTCGTCCTCCTACCTGCCGATCTCGGCCCTGCTGATGAACGAGAAGATGTTCGGGCCGATCGCCGACGAGAGCAACCGCATCGGCACGCTGGGTCACGGCTTCACCGCCGGCGGCCATCCGGTCGCGGCCGCGGTGGCGCTGGAGACGATCAAGATCATCGAGGAACGCGGTCTCGTCGCCCATGCGGCCGAGGTGGGTCAGCGCCTGCAATCGGGCCTGCGCGCCTTCAAGGACCATCCGCTGGTCGGCGAGGTCCGCGGCGTCGGCCTGATCGCCGCGGTCGAGCTGGTCACCGATAAGGCGACCAAGAAGGCGCTCGATCCGGTCGGCAAGCTCGGCATGACCGTCAATGGCCTGATGCAGAAGAACGGCGTCATCAGCCGCGCCATGGGTGATGCGCTGGCCTTCTGCCCGCCGCTGATCACCAGCGCCGCCGAGATCGACGTGATCTTGGGCGCCCTCGGCAAGTCGCTCGACGAAGCGGCCAAGACCGTCCTCTGACCATGAAGCGGGTTCTGCGCGCCCGTCCCCTGACCCCGGACGGGTTCGCGCCCTTCGGCGACGTGATCGACGACAGTCTGGTCGACCCGATCGCCATCAATGGCGGCACGACCCATCGCTTCAACGATTTGGCCCGCGTCGAGCTCGACGGTGCCGGCCGGCCCTTGCTGAATATCTTCCGCAATCTGGTCGCGATCAGCCTGCCCTATCGGCTGCCGCTCTTGGAATGCCACCCGCTCGGCAGCCAGGCCTTCGTGCCGCGGCAGAGCGCGCGGTTCCTGGTCGTGGTCGCATTGCCGGGGCCGGCGCCGGACCTGGATCGGCTGGAAGCGTTCCTCAGCGATGGGACGCAGGGCGTGAATTACCACGCCGGGACGTGGCATTTGCCGTTGGCGGGCCTGACGCTGGCCGATTACGTGGTGATCGACCGGGGTGGGCCGGGGAACAATTGCATCGAGTTTTCCCTCGAGGCTCACCCGGTCACGGTGGTGTAGTTTCTCCCGTCATTCCCGCCTGCGCGGGAATGACGGGAGGGTTAGGCAGGCTCCCCCACCAACCGGCACCGGACCATCCGGTCACCCCCCGGGCGATATTCCGCGATATCCGTCCCGCGGCATTCCGGCTCGACCAGCCGGCAGCGGTCGGCAAAGCCGCAGCCGGCGCCCAACTCCGCCGGGTTGGGCGGGTTGCCCGGGATCGCTTCAAGCCGCTCGCCGCGCACGGCGCCATGGACGGTCGAGGCGAACAGGCCCTTGGTATAGGGATGCATCGGCGTGCGGATGATGTCGCGCACCGACCCGGTCTCAAGGAAGCGGCCGCCATACATGACCGCGATCCGGTCGGCAATCTCGACCGCGACGCCGACGTCATGGGTCACCAGGATCACCGCCATGCCCAACTCGCGTTGCAGCCGGCGCAGCAGCAGCAGGATCTGGATCTGCACGGTCGCATCCAGCGCCGTGGTCGGCTCGTCCGCCAGCAACAGCTTCGGCCGACACGAGAGCGCGAGCGCGATCATGGCGCGCTGGCGCATGCCGCCCGACAGCTCGTGCGGATAGGCCTTCAGCCGCCGTTCGGCGGAGGGGATCTGCACCAGATCCAACAGCTCGCGGGCGCGCTTCATGGCAGCGTCGGGCGAGACGCCCTCGTGCCGCTGCACCGTCTCGGCGATCTGACGGCCGATGGTGAAGACCGGGTCGAACGCCAGCGCCGGTTCCTGGAAGATCATGGCAATGTCGCGGCCACGCCTGGATGCGAGATCGCCCTCGCCCATCGCCAGCAGGTCCTGGCCATCGAACTCGACCGTGCCGGACAGTTTGGTCTTGGCACGCGGCAGCAGGCGCATCAGCGCCTTCAAAGTGACGCTCTTGCCCGAACCGGATTCGCCGAGGATGACCAGCACCTCGCCCGCCTCCAGCGAAAACGCGACATCGCGCACGACACGCACGCTGCCGCGGAAGGTGACGTTCAGGCCCTGGACCTCGAGCAGGCTCATGATGCCGGCGCGCCTGAATGGCCCGAACCGGCGGTCTCGCGATGGCACGAAACCGCATGCTCATCGGCCGGATCGAGCGCAGTCAGCGCCGGCGCCACCGCGCAGACGTCTTCCGCGAAGGCGCAGCGGGTGCGGAAGCGGCAGCCGGACGGCGGATTGATCGGGTTGGGTGGGTCGCCGGTCAAGGGCGGCTGCTCGGTGCGATGATCCGGGTCCATCGACGGCATCGCCGACAGCAACGCGCTGGTATAGGGATGGCGCGGGTTGGCATAGACCTGGTCGACCGGGCCGATCTCGACCACCTTGCCCAGATACATGACCATGACCCGGTCGCTGATGTAGCGCACCACGTTCAGGTCATGGCTGATGAAGATATAGGTGAGGTCGAACGCCGCCTTGAGATCGGCCAGCAAGTTCAGCACCTGGGCCTCGACCGACTTGTCGAGTGCCGACACGGCCTCGTCCAGGATCAGCAGCCGCGGGTCGAGCGCCAGGGCGCGAGCGATATTGACCCGCTGGCGCTGGCCGCCCGACAGCTCGTGCGGATAGCGCTGGGCAAAGCGGTTGGGCTCCAGCCCGACGCGGGCGAGCAGGTCGCGGCTGCGCGCCGCCGCTTCGACCTTGCCGATGCCCTGGAAGCGCTGGCCGAAGCTGATCGAGCTCTCGATCGGCAGGCGCGGGTTGAGCGACGCATAGCTGTCCTGGAACACCATCTGCATCGAGCGGCGCAGGTCGCGCACGCTGATGCCGTCCTGGGCACCGACCGCCTCGCCATCGAACACGACCTGGCCGACATCCGGCTCGATCAGCCGCATCAGCAGCCGCGCCGTCGTGGACTTGCCGCAACCGCTTTCGCCGACGATGCCGAGCGTCTCGCCCTTGCGCACGCTGAACGACACGTCGTCGACCGCCTGCACGGACGCGACCTGGCGGTTCAGCAGCCCACCGCGGATCGGGAAATATTTGCGCAAGGAGGTCACGATCAGCAGCGGCTGGTTGGGCCCGCCGCGATCGCGGGTATCCGGCAAAGCGCTCATCGCCTCATATCCATGGCCGCGCGCAGCCCGTCGCTGACCAGGTTGCAGCAGATCGAGGTGGCGAAGATTGCGACGCCGGGCAGGATCGAGACGATCGGATTGATCCAGATCGCCTGCCGGAGCGTGTTCAGCATCAGGCCCCATTCCGGCTCCGGCGGCTTCACGCCGAGGCCGAGGAAGCTCAGGCCCGACGACAGGATGATGCTGACGCTGATCAGGCTGGAGGCATAGACGAACACCGGCCCCAACACATTGCCCAGAACATGGACGCGGATGATGCTGAACGTGTCGGCACCGGTCGCGCGCGCGGCATCGACGAAATCGAGCGAGCGCACGCCGGTGGTGACGCTTTCCGCCACCCGCGTGATCGGCGGCACGAACACGATGGTCAGCGACACGATGCTGTTGAGCAATCCCGCCCCGAGCGCGCCCGAGATCGCGATCGCCAGCAGCACCGAGGGGAAGGCGTAGAACACGTCGACGGTACGCATGATCGCGGTATTGACCCAGCCGCCCAGGAACCCGGCGGCGACGCCGAGGCAGCCGCCGACCACCAGCGCGATCGCGACCGGACCCAGGCCCATGAACAGCGACAGGCGCCCGCCATAGATCAGCCGGCTCAGCATGTCGCGGCCCAGCTCGTCGGTGCCGAGCAGGTAATGCGGCGCGCCGATGACCTGCAGGCGCCGGATCATCGAGGTCTTGTAGGGATCATAGGGTGCGATCCAGGGGGCGAAGATCGCGGCGGCGATGATCAGCAGCAGCAGCACCAGACAGGTGACCGCGATCGGGTCGCGCCGGAAGCGACGGACGACGTTCGCCCAATGGCTGGGGCTCTTGACAGGGACGGCGACGGGGGCGTCAAGGGCGGTAGCGGTCATTTTCAGCCCCGCCGGATGCGCGGATCGACCAGCGTCTGCGCCAGATCGACCAACACGTTGAGGGCGACGAAGAACATGCCCAGCACCAGGATCGTGCCCTGCAGCACCGGGATGTCGCGCGTCAGGATCGCGGTATTCAACAAAAAGCCGCTGCCGGGCCAGCCGAACACGGTTTCGATCAGGATCGATCCGCCCAAGAGATAGCCCAACTGCAGGCCCAACACCGCCAGCACGGTCGGTGCCACGTTCTTCGCTACATGGCCGAGGATGCGGGCATCGCCCAGACCCTTGGCGCGCAAGGCCTCGACGAAATCCTGGCCCAGCGTCTCGGCGATGGTCGCGCGCACCGTGCGGGTGACGATGCCCATCGGGATGAAGGCGAGCGTCACCATCGGCAGGATCAGGTGTTGCATATGGGCCCAGTCCCAGGCCCAGGCGGTCGATCCGCCCTCGCCCATGCCCATGGCCGGCAGGGCGTTGAGCTCGACCGAGAAGACGATGACCAAGACCATACCCAGCCAATAATGCGGCACCGAAATGCCGATGGTGGCGATGCCGGTCGCGACCCGGTCGAGCCACCGGCCCTGGCGATAGCCCGCGATGCCACCCAGAATGATGCCGCTGGTGAAGCCCAGGATCGCCGCCGGGATCGCCAGCGTGATGGTGTTATCGACGGCGGCCAGTACCTGGGTCGCGACATCCTCGCCGGTCGCGACCGAGCGGCCGAGATCGCCCACAACCGCGTGCCGGGCCCACAGGAAAAACTGCACGGGCAGCGGCCGGTCGAAACCATAGTCATGCCGCAGCTTTTCCACGACTTCGGCCGGCGCGTCGGCCGGCACCACGGCGGACAGCGGATCGCCGGGCGCCAGATGCACCAGGCTGAACACGACCAGCGACACGCCGAGCGCGATCGGCACCGCGTAGAGAATCCGGCGGAGCAGATAGGTCAGCATGTCGCCGCCCCCGCTACTGCATCGTGATCGAGGAGAAGTTCTGGAACCAGTTCTGCGCCTGGACGAAGCCCTTGACCTTGGGCGACATCGCCCGCGGATTGACGTCGTGGGCGACCATCAGGAACAGGGCGTCGTCGACGTATTTCTCGTGAATCTTCTGCAGGATCTTGGTCTGTTCGTCCGGGTCGAATGCGTTCTGGGCGGCGGCCAGCAGCTTGTCCATCTCCGGATCGCTGTAGTAGCCCCAGTTGGTCCCCTTGGGGGCGACCAGATCCGACTTGGCATGGCGCACGAAAGCGGTGAACGGATCCTGGATGAAATAGGTGTAGTTGATGCCGTCGGCATGCTGGGACATGTCGGCCTTGGCGCCGGCGCGCCAGATATTGATGAGCGTGTTCCAGTCGACGACCTGGAATTCGGCCTGGATGCCGACGTCGGCCAGGTTCTGCTGGATGAACTCGTTCATCGGCAGCGGCTGCATCTGGCCCGAGCCCGATGCCGAAATGTCGATCTTGACCTTGAGCGGCTTGTCCTTGCTGTAGCCGGCCTCGGCCAGCAGCTTCTTCGCGGCCTCCGGATCGTATTTCACGTCGAAGGTCGGATGGCCGAACCAGGCGCTCGACGGCGGCATGAAGCCCTTTGCCGGGATCATGAGGCCGCCCAGCAATTGCGACAGCCCATCGCGATCGATCGCCAGGTTGGCGGCCTTGCGCACACGGATGTCGTTCCAGGGCGAGCCCTCGACCCGGCTCAGATGCCAGGTCCAATTATGCGGATAAGCGTTGGTGACGATCTGGAAGCCGGCGGCCTTCATGCTCGGCACCGCATCGGGTGCCGGCGCTTCGATCCAATCGACCTGGCCCGAGCGGAGGGCCGCCGTCCGCGTCGCCGCCTCCGGCATCGGAATCAGCACCATCTTGTCGAGCTTCGGGATGCGGGTCGGATCCCAATAGTCCGGATTCTTCACCAGCTCGGCGCGCTCGCGCGGCGTCCAGCTCGCGAGCTTCCACGGGCCGGTGCCCGACGGCGTTTGCGCAAATTTGTCCCAGCTCTTGCCTAGTTTTTCCCACTGGGCCGGGCTCGACATCATGATCCACGAGATCTCGAACGGCAGGAACGCGTCGGGGGCGCTGGTGGTGAACTCGACCGTGTCGTCGTCGATCTTCTTGTAGGCGGAGATGGTCGGGATGCGCGAACGGCCCTGCGCCGCCTGCTTCGGATCATATTGCGGCGACTTGTCGTCGAGCAGCTTGGCGAAGTTCCAGACGACCGCATCGGCGTTGAACACGGACCCGTCCTGGAACTTGACGCCCTTGCGCAGCTTGAACGTCCAATGGGTCTTGTCGGGCTCGACCGTCCAGGAGGTGGCGAGCCCCGGTACCAGGCCCGACGCCTTGTCGGCCGACGTCAGGTCCCAGTTGATCAGGCCGTCATAGACCGTATAGCCCATGAAGCGCATGCCCTCGCCGCCATTGTCGGTCTGGCCGGTGGTGAGCGGAATGTCGGAGGCCGTCATGGCAATGCGCAGCACGCTTTCGGCACGGGCCGCTTGCGCGCCCAGCGTCAACCCGACCGCCAGACAGGCGAGGGAACGAGACAGTCTGTTGACCACGGCGGACGCTCCGATTGCTTGATGATGCAATCGATGAGAGCAAGATGCGTGCCGTCAGTCGGACCGGTCGCCGGCCAGCAGCCGTTCGAGCGCCGGGCCGAGGCCGATGGTCTCGACCTTTGCATAATCGCCGGGTGCCGTACTCGGGTGCAGCTCCGCCTGCTGCACCGCGACCTCCAGGCAATCGATCAGCGGGAACGGCAGCCGGGATGCGAGCCGCGCCGGAAAGCCGACCAGGCCGGCACCGCCCAGAATGACCACGTCGGCGCCATCGACCTCGACGCAGGCGCGGGCCGCTTCGGCCAGCGGGTCGAGAAACCGTTCCGGCTCGTTGCCGATGGCGATGCCGGTCGCGGCCAAGGTCCGGATCGAGGCCAGGCGCTCGCCCACGCCCAGCCGGCCCGCCTGCTCCATCAGCATCGGCACCCACGCGGCACCGCCGGTGACGATGGCGAAGCGGCGATGCCTGGCACAAGCGGCCGCGATCGCGGCATCGGCGAGGCCAAGCACCGGAAAGGGACAGATTTCCCGCAATGCCTCCAACCCCGGATCGCCGAAACAGGCGAGGATGGCGGCATCGGCCGGCGGCTCACCCTCGGCGAACCAGCGGGCGGCCAGATCGACCGCGGCATGGCCGGCGATGGCAAAGGCAGTGCGACTGCCGATGTGACGCGCGCCGAACGCGGCGGTGCGCGCGATGAAATTTGTATCGGGTTTGGCGAACCCGCGCGCCTGCGCCGCCAGCTTGTCGGTCAGGTCGGCCGATGTGTTCGGGTTCAGCAGCAGGATCCGCATCTAGGCCGTGACCTCCACAATCCTTCGGCGCCGCTTCGGCAATCCGGCGATGACGACATAGACCACCGGCGTCGTGTAGAGCGTGAACAGCTGCGCCACCAGCAGGCCGCCGACGATGGCGATGCCGAGCGGCTGGCGCAGTTCGAAGCCGGGGCCGGTGCCGACCGCGATCGGCACGGCGCTCAACACCGCGACCAGCATGGTCATGGTAATCGGCCGGACCCGCATCAGCGCCGCCTGCCGGATCGCGGCGGTCGGCGCGAGGCCGCCGTGCCGCTCCGCCTCCAGCGCGAAATCGACCATCATGATCGCGTTCTTCATGACCATGCCGACCAGCAGGATGCAGGCGATCGAGGTCACGAGCGTGAATTGCGTGTGGGTCAGCCACAGCGCCAAGAGCGCGCCGAACACGGTCGACGGCAGGGTCGACAGGATGGTGAACGGGTGCGCGTAGCTCTCGTACAGCATGCCCAGCACGATATAGACGGCGAGGATCGCGGCGGCGAACAGCACGAGCTGGGTCCCGCCAGTCTTGGCCGCCTCCGCCGCCTCGCCGCGGAACTCGGCCTTGACCTCGTCCGGCAGGTGGGCCGCGGCCTCGGCCGCGCGCACGGCGGCGATCGCGTCGGCGATGGTGGCGCCGGGCTTCACGTCGAACGACACGGTCGCCGACGGGAATTGCGCGCTGTGATGCACCCACATGACCGCGTGGCTGCGCGACGGCCGGGTCAGAGCCGCGAGCGGCACCTGGCCCTGGCCGGTGCCCGGCACATAGAGGCTGTTGAAGACCGAGGGATCGGTCTGCGCCGCCGGATCGACCTCCAGGATGACGCGGGAATAGTTGGTCGGCAGGTAGAGCGTCTTGATCTGGCGCTGGCCGAACGCGTCATCGAGCGTGTTGTCGATGCCGAACGGCGTCACCCCCAGGGCTGCCGCCCGGGTGCGATCGATCGTGAGCCCCGACTGCAGCCCGTTGGTTTCCCAATTGGCGATGACGTCGGTCGTCTGCGGCAAGGCTCGGATGCGGTTGCGCATGGTGGTCGCGGCCTGCAGCACCTGCTCGGTGTCGATGCCCCAGAGCGTGTATTGGTAGCGCGACGTGCTCGACTGCGCGCCGAAATTCAGGTCCTGCAGCGGCGAGAAATAAGCGCGAATACCATCGAGCGGGCCCAGCGCAACCTTGAGCCGGTCGATGACCTGCTGGATCGACAGGCCGCGCACGTCGGGCGGCTTCAGCGCCACCATCATCTGGCCGACGCTCAAGGCATTGCCGTTGCCCTCGCCGATGTAGGAGGTGAAGCCCGACACCGCCGGGTCGGCCAGGATCGCCTTGCCGACCGCGCGCTGCCGGTCCTCCATGGCGGCGAAGGAGATGTTGGCGTCGGCGACGGTGCGCACGAACATGACGCCGGTATCCTGGGTCGGCATGAAGCCCTTGGGCAGGACCCAATAGAGCCCGACGGTGCCGGCGGTGATGGCGAGCGCGCCGGCGATGACGATGGCCCGATGCCCCAGCGCCCAGTCGAGGCTGGCGGCGTAGCGCCGTGCCAGGAACCCGGCGATGCGCCCGCGCGCCCGCTCGGTCAGCACGTCCTCGCGCCTCAGCAACCGGCTGCACAGCATCGGCGTGAGGGTCAGCGAGACGAAGGCCGAGGCGCCGATCGCGGCCACCAGCGTGATGCCGAATTCGCGGAAATAGCGGCCGACGATGTCGGGCATGAACAGGATCGGGATCAAGGCCGCGCCCAGCGCCACGGTGATCGAGACGATGGTGAAACCCATCTGGCGCGTGCCGGATAGCGCCGCCTGCATCGGCGTCTCGCCGCCGTCGATCCGGCGCATGATGTTCTCGATCACGATCACCGCATCATCGACGACGAAGCCCACGGCGATCGTCAATGCCATCAGCGACAGATTGTCGAGGCTGTAGCCGTTCAAGCGCATGACCGCGAGCGTCGCCGCCAGCGCCACCGGGATGGTCAGGCCCGGGATCATCGTCGCCCAGAAATGCTTCAGGAACAGCGCCACCACCAGGATGACCAGCAGGATGGCGATACCGATGGTCAGCTGCACGTCGAGGATGGAGGCCCGGATCAGCAGGGTCCGGTCATAGACCGCATGGACCTTGACTGCGGGCGGCAGCCAGCGCTCGACCTCGGGCAGCATCGCCTTCACCGCGTCGACCGTTTGGACCACGTTCGCGTCCGGCTGCTTATAGACATAGAGCACGACACCGCGGCCCGTGCCGTACCAGCCGTCGAGCTTGCTGTTGATGACGCTGTCGGTGACCAGCGCCACGTCGCCCAGCCGAATCGGCGCGCCCTGGCGCCAGGCCAGGATGATCTCGCGATAATCGTCGGCGGCGAGGATCTGGTCGTTGGCATCGATCACCAGGTTCTGGCCCTGGACGTCGATCGCCCCCTTGGGCAGGTTCTGCGAGGCGGCGACGATCGCCGTGCGCACCGCTTCGAGCGACAGGTTCATGTCGGCGATGCGGCCCGGATTGACCTGGACGCGCACCGCCTTGCGTTCGGCACCGCTGATCGAGACGCGCGCCACGCCCGGCAGCTGCGAGATCTTCGGCGACAGCACGCTGTCGGCATATTCGTAGAGCTGGCTCGGCGGCACGATGTCGGAGGTCAGCGCCAAGGCGATCGCCGAAAAGCCCGAGGGGTTTGATTTCCAATAGGACGGCGGCCAGGCCTGGTCCTTGGGCAGGTTCGGCCCGGCGGCGTTGATCGCCGCCTGCACGGCCTGCGCCGCATCGTCGAGCGACTTCGCGAGATCGAACTGGATGACGATATCGACGCCGCCGGTGCCGCTGTAGGACGCCATCTCGACGATGCCGGGGATCAGGCCCAGCTCATGCTCCAGCGGCTGGGCCAGTGCCGACGCGACCGTGCTGGGGCTGGCGCCCGGCAGCGGCGCATAGACCTCGATCGTCGGCCGCTCGACCGCCGGCAGCGCCGCGATCGGCATGCCGGCATAGGCCACCAGACCCAGCAGCAGAATCGCGGTCATGATCAGGATGGTCGCGACCGGCCGCCGCACGAACGGCGCCGACAGGTTGCCGGCCTGGTCGGCGGGGATCTTCACCGCGCCGCCGCTTCGGACCGCGACGCCCGGCGGGTGAAGCGCTGCTGCAGCCAGGCGAAGCCCAGATAGATCACCGGCGTCGTATAGAGCGTCAGGAATTGCGAGACGATCAGGCCGCCGACGATGGCGATGCCGAGCGGCCGGCGCAGTTCGGAGCCTGTGCCGGCCCCGATCGCTAGCGGCAAGGCGCCCAGCAGCGCCGCCATCGTCGTCATCATGATCGGACGGAAGCGCAGGATGCAGGCCTGGCGGATCGCCTCCAGCGGCGCCATGCCCTGCTCGCGCTCGGCTTCGAGGGCGAAATCCACCATCATGATGGCGTTCTTCTTGACGATGCCAATCAGCAGGATGATGCCGATCAGCGAGATCAGGTCCAGATCCTGGCCGCACAGCATCAAGGCGAGCAGGGCACCAACCCCGGCCGAGGGCAAGGTCGATAGGATCGTGATCGGATGGATGAAGCTCTCGTAGAGCACGCCCAGCACGATATAGACGGTCACGATCGCGGCCCCGATCAGCATCTTCTCGCTGTCGAGCGAGGCCGCGAATTCGGCGGCGGTACCGGCGAGATTGGTCGTGACACTGACCGGCATGCCGATCGCCGCCTCGGTCCGGTGCAGGGCCTCGACCGCCTGGCCGAGCGAGACGCCGGCGCCCAGGTTGAACGACACGGTCGTCGCCGGAAACAAGCCCTGATGGGTGACGGTCAGCGGCGCCGGCCGGCGCTCGATCCGGGCGAAGGCCGAGAGCGGCACCGGCGGAATGCTTTGCGAGAAAGCGGTGCTGACGCCATTGGTCTGGGCTGCGGACGCATTGACATAGATCTTGTCGAGGATGCCCGGATCGTCGCGGAACGCCGGATCGACCTCCAGGATGACGTGATATTGGGTCAGCGGCCCGAACACGGTCGCGATCTGGCGCTGGCCGAACGCGTCATAGAGCGTCTGGTCGATCGCATCGAGCGTCACGCCATAGCGGGCCGCGACCTTGCGATCGACCGCGATCGCGAGGCGCATGCCGCCGTCCTGGCGATCGTCGGCGACATCGGCGAATTCCGGCCGGGTCCCCAGCGCATGGACCAGCCGGTCGCCCCAGAGCTTCAACTCGCCCTCGTCCAGATCCTGCAACACATATTGATATTGCGTGCGCGTGCTGCGGGTCTCCAGCTGCAGATCCTGCACCGGCTGCAGATGCAGCGACATGCCTTCGACCGCGGCCACCGCCTGGCGCAGATGCTCGCTGACGGTCGCGACCGAAGCCTTACGGCGGTCGGGCGCGCCGATGTCGATATAGAGCCGGCCGCTGTTCAAGGTCGCATTGACCGTGCCGGCGCCGACGAAACTGTCGACCGAGCGCACGTCCGGGTCGGCCGCCACGATATCGGCGATACGCTGCTGCAAAGCCGCCATGGCCGGAAACGAGATATCCTCGGCCGCATCGGTTGTGCCGACCAGCAACCCGGTATCCTGCAGCGGCAGGAAGCCCTTGTGGATGGTGGCATAAAGCATGCCGGTCGCGAGGATGGTCGTGGCCGTGAAGACCAAGGTGCCGATGCGATGGCGCAGCACCCAGTCGAGCCCGCCGACATAGAGCGCCAAGACTGCGTCGAAACAGGACTCGCTCCAGCGGAATAGACGGGTCGGCCGATGGTGCGGGTCCTCCGGCTCGAGCAGCCGGGCGCACATCATCGGCGTGAGCGTCAGCGAGACGAAGCCGGAGATGATGACGGCGAGCGCCAGCGTGATGGCGAACTCGCGAAACAGCCGGCCGACGATGCCGTCCATCAGCAGCAGCGGGATGAACACCGCGATCAGCGAGACGGTCAGCGATACGATGGTAAAGCCGATCTGCTTCGCGCCTTTGAGCGCCGCCTGGAGCGGCGTCTCCCCCGCCTCGATATGGCGCACGATGTTCTCGATCATCACGATCGCATCATCGACGACGAAGCCCGACGCGATGGTGAGCGCCATCAGCGAGAGATTGTCGAGGCTGAAGCCCAGAAGCGCCATGCCGCCGAAGGTCGCCACGAGCGAGACCGGCAGGGTCACGCTCGGGATCACCGTCGCCCAGAATTTGCGCAGGAACAGGAAGATCACCAGCACGACCAGGCCCACGGTCAGCACCAGGGTGAATTGCACATCGGCGATGGCGGCGCGGATGGTGACGGTGCGGTCGGTGACGACGCGGATCTTCAAGGCCGGCGGCAGCACGGCCTCAAGCTTCGGCAAGAGTGCCTTGACCGCATCCACCACCTGGATGGTGTTGGCGCCCGGCTGGCGCTGGATGTCGAGCACGACCGCGGGATTGCCCAGGTACCAGGCCGCCTGCTCCGCATCCTCGATGCCGTCGACGGCGGTGCCGATATCATGCAGATAGACCGGCGCGCCGTTGCGATAGGCCACGACCGCGTCGCGGAAGGCCGCACCGGTAAAGAGCTGGTCGTTGGCGTCGACCTCGAACGCCTGCAGCGGCCCGTCGAGCGTGCCCTTGGGATTGTCCGATGTGGTGGCGGCGATGCTCTGGCGCACGTCGTCCAAGGACATGCCGAGACCGGCGAGCCGCGCCGGATTGATCTGGACCCGGACCGCGCGGGTCTGGCCGCCCTCGACGCTGACCGCACCGACGCCGGTCAGCTGCGACAGCTTCTGCACCACGATGGTCTGGGCATAGTCGTTGACCTCGTGCAGCGGCATCGTGTCCGAGGTCAGCGCCAGGATCAGCACCGGCGTATCGGCCGGGTTGACCTCATGATAGACCGGCGGGCTCGGCAGCGAATTGATCGGGATCCAGCCTGACGCGGCATTGATCGCCGCCTGCACATCCTCGGCCGCGGAATTGATCGGCCGGTCCAGGTTGAAGCGCAGGGTGATCTGGCTGAAGCCGTAGGAGCTGGTCGAATTCATCAGCTCCAGCCCCGAGATCGCCCCGAAATAATGTTCGAGCGGGGCGGTGATCGAGGTTTCGACCACGTCCGGACTGGCACCGGGATAAGGCGTCACGACCTGGATCGTCGGGAAATCGACGCTGGGCAAGGCCGCGACCGGCAGCAGCCGATAGCCCAAGAGACCCAGCAGCACGATCGCCACGATCATCAGGGTCGTCGCGATCGGCCGGAGGATGAAGGGCGACGACATCCGCGGTCAGCCCGGCTCGCCGTTGATTTCGACCCTGGTGCCGTTGTCGAGGCGATAGTACCCCTCGACCACGATCCGATCGCCCTTGCCCAGCCCCTTCTCGACCAGGGTCCGGCCGCCGAACGCCTGGCCGGAGGTGATGTTCTCGGCCTTGACCGTATTGTCCGGCTTCACCAGCCAGACATAGTCGCCGCGCGGCCCGTGGCGCACGGCGGCGGTCGGCACCGTCACCGCATCCTTGCGGCTGTCGACCGTAATGCGGCCATTGACGAAATTGCCCGGCCACAGCTTCAGCGATGCATTCGGAAAGCTCGCCTTCAGCTTGATCGTGCCGGTCGCCGGATCGACTTGCGTGTCGACCAGATCGATCGTGCCCTGGTCGAGCACGGTCTTGTCGTCCTGGCCGATGGCCGCGACCGCGGCATGAACCTCGCCCAGAGTCAGCTTGGTCTGCTCCAGCGCCGAGGCCGCGACCGTGAACACGACCGAGATCGGCTGCAGCTGGGTCACCGTCACGATCGTCGTGTTGTCGGCCGAATGCACGACATTGCCCTGGTCGATCTGGCGGATGCCGACCCGGCCGCCGATCGGCGCGCGGATGGTCGTATAGGCGAGCTCGGTCCGGGCATAATCGATCTGGGCGTCGTCGTTGCGCACCTGGGCCCGGTACTGGTCGACCAGCGCGTGCTGCTGATCGACCTGCTGGCGGCTGGCGAAATCCTTGGCGACCAGATTGTCGTAGCGCTTCATGTCGAGCAGCGCGCCGTCGAGCAAAGCCTGATCCTTGGTCCGCATCGCCTGCTGCTGATCCAGCTGCGCCTGCAGCGGCCGCGGATCGATCACGGCGAGGGCCTCGCCCTGATGCACGTCTTGGCCTTCGTGGAACAGGATCTGGGTGATCTCGCCGTCGATGCGGGTCTTCACATTGACGGCGTTATAGGCCTGGACCGTGCCGATCGCCTGCAGATAGATCGGCACTTCGGCGAGCGTCGCGGTCGCGATCTTGACCGGAATGGCGGCCGGCACGGGGGTGGCCGGCTTGGGGGCGGCGCCGACCCATCCGGCGAACCGTTCGGCGGGCACGGCGAAATACAACGCCGCACCGATGGCCAGGACAGCACAACCCGAGGAAATGAGCGCGATCCGCATGCTTGGGTGATCCAAGGGTTAGATGCAATGAAACCTTTGTACGCTGGCGGGCGTGGCCGACATCCCTATGCGCAGGCTTGATCTATCACGCTCAACCGGAGGCCGAAAGCTCGCCCGGCCGTTTGGCGATTTTAAGGCAGCTGCAACTTAATCGCCCCGATCCCGTTTCTCGTTCAGTGGGACTATCATTATGGCGAAACAGACCATCGCGGAACTGATCGTCGATACGCTGGCCGCGGCCGGCGTCGAACGGATCTATGGCGTCACCGGCGATTCGTTGAACGGGCTCAGCGACGCGCTTCGGCGCAAGGGCACGATCGAATGGGTCCATATGCGCCATGAGGAAGCCGCCGCCTTTGCCGCCGGGGCCGAGGCGCAGCTGACCGGCAAGCTCGCGGTCTGCGCCGGCAGCTGCGGCCCGGGCAATCTGCATCTGATCAACGGGCTCTATGATTGTCACCGCAGCGGCGCCCCCGTGCTGGCAATCGCGGCCCATATCCCCAGCAGCGAGATCGGCGCCGGCTATTTCCAGGAGACCCATCCGGAAAAGCTGTTCACCGAATGCAGCCATTATACCGAGCTGGTCTCGACCGCGGGCGTCATGCCGCGCGTGCTCGACATCGCGATCCGGCAGGCCGTCGGCAAGCGCGGTGTTGCCGTGCTGGTGATCCCGGGCGATGTCGCGATGCAGCAGATCCCGACGCCGGCACCCGGCCGCTGGCTGGTGCCGACACCGCCGCTGTTGCAGCCGGAAGAAGCCGATCTGGTGAGGCTCGCCGATCTGCTCAACGGAGCCCGCAAGGTCACGATCCTGGCCGGGGCCGGCTGTGCCGGCGCCCATGACCAGGTCGTGGCGCTGGCCGCCGCCTTGAAGGCGCCGATGGTCCATGCGCTGCGCGGCAAGGAACATGTCGAGTGGGACAATCCCTATGATGTCGGCATGACCGGCCTCATCGGCTTTTCATCCGGCTACCACGCCATGAAGGATTGCGATGCGCTGTTGATGCTGGGCACGGATTTCCCCTATCGGCAGTTCTATCCCGACGGCGCCAAGGTCGCCCAGATCGACATCGACGTGTCGCGGCTGGGCCGGCGCACGCCCCTGGCGCTGGGCCTGGTCGGCGATATCAGGCCGACGGTCGAGGCGCTGCTGCCGCTGATCCAGCCCAAGACCGACCGCGGCCATCTCGACCGCTCGGTCGAGCATTACACATCGGCGCGCAAGGGCCTGGACGAGCTCGCCACCGCCGGCCGCGGCACCGCACCGATCCACCCGCAATATCTGACCCGTCTCGTCAGCGAGATCGCGGCCGAGGATGCGGTCTTCACCTGCGACGTCGGCACGCCCACGGTCTGGGCCGCGCGCTATCTCAAGATGAACGGCAAGCGGCGCCTGCTGGGCTCCTTCGTCCATGGCTCGATGGCGAATGCCATGCTGCAGGCGATCGGCGCGCAGGCGTCATATCCCGCCCGCCAGATCGTCTCGCTGTCGGGTGACGGCGGCTTCGCCATGATGATGGGCGATTTCATCACGCTGACCCAGGAGAAGCTGCCGGTGAAGGTCGTGATCTTCAACAATGGCGTGCTGGGCTTCGTCGATCTGGAAATGAAGGCGTCGGGCTTCCTCGAAACCGGCACGGATCTCAAGAACCCGAACTTCGCCGAGATGGCGAAGGCGATGGGTGTGCTGGGCATCCGGGTCGAACATCCGGGCGAGGTCGAAGACGCGCTCAGGACCGCCTTCGCCCATGATGGTCCGGCCCTGGTCGATGTCGTCACCAACCATCACGAACTGGTCATGCCGCCCAAGACGACGATCGAGCAGGTCGGCGGCTTCAGCCTGTGGATGGCGAAGGCGGTCTTGAGCGGGCGCGGCGACGAGGTCATCGACCTCGCGACCTCGAACCTGTTGCGCTGAGCTCAGGTTTCGGCCCGCACGACGTTGGTGCAGGGGGCGCCGGCAAAGCGGCGGCGGATATTGTCGGCGATCATGCGCTGTCGGCCCCGGCCGGCAGCGCGTTCAGATCGAGCGCGTCATAGCCGGCGCCCGGCACATGGAACAGCTTCAGCCGCTCCGGACGCGGCAGGTCGGCAAAACCGTCGTTGAACGAGGCCGCGTTGGCACCGTGAAACACGTTTATGAGGACCCTCGTCAGCGCGCCTTGATGGGTTCGATGCTGCAGTCCAGCAGCGACGGATCGATGTCGCGCTCCATGACGTCGAACATGCTGTCGACGAAGGCGATCAGCTTGTCCGAGGCGTCGATGGCCCGCTCGATATGCCGGTTCGCCACCGCCTCGACCACGGCCAGATGGCAATCGATCGTGGTCTGCAGGCTCAAGGGCCCCTTGAGCTGGGCATAATGGATCCAGCCGATCCGGCGCGACATGGTGTGGAGCGGCCTCAGCGCATGTTCCAGGAACGGCTCGCCCGCGACCGCCAGGATCAGCCGGTCGATCCGACGGTCGAACAGGTTGAACTCGTCGATATCCATGACGTCCCGCCGCTCGCGCAGCAGGCGCTGCAGATGCAACATCTGATTGCGATGGGACGAGCCCGAGCGTTCGGTCGCGAGCCGGATCACGAACCGTTCCAGGTCCGCCCGGAGCTTCAGCAGCACCCGCTCGCGCGCCAGGTCGATCGGCGCGATCTGCAACCCGTGGCGGGGGCGGATATGGATGAGCGTGTCGGCGGCGAAGCGCGACACCGCCTGATGCACCGGCGTGCGCCCAAGCTCGGTCAGGTCCTGCAGATCCTGCAGCGACAGCACCTGCCCCGGCTTCAAGACGCAATTGACGATCAGACTTTCGATCCGATCGTAGGCGAGTTCGAATTGATTGGTGCGGTTCTGGCGCGCGGGCGCGGCCTCGCCGACCGACACGGCCTTGAGCTTGCGCGACACCCGCTTGCCTTCCGTCACGGCCGCATCCCCCCTGCCGACATTGATCTCATCGGTCCGCGGCCAGGATGATAGACATACCGTAAAATATTACAACGGAGCCGGCCGTAGCGGGCGACGCCTCGAGGCCTGATGGCCTCGAGGCGCCTCCGACAGGATCAGTCGTGCTCGTACCCGTAGACTTCCGGCAGGATGAAGATCGCGGCCAACAGGCCGACCAATGGGAAGATCGCGACGGCGAGCGTCGAATTCGCCTGACCGATCGCGGCAATCACTGTCGGGAACACGAAGATCGCCAGGAACGACGGCAGCTTCACGAACATATAGGCGAAGCCGCTGGCGGTACCGCGATATTCGGGCTTGGCGACGACGGTCGGGATCGTCATGCAGTTCGACGCGTCCCAATAATGGCCCCACAGCATGGCGCCGGCCGCGAACGGCAGGATCATGACGTGGCCGGTATAGAGCGCGCCGGCGGCGACCAGCAAGGCCACCAGCACGATCGAGAAGCCGGCGATGCTGATGCCGCGCTGGCCGATCTTGGGCGTCAAGAGCGGGCCGATCCAGCCGGCGATCGCCGCGAACGAGAACAGCGCCATGGTGACGAGATCGGTGCCCAGCACCGACGAGACGCCGACCATGGTGAACAGCACCGGCAGGTAGAAGCCGAAAGTGGAGAATTCGCTGCCCTGGCAGAAACAGGCGATCCAGCCGTAGATCGTGGCGCGCCAGCGGATCGGATCCTTGCGCATGTCGGCCAGGAACTCGGACGGACGCGGCTTCGTCACGACCGCATCTTCGTCGGGCAGCATGTCGAGATTGTCGCCGAACATCTGCATCGAGACGCGCTTCGCCTCGCGGAAGCGGCCATGGCGGATGAGCCAGACCGCGGTCTCCGGCAGGTCATGGCGCATCAGCAGGATGACGAGCGCCGGCACGGCGCCGAGGCCGAGCGTCACGCGCCAGACCAGGACATGGTCGAGGTTGGCGTAGAGGAACACCGCGATCACCGCCAGGGTCATGACCTCGCCGATGGCGAACATGAACTGCCAGCGGTTACCCATGACCTCGCGCTTGCCCTTGGGCATCGATTCCATGATGTAGGTGTAGCCGTTGGAGATGTCGCTGCCGAGCGGGATGCCGAGCGCGAAGCGGACC
>Ga0302314_10001437_pt1 | contig 44636 bp, 40 predicted proteins | sample III_Palsa_N2_3_FD_200533 | JGI IMG/M metagenome (GOLD analysis project Ga0302314, IMG submission 200533) | Peat permafrost microbial communities from Stordalen Mire near Abisko, Sweden - III_Palsa_N2_3 | ecosystem: Environmental > Terrestrial > Soil > Palsa > Peat permafrost | place: Sweden...
CGGTGCAGGATTTCCAGCGGGTCAGGGCGGGCCAGGTGATCGCCCAGGTCTATGACCACGACTACAAGGCCCAGGTGGCGCAGGCCGAGGCCCAACTGGCCTCGGCGACGGCCCAGGCCGCCGCGCTCAAGGCCCAGATCAACCTGCAAGGCGCCAACGTCGAGGCGGCCAGAGCGGTGATCGCCTCCACCACCGCGGCGCTCGACCAGAACACCCGAGATCTGACGCGCCAGAAGACGCTGCTGGAGACCGGCTCCTCCTCGACCGAGGCCGGCGAGAAACTGACGACCGGCCGCCAACAGCTTAGCGCTCAGCTGGCTCAGAATCGCGCCCAGGCCGACGCCGCTTCCCGGCAACTCGGCGTGCTGGCGGCCCAGGAAAGCCAGGCCGAGGCCGCCATGGCGTCGGCGCGCGCGGCGCTGGATCTGGCCCAGATCAACCTCGGCTATACGCGCATCGTCGCCCCGCAAGACGGCGTGCTGGCCCAGCGCCAAGTGAAGCCCGGGCAGTACGTCGGCGTCGGCACGCAGATCACCAGCCTGACGCCGCTGCCGCACGTCTGGGTGATCGCCAACTACAAGGAGACCCAGATCACCCACATGGCGGCGGGCGAGCGGGCCGAGGTTCGCGTCGACGCGTATCCGGGCCACGTGATGAAGGGCCACGTCGTCGCCTTCGCGCCTGGGGCCGGTTCGGTCTTCGCCCTGCTGCCGCCCGACAACGCCACGGGCAACTTCACCAAGGTTGTGCAGCGGGTCGCGGTGAAGATCCTGATCGATGACGCCGACGGCCTGGAGGATCGCCTGCGGCCAGGCCTGTCAGTGGTGGCCAGGATCGACGCCCGGGCCGAGGATCACCGGTGAGCGACGCGGTCGCGGCGGCGCCGGCGGCCCCGGCCCCGCCTCAAACCATCCCCTGGCTCGGTCTCGCGGCCGTCCTGCTCGGCACCTTCATCTCGACCCTCAACGGCCGCATCTCGACCTTTGGCCTGGCGGACGTGCGCGGTGGCGTGCACGCGGGCTTCGACGAGGGAGCGTGGATCACCACCGCCCAGACCGTCGCCCAGATGTTCATCGCCCCGATCGCGGTGTGGATCGGCGGCGTCTACGGGCCGCGCCGAGTGCTGCTCGACGCCGCGGCGGTCTTCACGGTGATCTCGTTCATCACCCCGTTTTCGAACGGACTGCCGATGCTGCTGGCGCTGCAGTTCGTCGGCGGTCTCGCCTCGGGCACCTTCATCCCCCTGACCCTCGGCTTCCTGTTGCGCAATCTGCCGCCGAAGTACTGGGCCTATGGCGTCGCCATGTACGCCCTCAACCTCGAGCTCTCACTCAACATCTCCGCCTCGCTGGAGGGGTTCTACGTCGAGCATCTCTCGTGGGCCTGGATCTTCTGGCAGAACGTGCCGCTGGCCGCCGGCATGGTCCTCTGCCTGCATTACGGCGTGCCGCGCGATCCGAAGATCGCCAATCCGCCACCCTCCGACTGGTATGGCTTCGCCGCCGGCGGCCTGGGGCTGGCGCTGATCTATGCGGCGCTCGATCAGGGCAACCGCCTCGACTGGCTCAACGCCGGGCCGATCTGGGCGCTGCTGCTGGCCGGCGGGGTGCTGGTGGCCGGTTTCGTCGTCCACGAACTGCGTATTGCCCATCCGGGGGTCGATCTCAGGGTGGTGATGGCCGCGCCGCTGCCCCGCCTCCTGGTGCTGATCGCCTTCCTGCGGTTGACCATCCTCTCCACTGCCTTCCTCATTCCGCAGTACCTGCAGGTGGTGCGGGGCTTCCGCGCGTTGCAGGTCGGTCAGACCCTGATCTGGATCGCCGCCCCACAGTTGCTCTTCTGTCCCCTGGCCGGCCTGATGCTGCGCCGGACCGACCCGCGCCTGGTTTCCTCGATCGGCTTCATCTTCATCAGTCTCGCCTGCCTGATGGTGGCGCACGGCCTGACGCCGGTGTGGAGCTCCGACCAATTCCTGCCCTCGCAGTTCCTCCAGGCCATCGGCCAGAGCTTCGCACTTTCGGGCATCGTCTTCTTCGGCGTCCTGCACCTTAAGCCGCAGGATGCGCTGACCTTCGGGGCCGCCCTGCAGACGGCGCGCCTGATGGGCGGCGAACTCGGGTCCTCGCTCATCGCGACGCTGGTCAGGGTCCGCGGCCAGACTGCATCAAACCTGATCGGCCAACACATCCAGATCGGTGACGGCCGGGTGATGCAGCGGCTCCAAGGCCTGGCCGCCGTGGCCGGACGGGCCGACACCGGACTTGGACCGGCGCGGGCGGCCGGTTTGCTGGCCGGCTCGGTGCGCAGCGCCGCCGCCCTGCAGGGCATCATCGACGGCTTCGTGGTCATCGGCGGTGCGACTGCGCTGGCTCTGCTGCTCCTGATGGTGAGCAGGCCCGCGCCGCTGGGGCCGGCGTCGCACCGGTCGCTGTTCTCGCCGGCGGAACCGTCGACATGAGGCGCGTGCTGGCGGTCGTCCTGTTCCTCGCCGGCTGCACGGTGGGACCGCGCTACGAGCCGCCGGCGCCGCCAGCCGGGGCGACCGCACCTCTGGTGTCCCTGAACCCTCAGGCCGAGACGACCGCGCAACCGCCCGACGCCTGGTGGCGGCTCTATAACGACCCGCTGCTCGACGCCTATCTCGAGGAAGCCTTCGCAGCCAACACCGACCTCAAGGCGGCTGAAGCCAACCTCGCGGCGGCCCGCGCGGCCCTGGAGGGCGCCCGGGCCGGAAACTATCCATCGACTGGCGTCGAGGCCGGGGCGGTCTACGGCCGCGATCCAGCCACCGACGAGATCCTGGAGATCGTCGGCGCCAAGCCGCAAACGACCTGGATCGACGATACGCTGATCGACGTCTCCTACGAGTTCGACCTGTTCGGCCGGGTTCGCCGTCAGGTTGAAGCCGCCCGGGCCGACGCCGCCGCCGCCGAGGCCGGACGCGACGTCTTTCGGATCACAGTCGCCGCCGAGACCACCCGCGCCTACGCGCAGATCTGCACCCTGGGCGAGCAGCTTGCCGTGGCCCGCCAGTCCTATGAGACCGTCAGCCGCGAGGCGGAGATTACCCGCCGGCGTCGCCAGGCTGGGGCCGGCTCAGAGTTCGACGTCGTCCGCGCCGAGGCCCTGGCCGCCCAGGCCCGCGCCGCCATCCCGCCTCTGGAAGGCCAGCGACGCGCGGCGCTCTTCCAGCTGGCGGCGCTGATCGGCCGCACGCCCACCTACGCGCCAGCCGAAGCCGAGGCCTGCGTGACGCCACCCATGCTCACAGCCCTAATTCCGATCGGCGACGGCGCGGCCCTGCTGAAGCGTCGCCCCGACATTCGCCTGGCGGATCGGCGGCTCGCGGCGGCAACCGCGCGGGTCGGCTTGGCGACAGCCGATCTCTATCCCCGCATCCAGCTCACCGGCTTCTACGGCGGCTTCGCGACCGATCCCTCAGACCTCTTCCGCAACGTCGGCCTCGGCTGGGGGCTTGGTCCGAAGATCAGCTGGGCCTTCCCCAACCAGGCCGGCCCTCGGGCCCGCGTCCGTCAAGCCAAGGCCGGGGCCGACGCCGCTCTCGACACCTTCGACGGCGCGGTGCTGCAGGCGCTGAAGGAGACCGAACAGGCCCTCGCCGCCTATTCCTCGGAACTCGACCACCGCGAAGCGCTGGGCGAGTCGCAGGAACGCGCCCGCCGCGCCTTCGAGATCGCCCACAGCCAGTTCCTGGCCGGCGCGACGCCGAACCTCGATCTGCTCACGGCTGAACAAACCATGCTCACCGCCGACGCCGCCGTCGCCGCCTCCGACACCGCCCTGGTCCAGGATCAGATCAACCTCTTCAAGGCGTTGGGCGGCGGGTGGAAGAAGGCGGGGTGACCGCAGCGACGGCGCCAGGAGAGGCGGTCCTGGCGCAGCCTGCCGATACTGCTAAGCTTGACCGCGAACCCACAAGGGTCGGGGAGGGCGAGATCGACGCGGACCTGGCATCGCTCAACGCGCGTCCGCTGCCGGGCTGGTTCGACGACGCCAAGTTTGGGATATTCATCCACTGGGGGATCTGGGCCACGCCCGCCTTCGCCCCGCGGCTGGGGTCGATCGGCGAAGTGTTCGCCAATGACTACGACCGGGCGGTGGCGCTGACTCCGTACACGGAGTGGTACTGGAACGCGATCCGAACGCCGGACACGCCGTCGGCAGAGTTCCACCGCTCCCATTATGGCGAGGCCGACTACGCCGACTTCCGCGCGCCGTTCCTGGAGGGCCTGAAGGCCTGGGACCCGGGCGCCTGGGCCGAGGCGTTCGCCGACGCCGGGGCGCGCTATGTCGTGCTGGTCGCCAAGCACCACGACGGCTTCTGCCTGTGGCCGAGCGGCATCGCCAATCCGCACCAGGCCGGCTGGACGACCGAGCGCGACATCGTCGGCGAGCTGGCGGCCGCGGTCCGCGCCCGTGGCCTCCGGTTCGGCGTCTACTATTCCGGCGGCATCGACTGGACGTTCAACCGCGAGCCGCTGCTCACCCTAGGCGACTTCCTGGCCTCGACGCCGGGCGGGGCTTATCTCGACTACGCCGAGGCCCAGACACGCGAGCTGATCGAACGTTATGAGCCATCCGTCCTGTGGAACGACATCGCCTGGCCGACCGGCCCCCGGCGCCTGTGGCGACTCTTCGCCGACTACTACGACGCCGTGCCGGATGGCGTGGTCAACGACCGTTGGGCGGCGGCGAGCCCGGCGCGCAACCTGCTCAAAGTGAAGACCGTGCGGCGGCTGGCCGATGCGCGAATGAAGGCGGCGGCCGCGCGCCGGGCCGGCGAGGCGCGCCGGGGAATCGTCCCGCCGCCCGTGCCGCACAGCGATTTCCGGACCCCGGAATACGCCGCCTTCGACACCATCCAGAAAAAGAAATGGGAGGCGACGCGCGGGATGAGCCACTCGTTCGGCTTCAACCGCAATGACACCGAGGTCGACTACGTCCCGGCCGAGGATCTGCTGACCACCCTGATCGAGGCCGTCGCGCGCAACGGCGCCCTGCTGCTCAACGTCGGCCCGCGGGCGAGCGATGCGGCCATTCCGGCCGAGCAGCTGTCGCGGCTGGCGAGGATCGGCGCATGGCTCAGGACCAACGGCGCGGCGATCTATGGGACGCGGCCGTGGCGGCGGTCGGATGCGGAGACGACGGACGGCGTCCCATTGCGGATCACCGCGGGCGACGGCGGCGTCAATCTGATCTTTCTCGGGACCCTCCGCGGTGAGCGGGTGGTGGTCAAAGACCTCGCGCTGTCGGGCCCTGGGCGCGTGCTGTCCGACGGCAGCCCCGTCGCCGTCGAGGCGGTCGGCCCCGACCTGGCGCTGACATTCGCTCGCCCGCCCGACGAGAGTTTCGCGCCGGCGGTGCGGATCGAGGTCACGAAAGAGGCGTGACTCTCTAGACCGGTCGGTCTAGACTTGGACCATGCCAGCCCACGGCGCCACCATCCCGACACGCGAACGGCTGATCCGCGCCGGAGTCGAGCTGTTCCAAACGAAGGGTTACCACGGCGTGGGAATCGTCGAGATCCTCCAGGCTGCCGGCGCGCCCAAGGGCTCGTTCTACCATCACTTCCCGCGAGGCAAGGAACAGCTGGCGGTCGAGGCCATGGCCTGGCTCGAGGGTGAGGTGACGGCCTATCTCGATGATCTCGCCGGCCGCGGCGCCGACGCCCGCGAAATGGCGGCCGGCATGGCTCGGCACGCCGTGGAGGGCGTCCGGAAGCGACCGCGCGGCACGCTGCTCAGCGTCCTGACTCAGGACGTGGCCCCAGAGTCCGAGGCCGTCGCCGCCGCCGTGCGGCGCTACGCGGACGCACTGCGGACCCGGCTGGCCGCGACCGCGAAGGACGAAGCCTTCGCTGACGCGGCGCTGGCCATGATCCTGGGCGCGGCCGTGATCGCCCGTCTGGAGGGGCGGGCGGAACGCGCCGCCGGGATCGTCGAAACCTGGCTGGACACACACGCATGAGTGAGAGCGCAGAGATTCCCGCGGGCTTCGAACGCCACTTCCGCCGGAGCCCACTTACCGATCCATGGGAGCCGCTCTACAGCCGCCGCGAGGCGCGCAAGATCGTTCTGGGCCTGCGGGTCGGGCCGCCCCATTGCAACAACAAGGGTTTCGCCCACGGCGGCCTGATCGCCAGCCTGGCGGACAACGCCATGGGGCTGTCGTGCGGACATGCCGTTGGCACGGGGCCCGGATTCGTCACGGTCAGCCTGTCGCTCGACTACTTGAAGCCGGCGGCGGTCGGTCAATGGCTGGAGTTCGACACCGCCTTCGTGAAGACCGGCTCGACGCTCAGCTTCGCCCAGGCCTTCGTCACCGCCGACGGCGAGCCCTGCGCCCGCGCCAGCGCCGTCTATCGGGCGTTACCGCCTCAAGCTTGATTGGGGGAGCGGCGCTAAAGCCCGACGTCCACGCTCACCGGCGCGTGGTCGCTCGGCCGCTCCCAGGCGCGGACGTCTTCGTGGATGCGGGCGTTCTCCCAGGCGGTGAGCGCCGGGGTCAGCCAGATGTGGTCAAGCCTCAATCCCCGAGCCGAGACGCGGAAATCCGCCGCGCGGTAGCTCCACCACGACGCGAGTTTTTGCGGCTCGGGGTAGCTCATCCGCACCGGATCGGTGAATTCGAGGCTGGCCTGCAGGGCGGTCGCGGCGGCGATCTCCGGCGGCGTATGACTGACCACCTTTGACATGAAGCGGTGGTCGAAGACGTCGAATTCGCCCGGCGCAACGTTGAAATCGCCGGCCAGGATCAACGGGTCGGCCTTGCGGCGGCCGGCCATCTCGCCTGTCAAGCGGGCGAAGAAGTCGAGCTTGTGGTCGAACTTGGGGTTTTCCAGGCGGTCTGGGATGTCGCCGCCAGCCGGAATGTAGAGGTTGTGGATTTCGATCCCGGCGATGCGGGCCGAGACAGCGCGCGCGTGTCCCTCGCGGCAGACCTTGAGCGCCGGCGCCGACTCGATCGGCAGGCGGGAGGCGATGGCGACGCCGTGCCAGCCCTTCTGGCCGCTTATCGCGACGTGCGGCACGCCGGCGTCCTCGAAGGCGCGCGTCGGAAACTCGGCCGCCTGGCATTTGATCTCCTGCATGCAGATCACGTCCGGCGACGTCTCGGCGATAAAGCGGGCGACCTGCTCGGCGCGCAGGCGAACGGAGTTGACGTTCCAGGTGACAACTCGAAGGCGCATTTCAGTTGTCGTCCGAAGCGGGGGCGGCCGGAGTGGTCGGCGCGAGCTCGAAGAAGGAATTGGGCTTGGCGGCCGAGGGGCCGAAGTCCTGAAGCGTGACCTTGGTCGCGCCGCCCTGTGGATTGGTGATCGTCCAGCCAGACAGCGCCAGCGGCGCGTCGGTGAAGTCGATGGCGATCTGGCCTTCGTTCTTCTTCTTGGCGTCGCGGGCAATGACCGAGAAGCCGCCGGGTCGCCGCGTCAGCCGGCCGATCTCGACGTCCTTGTCGAGACGGATGTCCTTGGAGAGCAGGATGCCGAGCGGCGTAGCGAACAGCGGATAGGCGTCCAGGGTGCCGAGGCGCCGATTGAGCACCGCCACGCGGAAGCCATTGGAGGCGACGACCAGGCCCGATGGCGGATCGTATTCGAAGCGGGCCCGGCCGGGGCGGCGGAGGTAGATGACGCCGGCAGAAACGTGGCCGGCCGGATCCGTCTGGGTGAAACGGCCCTTGGCGCTGGAAATGCGTTGCAGGTAGCCGCGCGCCCGCTCGACCAGCGCCATGTCGTCCTGGGAGACGTCGGCGAGCGCGGACAGGGCGGGAAGGGCGAACGCCAAACCGAGGGCGGCGCGGCGCGTGAGACGATGTGGCATGTGGGCTAGATAGAGGGTCCGACAGCCGCCAACAATTGCCCGATCAGATCGGCGGCGGGCCGGCCAGGATGTCGCGCTTGCCGGCGTGGTTTGCGGGGCTGACCACGCCTTCTTTCTCCATTCGCTCGATCAGCGACGCAGCGCGATTGTAGCCGATCTGCAGGCGCCGCTGGATGTAGCTGGTCGAGGCCTTGCGGTCGCGGGTGACCACGGCCACCGCCTGATCATAGAGGTCGTTGCTCTCGCCGCCGCCATCGAAGCCGCCACCGTCGTCTTCTTCCTCGGGCATGGCGGTGACGTCCGGCACATAGTCCGGCTTGCCCTGCTGGCGCAGGAAGCGGGCGACGGTCTCAACCTCGGAATCGGAGACGAACGGGCCGTGCAGGCGGGTGATGCGGCCGCCCCCGGCCATGTAGAGCATGTCGCCCATTCCCAGCAGCTGCTCGGCGCCCTGCTCGTTCATGATCGTCCGCGAGTCGATCTTGGAGGTGACCTGGAAGGCGATGCGGGTTGGGAAGTTGGCCTTGATGGTGCCGGTGATGACGTCGACCGACGGTCGCTGCGTGGCCATGATCAGGTGGATGCCGGCGGCGCGGGCCATCTGGGCCAGGCGCTGGACCGCGCCCTCGATGTCCTTGCCGGCCACCATCATCAGGTCGGCGACTTCATCGATCACCACCACCAGGTAGGGCATGGGATCGAGACTGACCCGCTCCTCCTCGAACACCGGCCGCCCGCGCTCGTCGAAACCGGTCTGCACGGTGCGCACGAAGTGCTCCTTGCCGGCCAGCAACTCGCGCGCCTTGTCGTTGTAGCCGGCGATGTTGCGAACGCCGATCTTGGCCATGCGCTGGTAGCGCGCCTCCATCTCCTTGACCGTCCACTTGAGGGCGACGATCGCCCGCTTGGGATCGGTAACCACCGGCGCCAGGAGGTGAGGGATGCCATCGTAGGCCGACAACTCCAGCATCTTGGGGTCGATCATGATGAACCGCACCTGCTCGGCGGTGAGGCGGTAGAGGATCGACAGGATCATGGCGTTCACGCCCACCGACTTGCCGGAGCCGGTGGTGCCAGCGATGAGCAGGTGGGGCATTTTGGCCAAATCGACGATGTAGGGCTCGCCGCCGATCGTCTCGCCGAGCGCCAGCGGCAGGATCTGGCTGGCCTTCTCGTACTCCGCGCTGCTGAGCAGGTCGCGCAGGAAGACCGTCTCGCGGCGGGCGTTAGGCAGTTCGATGCCGATCGCATTGCGCCCGGGGACAACACTGACCCGGCAGGCAGCAACACTCATCGAGCGGGCGATGTCGTCGGCGAGCGCCACCACCCGCGCGGACTTCACCCCCGGGGCGGGCACAAGCTCATAGAGGGTGACCACCGGGCCTGGCCGGATGTGGTCGATCTGGCCGCGCACGCCGAACTCGGCCAGGGTGCTTTCCAGAAGCTGGGCGTTCTGTCGCAGGGAGCCTTCGTCGTAGGCTTCGGAGCGCACCTTGGGCTTGGCCAGCATGGCCAACTCGGGCAGGCGCTGCTCGGCCGCATCTCCAAATGGCAGCACCGGCTGGGTTTCACGCGCCTCGCGGTCCGAGGCCCGGGCGCCTGCCTTCGGCTTGCGGACCTTGGCCTCGCTGGCGGCCGGCGGCGCGTCCTCATCGATGTCGTCAAGGTCGTCCGGGGCATGGATCGTGGCCGCGCCAATCGTTTCATCGGCGTCGAACTCGTCGTCGTCCCCGTCGTCCGCGGCGGCGACAAACGGCGCACGGGGCCGTGGCGCAGCCTTGGCGGCCCTGACCGGCGCGGCCGCGCGCGCCAAGGGCCGGCCGAGCAGCAGCGAGACCGACATCGCCGCCAGGCTCGAGAAGGCGAAGATGGCCGCGGCGATCACGCCTGGGGCGGGCGCGTTGGCGGCCCCGAGCGGCCCGGTCAGCAGGTTCATCAGGGAATCGCCCATCATCCCGCCGAGGCCGGCGGCCAGCGGCCACGCGGCAGGCGGCGGCGGGGCCGACGCCGCTCCGGTAAGCGCTGTGAGGCCGATGGCGACGAGCAGCAGGCGCAGGCCAAGGCGGCGGCGGGGCGGCGTATCGTCGATCATCCGCCAGACCCCGGCGCCGACCAGCGCAACGGCGACGAGCCACGCGCCAAGTCCCAAGGTCTGGAAGGCGAGGTCGGCGACATCGGCCCCGATCGGCCCCAGCAGGTTGCGCGCCGGACCGGCGGCGGCCGAATCGAGGCTGGGATCGGAGGGGTGATAGGTGACGAGAATCGCCAGGATCAAGGCGCCTGCGACCGCAACACTGAGGCCGGCCAGCCGGGCGCGCAGGATCGGCGTCCACAGCTCGATGATCGCCCGCTTCCAGGCCTTGGCGTCGCGCCGCCGTCTGCCGCCCCTCGCCTTCATTCGCTCCCGCCGAAAGAGATTCGCACGTATGGAGAATACAGCGACGAGACTGGGGTGAAGAGGGTTAAGAGCCGTTTACCTTTTCGAAGTGGTCGGCGTAGTCGGCTGGTGAAGCTATCGAGACGCCGAGGTCGTTCACCAGCCCGTTGTGCAGCGAATAAACCCAGCCGTGAACGGCCAGCGGCTGGCCGCGCGTCCAGGCGTCGCGCACGAAAACGTCCGCGGCGACATTGCGCACCTGGCTGACGACATTCAGCTCCACGAGACGGTCCACCCGCGCCGGCAGATCGCTGAACTTTTCGAGCTCGTCTTGGTGCATTTCGGCGGTGTTGCGGATCGGCTGCAGCCAGTGATCGATCAGGCCAAGACGGCCGTCCTCCAACGCCGCGCGCACGCCGCCGCAGCCGTAGTGGCCGACGACCAGCACGTGACGCACCTTCAAGACCTGGACGGCGAACTGCAGCACCGAGAGGTAATTGACGTCCTGGGGCGGGGCGAGGTTGGCGACATTGCGGTGGACGAACAATTCGCCTGGATCGAGGCCGACAATGTCGTTGGCCGGCACGCGGCTGTCGGAGCAACCTATCCACAGGAAGTCCGGACTTTGCTGCCCCACGAGACGGGTGAAGAACTCTGGGTCGACCTGCCGCTTGGCCAGCGACCAGGCGAGGTTGTTGGCCTTGAGGTCGTCCAGCGGCATCAGACGATCCGGAAGGCGAGGTCGCCCACGCCCTCGATGTCGGCTGCGACGTCGTCGCCGCGGACGAGCGGGCCGACGCCTTCCGGCGTGCCGGTGTAGATCAGGTCACCAGGCGCCAGCCGCCACAGGCGCGAGGCCTGGGCGATCACCTCGGCGACGTTCCAGATCATGTCGGCCACCGAGGCGTCCTGGCGCACTTGGCCGCCCACGGCGAGGCGAATGCGACCCTGCGGCGCCTGACCCTCCCAGGGGCGGATGGCGCCGATCGGCGCGGCGGCGTCGAAACCCTTGGCGGCGTCCCACGGCTGGCCCTTGGCGCGCGCTGCGGCCTGCAGATCGCGGCGGGTGAGATCGACACCGACGGCGTAGCCGAACACCAGGGCGAGCGCCGCCTCGACCGACACGTCGGCGCCACCGGCGCCGAGGGCGGCCACCAGCTCCACCTCGTGGTGCAGGTCGGCGGTGGCGGCTGGGTAGGGGATCTCGGCGCCGGAGGCGACGACGGCGTCGGCCGGCTTGGCGAAGAAGAACGGCGGATCTCGATCGTCGCCGCCCATCTCACGGCGGTGGGCGGCGTAGTTGCGGCCCACGCACAGGATGCGGCGCACCGGGAACCTCGCCTCGGAACCCTGGATGGCGACCGTGGGGACGGCTGGCGCGGCGGGAATGGCAAGGCTCATGGCGAGGGAACTCTTAACCCGTCTTTGCTGCGGTTTTCTAACGGTTCTTTCACTTGCCGCCCGCCGCCGGCCAAGGCACGGTCGCGCCGGGGCGAAACTTCCGGCGCCGCCCGGTCCGGAGATGGCGCGACTATGCTGATCATCGAATCCCTCACCCACGTCTACGCGGGGGGCGTCGTCGCACTGGACGACGTCAGCCTGACCATCGGCGCGGGCATGTTTGGCCTGCTCGGCCCCAACGGCGCCGGCAAGTCGACCCTGATGCGCATCGTCGCCACGCTGCAGCGGCCGACCTCCGGCTTCGTGCGCTTCGACGACATCGACGTGCTGACCCAACCGGACGCCCTGCGCCGAACGCTGGGCTACCTGCCGCAGGACTTCGGCGTCTATCCACGCGTCTCGGCGCTCGAGATGCTGGACCACCTTGCAGTGCTCAAGGGCGTCGCCCAGCCGCGCGAGCGGCGGGAATTGGTCGCCGGGCTGCTCAGACAGGTGAATCTCTGGGAACACCGCTTTCGGCCCCTGGCCGGCTACTCCGGCGGTATGCGCCAGCGCTTCGGCATCGCCCAGGCCCTGATCGGCGCCCCGCGGCTGATCATCGTCGACGAACCGACCGCCGGCCTCGACCCGGAAGAGCGCAATCGCTTTCTCAACCTCCTCGCCGAGATCGGCGAAAACGTCGTCGTCATTCTCTCCACCCACATCGTCGCCGATGTTGCCGATCTCTGCCCGGCCATGGCCGTGATCAGCGACGGCCGCATCGTGCGCCAAGGCGCGCCGGCCGAGCTGATCGCCTCGCTGGCCGGGCGCATCTGGTCGAAGAGCGTTGATAAGGACGAGCTCGCCGAATTGCGCGCCAACCGCCAGGTGATCTCCTCGCGTCTGATCGCCGGACGCACGGTGGTGCACGTGCTGGCCGACGAGGCGCCTGGCGTCGGCTTCGCGCCCACTCCCGGTGGGCTGGACGACGTCTACTTCTCCACCCTGATCCAGGCGCCCGGGCGCGCAGCCTAGATGTTCCTGCGGGTCGCCGCCTTCGAGTTTCGCCAGAACCTGCGCTCGCCGCTGTTCTGGGCGGTGTTCGGGATCTTTTTTCTGATCGCTTTCGGGGCGACGACCAGCGACGCGATCTCCATCGGCGAAAGCTCGAACATCCACAAGAACGCGCCGTACGTCACGCTGTTGACGCACCTAGTGATGAGCCTGTTCTTTATGTTCGCCGCTGTCGCTTTCGTGGCCGGGGCCGTGATCCGCGACGACGAGAGCGGCTTCGGTCCGATCCTACGCGCCGCGCCGCTGTCGAAATTCGACTACCTCTACGGCCGCTTCGCCGGTGGTTTGGCCGGCGCGCTGCTGGCGTTCGCGGGGCTGACGGCAGGCCTGATCGTCGGCTCGTTCATGCCTTGGATCGATCCGGAAAAACTAGGGCCGTTCCGGCCAGACGCCTACGCCTTCGCCTACTTCGTGATGGCGGCTCCGACGCTGTTCTTCACCTCGGCGCTGTTCTTCGCCCTGGCTACAGCGACAAGGACGTACGCTTCGGTGTTCGTGGCGGTGATTGGCATTCTTGTCGCCTATGTTTTCGCCCGCGTGCTCCTGGGTAAACCGGAGCTGGAGCCGCTCGCCGCACCGTGGGATCCTATCGGATCGTTCGTGTTCAGCGTCGTCACCCGCTATTGGACGGCCGCCGACCGCAATACTTTGCTGCCGGCGCTTTCCGGCGCCCTGCTGTTCAACCGTCTGTTCGTGACCGCGCTGGGATTCGGCGCCCTGGCGGTCGCATGGCCGCTGTACCAGGTCGGCGAACGCCCGGGCAAGAACGCCAAGGCTCCGCCAGCGGAAACCTCCGCCCGCGCGCCGGCGGGCCCGACGCTGCAGGTGGCTCGCCGATTCAACACGGCGGCGGTGCTGGCCCAGCTGGTCGAGCGCACCCGGTTCGACATGCGCCTCGCGTTCCGCAGTCCGGTGTTTTGGGTGGTTCTGGGTCTGGCACTGTTCAACGGCGGGATCGGCCTGTGGTTCTCCACCGACGAGGGCCGTTACGGCGCCGCGACATGGCCGGTCACGCGAGTGATGATCTTGAACCTGCGCGGCAGCTTCCTGATCTTCGTGCAGATCATTGCCGCCTATTTCGCTGGCGAACTTGTTTGGCGCGACCGCGATCGCCGGATCCACGAGATCATCGACGCGACGCCGGCGCCAGACTGGACCTTCATCGTTCCCAAGACCCTCGCCGTGATTTTGGTCCTGGGCGCCGTGCTCCTCGTCGGGATTCTCGCCGGGCTCATCGTGCAGACCCTGAAGGGCTGGCACGACTATCGACTCGATGAGTACGTGCTCTGGTACTTCCTGCCGGGAATCGCCGATCTTGCGATCATCGCCGCGCTGGCGGTCTTCGGCCAGGTGATCGCGCCCAACAAGTTCGCCGGCTGGGGCGTCATTGTCCTTTGGATGATTCTCCAGGTGGTGCTGCCGGCCAACGGACTGGAGCATAATCTCTACATCTTCGGCGGGACGACGCCGGAGCCCCTCTCGGACATGAACGGCGCCGGCCGGTTCTGGATCGGCGCCTGGTGGTTCCGCCTCTATTGGGGAGCCTGCTCACTTCTGCTGCTGACCCTCGCCTACGCCCTTTGGCGGCGAGGCGCGGTGGCTGGCTTGCGGACCCGCCTGCGCGTGGCGCCCCAGCGGCTGCGCGGGCCTTCTCTCGCGATCGGCCTTGCGGCCCTAGTCGTGTTCGCGGGCGCTGGCGGGTTCATCTTCCGCAACACTAACATTCTCAACGAATATCGCACCGACAAGGGCGACGACCGTTGGCTGGCCGACTACGAGAAGACCCTCCTGCCGTTCGAGAAGTCGCCCCAGCCTTCGGTTACGGCGGTCAAGCTGGACGTAACCATCGACCCGGACGGACCCTCGCTTGAGACGCGCGGAACCTACGAGCTCAAGAACCTCACCGCCCAGCCGCTGCGCGAGGTGCATGTGCGGTTCGATCGCAATCTCGAAGTGCGCGGACTTTCGGTGCAGGGCACGTGGCCGAAGAAGACCTACGATCGCTTCAACTATCGGATCTTCGCCTTCGACACGCCGATGGCGCCGGGCGAGACTCGGACGCTATCGTTCGACACCCGCCTCGCCGAACATGGATTCCGCAATGGCCAGAACAAGACGCGAGATCTCTACCGCGTCGTGGACAATGGCGTGTTCGTGGACACGACCGGCATCGCGCCGATCATCGGCATGAGTCGCGACCAGCTGCTCAAGGATCGCGCCAAACGCCGCAAGTACGGCTTGCCGGAGGCGCTGCACCTGCCGCCGCCGGGCGACGCCGCCTCGCGGATGCACAACTACGCCGACGACGCCAGCTGGACGATGAGCGACATCACCATCACCACCCCGGCTGACCAGGTTCCGCTGGCCTCGGGCGACGAGGTATCGGATGTCGTCCACGGCGGGCTGCGCACCGCCCGGTTTGTGACCGAACGGCCGATCATGAGCTTCACCTCGATCCAATCGGCGCGCTACGCGGTGAAACGCGAGACCTACAAGGGTGTCACCTTCGCGGTCTACTACGACCCGCAGCACCCGATGAACGTCGACCGCATGCTGCAGGCGCTGAAGGTCTCGCTGGATTATTACCAAGCCAACTTCAGCCCCTATCAGTTCCGCGAGGTGCGGATTAGCGAGTTCCCCGACTACGCTCAGTTCGCCCAGTCGTTCGCCGAAACCTTCCCGTGGTCGGAGGGGCTCGGTTTCATCGCCGACTATCGCGACCCAGCGCGGGTCGACATCACGACCTATGTCGCCGCCCACGAGTTCGCCCACCAATGGTGGGGCCACCAGATCATCAGCGCCAACCAAGAAGGCGCGACGGTGCTGACCGAGACCCTTGCCCAGTACTCCGCCCTACGGGTCATGCGGCGGATGTATGGACCTGAACACATCCGCAAATTCCTCAAATACGAGCTCGACTCCTACTTGAGGGCGCGGGGCGGCGAGGTGGACCAGGAGGAGCCGCTCGAGCGGGTAGAGCCAGATCAGGGCTATATTCACTACCGCAAAGGCTCACTGGTCATGTACCGCCTGGCCGAGGAGATCGGCGAGGACAAGGTCAACCAGGCCCTGCGCAGCCTGCTGGCCAAATACGCCTTCAAGGGCGCGCCCTACCCGACATCCCTCGATCTTGTGGCCGCGCTGCGCGCCGTGGCCCCGCCGGACAAGCAGCAGCTGATCACCGACCTGTTCGAGAAGATCACGATCTATGACCTCAAGGCGACGGCCGCCTCGGCGCAGCGCCGGCCGGACGGTCGTTGGGACGTCGACCTCACGGTCAGCGCCTCCAAGGCCTACGCCAGTGGTACGGGCCACGAGGCTTCGACGCCGATGAACGAACCGGTGGACATCGGCCTCTTCACGGCCAGGCCCGGCGACCCGTCGTTTGGCGCCCACGATGTCCTGCTGCTCGAACAGGCGCCGATGACCTCGGGGGTGCATACCCTGCGCTTCGTGACCGCGGTGAAGCCCAAGTTCGCCGGGATCGACCCCTACAACGAATTCATTGACCGCAACTCGGACGACAACACCATCGCCGTCCGCTGAATGGGCGGCCTGGCCCGGCTGCCGGCCTTCCTCGGGCCGCCCCGGCTCATGATTCGGTGAGCCGGCCCCCCGCCCGAGCCAGAGCGACGGCCACCTGCCTGACGTTGTAGGGCTTGCGCACCGTCGCCGCCGACGCCTGAAACGCCTCTGCAACTCCTTCGCCGTGCCCCGCCGTCAAGACGAAGGGCGCGCCACGCCTGGTCAGCGCCGCCGCCAAAGGCGCCGCCGAAAGACCGCCGAGATCCGAATCGAGCAGAACGACATCGAACTCCCGATCGAGCATGGCGAAAGCCTCGTCGAGGCTGACAGCTGGTCCGACCACTTCGGCGCCCGCCTCGGCGAGGGCCGCCTCGAGCTCGAGGCCCAACAGCGCCGCATCTTCCACCACCAGGATCCTCAGCCCGCCGATGTCCGCCGGCGCGTCGCCGCCCGACACCTCGGCGCGGCGATCCTCGCTTCGACGGCTGCGAGCGTCGCCAGCCTCGGCCGCAAGCTCGGCGAGGGCATCCAGCCCGGCCCGCAACACCACCCGCACGCCTTCATGGCGGAACTCCACCTGGGCGCTGCCGCCAATCTCTCTGGGGGCCACGCGCTCCAGGATCATGGTCCCGAACCCCTGTCGCTGGGGCGGCGCGACGGGCGGCCCGCGGCGCTCCTGCCAGGTGAGCTCGAAACCGCCGTCCGGCAGGATCGTCCAGCGGACCTCGACCCGCCCGGCCTCGCTGGACAGGGCCCCATACTTGAGGGCGTTGGCGGCCAGCTCATGCAAGGTCAGGGCCAGAGCATGCGTGGCCCTGGTGGTGAGCATCAGCGCCGGTCCGGTCCAGCGCGCCCGGCCGTAGGCGAGCGGACCCAGTTCCGCAGCCACGACGTCGCCGATCTCCGCGCCGCGCCAGCGCGTCCGGCTCAGCAGTGTGTGAGCCGCCGCCATCGCCTGAAGTCGGCCGTTGAACGTCTTCAGGAAGGAGTCGAGCGAGGTGGTCCGACGCGCCGATTGGGCGGCTAGGGACTGCACCGAGGCCAGGACGTTCTTTACCCGATGATCGAGCTCGGCGAGCAGGGATTCCCTGGCATCCTCCGCCGCCTTGCGTTCGCTGATGTCGCGCACGACGCCGATCAGTTTCCACGGCGCGCCACCCGGCATCCCCACCGCGACCCCGGCGCTCTCGATCCACAGCAGCCGACCGTCGTCGGGGTGAACCAGTCGGAATTCCACACTGAACTGCGCGCCGCTGTTGAGCTCGTCGGTCAGCCGGCGGCGAAGGTTTTCCCGGTCGTCCGGGTGGACCGAACCGAACACCGCCTCGCCGCCCTCAGCGGGGTATTCGCCCGGTGGGACGCCCAGGATCTTTCCCATGCGCGGGCTGACGATGATCAGGTCGCGGGCGACGTCCCACTCGTATTCGCCGAGCTGAGCGGCGTCCAACGCCAGGTCGGCGCGGGCGCGCGCGACAGCCAGGCGCCCGTCCGCTTCGATCCCTGGATCCTGAGGCTCGGCGGCGATCACAACGGCTAGGAATGTCTCATTGTCTGGAAGATGCGACAAGTCGTCACACCTAGCGGGTGGAAAGCCTCACGGGAAACGCATAAATCTATGGCTCCGCTGGGCGGCCGGAACCGTTCGGCAGCCGCGCCTGTTTCAGCCGAGACAATCCCTGGAGAACCGCCATGACCGCCGACGACGACGCTTTCGATCCCGCCGACGACGGCTTCGGCGCTGCGTCCGCCATCGAGAAGGGCCAGAAGGCCCTCAACGACGCCGTGGCCAAAGCTCAAGCCAAGATCAGCGAGCAGGCCAAGGTCGCCCAGGACGCCCTGCGCAAGCACGCCGACTCTCTGGGCGAATACACCAAGGGCTACCGCGAGACGGCCGGCGAAACGTTCGATGACGCCCAGCGCTATGTTGTCGACGCGGTCAACGAGCGGCCTTTGGTCGCCGTCCTGATCGGCTTCGCTGTCGGCCTGGTGTTTGGCGTTCTGCTCTCCAGCCGCAGCAAGTGATCAAACTGATCCTGGGGCGGGTCGGCGTCGCTCTGGCGGCGGCCGCAATTCTGGCCACCAGCGCCTCCGTCATCGTGATCGCGCTGGCCTTCGCTTTGTTCGCCTTTGTGCGACCGTACGTTGGGCCGGCCGGGGCCGGCGCGGTCGTCGCCGGCGCAGCGGCGCTGCTGATTCTGCTGGTCGGCCTCACCGTGCTGCTCCTGGCGCCGAAGCCCAAGCCCATCCGCGTCTCGCCACGTGGCAATGATCCGGTCGAGCGCATCCTGAACTTCTTCCGGGACGTGCCAGTGACGGCCGTAATCGCCGCGGTCGCCACGGGCATTATTGCCGTCCGGAACCCCAAGTTCCTCGGCGCGGCGGCGCGCAGTTTTCTCGAGGGTGACGACCGCGGGAGGCGGCGGCGATGAAACGTATACTTGCTCTTGGTCTCTCGGCCGCCCTGGCCGGCTGCGCCACCGGGACGCCCCACCATGGGCCGCTTATCGCGGCGCCGGCGAACTGCATCGACATTCATTTCCCGATCTATTTCGAGGAAGGCTCGGCGAGCGTGACGCCACAAGCCGACCGGCTGATCGTCGATGCGCAGCGCCGCTCCACCGGCTGCACGGTGACCCGGATCGATGTGCTCGGCTTGGCCGATGCCCCAGGCGGCCCAGCGGCCAATCTGGAACTCTCGCAGCGACGGGCGATGGCCGTGAGCGACGCATTGGGTCATCACGGTTTTCAACAGGCGCTCGTGCAGCAAGGCGCGGCCGGCGATATAGGCGCCCTGGCGCCCTCCGGCGCCGCGCGGCCTCTGCGACGGCGAGCCAACGTGACCATCCACCTGGCGCCGCCGGCGCACTGAGCGGCAGATGGTGCGCCGCGAATCTGGCAGCCGGGCGCAGGCGGCGTATCGGTTAGCGAAGGATCTCGCTTGACGGGGACGGGGACGGGGATGGAGTGGCCGGTCGGACCACTGCCCCCTCACGTCAATCCGGCGGCCATTCAGGCCAAGATCGAAGAGGGGTTCGCGCCGGTGCTCGGTGAGACCTGGGCCATTGTCGCGATCCATGGCGGCCGGCTGGTCTTCGAACGCTACGGCGCCGGCCGCACGGCCGATGAAACCTGCCGGTCATGGTCGGTGGCCAAGAGCGTCACTCACGCCCTCGCCGGCCTGCTTGTCCTCGATGGGAAGCTGGATATCCACGGACCGGCCGATGTTCCGGAATGGAGCGGCCCCGGCGATCCGCGCGGCGCGATCACCCTCGACCAGCTGCTACGCATGTCTAGCGGGCTGCAGTTCGCCGAGGTCTACGTCCCGGGCCAGCCTTCCGACGTCATCGAGATGCTATTTGGCGCCGGTCAGGCCGACACCGCCGCCTTCGCCGCCAGCTTTCCCCTGGCCCGTCCGCCCGGAAGCTACTTCAGTTATTCGAGCGGAACGACGAACATCGTCAGCCGCTGCCTTGCCCGCGCTTTTGGCGCTTCGGGAACGGCCTTCGAGGCCTTCATGCGCGAGCGCCTCTTCAATCTCCTTGGCATGGCCAGCGCGACCGCGAGATTCGACGCGGCCGGCACCTTCATCGGCTCGTCGTTCCTCTTCGCCACGGCGCGCGACTTCGCCCGCTTCGGCCAGCTGTACCTGCAGGACGGCGTGTGGGCCGGTCGGCGTCTCCTGCCCGAGGGTTGGGTTCAATACGCAAGAACGCCCACCTTCCAGCAGGCCGATTGCATCGACGGACCCTACGGCGCGCATTGGTGGCTGGGCCTGGCCGGCTCCCAAACCTTTTCCGCCAACGGCTACGAGGGGCAATACGTCGTCGTCTGTCCCGACCGCGATCTGGTCCTCGTGCGCCACGGCGTCACGCCAGAGGCCGACCAGCCGCTCGTCCAGGCCTGGCTCGGCGAACTGGCGGCGCTGTTCGGCTAGGCCGCCTCGGCCGCCGACAGCCGCTCCTTGAGCTCGCGGCGCAGGAACTTGCCGCTGGCGTTGCGGGGCAGAGGTTCGGTCAGCACCCAGATGTAGCGGGGGATCTTGTGCCGGGCCATGACGACGGAGAGGTGCGTCCGCAGGTCCTCGGCCGTCACCGTGTGGCCCGGCCGCGGGTAGACCGCCAGGGCGACTTCTTCCCCCAGGCGGGGGTCCGGGACTCCGAAGGCGCTGCACTCGGCAACGTCCGGATGGCGGTAGGCCGCGGCCTCGACCTCGGCGCAGTAGATGTTCTCGCCGCCGCGCAGGATCATGTCCTTCTTGCGATCGACGATGTAGACGAAGCCGTCGGCGTCGAGACGGGCGATGTCGCCCGTGTGGAACCAGCCGTCAGTGATCGCTTCGGCCGTGGCTTCTGGCCGGTTCAGGTAGCCCTTGATCACTTGCGCGCCGCGCACCCACAACTCGCCGATCTCGCCCTGAGCAACCTCCCGGCCCTCGTCGTCCACGCATTTGAACTCGAAGTCCGGCATCACCGGTCCGGCGCTGTCCGGCCGGGCGACGAAGAAGTCGGCCGCGACCGAGGTGATGATGCCGCTGGTTTCGGTCAGGCCGTAACCGGTGGCGGGTCGGGCGCTCTCCACCGAGGCGTCGATCTTGCCAACCAGGTCGGGCGGCACCTGAGCGCCGCCGCCGGCCACCGACATCAGGCTGGAGGTGTCGCGGCTGATGAATTCCGGATGGTTGATCAGTTCGCGGGCCATCACCGGCACGCCGCTGACCGCGGTCACCTTCTCCTGCTCGATCAATCGCAGGGCCTCACCCGGATCCCAACGGTACATCAGGACGAGCTTGCCGCCGCCTGCAGTCACCGCATAGGCGCCGCAGTTGTTGGCCGTGACATGGAAGAGCGGCGTGGTCAGCAGCGCGACCGGAATCGGCGGTGGCGCGGCCGGGTCGATGGGCACGCCCGTGGCGCGCGCTGTGGCAAGCGCCCCGACCTGGGCGGCGAACACCATGCTGAACAGGTTGCCGATGCAGCCGCGATGGGTGAGCTGCGCGCCTTTTGGGAAACCGGTGGTGCCCGAGGTGTAGAAGATGCAGGCGTCGGCGTCCGGGTCGATATCCGCCACCGGGAGCCCCCCCTCGTGGGCGATCACCTCACTCCACGGCGTGACGCCGGGGCCGGCCGCAGTCCGCACGGCGACGCGAATGACGCCCTCGGGCGCGCCGGCACGCTCCAGCCGCTCGGCGTCGCCGAACAGCACCTTGGGCTCGGAGTCCTTGAGCGCGTAGGCCATCTCCTCGGCCACCCACCAGGCGTTCATACCCACGGCGGCGATCCCGCTGGCCACGCAGGCCCAGTAGATCAGCAGCCATTCCGGATAGTTGCGCATCGCGATGGCGACGCGATCGCCGCTCCGGACCCCCATTGCCGATAGCCAGGCGGCGATCGCGTTCACCCGGGCATGGGCCTCGGAATAGGTCAGGCGCTCGTCCTGGTAGACGATGTAGTCGCGATCACCATAGGCGGCGGTGGAGAGCCATAGTGCGCGGATGTTAGGCGGCGCGTTCTTGTAGATCCGGCAGGGATTTCCGCGCACCTCGATGGTGGCGATCTCGAACGGCGCGCCGGGGGCGGTGAGGTCGCGCCAAGCGGTTTTCAGATCCTCGAAATGCATGCGGCTCCCTATACGTCCAGCCGGTAGACCCGGCGCGCTGTGTCGCTGAAAAGATAGGTTTTCTCGTCGGGCGAGTAATACTGGGCGATGAGCTTGAAGGCGTTCCACAGGGTGGCGTAGTCGCAGCTCCCTGTGTCGACCGGGAAGTTGCTCTCGAACATGCAGCGCGTGACGCCGAAGGCCTCGATGCAGGTTTCGACGTAGGGGCGCCACTCCTCCGCCAGGGCCTTGGCCGAGGCCGAGGGCTCCGACATGAACGAGGCGAAGCCGGGAAACGGCATGGCCAAGCCGCCGATCTTCACCGAGGCGTTGGGCAACGCCGCCAGGCCGCGGACGTGGTCGCGCCAAACAGCGAAGCGTTCCTCCCGGCGGCCGGTGTAGCTGGCGATGCCCAGAGGTGTGCCGACGTGGTCGAGGATGATCTGGGTGTCCGGGAAGGCCTTGGCGAGGGCGGTGAGCTCGGGAATCTGAGGCTCGAGCATCCAGGCGTCGAAGGAAAGGCCGAGCGGCGAGAGCTCGGCGAACCCCTTGCGGAAATCCTCGCGCCCATAGAGCCCGGCCTGATTGCGCGATAGCGGCCCAAGCACATTGGCGTCGGCGTCCCAGGACGCGCTCTGGCGGATGCCGCGAAAGCGTCCGCCGCCGGCCGCCAGATGGGCTTCCAGGACGGCCTTGACCGGCGATCCCAGCTTCAGATCGGCGTGACCGACGATGCCGGCGCAGGCGCGCACCTCGCCATAGACGCCGCTGGCGCTCATCGCCGCCACGCCGTTGACGAACTCGGTCTCGCCCACAGGGCGCATCTCCGCGGGGCCGTCCTGTCGATACATGGCGCCGCATTCCATGTAGACTGTGGCGATGACGTTATGGCCGCTCTTCATGTCGGCCAGCAGCTCGTCGAGCAGGTAGCGCGGCACGCGCTGGATCACCGCCTCGAAGCTGTGGCTGGGCGGCGGCCGCTCACCACGCATCAAGGGCAGGCGGTCCCAGAGATGATGGTGCGGGTCGATGATCGGGAGGTCCGGATCGAGCACAACTTCGGCGCGTGAGCTCATCGGTCCTCTCCCTGCGTGCGCGCGTCAGCACGTCTTCGCAAGTTCAAGCCAATGAACGCCTCGCGACTGGCGTGCAAGTCCGTCGCATTGCCGCATCTGTGGTTTTGGGGCAGGAAGCCTCACCCCAGACGAAGGATCGGATGGCGAGGCTCAGCGATTTCAGACCCGCCGTCCTGGCAGGGGCGCCGGGCCTCATGGCGCTGCTCACCGCGGCTGCGGGCGTCATGTTGCTGGCTTCCGGCGCCACGCCTTCCGACCCGTCCTGGTTTCTCTGGCTGGCAGACCACACGCCGACCTGGCTGATTGAGATCAGCAGTTTCGTCTCCTCGATCCTCGGCGTCGTACTGGTGATGCTGGCTTTCGGCCTGTCGCGGCGGCTCGACGCCGCCTGGGCGGCGAGCGAGGGTGTGCTCGTGGTCGCCGCCGCGCTCGCCCCGTTCAAGGGTTCCGATCTGGCGGAGTCGGCCGTGCTGTTGACGCTGGCGCTCGTCATGGCGCCTTGCCATCCGGCTTTCAATCGCGCCGCCCGCCTCTCGCGCCTGGAGGTGAGCCCTGGCTGGATGCTGTCTGCCGCCGCCGCTCTGGTCGGCGCCGGACTCGTTGGCTGGTGGTCGTTCCAGAACCTCGACTACGCCGGCAGGCCGCTGCTGCGCGTTATCAGCGACCAGGACGCCACGCGCGCCATTCGATCCTCGGCAGGCGCGGCGGCCATGCTGTTGGCCGTCGGGGTCTGGCGGCTGTTCGCAACCCCTGCCAAACCGGCGGTGATCGGCGAAACAGACCCTAACTTCCCTCGCGTGCGCGCCATCCTGGCTTCGGCCGAAGCGGCGGAGCCGGCCGCCAATCTCGCCCTGCGCGGCGACAAGCGCTTTCTGTTCTCCGAAAGCGGCAAGAGCTTCCTGATGTTCGGCGTGCGCGGCCGCACCTGGATCGCGCTCGGCCTGCCCGTGGGTCTGAGGTCAGAGCAAATGGAGTTGCTCTGGCGGTTCCGGGAGCTGGCGGACGCCCACGCCGCACGTCCCGGCATCTACGGTGTCGGGCCCGAGGGCCTGCCCGATCTCATCGAGCTCGGCTTCGCCGTCCAGAAGGTCGGCGAGACGGCGGCCGTGCCGCTCGGCAGCTTCTCCGTCGCTGGCCGCAAGCTCGGCAACGTCCGGCGCAGCTGGCGCAAGACCGGCGAGGAAGGCGGCTGCTTCGAGGTCACGCCGGCCGGCGACGCCTGGGCGATCATGGACGACCTCAAGCGGGTTTCCGACGAGTGGCTTTCCCACCACGCCGGCGGCGAGAAGACCTTCTCGCTCGGCGGCTTCGAGCCGCAGTACGTCGCCGAGTTTCCGCTGGCGATCGTGCGCGCCGAGGACCGCATCGTCGCCTTCGCCACTCTGTGGACCACGGCTTCGGGCGGGACATTCTCCATGGACCTGATGCGCTACTCCGAAGAGGCGCCGAAGAACGTCATGGACTTCCTGTTCGTCGAGCTGATGCGCTGGGGACAGGAGCAGGGCTACGAGGCCTTCGAGTTCGGCATGGCCCCCCTCGCCGGCCTTGAGGAACGCCGTCTCGCCCCGATCATGTCGCGCGTCGGCCGCCTGCTCTTCGAGCGTGGCGAGGAGATCTACAATTTCCGCGGCGTGCGGCGCTTCAAGGACAAGTACGACCCCGTCTGGCAGCCACGCTACATCGCCGCCCCGCACAAGTGGGCCATTCCGATTCTGCTGGCCGACGTCGGCCTGCTCTCCTCAGGCGGCGTCGCCGGCCTGAACTTCGATCCCCGCCGCCTGTTCTCCCGCAAGGAACGAGCCGAAGCCGCCTAGCCGGGGTATCGCGTCAGCAACTGTGCTTGCCGACCTGGTGGCCGATCAGAGCGCCGCCGGCCGCGCCAAGAACGACGCCCGCCGGGCTGCCGTGGCTTAGCGCGCTGCCGATCAGGCCGCCACCGACGCCGCCGCCCACCGTACCAACCACCGCGTTGCGCCGCCGATGGCAGGACCGGTAGTAGCGGTAGTGATGATGATGACGATGCCAGTACGCCGAGGCCGTATTGGGGACGAGGCCCGTAGCCAGAACGGCGGCCACGACGCCCGCCAGCGAGAGCTTCTTCAAGGTCGTCAATTCACCCTCCAGTCAAGGTACTCGCGTAATGGCTCAGCTCGACACCGGTTCCCGCCACATGCTCCACAGCTGCGGGCCATCCGGAGCCGGCCGGCCCTCGTAGATCACCTCGAACCCATGCCGCGTGTAGAGCGAGACGTTGCGTTCGTTCTGCGTCTCGAGATAGGCGGGCAGGGCTTCGGCGTCGAGGCGGTCGGTGGCGACCTTGAGCAGCCGCGACCCGACCCCATGTCCCTGGGCGGCGTGAGTCACCCCTAGGAACCAGAGATAGGCGTGGCGGCGTTCCATGGGATGATGCTCATCCATGTACGCGCGTAATTTCACCAGTCGGCCGAAGCGGGCGACGCCCGTGGCCCCCAGCAGCACGGGAAAGGCCCGCAGCTCGACGCTTAGCGGGAGGGGTCCGAGCTTGTCGAAAGGCAGCCACACGGCGGCCGCGCCGCCGCTGCCCGGCCGTTCGATCCGGGCGCCTTGGACGACCGCCGTGCGGACGATGAACCGGAAGAAACGCATGAACGCCGCGGCGCGCTTGTCGTCAGCGCGCAGGAACCAGTCGAAGGCCGGATCGTCGGTGAAGGCATCGGCAAGGTCGGCGGCGACGCCCTCGACGTCGGCGGCCCCGGCGAGGCTCGGGGCTTCCGCCTCGCGCCGCAAGGTCTCGATGTCCATCAGATACGCTCCGAAATTTTGATCGCCGCTCGGCACCCTAGCTTCACCACCGCCGACAGCACGCCGTGCAGCGGGGCCTCCCGCGCGCCAAGTTCGACCGCTTCCTCCCGGTGAGCCAACTCGTCGTCGCGGAAGGCGGTGAGTTGGGCCGCCAGCTCCGGTTCGCGACCCTCGAGCTCGGCGATCTGGCGGGCGTAATGGTCCTCGATGACGCTCTCCACAGCCTCGGTGCAGGCGTGGGCGGCTTTCTCGCCGATCAGGGCCGCGCCGACGCCGAGGCCGAAGGCCGCCGCCCGCCAGATCGGGGCCATCAGGGTCGGACGGGCGCGGCGCTCGCCGAGGAGGGCCTCGAAGCGAGCCAGATGCACCGCCTCGTGGGCCTCGAAATCGCCCATGCGCCGCGCCGCTTCGTCCTTGCCGGCGGCTTCGAAGACGGCCTTATGGCCGCGATAGATGTTCACGGCGGCGACCTCGCCCGCGTGGTCCACGCGCAGCATCTCGGCCAGCCGCGCCGGATCGGCGGCGCCGGGGCGGGGTGGGATAGGTCGCACGCTCACGCTGGCCGCCTGCCGCGCAGGAAGGCGAAGGCGCTCGCCGCCGTCAGGCCAAAGGCGACCAAGGCGTTCCAGCCGGCCATCGAGAGGCCAAGAAATATCCAGGCTGGCTGGTCACACCTCGGAACGGTCATCTTGGCGCCGGAGAGCAGCCGCTCCAGCTCAGCTGGATCGACGTGGGTGGCCCCGCCGGTGCACGCCGCGGGACCCGGCCAGAACTTCCATTCGACGCCCGCGTGATAGGCGGCCAGGCCCATCTCGCCAGCGAAGACGATGGCAAGAGCCAGATTGATCCAGGGGGTGAGGTCCCGGCTGCCGACGAAGCGCCGCGAGACCAGCCCGGCGACGGCGACGGACACGGCGATCCAGTAGCCCACGCGCTGCTTGAGGCAGAGCTCGCAAGGCGACATGTGGCCGAAAGTCTCGAAGGCGTGGACGGCGGCCAGGAGCGCCGCGCTGGCGAGGAGAGCGCCCCAGGGCCATTGTCGCGCGAACCGACTCACGGCCCCGCTATGGCGCAAATCTAGGCCGAGGGTAAGAGGCGCAGGCCAAGCAGGGCAAGGGCGACCAGCGCCACCAAAGCGCCGGCCGCCATCGCCAGGCGCCGCTCGATCACCGGCAGCAGGGTGGGCCCAAAGCGCCGCACGAGCCAGGTGACGCCGAAGAAACGCACGCTGCGGGTCACGCAGCTGGCGGCCAACAGCTGCCAGAGCGGAAATCGCGCCAGGCCGCAGGTGATGGTCACCAGCTTGAACGGCACCGGCAGCAGGCCCTGCAGCAGAATGACCCCCACGCCCCACTTGGCGAAGCCGGCGCGCAGCGAAGCCTCGCTGCCCGGATGCCCGCTCATGGCCAGCAGCCAGTGGCCGACCGGGGCCAGGGTGAGGCCGATCGAGTAGCCCAGGACGCCGCCCAGCACCGAGCCGGCCGTGCAGATGAACGCGTAGCGCCAAGCCCGCTCGGTCCGCGCCAAAACCATGGGCGCCAGCAGGGTGTCGGGCGGGATGGGAAAGAATGAGCTCTCCGCGAAGGCGATGGCGAACAGCGCCCAGGGCGCGCGGGGGTGGCCCGAAAGCCGCATCACCCAATCGTAGAGACGTCGAAGCATGGGCCGTTCCTAGCGGAGCGGCGGGCGAGGGGCTAGGATCACCAATGCCGCAGGAGGAGCCGCTTATGAACGTCCAAGTCCGCCGCGACCTGTTTGACAATCCGCTCGGCACCGACGGATTCGAGTTCGTCGAATTCACCGCCCCCGAGCCTGAACGCCTCAAAGGCCTCTTCGAGCAGATGGGCTTCGTCGCCATCGCGAAGCACCGCTCCAAGGACGTGCTGCGCTTCGTACAGGGCGACATCAACTTCATTCTCAACATGGAGCCGTCGGGTCAGCCCGCCGACTTCCGCGCCATCCACGGTCCTAGCGCCAACGCCATGGCCTTCCGGGTGCGCGATGCAGCCCTCGCTTTGAAGCTGGCCGTCGAGCGCGGTGCTAAAGCTGTGCTGGGCCGCGTCGGGCCGATGGAGCTCAACATTCCGGCCATCGAGGGCATCGGCGGCTCGCTGCTCTACCTCGTCGACCGTTACGGCGCCCAGGAGATTTACGACGTCGACTTCGTTCCGATCGAAGGCGCGCGCGCGGGCGGCGACGTCGGCCTCACCTACCTCGACCACCTGACCCACAACGTCCATCGCGGGCAAATGGCGACCTGGGCCGACTTCTACGAGCGGATCTTCAATTTCCGGGAGATTCGCTACTTCGATATCGAAGGCAAACAGACCGGACTGCTCTCCAAGGCCATGACCAGCCCCTGCGGCAAGATCCGCATTCCGCTCAACGAGAGCCAGGATGATCACTCCCAGATCGAGGAGTTTCTGCGCGACTATCGCGGCGAGGGCATCCAGCACATCGCGCTCGGCACGGACGACATCTACGCTTCGGTGGAAGCGATGGGCGGTCACGGAGTGAAGTTCCAGGATACGCCGGACACCTACTATGAGGCGCTGGACGCCCGGGTGCCGGAGCACGGGGAGAATGTGCAACGGCTGCGCGCCGACGGCATCCTCGTCGACGGCGCGCCGACCGAGGGTCAGGGGCTGTTGCTGCAGATCTTCACCCAGAACATGATCGGGCCGATCTTCTTCGAGGTCATTCAGCGCAAGGGCAACGAGGGATTCGGCGAGGGCAACTTCAGGGCTCTCTTCGAGAGCATCGAGGCCGATCAGGTGCGCCGCGGCGTGCTGCCCGCGAAGTCTGCGTGAAGCTCGCTTCGCTCAAGGGGGGACGAGACGGAACACTCGTCGTCGTCTCGCGTGATCTCGCTTGGTGCGTTGACGCCTCGCCGATCGCCACCACCCTGCAGGCGGTGCTTGACGACTGGGAGCGCTGCGAACCACTGCTACGCGGACTGGCCGAAAGCCTCGAGCATGGCTCTGTGGCCAGCGAGCGTTTCCGTGAGCATGAAGCCGCCAGTCCGTTGCCGAGGGCCTATCAGTGGGCGGACGGCTCGGCCTATGTAAACCATGTCGCCCTGGTCCGCCGGGCGCGCGGCGCCGAGATGCCGCAGAGTTTCTGGACCGACCCACTGATGTATCAGGGCGGCTCGGACGGCTTCCTGGGTCCACGCGATGCGATCCCCCTCGCCGATCCAGCCTGGGGTTGCGACTTCGAGGCCGAGGTCGCGGTGATCACCGGCGACGTGGCGGCCGGCGCTGACCGAGACACGGGCCTGGCGGCGGTCCGCCTGGTCATGCTCGCCAATGACGTCTCGCTCCGAAACCTGATCCCAGGCGAGCTCGCCAAGTCGTTCGGCTTCTTCCAGTCCAAACCGGCCGGCTCGTTCTCACCGGTCGCGGTCACTCCGGACGAGCTGACCGGATGGCGGGAGGGCAAGTTGTGCGGCGCGCTCCAGATCGAGCTGAATGGACGCTTGTTCGGCCGCCCCGACGCCGGCGTCGATATGACCTTCGACTTCGGCCAGCTCATCGCCCACGCCGCCAAGACACGCGCGCTTGCCGGCGGCTCGATCGTCGGTTCCGGCACGGTCTCCAATCTGGGCCCGGACGGCGGCCCGGGCCGGCCGGTGATGGACGGCGGCGCGGGTTACGCCTGCATCGCCGAGCAGCGCACCGTGGAAACCCTGATTTCCGGCGCGGCGGCGACGCCGTTCCTGGCGGCCGGAGACACCGTACGCATCGAGATGCTCGACGGCCGCCTCCACTCGATTTTTGGGGCGATCGAGCAGACCGTCGTCGCGGCCTGACGCAAGCGCCTGCGATCTGTTAGGCGGACGCCATGTCCGTGATCACCCTGATCGGCCTCGCCGCCGCCTTTCTCACCACTTCCGCACTCGTCCCGCAGGCGGTGCGCGCCTGGCGAACGCGCTCGACGGGCGATCTCTCCCTGCCGGCCTACGTGGCCTATGTGACTGGAATCGCGCTCTGGCTTGTCTATGGCCTGATCCTGCGCGACCCGCCGCTCATCGCCGCCAACGCCATCTCGCTGCTCGTGGGTCTCGCCATCCTGGGGCTGAAGCTCAGGCATGGATGAGGCGCTTGTGAGCTGTCTTCGCGATTGCTAGAGCGTCGGGCCGCATGCGGGCGTGGCGGAATTGGCAGACGCGCCGGACTCAAAATCCGGTTCTGGTGACAGAGTGTCGGTTCGACCCCGACCGCCCGCACCAGCCCTGGCCTCCCCAGGGCCAAGCAAGCCATCGGAATCCAAGGCTGCCGCGATCATGGCGCCTCGAGGTTCGACCTCACCCCTGAGACCTCACGCCTCAACCGAAGATATGGTGATCATTGCCGAAAATTAGCATTGTCTTGTCCGCATTCTTGAAATGTAAAATGCTTCTTGATGGTTATGAAAAACTTGCTTTACACTAGTTTACATTCAGATGTGACAAATTGGCGCACGGCGGGAGAGCCCATTTACAGCCTCCTAAGCCAGATTTAAGTCACGCCAATTACCGCGTTTCTATGGCAAAAATTACATTTTGTTCAGACTTCCAATAGGAATGCGGATTCTATTTAAGCAGACCTAGATTCCAGCATTCTCTTGCGCGGATGCATGGGTGTTGAGATGCGACATTGTAGGTCGCATTCAATAGTTCGAATTGGCCCACTTGAATATAGTTCGACGCGGGATCGTTCGCTGCTGAGATAGGTGTCAGTTCAGCGTTCCAGTCGTAAAGCCAATTATATTCAAGAAAGAAAATAGATATGGATCAGTTCGATGTTTCCGCCGTTGTGGGCGGTGTTGATCGTCCGAGCGAGATCGAGCACATGCTCGCGCAGCTCGGCGCCCGGCCGCGCGTCTTCAAACATCGTGACCTGACCATCTTCGTCAACCAGGAGCGAGCTTTCAGCGCTAGCTGCGCGATGGCGGCGTTCTTGCGCAAGCTCGAGTGTCTGCGGGTCAAATTCGACTACATCGCGGTCGGCGACGCCCGCGATGCGATCGTCGGCTACGAAGCCGCTCTTGCCGGTCTGGACGGTCTTTCCCAGCGGGCGGCGTGAGCGGCCTTGGCCCGCGACCCTGGCGATAGGGTCCAAATCTGGCAGAATTGCCGCTCATCCGTGCGACAGGAGAGACGGGCAGGCGGAGGGGAGACGTGACGTCATGATCAGTGCTCCGAAATGCGGCCCCTGGGGAATTCTCTGCCTCAGCTTCGTCCTGGCCGGCTGCGCAGGGGCCGGCATCCACCTGGAATCGAAGGGCGGCGGCCCCGACCTCGCGGCCGGCCCGACCTTCGCGGTCGACTCGGCGGCTGGCGACCCTGCGGCGCGGCCGGATCCGGCCCTGGTGGCCGCCGTGACGCATCATCTTCAAGACCATGGCATGGTGGAGGCCAACGGCTCCGGCGCCCGTATTCTTGTCGAAGTGACCTACACCGACCGGCCGGTCCGGGTCGGCGATTACATCGTCGCCGGCGATCCCAGGGCGGCAAGCCAGGACGGGGGTTGGCTCACGGCGCCGACACGGCCGGGGCTCTGGACATCCTCCCATGCGCGGGTGTGCAGCCTGGCGGTGCGCCTCTCCGTCCCGGCGACCGCCCAGGAGCTTTATCGGGTGCGCGCCGAGATACGGGCGCCGCGGCAGGGATGCGGATCGGTGGCGGAACCGCTGGCCAACGCCGCCCTGCGTCAGATCCCACTTCCGGCGCGACGCTAACCGGCGTCCCCATCGGACAGTGGCACGGTGAGTATGAAGATGGAGCCTTTGCCGGGTTCGCTCGTGCATTCGATCGACCCACCGTGCCGCGTCGCCACAGCCTGAACGAACGCCAAGCCAAGACCAGCGCCGTGATGAGCGCGCCCGGACGCCCCCCGGCCATGGCGAAAGCGCTCGAAAATCCGCTCGCGCTGCGCCGCCGAAATGCCTGGCCCGGTGTCGGCGATGGCGCAAACCACTTCGCGTTGTGCGCCGACTTCTCCAGGACGGAGACTGCAGTCGACGCGGCCGCCCGGATCGGTGAACTTGACCGCGTTGTCGAGCAGATTGATCAGGGCCCGCAGCAACAGCGAGCGATCCGCCGCGACCAGATATTCCTCCTGGCCGCCCTGGATCGCGATGGTCACTCCCTTGGCCGCCGATTGCGGCCAGACATCGTCCACGGCGAATTGCAGCAGTTCTCCGAAGCTGATCGTCTCCAGTTCATAGTCGGCGCCCTCGGCCCGGGCGAGGTGGACGAACTGGTCGGCCAGGGCCAGCGTCCGGCGCGCGTAGGCCTCGATGCGCACCGCCAGCGCCGCCGGGAGTTGCTGCGGCGAATGCCTCGCCAGCAGCGACAGGATCGAGACCTGCGGCGAGCGCATGTCGTGGGTAAGCAGCTGCAGGATGTCTTCGCGCTGCTGCGCTGCGGCCTTGATCGAGGTGATGTCGGTAAACCGCACGATCCAGGCGGCGGTCCGCCCGGTGGCGGCCTGTAGGGGGATCCGCCTGACGTTGAAGACCCGTCCGTCCGGAGCGGCCAGCTCGTGATGCGACGGTCCGAGCAAGACCGCCTGCGATGAAGATGAGCCGGGATCGGCGTCTCTGAAGGCCGCCAGCAGGGCGTCGAGGTCTGCGCCTTCGGCCGCCAGGTGCGATGTCGACTGGAAGAGGGCCTCCGCCGCCCGATTGGCGACGACCACCCGCTGGTTGGCGCTCGCCAGCAGGACCGGGTCTGGCAGGCCGTGGAGGCCGTCCGTGACAAAGGTGCGAAGAGTTCTCGCCCGAGCGATAGCGCGGCGCATCAGCACCACGTGGCGCTCGATGAGGTCTCCTGGCAGAGCGCCGCCGGGATCGGAGAGAGCCGACAACACGTCCGGCTCTTCGGCAAATTGCTTCAGTTCGTCGACGAGGTAGGCGGCGCTGGCAGCGAGGCGTCGCCAGCTCCACAACGGGTAGACGAGCATCAGAACCGTCAGGGCGGCGATCGGCGGCAGCCACAGCCGGAAGCCAAGGAAGAGCACTGCCGACACCGACGGCGCAGCGACGAAGAGAAGAGCGCCCAGGAGCATGTTGGCGCGGGGCGGCAGAGTTAGGAACGCGGTCAGCAGGAGCCAAAGCGGCGCGAGCGCGAACGCCAGGGCCCAGGTCAAACCCACCGGTCTGATCGCCAGGTTGCGGTTCAGCGTATTCAGGACGTTTGCTTGCAATTCCACGCCGGACATCGCGGCTGCGCCGTCCGACAGGGGGGTGGCGTATTGATCGCCAAGGCCATCGGCGGTGGAGCCGACGAGAACCAACTTGCCTCTGACAAACTCGGGCGGCGTCTCACCGCGAATGACGTCCACCGCTGAAATTGTTCTGAAGGCGCCGGTCGGACCGGCGAAGGCGATCGTTGTCGGGCGGGTGAGCCGCAGGCCGGGCGCGGATCGCGGACCTCCGGCCGCCTGCGGCGAAACGGCCCCGCCATGCATCAGACTCATCAGGTGCGGCCAATTTCGCCTGCCGTCGCCTTCCTGGAGGAAGACGCGGCGTACGACCCCGTCATCATCGGGCGCGACATTGACGTGGCCGAGGCCGGCGGACGCCTGCGCGATTGCGCCGGCCGGCATGATTGCGCTGTAGGGTGCGCCGTTCGGACCAGGGACCTCGACCAGCAACGGCAGATAGGTCGGCGCGGCCGCCCGAACGGCGTTCGCCAGAGCCGTATCGACCGACGGATTCGGATTGGGGTCGACGAACAGCACATCGTAGGCGATCGCCTTCGGCCGCATCTGGGCGAGGTGGTCCAACAGTTGCACATGCAGTTGGCGAGGCCACGGCCACCGTCCCAGGGTCTGGATGCTGCGATTGTCGATGGCGACGATAACGATGTCGTCGCTGGGGCCGTGCGCCGCCGCTTTGGCGAGGGTGTCGTAGATGATGTTGTCGGCGCGCTCCGGCCATTTATCGATGGTCAGAAATGCCGCCAGCGCCGACGAGACCAGGAAGATCGCCAGCCACTCAATGAACACGCGCCGTTGACGGCTTGCCGAAGGTCGAGGCTCGCGGATGTCGATGGTCCTGGTCTGAACGCCCGAGCGCGATCCCCGAAGCCGGCTTAGCGCGCGTAAACTTCTGAATCCATAGCACGTTTGGTCGGACTGCTAGCGAAGCTAGACGCCGACGTGGAACGACTGAGGGGCCGACCACTTCTCCACCTGCCGCCCCGGAGTTACCGTTCTGGACATGATCCGCCAAGCGTAGATCCCGGGGCGCAGGTCGGTGACAGTCAATTGTCGCTCGCTCAGCCCAGCCTCATCGATGATCGGGCGCGGATCTTGATCGCGGAAGAGCTGAAACCGGTAGGATCGCTGGCCGTCGCCCTCCGCCTGCCAGCGGAACAGATAGCGCCGATGCGGCCCGGCAATCGATTCGACCGGGGCCGTCAGCGACAGGGTGTTGAGGGCGCGATCGAGCGCGTAGGTGGCGGGCAGCCCCTCCAACCCGTCGGGGGCGACCGCTGTCAGACGCAGGAAATAGACGCCGTCAGGGAGGCCGGCGAAGCTCAGCCGTGGTTCGGCTGAGGTCGTCTCGGCAAGCGTGTCGACAAAGCCGGCATCCGTCGCCAGCACAGCCTCATAACTCACGGCTCCGGCCGTCGGCGCGAGGTCAATCTCGATCGCCGCATCATCGAGAACCCGGTCGGGCCGAAGCAAGGAAGGCGCGGGCAGCAAGCTCTCGGGAGCCGCGACCCCGCCGCTACCGATGTTGGCCCCGTATCCCGCAACGACCACGACCGGTTCGCCGCGTCCGGAGGAAACTTGCACCGCGCCTTTGACGACCTCTGTCGAGGCCTGGCGCCGGTCAGCGTCGTATTGGACCCGGAATTCGGTGCCGCGGACTGCCGACACCGACAGGGGCGTGCTGACCTTGTAGCTGTCGCCCGAGTTTTTCAGCGGGGTCACGTGAGACTCGCTACGTCCCTTTTCGACAACAAGGGCCCGCTCCACCTTCCCGCTCATCAGCGTGAAACGAAGCCGCTCGATGCGCACACGCGATTGGGACGGCACCGATATGCGCGAGCCGTCCGGCAACTCGAACTGGGCGTCGGAGTCTGGACCCGTGCTGATGGTGGCCCCTTCGCTGAAGCTCATGTTGCGGGAGGCAGCGACCGGCTTCGACTCCGGACCGATCGTCACGTCGCCTCGGAAGGCGAGCAGATGCGCAAGAATCGGTCGCGTGCGCAAAAGCTCGATGGGCACCTCCAGCTCCATTCCGGCAGGCAGCCGTCTGGGATTTGAGATGTGGTTGGCCCTCCGGACCGTCCGATAGTCGCCCGGGTGAGTGAAGTAGGCCTGGGCGAGGGCGTAGAGCGTGTCGCCGCGCTGCACGGTGTAGCCAAACATCGGTGGGGCCGCGCCGACGGGAAGCGCGGCCACCAGGCTCAACCCCCAGATCCCGATGGAGATTGCGACCCGATTCATTCGGTGACGCCCGTGGCGGACTCCAGCCGCTCGAGCCGATAGCCGTAACTATAGACTGGCGCGAGGCGGTAGCCGCGCTCGGGACGAAGTCCCAGCTTCGACCGAATCCGCGAGATATGCATATCGAGCGTGCGGGTCGGCAGTTCTGGATTACGGCCCCAGACCGCCTCCAGCACGTATCCGCGCGAAAGAGCCCGATGCAGGTTCTGAAACATCAGCAGAGCGAGTCCAAACTCCTTCGAAGTCAGGACGACGGCCTCACCGTCAACGCTGACGGTCTCGGCCGAGGTATCGAACTGGAACCCTTCGATTGAGATGACCGAGCCCGTGGGCGGGTGGGCCCAGGCCCGTCTGAGCAGGGCGCGGATTCGCGCCATGAGCACACCCGGCTGAAGCGGCTTCACAATATAGTCGTCGGCGCCTGCGTTGAGGCCCTCGACGATGTCGGACGCGTCGGCTCGGCAGGTAAGCATCAGGATCGGGATCTGCTCGCCGGCGTTCTCTCGCACCCAGGAGGTCAGCTGCAGCCCCGAGAGCCCTGGCAAGCCCCAGTCAACAACAAGTAGATCAAAGTTTTCGCGACGGCTTACGCTGATAAACTGCTCTGCGGTTGTGAACAAAGCGCAGGAATAACCTGCCCCCGTCATCAAGCCGCATAGAAATTCCAGCTGTTCGGCGTCGTCATCGAGCACGGCTATTCGCATGCGATATCCAGAAAATGCCCAGCACCTTGAAGGCGCTGCAGATCTAAATTCGTAGTCTACAACCTTCCGCCCGCCCCAGCCGCAAACGGTCGCAACGGCCAGGCCGATCTCGCGCGTCGCCATCGGACCTCGCCGCCGGCGCGGCGACCGGCGTCGATTGGGAGAGGCGAACCCGAGCGGAAACGGCTCGCGTCGGAGCCACACTTATGTTCGGTCGTCAACGCGGGGATCTGACGCACCTGTCGAACTCGAAATGGCGGCGCTCGATCAATCGACGCAGATTCACTGCCGTCATTGCCGCCGAGCCTTAGTAAATGTTCGGTGCTATATTCAGTGGTCGATGATGGCTCGCGTTTCAATTTACTAATACCTTATGATACCAAAATAGCGCCATCATAATACCAATATGAAATGGCTTAGCCATACGCTAGATAAACCTGCTCAAGGCTGAATTGCGAGGCGCGTCGTTCAACATTTTACGCTTGTTTACATGGGCTCTGCCTTGGCTCGTGTATGAATTCCCGAGGCAATGCCGACGCACCTGTCTTCTTGCACGGCGCTATTGGGACAGTCGCCAGAGTTCGCCCGGGCGGTCCTTGGCATTTTCGAAGCTATCGGCGCAGCGCGGGCGGCTGGAGGCGAGCGCGCGCTTTCCGCCAGAGGGGTACGCGCTGACATGCGTCCTTTTGGTGGTCGTGCGCGGCGCGGGCCCAGGTTCTTCTGGCCGACGGAAGAGATCGTCAGACCTTGTACGCCATGAGCGAAACCACACCGCCTCGCCGCACTCTGGCGCATAGAGATTTCTGCGCCACCGGCCGGGCGATACTCGGCCCGGATTGGCGGCAGGAACTCGCCGGCACGCTCGATCTTGATGTGGCGATGGTCGACGATTGGGCCGCTGGCGGAACGCCGCTGCCCTACGTGGTCGTCAAGACGCTGGCGGCGCTCGCCCAATTCCGTGCTGACGAACTGTCGCGGATATCCGAACGACTGACCAAAGACCTCAACACGTGGCTCGGGCAGCCTTAGGGGCGCGAGGCGGCCCGGCCGTCACAGGCAGGTGAACACGGCTTCGCAGAGACCGCTTGATCGCGGATCGCCGACCACCCGCTCGCCCATCTGATTGAGCACATAGCCGATGGCGATGCCCGTCCCGAGGTCGGCGCAGGCGAAAGAACCGCCCCAGCCGGCGTGCCCGAACGTGCCCGAGTGCGGACCGTAGAGTCCGATCGGGTTGCGCGTCACGCCGTGACCCCAGTGAGGCGCGATTCCGAGCAGTAGATCGACCCGCTCGGTCTGCACGGCGATCATCGCCTCCACCGTCTCGCGCCGCATGAGCTGAAAGCCTTCCAGTGTCCCACCGTTGGCCATGGCCGCATAAAGCCGCGCGAGACCGCGAGCGGTGGCCTGTCCATTGCCGGCCGGAATCTCCGCCGCTCGCCAAGCCCGGTCGTTCGGCAGGGTGGGCTCCATCGCCGGGTTGCTCACCGCGATCAACCCTTCAGGGGTCATGGCGGCGGCGTCGAATGGCGCGGCGATCCTGGGCGCAATCAAAGGCGCGACGCGTGGCTCCAACGTCTGCGGCAGGCCGATGAAGATGTCGGCGCCGAGCGGCCCGGCGATCTCTTCGGCGAGATAGGCGCCAACGGAGCGGCCGCTCGCCCGCCGGATCAGCTCGCCGGCCAGGAAACCGAACGTCATGGCGTGATAGCTATTCTTCGTCCCTGGCGGCCACATCGGCGCCTGGGCGGCCAGGCGCGTGGTCACGGATTCCCAATCGTAGAACTCCGCCATTGTGATCGGCTCGGCGAAGCCCGGCAGGCCGGCCTGATGTGAGAGCAGCTGCGAGATCGTGATCGCCGCTTTGCCGTTGGCGCCGAATTCCGGCCAGTAGCGGGTGACCGGCGCCTCGTAGTCGAGCCGGCCCTGGTCGACGAGGCGGGCAACCGCGATGGCGGTCACCCCCTTGGTGGTCGACCAGACGTTGACCAGGGTGTCGGGCGTCCATGGGGTGGTTTCGGCAGCGTCTCGCCAGCCGCCCCACAGATCGACCACCAGAGTCTCACCGGTCCAAACCGCCAGCGACGCCCCGACTTCGCGGTAGGCGTCGTCACGTTCGAAGTTGGCGGCAAAGCGGTCGCGGACCTTTTCGAAACCCGGCGCCGCGAAGCCGCCGATCGTGGCGCTCACTTAAGACCTCCTCCCCGGCTCGGCGCTCAGGCCGAGCATGTGGAAATCGCTGATCTCGTCAGCCAATTGGCGCGGCGACCGTGGATCGCCTGGCGCCAGCCATTTGGGTAGCCATCCGAAGGCCCCGGCTCCCATCAGCGAAGTCATGGCCGCATCGACAGACCGGCAGGAGCCGTCGGCGACCCCCTCGCGTGTCAAGCGATCGAACAGGCGATTGAGCCGCCGGGCGCGGGCGACCAGGGCCGCACGTCGCGGTTCCGGCAGGGAGGCCAAGCCTGGTTGAGGCATCAGGGGAGCGAGCGCGCCCGCCTGGGCCTGGACATTGACATGGGTCCCCACCAGGGCCCGCTCCACCCCGCAGCCATCGTGGTTCTGCGCCGCCTCGGCGAAGCGATCGAAGAGATCGAAGCCGCGCTCGTAGCAGCGGGTCACCAGGTCGGCCTTATCGCGAAGGTAGTGGTAGAGCGCCCCCTTGGTGGCGCCGAGCGAGGCGGTGATCTCGTCAAGCGACACCGCCTCGATGCCGTCGCGGTTGAACGCCCGCGACGCCGCGGCAAGCAGCTGCTCCACCTTCATTTCCGAGGCCTCGCGCCGGTCAAAGGCGTTGAATGGGCCTGGCCGGAAGGAGTCGGCGTCGATTGGACAGACGAAACGGCGGCGCCGGTCGACGGAAAGGCCGTGAGTGAGGAGATCTAGCATCGCGTCCGATAGTCGGGCGCGGAACGCATGGCTGCGCCGTTCAGACACCCAATCGGGTGACAGCTGAGCCCAGGCGAGCGTTCCGACGATGGTCTGGGCCGCGACCTCGGCGTCGCAGGACCTCACGCTGCCGTCAGCGACCCCGGCCTCAATGAATCCGATCAGAGCGACGACGTTGCGGGCGTGGGCCGTGCGGATCACCTCCGCATAGTGGGGCGGCAGATAGTTGATCTCGCTCAGCACCGCGACCGGCGGCCGGTGGGGCGTCAGGGCGCGCGCGACGAAGGCCAGGACCCGCCGCAGCCCGTTCTCCGCTTCGTCGGCGACAGCAAGATCCTCGGCGACGAGATCGCAGGCGCGCTGGTAGCACTGGAAGACCAGCTCGGCCCGGTCGTCGACGTAGTAATAGACCGAGGCGCGGGCGAGACCGAGCGCCTCGGCGATCTCGGCCAGTGAGGTCGCTGCGATGCCGCGGCCGTTGAACACCGCCGCCGCCCCTTCCAGCAACGCCTCGCGGCGGGCCCCGCGATGCGAGGGCCGTCCGCGCCCCCGCGCAGGCTCAGCGGTCTCGCGTGGGGAGTCTTCGGCAGCCAAGGCGATCGCGTCCAATGTTCCGAACCCTCGTAACAGGGCCGTACTTCAGTGTCGAATAACTTGACACGGAATAATCGACGTGACGATATTCTGACATTCTCAAAAGTTGAATAAATGCCGCGACAGGCCGGAAAGGCGGAGCGGCTGGGAGGAGCAGGGGACATGCCGAAAGTCGAACGGATTGGGGGCGGATGGCTCGCAGGGGCCTCACTCGCCGCCCTCGTGCCAATCCTGGCTCCCGCCGTGGCGCGCGCGGCCGAGTCCTCTTCCGGCGGCGAGGCCGTTTCAGTTCAGGAGATCGTCGTCACGGCGGAAAAGCGGCAGGAGACCGCGAACAAGGTGCCGATGACGATCACTGCCGCCACCGGCGCCCAGCTCGAGACCCTTGGCGTCAAACAGCCGCGTGACCTCGTCAGGATCACCCCGGCCTTCACCTACGCCGACTCCTATGTCGGTTCGCCGATCTACACCCTGCGCGGGGTCGGTTTCAGCGACATCAGCCTGGGCGGCCGGCCGACCGTCAGCATCTATACCGACGAGGCGCCCCTACCCTTCGCCATCGAAACGCGCGGCGCGAACCTCGATCTCGAGAGGGTCGAAGTGCTCAAGGGTCCGCAAGGCACCCTGTTCGGCCAGAACGCCACCGGCGGCGCAATCAATTTCATTGCCGCCAAGCCGACCAGCGCGCCACAGGCCGGCATCGATGTCAGCTACGGCAACTACAATTCCGTCGACGTCGGCGGCTTCGTCAGTGGACCGATCACCGATACTCTGGGCGTGCGACTGGCGGTCGAACACACCCAGAACGATCCCTGGCAGCAGAGCTACACCACCGGAGCGAAGAACGGCTCGGGCGACTTCACCAACGGCCGGCTGATCCTGGCCTGGACGCCGACCAGCCGCCTCAAGGTCCAGCTCAATCTCAACGGCTGGATCGACCATTCCGAGGTGCAGGCCGCGCAGGTGATCGCCATCACGCCCAGCATCCCCGCCGCCCTGCCGTTCATTCCAGGCCTGGCGACCTATCCGCTGGCGCCTCAAGACCCGACCGCGGCCGACTTCAACCCAGGCGAAGACTACCACCGCCACAACAACTTCGGTCAGGTCAACCTGCGCATCGACTACGACCTGCCGCACGATCTGACACTGACCTCGATCACCTCCTACAGCCGCTACACCGAGCGCCAGCTGCAGGACATCGACGCGACGACGCTCTCCAATCTCAGCCAGGAGACCCTTGGAGGCATCACGTCGTGGTCGGAGGAAACTCGCCTCGCGGGCGGTCTATTCGGACGCGGACACTTCGTGGTCGGCTTCAACTACGCCCATGATAACGTCCTGGAGACCGACTACGACAACATCGCGCAGAGCACGACGGCTTTCATCTTCGTCCCTTTCGGCCTGCCCGTGTACACCGACTTCCGCGACATGGATAACCAGGAGACCACCACGGTCGCGGGCTTCTCCAGCGCCGACTTTTCGGTCACGAATACGGTGAAAATCTACGGCGGGATCCGCTACACGCGCGCCATCGACAAGTTCAACGGCTGCACCTCCGATACGGGCGACGGCATCGCGGCGGAGGACTTCACGTTCTTTTACGCGCTGCTGCGCGCCGGCGCTGGCTTGCCGCCGATACCGCCCATCCCCGCCGGCGGTTGCATCACCGCCGGTCCCGGCTATGTCCCCGGTCTTGTGACCAGCACCTTGGACCAGGACAACGTGTCGTGGCGCGTCGGGACGGAGTGGACGCCGACCAGCGCCCTTCTTCTCTACGCCAATATCAGCAAGGGTTATAAGTCAGGCGGTTTCCCAGATCTGGCCGCCAGCACGGCCGCCCAGCTGTCGCCCGCCACGCAGGAAGCCGTGTTGGCCTATGAGGCCGGCTTCAAGGCGACGTTGCTCGACCACACCCTGCAGCTCAATGGCGCAGGCTTCTACTACGACTACACCGACAAGCAGATCCTCGGTCGCGTGCTCGATCCGGTGTTCGGGCCGCTTCTGAAGCTGATCAATGTGCCGCATTCCCAGATCATCGGCGCGGAGTTGCAGCTGGTCTGGACGCCGTTGCGCGGGCTTAACCTCAGCGCCGGCGGCTCGTACATCGACTCCGAAATCCTCGACAACTTCACCAACTACGATCCGAACGGCATCGTCGCCGACTTCGGCGGCCAGCCCTTCCCCAACACGCCGAAATGGCAGTTCGTCTCGGATGTCGACTATCATTTCGGCCTGACCGACCACTTGGACGGCTTCGTCGGCGGCGACCTCACCTGGCAGGACACCACCAACAGCCAGCTGGGCGAACTGCCGCTCCTCAAGATCAACGCCTATTCGCTTCTCGGCCTACGGGCAGGTGTCGAGACCAAGGATGGGGCCTGGAGGCTTTCCGTCTGGGGTCACAACGTGACCAACACCTACTACTCGACCGCCGCCAACCGCGACCTGGACACCACGGTTCGCTTCGCCGGCATGCCGGCGACCTACGGCGTGACGCTCAGCTGGCGGTACAAGTAGCCGATCTCTACCGCGCGGAAGCCAAGTCGCCCTGACCGCTCATCAGGTCGACGGGGACCGATACGTGTTCGTGGACGATGCGCCAGGCGCCGCCACGCTTGCGGTAGACGTCCGTAACGCGCGCGGTCAGGCTGTGCGACGCGCCCTTGGGGTCGTTCCAGGTCCAGCTCTGGATGCTGGTGGAATAGGCGAGGTCCCCGCCGGTCTCGATGTTGAGGTCCGACAGGGTGAAGGTAAGGGAGCCGCCGACGCCGGACAGGAACGCGCCCCAGTCGGCTCTGTAGGCGTCGATGCCGTCGTATTCGCGCGGCGGCGAAACGTCGAAGACCCGCACCCCGGGCGCGTAAACGCGCATGATGCCGTCCAGGTTCTTGGCCCGCACCGAGTCGGCGAAGCGGGCTTCCAAGGCCCGGATCTGCGCTGCGTCGCTGACCGGCGCGGCCGCCGCCGATGTCGCCAGGATGAGCGCGCACGCGGCGCCGATTGCGATCGAATTCTGCATGATGTTCAGCCTCCCGGCGCCGAGCACGCACGCATTGCGGCGTCAGGTCAAGCTCTGGGCGGCGCGGTCTTGGCAGGCGGCGCGGGGCAGTACCACTGCTTCTTCTGGCAAAGATAGATGAGACCCCCGGCCCGGCTGGAGGTTGGCGCGCAGAGGCACTGGCACGCCGGCTGGGGCGCCGGGCCGTGGCAGACGAGCGGCGCGCCGACGTGGGTCACGGCCGCCAGGACGAAAATCAGGATGCGCAAACCTTATCCGGAATATTTGACGCTGCAGCCGTACGACTTGGTGACCGCCGGAGAAACCGGCTTTCCGGCCCTGAGGTCGGCGAGGGCGAGAGTGACATAGTTCTTCGCGCTGCGCGCGTCGGCCGGATTCGTCGAGGGATTGTCGTCAATGGCGCCGGCGTAGACCAGCTTGCCGGCCGGATCGATCACGAACATGTCCGGCGTGGTGCGGGCGTCGTATTCGTGGCCGAGCGCGCCGGCCGGGTCGAGCAGAACGTGGGCTGGCGCGGCGCCGAGCCGCGCTTTCCACGGCGCCACCTCGGCCGCCGGCAGATAGCCCTGCTGGCCTGGCGCCGAGGAGACGACAGTCAGCCAGACGATCCCCTCGGCCGCAGCCTGTTTCTGCAGGCCCTGCATGACGCCGCTGGCATACATGTGATGAACGAACGGACAGCCCTCGTTGGTCCACTCCAGAACCACCGTCTTGCCGCGCAGGGCCGCCAGGCTGACGGGACTGCCATCGGCGTCCTTGACGGCAAAGGCCGGCGCCGGCTGGCCAGGTATAGGCGCAGCCTGGACGGCCGTGGCGGTCAGCGCGACGGCGAGGACGAGCATCTTCATGACGGTGGCCTCCACAACCTCATCCTAACGCAGATCGCGGCGATCGGGCGCCCGGCTGGCGAGACTCTGCTTTTCCGACTAATACGGTATGCATTGCCGTCCGGAGGGGTGCGGATGATCGATAGGCGAAGCCTCGCAGTTGGAATGCTCGCCGCGCCGATCCTGGCGCGTGCCGACACGGTGACCCTGCCGTTCGGCAACGGCGAGCGCCCACTGGTTCGCTATCCCGGCAAGCGGCCCCTGATCCGGCTGACCACCCGGCCGCCGCAGCTGGAGACGCCGTTCGCGGTGTTCGACGAAGGCCCGATCACACCCGCCGACGCCTTCTTCGTCCGCTATCATCTGGCCGGCGCGCCGCCGCTGGTCGACCCCGAGACCTTCAGGCTCCAGGTCGGCGGTCATGTGGCGACGGAGCTCTCACTCAGCCTCGACGATCTGAAACGCCTGCCGGCCGTCGAGTTCGTCGCGGTCAACCAGTGCTCGGGCAACAGCCGCGGCCTCTCGACCCCGCGCGTCGGCGGCGGCCAGGCCGGCAATGGTCTGATGGGCAACGCCCGCTGGACAGGCGTGCCGCTCAAGGCCGTGCTGGCAAGGGCCGGCGTCAAGGCCGGAGCCGTGCAGGTGGAGTTCGCCGGCCTCGACAAACCGGTCGTCGCCGGCCCGCCCCCCTTCGCCAAGGCTCTGGACATCGACCACGCCCAGGACGGCGAGGTGATGCTGGCCTGGGCGATGAACAGCCGGCCACTACCCGTTCTCAACGGCTATCCGCTGCGCCTCGTCGTGCCCGGCTGGTACGGGACCTACTGGGTCAAGCACCTCTCCGAAATCACCGTGCTCGACCAGCCGCTGGACAATTTCTGGATGTCGACCGCCTACCGGGTGCCGGACAACGATTGCCACTGCGTCGCGCCGGGAGCCGCGCCGGCAAAGACCCTCCCCATCAGCCGCCTCGACGTGCGCAGTTTCATCACCAATCTCTCGGCCGGCGCGAAGGCCCCGGCGAGTCGGCCGCTGCTGGTGCGCGGGATCGCCTTCGACGGCGGGTCCGGGATCGCCAAGGTCGAAATCTCGTCGGATGGCGGAGCGGCCTGGACCGAGGCGAGCCTGGGGCCGGACCTCGGCCGCTACGCCTTTCGGATGTGGACCACCCGCCTGCGCCTCCCGCCTGGCGCCTACGGCCTCAAGGTGCGCGCCACCACCCGCTCAGGCGAGACCCAGCCGAGCGAGTCGCGCTGGAACCCGGCGGGCTACATGCGCAACGTCATCGAGACCGTCTGGGTGGAGTCGATCTGATGCGCGCCGGCATCGCTGCGCTGACAACGAGTTTCGCCACGGCCCTCGCCGTCGGGGCGCCAGCCGCCCCGGTACGCTACGAGGCCCCGCCGGAGACCGCCCGGCTCGCGCCCGGTGAGGGAAGCGATCTCGCCCAGGCTCACTGCCTCGTTTGCCACTCGGCCGACTATGTCATCACCCAGCCGCGCGGC
>Ga0302314_10001438_pt1 | contig 44628 bp, 40 predicted proteins | sample III_Palsa_N2_3_FD_200533 | JGI IMG/M metagenome (GOLD analysis project Ga0302314, IMG submission 200533) | Peat permafrost microbial communities from Stordalen Mire near Abisko, Sweden - III_Palsa_N2_3 | ecosystem: Environmental > Terrestrial > Soil > Palsa > Peat permafrost | place: Sweden...
AGATGAACTACTGGCTGCCCGACCGCACCGGACTGCCGTCCTGCTTCGGGCCGTTCGCGGACTACTGCGTCAACCAGCAGCCGTTCTGGGCGCAGCACACCCAGGCGCACTTCAACGATGCCAGCAACGGCGCCTACCGCAACTCCTCCGGCAACATCGCCGGTTGGACCGTGGCGATCTCCACCAACCCCTTCGGCGGCCTGGGCTGGGACTGGCACCCGGCCGGCGGCGCCTGGCTGTGCAACCAGCTGTTCGACCACTACCTGTACACCCAGGACCAGAACTACCTGGCGAGGATCTACCCGCTGCTGCTGGGCGCCTGCCAGTTCTGGCAGGCCCGGCTGATCACCACCACGGACAGCAACGGCAACAAGGTGCTCGTCGACGACAACGACTGGTCACCCGAGCACGGCCCCAGCAACCAGATCGGCGTCACCTACGCCCAGGAGCTGGTCTGGCAGCTGTTCGCCAACTACCAGCAGGCCGCATCCACCCTGGGCAGGGACGCGGGCTTCGCCTCGACCGTCGCCGGGCTGCAGAGCCGTCTGTACCTCCCGCAGGTCAGCAGTGTCACCGGCTGGCTGGAGGAATGGATGACCCCGGACAACCTCGACACCTCAGACATCCAGCACCGGCACCTGTCCCCGCTGATCGGGCTGTTCCCCGGCGACCGCATCACCGCCGACCAGTCCCCGGCCGCGCTGCTGACCGGCGTCACCAACCTGCTCGATGCCCGCGGCATGACCAGCTACGGTTGGGGCGTGGCCTGGCGTGCGGCCTGCTGGGCCCGGCTGAAGAACGCCGCCAACGCCTACACCTGCTTCACCAACGGACTGACCCCCTCGGTCAACGGCTCGACGGGCACGGCCGGGAACCTGCTGGACATCTACGGCGGCGACACCTTCCAGATCGACGCCAACCTGGGCCTGCCGTCCGCGGCCATCGAAATGCTCGTCTACTCCCGGCCCGGTCTGCTGCAGCTGCTTCCCGCGCTGCCGTCAGCCTGGTCGGCGTCGGGCGCCGTCACCGGCGTCGGCGTGCGCGGTGGTTTCACCGTCGACTTCGCCTGGAGCGGCGGACAGGTCACCTCCTGCACCCTGCACAACATCGGCCCGGCGCCCGCGACCACCACCGTGGCCTCCGGCGCCTGGAGCAAGCAGGTCACGCTGGCCTCGGGCGCATCAGCCACCTACGACACCCTCGTACTGGTCAACCGCAACAGCGGCAAGGCCATCGACGACCCGGGCTCCTCGCCCGCCTCGGGGACGAAGCTGATCCAGTACGGGCGCGACGGCGGTTCCAACCAGTCCTGGCGCACCCAAGCGGTCGGACCGGGAGCGTTCACGCTCATCAACAGCTCCTCCAACCTGGCCATGGACGTGTACGGAGGCGGTACCGCGGACGGCGCACCGATCTGCCAGTACACCCCCACCGGAGCGACAAACCAGCAGTGGACGCTCGCCGACTCCGGCGGCGGCTACGTCAACCTGATCAACGTCCGCAGCGGCAAAGCGGTCGGCGTCGTCGGATCATCCACCGCCAACCAGGCGAACCTGGAGCAGGAGACCATCAACAGCAGTGCGGCCAACCAGCAGTGGCAGCTGCTGCTGTCCTGAGCAAGCGCGGGGTTCTCGGGTGGCAGTGCTCAGGCGCCGGCTTCCAGGGCTGGAAGGTACGCGCCGGACTGGCCGGCGGCCGTCGGGTGGAAGGACTGGCCGATCGGCCAGTTCAGGGCGTGCAGCCACGGATCGGCGTCGCACAGCTGGTGGTCGGTGAACCGGCTGATTGCGTCCTCGTAGACGAAGTTCGGGTACTTGGCGACTTCGCCTTGGATGACGCTGTCCAGGACTGCGGCTCCCTCGTTGAGCGCGGCGCGTTTGGTCGCGCTGATCCCCAGGCAGAGGGCGGTGTTGAGGTCGTAGAACTGCGGATAGCCGAGGATGACCACGTGGGCGTTGGCGGCGCGGGCGCGGATGTCGCCGTAGACGGTGTCCAGTTGGCCGGGGAGCTGGGTGAGGGCGGTGTTCTCCGCTGTGGAGACGGCGTTTTGGCAGGTGGTGTCGCTGCCGAGCAGGCAGGAGGACAGCACGTTGGCCAGGCCGACGTTGTTGCCGCCGATGGTCATGGAGACCAGGGTGGTGCCGGAGTTGAGCGGGGTGAGTTGGTTGTTGACGACGTCGGTGGTGGTGGCGCCGCCGCAGGCCTGGAAGGAGAAGCTGGCCGGCTGGGTGGCCTGGGCGTAGAGGTAGGGGTACGCGTTGGTGCTCTGGTTGCAGCTGTTGAGGTAGGTCGTGGCTGATCCGCCGCCTGCGGAGTAGGAGTCGCCGAGGGCGACGTAGTTGACGCCGGTCGCGGCGTCCGCGGCGTGGGTGGCGGCGGCGAGAGTGGTGGCCGTCAGGGCGAGGAGTGCGGCGGCGAGGGCGGTGGACCTGGTCCGGGTTCGTTGCATCGGGGCCTCCTTGGCGGGGCTACGCGTGGTGATGGTGGGCTGTGGGGTGGGGCGGTCAGCGGGTCGACGGCTCCAGGACGAAGGCGGCGGCGAGGGCGGTCGTCTCCTCGTGCCAGCGGGCCTCGCCCGCACCGGGGTTGAAGAATCCATGCGGGGCGCCCTCGTACTCGACGAGGCGGCAGGCGTTGCCGACGGCCCGCATCGCGTCGCGGAAGTGCCGGACGCTGTGGATCGGGACGAGGGCGTCGGCTGTTCCGTGGAAGACAATCGCGGGCGGTGCGCCGGGGCGGACCAGGTGCAGTGGCGAGAGGGCGGCGGCCGTTCGCGCGTCCAGGCCGAGGATCTCGCGGAACGTCTGCCAGGTACCGGTCGGCTCGCACAGGTCCACGACCGGGTTGAACAGGAGCAGACCGGCGTAGGAGTGTTCGTCGGCCGTCGGTGGGGTGAGCGCGGCGGCCAGGGCCAGTTGTCCGCCCGCTGAGCCGCCGCCGACGAAGAGCGGGACGCCCGGGGCGAGACCGCGGACGTGCTCGATGGCCGCGCGGGCGTCGTCGAGGCAGTCGGAGAGCGTGGCGGCTCCCTGGCCGACGAGCCGGTATCCGGCGCCGGCCGCCAGGATCCCCTGGGACGCGAGTGCCTGGCACTGGGGGGCGAACTGCTCGGCTGATCCCGTCTGCCAGCCGCCTCCGTGGAAGAGCAGTACTGCGGCGGCCGGGCGGGAGCGGGAGGGGGCGCAGAGCAATAGCGGGAGACTGCCGCCCGCCGGGGAGGTGTAGGCGGTACGGGTGGTGTCGTGGGTGCGGCGCTGGGCCGGGTCGGTCATGGGTGTTCGTCCAAGGGGTAGGTGTGGTCGGCGGGGTGCGGACGTGAGTCGGCTGGTGGTTACGTCTCCGCGGCGCCTTGGAGGGCGGCGGACTCCCGGGCGTAGGGCCGGTAGAGGGCGGTCATGAAGAGTCCGTTGGCGAGGCAGAGGAGCACCACCAGCCAGAGCACGGCGGCGCGCAGTCCGATGGCGTCGCTGAGGTAGCCGACGACCAGGGTGTTGAGTGCCCAGCCCGCCGACTCGGCCGACAGCATCAGCGCGAAAGCGGCGCTGCGCAGTTCGGGTCGGGTCACCGCCATCAGGATCGGGCGGTTGGCACCCGGGTTGAACCCCTGGAACAGGCCCAGCGCCGCGAAGAAGGCGACGTAGATCCCGATCGACGGCCAGTGGACCTGGGTGCCCAGCAGTGCGGCCACAGCCCAGGCGAGGGTTGCGGCCTGCCACGTCAGCAGCCGCCCGGTGCCCGGCCACCGGCGCTGCGCCCGGTCCACCACGACGCCGCCGAGCACCGTGCCGAGCAGGTAGGCCAGCGCGGCGGGCGCGGTCACCAGCGAGGCCTGGGCGTTGCTGAAGTGGAATACGTCGACCAGATAGACCACGCCGAAACTGAGCAGCGTGAACTGACTGTTCGTCAGCCTCTGGATCAGGACCAGTTGGAGGGTTCGGATGCCGAGCAGCTCGCGCAGGGCTGCTCCGGAGAGCCTGTTCGGCCGTGCGATGGCCGGAGCGGGTGTCTGCGGCCGGTCGGCAGCCCCAACTCCCGGGTCCCGGAAGAAGATCAGGACCAGGACACCGAAGGCGACGGTGACCGCGCCGGAAATGAAGAACCCGTAGCGCCAGCCGTCGTGGATCCGGGAGAGCTGGCCCAGGAGCGGGCCGATGATCGCCAGGGCTACGGCGGCACCGCCGTAGAGGTATCCCGAGGCCCGGCCCCGAACGGCGTCGTCGAACAGGTCGGCCAGGATGCCGTTGACCAGCGGGCCTCCCCCGGCGAATCCGGCGGCGGCGATGGTGAACAGGACCACCAGTTGGGCCCAGTTCTGGGCCAGGCCCGCCGCGACGCTCCAGCCGCCCCAGAGCCCCGAGGAGATCACGAGGACCGCCTTGCGGTTGGTGCGCTGGGCCAGCGCCGCCCATGCCGGGCCGGTCACCATACCGGCCAGCTTCGATGCGGCGACCAGCACTCCGAGCGCGGACAACGGTACGCCCAGGGCGGTCCGCAGGGCCGGGAACAGCACCGTGGCGACGCTGCCCTCGGTGCCGTCCATACTGGTCAGTCCACTGAGCAGGGCGAGTTGACGCCACCTGCCCGAACGGCTGGTCGGGGCGGTGGGGGCCTGCGGGCCTGCCACGGCGAGGGGCTGCGCCGACATCCGGTCTCCATACGTGTTCAGTGCCGGCTCGTCCGGTTCGATGGGTCGTGCCGCGCAAGGCAGATGACAGATGGTCAGCTGTGCTGTTCGCCGTGTGCGGCGCGCTCCTGGCGGATCTGCTGCCAGCGTCCGAGGAGTCGGGGGGTCTGTGGAATCTCCGGCGCGTGCCAGGAGACTGGGACGTTCAGGGTGGCGAGCCGCTCTTCCAGGTCCTCGGCCAGGTGGCTCCGCCCGGTGTCGCGCAGGTGCTGTGCGTAGCGGACGGGGTCGTTGTAGTGGGTGGGCCCGGTCTGCAGGGTCGTCTGCATCGGGTCGGGCAGGCAGCCGGGCCTGCCCGCGTACCGGTGCCACCACTCGGACAGGTGGGAGCGCATCCGCGTGGCCAACTCCGGTTCGGCGTCGAGCAGATCACGGGTCAGGTAGGGGTCGCCGGTGACATCGAAGAGCTGCTCCCACTCGGCGCGGAAGCAACCGGGGTGGTAGGTGCGGATGTAGAGGTGGTCGCGGGTGCGCACGGCACGCTGGTAGGTGTGGGCGCCGTGGCCCAGCACCAGGTACTCCCGCGACTCGGTCTCCTCCCCGCGGACGGCCCGGGCGAAGGATTCGCCCTGCCAGCCGGCCGGCACGCTCAGGCCGAGCAGGTCGCAGAGCGTCGGTGCGAGGTCGATGTTGTAGAGCAGGGCGTCGTTGCGTCTGGCCTGTTCGGGCAGGTCGTCGGTGACGCCGGGCCAGTACACGACCAAGGGGAGCCGGTGGGTGGGTTCGTTGGCCAGGCCGTGCTCGGCGTAGGAGCCCATCTCGCCGAAGGACTCGCCGTGGTCGGCGCTGACGATCACGGCGGTGTCCTGTGCGATGCCCAACTCCTCCAGAGTGGCCATCAGCAGGCCGAAGTGGTGGTCCCAGTAGCTGATCGCGCCGTCGAAGCCGTTGACCAGGTGCTCGAAGTCGGCGCGGGAGCGGATGGCGTCGGGCATGTTGTGCGGCACCGGTGAGCGGCCGGGCCCGGTGAGGGAGTAGTGCAGGTCCAGCGCGCTGCGCGGCCCGTACACCTCGGTGTGCGCCTGGATGGTCTCCTCGTCGGGCCATGCCTGCACCGGCCCGGAGGCCGCCATGCGCTCGGTCCACTCGGACGGCTGGGTGTAGTCGGTGTGCGGCTCCCAGTAGGTCAGGTGCAGGTACCAGTCGTCCTGATCGGCGTGTCGGCGGATCCAGTCGATGGCCACCCGGTTGACGTCCTGGGCCTCCTCGTCGCCGAAGCGGTCGGTGGCCCGGATGCTCTCGCGGAAGTTGCCGTGGAAGAAGTACGCCCGGTGGCGCTCGGCGAAGACCGAGACCGCCGCGGTGTAGTAGCCGCCCCAGCCCAGGCGCTGGCCCAGCAGCGGGCGGTCGGGCTCGGGGCCGTGTCCGGCGTCCAGGCGGAACTGCGCGGCCTGGCCGAAGTGCCCGATGACGCCGTTGGTGATGCCGAACTGCCCGCTCGTCAGCGCGGTGCGGGAGGGCAGACAAGGGGAATCGGAGCAGTAGTAGCGGTCGAAGGTGACGGACTTGTCAGCCAGCCTCCGCAGGTTCGGAGTGGTCGGACGGTGGTAGCCGTAGGCGGTGGTGTGGTCGGCGCGAAGGGTGTCCACGTCGACGTAGATGATGCGCAAGGCAGCCTCGCGGATATGTACGAGAGAATCTATGGCGGATGCCCAGGCTGCTCGACCGACCGACAGGCGTCAAGGCAGAGAGCAGGCTTTGTCACACGAATTTCATGAATGTTGACTACGGCGCTCCCGTGGCTATCGTCGTGCGTACATATCGAGGAGGGCGCCGCATGAAGGCCGTCATGGTCATGTTCGACACTCTGAACCGGCGGTTCCTGCCGCCCTACGGTGCGGACTGGGTCCACGCGCCGAACTTCACCCGGCTCGCCGAGCGCACCGTCGCCTTCGACAACTGCTACGCCGGGAGCATGCCCTGCATGCCGGCCCGCCGGGAGCTGCACACCGGCCGTTACAACTTCCTGCACCGCGGCTGGGGCCCGCTGGAGCCGTTCGACGACTCGGTGCCCGAACTGCTGAAGAACAACGGCGTCCACACCCATCTGACCACCGACCACCAGCACTACTGGGAGGACGGCGGAGCCACCTACCACGGCCGCTTCAGCACCTTCGAGTTCTTCCGCGGCCAGGAGGGCGACGCCTGGAAGGGCCAGGTCGCCGACCCCGAGATCCCCGACAGCCTCAAGGCCCTGCGGATGGAGAGCTGGCGGCAGGACTGGGTCAACCGCGCCCACCTCGCCGACGAGGCCGACCATCCGCAGACCCGCACCTTCGACGCCGGCCTGGAGTTCCTGGCCGAGAACCACGCCGAGGACAGCTGGTTCCTGCAGATCGAGACCTTCGACCCGCACGAGCCCTTCTTCAGCTACGCCCGCCACAAGGAGCTCTACCCGCACGACTACAGCGGACCGCACTTCGACTGGCCGGACTACAAGCAGGTCCTGGAGACCCCCGAGCAGGTCGAACACGGACGCCTGGAGTACGCCGCCCTGCTGTCCATGTGCGACCAGTCGCTCGGGCTGGTCCTGGATGCGATGGACGACTACGGCCTGTGGGACGACACCATGCTGATCGTCAACACCGACCACGGGCTGCTGCTGGGTGAGCACGGCTGGTGGGGAAAGAACGTCCAGCCCTGGTACGACGAGACCATCCACACCCCGCTGTTCGTCTGGGACCCGCGCAGCGCCCGGCACGGCGAGCGCCGCGCCTCACTGGTACAGACGATCGACCTGGGCCCCACCCTGCTGGAGTACTTCGGCGTCGACCGCACCCCCGACATGCAGGGCCGGCCGCTGCGGGACACCGTAGCCACCGACGCACCCGTGCGCGAGGCCGGGCTCTTCGGCGCGTTCGGCGGACACGTGAGCGTGACCGACGGCCGCTACGTCTACATGCGGGCCTGCGCCGAGCCGACCAACGCTCCGCTGTCCGAGCACACGCTGATGCCCACCCATATGCGCGGCCGGTTCCGCCCCGAGGAGCTGCGCGACGCGGAACTGGCGCCACCGTTCAGCTTCACCAAGGGCGTTCCGCTGCTCAAGGTGCCCGGGCACGCCATGTCCAACCCCTACGCCTTCGGTACCCTCCTGTTCGACCTGGCGGCCGACCCCGGACAGCGGCACCCGCTCGTGGACGACGAGCTGGAGCTGCGCATGGCCGAACTGCTGACGGGGCAACTGCGCGCGACCGACGCTCCCGAGGAGCAGTACCAACGACTCGGTCTGCCCCGGAGCGGTCCGGTGACCGGCGAGCACCTGCTGGCCCGCCGCCAGCAGCCACAGGCGATCGCAGCCCGCCGGCCCGCTCCACGCCCCGAGGACTACCCGACAGGCCCGGTCAGCGTCCACGTCCCGCTGCGCGAACTGCTCACCGACCCGGCGACCGAGACGGTCCTGCGTCGCCACCTGGCCGGTCTGCTCGACGGCCCCTTCGTCACCATGGCCGCCGGTCTCTCGCTCCTGCAGATCGCCGCCTTCGCCGTCGGTCTGCTGCCCCGCCAGCGGCTGGACGCCCTGGCAGCCGACCTTGCCACGGTCGCCACCGGCCAGGGCACCTGACCGTCTCCGGGCCCCCTGGCCGGGACCTGCGGTCAGGGGGCGCCGGTCAGCGGGGTTCGGCCGGCCTGGAGACGCTGGAGAGTGAGCTTGAGCCAGGCGATGTACGCCGCCGTCGCAGCGAAGCCCTGCTCATGGGCGGTGAGATGGATCTCCCTCGCCCAAGCTGAATCGAGTTCGGGGATCTGCGGATCGTAGCCGGCGGGGATGGCCAGTGCCCCGGTCTCGCTGACGTTCCTGAGGCGGTAGTCCAGCTCGGTGCGCACGACATCGATCGCGATCTCGCGGTCGAGCTGCCCCGCGAAGATGAACCGCAGCATGAAATCCGGGTCCATCGGACGCGAGGAGGGCTCATAGGGCGAACGGGCCCACTCCAGCAGAGCCTCGCGGCCGGCCTCGCTGAGCCGGTAGACCTTCGCGTCCGGACGCCCCTCGCGCGGGTCGACCTCGAAGACGACCCAACCCCGCTCGACCATCTTCGCGAGCGTGCGATAGATCTGCGGCAGCTGCACCCCGTAACCGATGAACCGCCCGGGCCCCTCCATCCAGCGACGCAGGTCGTATCCGGAGTAGCGTCCCAGGGACAGCACGCCGAGGATCACGTAGTCGAGTTGCATTCCGCGCTTCCTATGTACCCGAGCAGTTAACAGGCCCCAGGCTGACCTCACCCGGTGCCGCTGTCAAGATCCGCCGCACAGCGGAACCCGGTGTTGCCGCCGGAGGCGTCCAGGTCGTTGGCGGTCCGGGCGGCCACCCGGTACCGGTTGCAGTAGGAACTGTGGCACAGGTACGAGCCGCCGCGGATCACCTTGCCGGTACCGGACGCCGGGCCGGTCGGGTTGCGGCCGGGATGCCTGTCGTGGTCCGTGGTCCACCAGTCGGCGCACCACTCCCAGACGTTTCCGGACACGTTGTACAGGCCGAGGCCGTTGGGCTCGAAGGCGTCCACCGGCGCGGTGCCGCGGTAGCCGTCGGCGGCCGTGTTCCTGGCCGGGAACGAGCCACGCCAGATGTTGCAGCGGTAGTCGCCGCCCGGATCCAGCTCGTCGCCCCACGGGTAGCGGCGCTGCTCCAGTCCGCCGCGGGCCGCGCACTCCCACTCCGCCTCGGTGGGCAGCCGCTTGCCGGCCCACCGCGCGTACGCGGCGGCGTCGTTCCACGAGACGTGCACCACCGGATGGTCCTCCCGGCCCGCCGTCCCGCTGCCCGGCCCCTCTGGGCACCCCCAGTACGCGCCGCTGACCCCGCACCACCACGGCGTGCGGGCCGGGCGCGGCGAGGTGCGCCGCAGCGCGGCGGGCAGGAAGCCCGCGAACACATAGGACCAGCCGATCCGCTCGGCGTCGGTGACATACCCCGTAGCGGACACGAACTCCGCGAAGCGGTCGTTGCTGACCGCGTGCGCGTCGATCCGGAAGGAGTCCAGCCGCACGGAGCGGACCGGGCCTTCGCCGTCGGCCGCGAAGCCCTGCGCGTCATCCGTTCCCATCAGGAACTCCCCGCCCGGCACCAGCACCATGCCGGTCGGGTCAGGACCGGCAGCCCGGCGCCCGGACCGGACCGTCGGTACCGCCAGCACCGGCGCGCCCCGGCCGGAGGGCAGGCAGCAACTCGGGTGGCCGCCTTCACTGTCGGTGGCACGCATCGCAGACTCCTCCCAGTCGGGCCGACTCGCCTGCATCATATATGTCAACGTATATATCAAGCACGGCCCGGACCGGGGTCGTCCCTACCGGTCGGCCTCGACGAGGGAGGCGGCGATGGACTCCACCTCGGACTCGGCGGCGTCGTGGCCGGTTCCGACACCGCGCTGGGCCAACACGGTCATCGACGCTCGTCTAAACTGCCTGTATGCGCATTCGTCCGATGATCGACTGGCCGGTGGGTGGGGGGCTTGCGCAGTCGGCTGACGGCCTGGAGCAGGTCGGGCTCCTGCTGGCCGGGCGCGGCGTGGCGGTACTGAGCGGTGCGGGGCTGTCCACCGAGTCCGGCATCCCGGACTACCGCGGCGCGACCGGCAGCCTGCGCCGCCACACCCCGATGACCTACCAGGACTTCGTGGCCGGCGAGGAGGGCCGCCGCCGGTACTGGGCCCGCAGCCACGTCGGCTGGCGCGCCATCGCCCGGGCCGAGCCCAACGCCGGGCACCGGGCGGTCGCGGCCCTGCGGGCGTCCGGCCACGTCTCGGCCGTGATCACCCAGAACGTGGACGGTCTGCACCGGGCGGCGGGCACCCTGGACGCGGTGGAGCTGCACGGCGGCCTCGACCGCGTCGTCTGCCTCCAGTGCGGGCATACCAGTTCCCGCGAGGAGCTCGACCGGCGGCTGCACGCCGCCAACGGGCCGCTCCGGGAGGCCGGATTCCCGGCCAACCCGGACGGCGACGTGGAGCTGCCGCAGGAGCTGGTCGACGCCTTCCGAACCGTACCCTGCGTGCTCTGCGGCGGGATCCTCAAGCCGGACGTGGTCTTCTTCGGTGAGAGCGTGCCCAAACTCCGGGTGCAGCAGTGCTACGAGCTGGTGGACGCCGCCGGCGCGCTACTGGTCCTCGGCTCCTCGCTGACGGTCATGTCGGGGCTGCGCTTCGTCCGCCACGCGGCCAAGACCGGCAAGCCGGTCGCCATCATCAACCAGGGCGCCACCCGTGGCGACCCGTACGCGTCGGTGACCGCGCACCTGCCGCTGGGCCCAGCGCTGACCGCGCTGGCGCGGGAGCTGGGCTCGCTCGCGGGGTGACCGACCCGGCGGCACCCGCACGAGTACCAACACGGGATTGACCGGCGTGCACGGGCTCCATGGGCCCCGGTCGGACAATCAGCTCACCGGCATCCGACTGACGTCGATCGGAATCCCGCGTCAGGACCCGAGGACGCGCCGCCCCGCTGTGCCTCCCCAGGCGGCGGCACGGCCCGGCGTAGCCTGACAGGGCGGCAGCGAGGCTCGCCGGAACCGTGGTGCTGCGCCGCCGATGGTCCGTGCCCGCGGGTACGCGCGGCGTTACCCAACTCCACCTGGTAGCTCATACCGGCGTCAGTCCACGGGTTGACCACATCAACGAGTCCGTGCAGCAGCATGGTTGACGCGAATCCGAGCGGACGCGACCGGTGCTCGGGCGTCACCGGAGCAGCAGTCCGAGTTCAGTGCGTCTCTGTTTCCCGAAAGGACCCAGCATGACCAGCACTCAAGGCTCTCTCGTTCCCAGCCGCCTGTCCCGGCGCGGTGTTCTGGCCTCGTTCGCCGCGGCCGGTACCGGCGCACTGGCCTTCGGCGGGGCCCAGCCGGTGGCCGCCGCCTCCGTGGCGTCGCCGGCCCCTGGCGCCATGCAGCTGTTCACGGCCTCCGACCTCAACTTCAACGCCCTTTTCGCGTTGGGAGGTTCGGGCCGGCACGGCGGTGAGGTGGGTGAGGTGCTGACGGCCGTCAACGCGATCAACGCGTCCGGGGCGAGCTACCAGACGTTCACCGACACCTTCCACGCACTGGGCGACCGGCTGGCCCAGCAGGCCGACAGCGCGGCCGCGGACGGCCTTGCGCAGAGCAGGCGATGGCTGTCCCTGCGAGCCGCGCAGTACTACGCCCAGGCGCTGTTCTTCGTCCTCGGGACGAGTGGCCACGCGCAGGAGGAGGCTGTCTACCGCAAGGGCCGCAGCTGCTGGGACACCTTCGCCTCGCTCTGCGAGCCGGCCGCGGTACGCGCCACCGTGCCCTGGGGCGGCGGGCGGATGCCGGTCTGGTTCTTCCGGCCCGACTCCTCGGAGCGCCCGCGCCCCACGGTCATCCTCACCAACGGCAGCGACGGCCAGAACATCGACATGTGGAGCTACGGCGTCCCGGCCGCCCTGGAGCGCGGCTGGAACGCGCTCGTCTATGACGGCCCCGGCCAGGGGCAGTTGCTCTTCGTCGACGGGATCCCCTTCAGCAGCCGCTGGGAGAGCGTCGTCAGCCCGCTGGTCGACTGGCTGTACCGGCGTCCCGACGTGGCCCGGTCCCGCATCGCGCTGACCGGCATGAGCATGGGGGGCAGTCTCGCCCCCCGGGCCGCGGCCTTCGAACACCGGCTGGCCGCGCTGGTCGCCATGCCCGGCTGCCTGTCGCCGTGGGACGCCTTCCCTGCCGACATTCGCGGCATCGTCAGTGACAACAAAGCCAAGACCAACCAGATCTGGAACAAGGACATCGTTCCCCATCTGTCCGCCGTCGACCGGTTCACCTTCCAGAAGCGCCTGGAGTGCTTCTCCCCCGCCGCCATGCGGGCCGCACGCGCGGGCAGGCTCCTCACCGACTTCTGGACCCCGGCCCAGGCCGTGATCGCCCTGGACATCACCGCCGTGGCAGCCCGGATCACCGCTCCGACCCTGGTCCTGGACTACGACGACGAGCAGTTCTACGCGGGCCAGCCGAGCCGGTTGTACGACCTGCTGCGGGCCCCCAAGGACTACGTCAGGCTGACCGCGGCGGAGGGCGCCCAGCTGCACTGCTCCCCGATGGCCCCACAGCGCCACTGCGAGGTGGTCTTCGACTGGCTTGAGCAGGTCCTCGACCGCCCGCGACGGTGATCGGCCTGCCGTCCAGTGATGACTTCCGGGCCCTGCGGGGCGACTCATACCGCCCACAGCGCTTCGGTGGGCGACATGCGGGCAGCGCGTAGGGCCGGAAGCAGGCCGGCGACCGCGCCGATGAGCAGGGCGGCGCCGAACCCGCCTCCCCACGCGAGTGCAGGCACGACAATCGCCCAGCCCTTGGCTGCCGCGTAGATGGCGGTGGAGAGCACGCCGAGGCCGACACCGACGGTCCCGCCGAGAAGGGAGAGCAGGATGGCCTCGGCGAGGAACTGGATGCGGATGTGCCCCTGGGTGGCTCCCAGCGCCCGGCGCAGCCCGATCTCGGAGCGTCGTTCGAGAACCGAGATGACCATGATGTTGGCCACTCCCACGGCACCGACCAGCAGGGCCACCGCGCCAAGGCCCAGGAACAGGCCGTTGAAGGCACTCTGCGCGTCGGCCTGGGCCACCAGGGCGGCAGACGGCTGGCTGACGGCTGCCCCGCCGGGATCTTCGGGGTTGGCCGTGTCCGCGAGGACCGATTGGACGGCCGCGACGTCATCGGTCTCGGCACGCACGTAGATGGTGGAGGGGTTGCCGTCGAAGCCGAGGTAGGTCTGCGCGGCGGGGAACCCGACGAGGACGGAACTGTCGATGGAGGGCACCAGCGCGGCCGGGTTCAGGATGCCGGCGACGTAGAACCATTGCCCGCCGACCCAGACCCGCTCGCCCGAGAAGACCCGGTCGATCCCGAGTCGCTGGGCCGCCGCTGCTCCGAGCACGGCCACCGGCTCGCGTTCGGACTCGGCGTTCAGGAAGTTCCCTTGGGCCATGGTCGTGCGGAGGGTCTGGAGCAGTCCGAGGCTGGCGGCGTCAACGCTCAGTGCGTTGCCGTCAGTGGTGGGGATGAGCGGGCTGCGATAGGCGCTCGTGTTCTTGACGGTGCCGGTTTCCTGGACCTCGGTGACCGGGCCGATGCGACCGATCATTCCTGGTGCGGCCTTGGGCAGTTCGACAGGTTGCCCGGAGAAGCTCTGACCGTTGGTGACGGTGAGCAGGTTGGTGCCGAGCTTGCTGATCTGGGAGAGGAGTCCTGCTTGGGAGGACGAGGACAGGCCGAGCACGGCCACGATGGCGGCTACGCCGATGGCGATTCCGAGGGCCGAGAGCGCGGCGCGCAGCTTTCGAGTGCGCACGCCGACGCTGGCGACGCGGGCCAGGTCGCTCGGTCGGAGTCTTGCGTTGATCGTCATGGCTGCCTTCCGGAACGCAACCGGGAATCGTCAGCGTGTACGGCGTTGGTTGCGTCAACCGGCACGGAGCCCGTCCCAGTCGGCGTGGCGGTGGCGGTGTCCGCGATGATGCGGCCGTCGAGCATCTCGATTCGCCGCGGTAGGCGGTCGGCGAGGCTGCGGTCGTGGGTGATGACGACGATGGTGACCCCGGCGTCGTGCAGGTCCTGGAGGAGTTCCACAATCGAGGCTCCGGTGGCGCTGTCGAGGTTCCCGGTGGGCTCGTCGGCCAGCACGATGCTGGGCCGGCCGACCAGTGCCCGGGCAATGGCGACCCGCTGGCGTTGGCCTCCCGACAGCTGGGTGGGCCGGGCATCGGGGCGGTCCGCGAGCCCGACGAGACCGAGGGCGTTCAAGGCCTGGGCGCGTCGGTCGGCGGGACGGGTCCCCGTGTACAGGAGACCGTCGGCAACGTTCTCCACCAGAGTCGAGTGCTCGGACAGGAAGAATTGCTGGAAGACGAAGCCGATCTGGGTCGCCCGCAACGCGGCAAGCTGCCGGTCCGACATGGCGGCCACGTCAAGGCCGGTGATACGCACCGTCCCGGTGCTCGGACGATCGAGTGTGCCCATCAGGTGCAGCAGTGTCGTCTTGCCCGACCCGGACGGCCCGACGACGGCCACCAGCTCGCCCGGCTGCACGGCGAAGCTGACTCCTCGCAGCGCCTGGACCGGCGGCTCACTGGCGTAGGTTCTGGTGACGTTCCGGACCTCCAGGACGGGCCGTGGCCCGCCGTTGTCCAGCTGTGGCCGAGGGGGGTCGCAGGTGGTCTGTGTCATGTCGTGGATATTCGGCTCGTTGCTCATAGGGAGGCTCGCTGCTCATAGGGAGGGGACAACGATCTGCTGGCCGACCGACAGGCCGGAGCCGGTTACCGCTACGAGGCCTTCGGCGTCGTCGAAGAGTCCGAGTGACACCGGCACGAGGCTGTGGACTTTGTCGGGCCCGACGACCTCGACGGCGTATCCGCTCTGCGCGGTGGCGAGTACCGCGTCGACGGGGACCACCATGACGTTCTTGGCAGTGGCGGTGGTGATCGACACCTGCACCGGAGCCTGGGACAGGCTGCCGGTGGCGGCCGGGTCGGTCGGGGTGACCTCGACGGTGATGGTGGGCGTCCCGCCCCCGGGCGGGGTGGTGGCCACGGTGCCGACCGATGACACCACGCCGGGCGTGGTCTGGCCGTTGGGCAGAGTGATGGTCACCTTGTCACCGACCGTGACCTCGCTCTGCTGGGTGGCATCCAGAGCGATCGTGACCTGGCGCGCGGAGGAACTGGCGGTGAGCAGCGGTCCACCCACCGGTGCGGGGGCGCCGAGGGTACCCGTGACCGCGGTGATCCGGGCGGCGCCGGGGAGGAAGACAGCTTGGCCGAGGGCCAGGGTGCCGTTCTGGGTGACTCCCAGGTGGGCCTGGAGCTTCTCGACGGCGTTCTTGGTCCACCAGGAGAACTCGTCCGAGCCGCGCGGGATCTCCGACGTGGTGGCATAGCCCAGCGCCACCAGGTCGGAGTTGAGCTCGGCCACGTCGGTGCCGGTGACGTCCGACGCGTAAGCGCCTTCCGACAGGCCGCGGTAGGCGGGGGTCGCCCCGTAGAGCAGGACGACCGGTTTGCCGCCCACATGGTAGAGAACCTGGCCCTGGCTGACGGTCTGGCCGACCGCGGGCAGGCCGGTGAGCGTGCCCTGGTCCTGGTTGATGACGCTGTAGCCGCCGGCGTTGCCCAAGGTGGCGTCCACGTCGGTCTGCGAGGACAAGTCCTGACGGACCACAGTGGCGAGCGAGGTCTGGTAGCCGTTGTCGATGACACCTGCCTTGGCCGGCCCGGCACCTTTGAACGGGTCGGTGACCGCCAGCACCACGGCCACCGCGGCGGTCACCGTCACCAGTGCCAGCCCGATCCGCTTCCGTCGCCGTCGCCGCGTGCTCGCCGGTGCGGGCGGATCCCCCTGAGCATGAACGTCCGGGGTCAACCCACTCGGCGCGCTCACGTCGTGCTGCTCTCGTTCATACCGATCCCCTTGGTCGCGCACGCCTTGTCCGCCGCGATGACCTGCGGCGAGTTGATGTCGACGCCTGAGAAGTCCAGACCGCCCGCGCTGGTCGGGTCCGGGAAGTTCGCGATTCCGTGTGAGCGCATGCACTGCGCGTACTTGACCTCAGCGGCAAGCTGCTGCGCCTGCTGGCCCGGCGCCGGAGCGGCACCGGCCGGGTTCAGCGACTTGCACGCCTGAGCCGCGGCCTTGAACTCGGGCGAGTTGGCGTCCGGAAGCATCTGACCCTGCTGGACGGACAGGTCACCGCTGGCATTGGGTTCAGGGAAATTCGTGATTCCGTGGGATCGCATGCACAGTGCGTAACCCAGTGGGCTCGGCTTGGACGAGCCGCCGGCCGACGACGAGGAGCCGGCAGTCGGCGTCGACAGGACGTGCGCGACCCCTGGGCCGCTCGAACCACCCGAGCCGCAGGCCGACACGAGCAGGCCAACGGTGACCAGCCCGAGAGCGAGCGGTCCGACCCGTCGGAGCTGCCGCGCTCGCCGCTGGTGACGCTGGGCGGGGTGTTCGACAATGTGGTCCATGTTGTTCGTCCTCCGCTGGTCGATGTCGATACAGGCATCGTGGCCAACGCGAGGTTTCGTGACAGTTTCGTCGCTTCTCCGGGCCCGCCGAGGCCCCTGAGGCCGCCCTCAAGCCGACAACGGTCGCCTCAGAACTGACCAGCCGAGGTGAAACCGTTCTGAAACCCCCCAGCACGCATACTTGGGGGCGCAGCCCTCCGGAGACGGCCAAACGGCCGGCGCAGAGCCGACAGGAGGCCGGGCTCCCGAAAGGAACCATCCATGCGCGTGCTAGTGGTCGAGGACGACCAGGAGACGGCCGAAGCCGTTGCTGTCGGGCTGCGACGAGAGCATATGGCCGTCGACGTTGCCCTGGACGGCCTCTCCGGCCTCCAGCGGGCACAGCTCAACGACTACGACGTGATAGTCCTCGACCGGGACCTACCCGGCATGCACGGCGACAAGGTGTGCGCCAACCTCATCGCCGTCGGCAGCCGGGCCCGGGTGCTCATGCTCACCGCCGCCGCGACGATCGACGACCTGGTCGACGGGCTCGGCCTCGGCGCCGACGACTACCTGCCCAAGCCCTTCGATTTCCCCGTCCTGGTTGCTCGCATCGGCGCGCTGTTCCGCCGGTCCCAGCCGGCGATCCCCCCGGTGCTGCGCCACGGCGACCTCGTCCTCGACACGGCGCACCGCAGTGCCTCCCTGGAAGGCAAACAGCTCGACCTGACCCACAAGGAGTTCGGCGTGCTTGAACTTCTCCTCGCCGCGCAGGGCCGCAGCGTGTCGGCAGAAGAGCTCCTCGAACGGGTGTGGGACGAGGCAGTCGATCCGTTCACCTCGGCGGTCAAGATCACGATCAGCCGCCTCCGGGCCAAGCTCGGGGATGCTTCGATCATTGAGACCGTCGCCAAGTCCGGGTACCGGATCTAGGAGCACCCATGGGCATTCGCCACCTGTTCACCAGGGTCGCCGGTCATCCCCGGTTGCGACCGCGCACCGTGCGGCTGAGGCTCACCATGCTCTACGGGATGCTGTTCGTTGCCAGCGGCGCGGTGCTACTCGCCATCACCAACCTGCTCGTCCGGCAGAACACGCGCGCCGCCCTTCCAAAGACACTGGGCGGCACCTCGATCTCCATCACCGGCTCGGACGCCCCGACCAGCCGGCCTCTCCCCAGCTCCGGCTCGAACACCCACGCTGACGCCGGGACGACCACCGGCATCGCCCACGCCACCGCCGCTGCCCACACGGCCGTACTGCACCAACTCGACGTTCAGTCCGCCATCGCGCTGTGCATCATGGCCGCCATATCCATCGCGCTCGGCTGGATCGTCGCCGGGCGGGTGCTGCGCCCCCTCGACACCATGACCACCGCGGTCCGCCGAATCTCGGCCACCAATCTCCACGAACGTCTCGCCCTCGAAGGCCCGGACGACGAGCTCAAGAAGCTCAGCGACATCTTCGACGAACTACTCGGACGCCTGGAGAAATCATTCGACGCCCAACGCATATTCGTCGCCAACGCCTCCCATGAACTGCGCACCCCACTGACACGACAACGAATCGTGGCTCAAGTCGCACTCGCCGACCCGGATGCCACCGTCGAATCACTCCAAGCTGCCCACCAGCGGATACTCGTCTCAGGGGCGCAACAGGAGCGGATGATCGAGGCGCTTCTGACCCTCACCAGGGTCCAAGCCGGCCTTGAGCGACGAGAGGCCTTCGACCTGGCCACCGTGACCAACCAGGTCCTCGCAGCCCATCGACCCGAAGCGGCACGAGGGGGCGTCACTCTTCGCTCGGATCTTTCGCCGAGCCCGATGCAAGGCGATCCGCGTCTTATCGAGCGCCTGGTGAACAACCTTATCGACAACGCCCTGCGGCACAACACGCCCGCCGGCCTTGTCGGGATCACTACGGACTCCAGGCTGGGGCAGGCAATTCTCACGGTGACCAATACCGGTCCGGTCGTGCCCGACGCCTCAATCGATCGACTCCTGCAGCCATTCCAAAGACTCGGACCCGACCGGACGAGTCACGGCGAAGGCGTAGGACTCGGTCTCTCCATCGTCCAAGCAATTGGCGACGCACACGGCGCCGACCTGTCGGTCCAGCCACAACCCGGAGGCGGCCTCAAGGTCTCGGTCCGCTTCCCCGCAGCGGCCGGTCTCAACGGAGGCCGACCCGCCGAGACCGAACCCGAACCGAGGGCTGCTGCTCAATCACCTCAGCACCGGTGACCCTGACCGTGAGACGGGAGGTACGGGTACTTCCTACTGAGCATTATCAAGCACACTCAGGCAATAGAATGCAGTGCTTCGATCACCCGCAGCGTGACGCGTAGTGCCCGATCCGGTTTCCTGCCGTGGACTACGCTGCTCCCCCATGGGTGAGGGCGAACGCGTGTTGAGCCAGCAGGAGCGCCTGTCGGAGCTGCTGGAACTCCTGGCGAAACGCGAGAGCGTCTCGGTCGAACTGGCCGCGCAGGAGCTGCGGGTCTCGCCCGCGACGGTTCGGCGGGACATGGGCCGGCTCGCGCAGCAGCAGGTGCTGGTACGCACGCGCGGGGGCGCGGTCGCCAGCAACCTTGCCCCCGACCTGCCGCTGCACTGCAAGGCGGATCGGCACGCGGATCGCAAGCAGCGCATCGCGGCGGCGGCGGCCCGCCTGGTGCGCCCGGGCATGGTGGTCGGGCTGAACGGCGGGACCACCACCACGGAGGCGGCCCGGGCGATCGCCGCACGGGAGACCGCGGGGGTGGGCGTGACGGTGGTGACCAACGCCCTGAACATCGCCGCCGAACTCGTTGTCCGCAGTCACGTGCGCGTCGTGGTCACCGGCGGCGTCGCCCGCCCGCAGTCCCACGAACTGCTGGGGGATCTGGCCGGGCGGATGCTGGACGGGCTCACCATCGACCTGATGCTCCTCGGCGTCGACGCCCTGGACCCGGACCAGGGAGCCACCGCGCACCACGAAGGGGAGGCGGGCATCAACCGGATGATGACCGACCGGGCCCAGAGGGTGATCGTGCTCGCCGACAGCTCAAAGCTGCTCAAGAGCGCGTTTGCGCGCATCTGCCGCACCGGCCGCATCGACACCCTGATCACCGACACCTCCGCCGACGACGCGGCGGTGAAGAGCTTCCAGGCGCTGGGAGTGAGCGTCATCCGCGCCTGACCCGCGAACTCCGCCCAGAAACCCGCAGCCAGAGCCCGTGATACCGGACATCGAGGCCACGGCCTGGTCTGCAACGGGCCGCCACGCGGGCCCATGATCGCCGGGGAAGCGCCTGTCGTAAGCCGTCGGAGCTGCGGAGGAGGCGCCCTACATCCAGGTCCTTGCCCTCGCGATCACGAAGGCCGCTCATCCAGGATGCGTAATTCTGCAAGAGTCATTGACAGATATTGATCGTTTGATTAGCTTCCCGCTTACAATCAATCATCAACGAGCTTCAGTCGAGCGAAGCACGTGGGAAGCAGGACCAATGCTCAAGCAAGCCCACCGAAGAACGAGCGGCGCGCACATCGGGCGCCAGGGCCGGGCCCTGGCCGCGGCCATGGTGCTCGCCATCGCATCCGCGGCGCTGGTGTCCTCCGGCGCGACAAGGGTCTCGGCCGCCGCACCCGCCAGCGTCATCCCGCACGCCGACAGCGCCTGGATCTACGACGGCGCCTCGGGCGTCGGCGTATGGGCCCAGTCCATCGCCGGGTACAACGCCGGAGCCGGAGCCACCAACAAGATCACGCAGATCTACAACTACGGCACCGACATCGAGAACTACACCGGCGCCACCCCGCCGACCACCGACGACGGCACCTACTACGACGGCGCCAACAAGGACAACGGGATCTGGGACACCGCCGCCTACTGGGCCGCCCTGGACCAAGGACCCCAGCTCGCGAAGTCCAACACACCCGCCGTCTCGATCTCCCCCATCATCGACGGCACACCGGACACCGGCAACATCGACTCACTCACGGCCGCGAAGGCCGCCGCATTCGCCGACGAGATCGCCGACGAGACCTGCGCCGACGACAACCTCTCCGGCGTCCAGTTCGACTACGAACCCTTCAACGCCCAGAGCCCCGGCCAGCAAGCCTTCTACACCGAGATCAACACCGACTTCGACACCACCACCTACGGCTGCCTCGACACCGCACACCCCAACGGCCGCTACTTCTCCGTCTTCGCGTTCGGCGCCGCACTGGCCACCAACGGCGCCGAGATCAAGACCATGCTCGGCAACGACGGCTACTTCATCTCCTCCCTCTACGACCTGGGCACCAACGGCCCCGGCGTCCAAAACGGCACCGGCACCGGCCCCAACGACTACCCCGCACTCGTCCAGACCGCCGTCAACACCACCGCCTGGTACGCCAACCAGTACAACATCCCCTACGCCTTCGGCATCCCCGCAGCCGCCTCCGACCACGAATTCACCAACTGCCTCGGCTCCCCCTGCACCATGGCCACCACCGGCGACGGCACCGACAGCAACGGCATGCTCGACTACACCAAAGCCGCCGTCACCGCCATCGACACCGTCGTCTCCAACACCGACCCCCTCTTCGTCGGCACCGACATCTGGGACTTCGGAGTCTGGACCGGCGTCAACCGACCCAACAACCTCTACACCAAAACACCAGGCACAAGCTTCAACGTCCAGCCCGCCTCCGCCCCCACCGCCGTCCTCCAATGGCTGCAGAACAACCTCCCCAGCTACCAGCACACCGGCGGCACCGGCCCCACCAACCCCAGCACCGGCGGCGGCACCACAAGCGGCGGCGGCACCAACGTGCTGACCACAGCCGAGAACCCCGGCTTCGAGGGCACCCTCTCACCCTGGACCTGCACCTCCGGCACAGCCGACTCCACAACGAACACCTATGCCGGAACCGGCGCCCTCGCGCTGACCCCCAGCAGCACCCTCACCGCATACTGCCAACAGACCATCACCGGCCTGACCCCAAACCACCCCTACACGTTCAGCGCCGAACTGTCCGGCGGCAGCACCCCGATCACCCTCACGCTCGACCAGGACGCGGCAGATCTCGCCGCCTCCACCAGCTCCTCCTACACACCGGCCAGCGCAACCGTCACCACCGACGCCACCGGAAGCGTCACCCTGCGCATCCAGGCCTACAAACAGCAGAACGGCACCGGCTACGCGGACAACACGTCACTGGTCTCCCAGTAGCAGCCCCCACCCCCAAAGGGCAGCGCCACCCGACAGCGGCGGATCGGCCAACCGGACCGAACGCGCCACGGTCCCGCCCTGCCCCCGAACAGGACAAAGCCGGCCGGACGACCCACACGGGTCGGACGGCCGGTCTTCATGCCGCACATGGGCAGACCCACAGTGCCCGCCCGCCACACAGCCACGCATTGCTTCAACAACTGCCCGGGAGCGGCCCAACCGTCCCTTCAACCACCGTCCACAAGGCTGTTGGGATACCTCCCTTCAGTCTTCCCCTGCCGGAGACTCAAGCCTGGCCACCGGCCGTCGCCACCAAGGCAACCACGCGGACTGATTCGGTGAACTTCGCCTCCTGCGGGAGGGACTGCCGGACCAACTCGGCGAAGGCCTCCGGGTCCTCTGGCAGCGGAATGGCCGAGTAGACCCCGCCAATGACCTGATCGAACGTCAGATCTTTCTGGTACTCGACTGCAATCTCCCGGACACTCTCGAACCCGGCATCGCCGAGGGCCCGCGCGTACCGTCGGCGCTCGTCCACATCGGTGCCGCAGGTGGCCTTCACCTCGACACCGAAGTACTGTTCCAAGCTGGACCGCAGAGCTCGGGACCAGTCACTGTCCTGGAGCCACAGGGGAGTTCCATTGGCGAGCACGGCGACCCCGCCTCCGGGGCGCGACAACGGCCGCAGCACGCGGAACAGTTCATCGTGCTTCATCCAGTGGAGCGCGTTGCCGATGACCGTCATCGCCAGGGACCGCTGTCCCAGCACCGCGCCCAGCGCCGGGACGTCAGTGTCCGCGCCCAGCACCCAGGTACCGTTGCGCACAGCTGCGGCCTCGGCGGTCTGTCGCGCCAGGCGGAGCATGTCCGCCTCCGGATCCATACCTATGACCGAACGGACCCTGGCGGCCAGCGGAACAGCCAACTGGCCTGTCCCGCAGCCCAGATCGAGTACAACGTCCGCACTGTTCAGCTGGAACGCCGTCTGCAGCGCATCGAGGATCTCCACCGGATACCCACGCCGGTACTTCGCGTAGTACTCCGCAACTTCACCGCTGAACTCCGTCATGTCCGCCACTCTTCCAAGCGCGGATCGACAGCGGAAGCCGGGGAGCCGCTTGATCGCTGACGGCTGAAGACGGCCGGCACCACGATTCGTCCGCAGTGATGGTGCGCGTCCGGCGGGCAGCCGGAGGCGGCCGAACGTCCTGGGTCGCGTCGACGCCGTCGGCTGCGTCCGTGTCCCGGAGCTCGTTCTCGCGCTCATGCAACCTTTCGCCGGGCCGACAGGTATTTAGGTGCGGGAGGTGTCACTCCCGCGTCCATCCACTCCACTCCATTCCAAGACCGAGGAGGCCGATCCCATCACCGCTCCCGCAATGCCCGGCAGAAGCCTCGGCTACCTCTTGGTCTGCTGCGGACTCGTGGTGCTTCCCTGGACGCTGGTGCTCGCCGCCATGCTCCCGGCTACGGCAACGGCGCCGCACTGGCCGGCAGTCTGGGCCGGCCTGGACGCGATGGAAGGCCTCGGCCTGATCTCCACCGGGGTCCTGTCCCTCCGCAACGATCACCGACGCTCTCTCCCCGCGGCGGTGACGGCCACGCTGCTGCTGGTGGACGCCTGGTTCGACACCATGACGGCATCGACCGGCGAAGGCCTGGCCGAAGCAGCGGCCATGGCGCTCCTTGCCGAACTCCCGCTGGCGCTGGTGTGCGCACTCATCGCCCGGCGTGGCCTTTACGACGCGTTGTCAGCACCCTGCGCCGTGTCCCCGACTCCCCTGCGCCCAAACCATCGCAGTATCACTGAACCACTGAAGAGGACCAGATCATGAACCTTGCCAGCACTCTCGGCCGTTCGAATGTCCGTTGGGGCCTGGCCGCCGCCGCAGCCGGTACCGCGGCCTGGTCGTGGTGGGCGTTCGACTCGGCCCCCTATCCCTACGCGCAGCACCGGCTACTCGATCTGCCGCTGCCGTTCCTCAGTCAGCGACGGCTCGATGCCCTGCTGGAACCGGGCCGGGGCGAGCGCATCCTGGAGATCGGCCCCGGGACCGGACTGCAATCGCTCAAGGTCGCCCCCCAGCTGGGTGCCGAGGGCCGACTCGACATCGTTGACATCCAGCAGGAGATGCTCGACCACGTCATGGGTCGCGCCAAGGAGACCGGGATCGGGAACATCAAGCCCCACCGTGCCGACGCCCATGAACTGCCCTTCGGAGAAGCGCTGTTCGATGCCGCCTACCTGGTGACCGCACTCGGCGAGATACCGGATCCCGAAGCCACGCTGCGTGAGCTGCGGCGGGTGGTGAAGCCCAACGGACGCATTGTCATAGGCGAGTTCTTCGACCGCCACCAGGTCCACCGCACCACCCTGGCCCGCCACGCCAACGCCGCAGGCCTGCACATGAGCCGACTCGTCGGCCCGCAGTTCGCCTACTACGCCCGCTTGGAGCCCTGCCTCGCCTCCCCGGTCGGACAGCGCGGCCAGGACAGCAGCGACGGCTGAGTACGCGCGCCTGCGCGCAGAGCCGAGGCAGCCCGTCCTCGACGATCAGGCCACGAGAATGGGGTGGACACACCGGCGGGAACGCCTCATGGTGGTCGGCATGCTGTCTCTTCGTGACGTCCACCTCGTCGGCACTCGCGCGGTGCCGCTCGGGGCAAAGGGTCGTGCCGGTGTGCTCGACCAGTTCAACACAGCCGTCCGACGCCCTCTCGCCCACGGCGGTCTGGAGTGCCTGCCGTCTCTCCTCGACGCCCTGGCCGGGGGCGAGGCCGCGCCCGAGGGCACGCGCTGGATCGTGGACGCCAACGCTCGCTTGGACCTGGCGGCGTTGACGCGTTACAGCTTTCCCCAGCCGGAGATCCACGTAGTGGCGGCGGAGTACGGAGCTGCGGCTCACGCGCGTGGCTGGCTCCGCCTCGATCGGACCATGCTCGACCGCGAGTACACACGTCTCGTCGACACCGCCGAAGTCTGGGCGGAAAGCGACCGCACACTCGACGAGGTCCTGCAGACCTACGGCCGGCCCTCCGTCACCTTCGGTGAGCCGGATCCGCGCCTGCCCAAAACCCTCGGATATGCCTCCGGGGACCTGACCGCGCCCCTGGCGCTCTTCCACCTCGACGAGGCCGGCGACGCTCCATCAGCGCGCCTGCTGGCCTTCCGAGCTGGGGACGGCTTCTTCGGGGCGGGTCTGAGCTTCACCCCGCACGGCAACGCCGTCGCCGACGAGAGCGAGAGGCGCCACCACCACAAACAGTGAGAGGTCGGAACTGCATCTGTGGCGAGGTCGTAGGGCACAACGCCGGGCCAACACATCGGCGACGATCGGGGGCGGCCAGGAACCGAACTGCTGCGGCACACGTCTCTCGCACCATGACTTCTGACGAGCAGCAAGAGCACACGGGCTCCGCCGGGCTCACCTCACCGTCCGCTGTGGCTGTGGATCCGCCGAATGTCAACGCCTACAACAGCTTTGCCGAGGCGTATACGGCCGAGAATGAAGCCAACCTCATCAATGGCTACTACCAGCGGCCCGCGATGCTGGCCCTGGCCGGAGACGTGGCCGGGCGGCGGATCCTCGACGCCGGCTGCGGCTCCGGGCCACTGTTCGCGGCGCTGCGCGACCGTGGTGCCGTCGTGAGCGGCTTCGACGCGAGTGCCGGGATGCTGGAGCTGGCCCGGCGGCGGCTGGGCGACGGCGCGGACCTGCGGGTGGCCGACCTGGGCAGCCCGCTTCCCTACCCTGACGACACGTTCGACGATGTCGTCGCGGCCCTGGTGCTGCACTACCTGGAGGACTGGGGACCGGCGCTGGCCGAGCTGCGACGGGTACTCAAGCCCGGCGGTCGGCTGATCGCGTCCGTCGACCATCCCTTTGCAATCCACCTCATGCACCGCCAGGCCGGCCGCGAGGCCGAGTACAAGTACTTCGACACCACCAACTGGATCGAGGAGTGGACCTTCGGCGGCCAGAGCGCCACGGTGAGTCTCTGGCACAGGCCGCTGCACGCGATGATCGAGGCCTTCACCGGGGCCGGCTTCCGGATCACGGTCATCAGCGAGCCAGAGCCCGATCCAGCCGCCCGCGAACTGTTCCCCGAAGCCATCGCAGCCAAGCCGCGCTTCCTGTCCTTCCTGTTCTTCGTCCTGCAGGCCGACTAGGCCGTTTCGTTCGGATCAGCGTGCGGACCGTAGGAAGACGTCTCGCGAGCAGGGGGCTGATGACTGGAATGGTGGCCGACGCCGAGTCGAGCGGAGCAGGGGGAATCGCTGCGGCGGTCGGTCGGCTGCTGCGCCAGCCTCGGATGTGGCCGCTCGCGGCGTACGGGGTCGGACTGGTCATCGGCCCGCTCAGCTACGGGGCCCTGGTCGGCTACGCGTCCGACGGCGGAAGTTCGTCGGCGTGGCGGATGGTCTGGACCGCCGTGGCGACCTTCGGGGTGGTCGGCAGTCTGTTCTGGTTCGCCGGCCTGACCCGCGCGTACCTCCGGGTGCCGGGACGTCGCGCGCTGGCCCTCGTCGTGCCGGTCCTCGGTGCCGGTAGCGCGGTGTGGGTGGTGCTCGCGCGGACCGAAGCACCTTTCGTCGGCTTCGTCGGACTCATCGCGGACTGGCTCCTGCTCTCGCTTCCCTACGCCCTCACCGCCGCCGCCGTCCGCCCTGCGGGCGGCGCGAGGTGGCGGGTGGCCTCAGTGGTGGCGGTGGTGGCACTGGCCGGTCTGTGGGCCCCGGCGGCCAGTGCGCTGGCCCGCGACCGGAACGCCGCCGCGATGGCCTCCCTCGGCCTGCCCTCCTCCATGTACCGGGTGATCGACCTGCCCGGGTATCTCTCCGGTCCCTACACCGCCTACCAGGGTGCGCTGATCCTGGGCTACGACCACCCGAACGAGAGCCCGATGGCTCCCGGGGACGATCTGGTGCTGACCGTTGTCCGCGCCCGCAGCGCCGCGCCGTGCCTGGACGGCCGGCCGGGGCCCGGCGACGCCGCCCTGGGCGGGAGCTGCCGCGCGGCCACCGGCTCCGGCTGGTGGTTCACCGACGCGGCCGGTGACACCACCCTGGTCGAGACCGACCACGGGATGTTCGTCGGCATGACCGTGGACTCCGTCTCCGACGCCCCCGTGCCGCCGTCCCGCCTTCCAGCGCTCTTCGCGACCCTGCACACCCCCGACACGGACGAACTCTCCGCGATCGCCGCCGGGAACGGCTGACCGGAGCGGGAAAGCCCCAGTGCCCGAACCCGTTCCCCCAGGCCGGGCGGATGGCGCCTCCTGGCAGGACGAGCGCGGTGGGTCAGAAGCCGGTCGTACCGTCAATCCGCTCCCGCAGCAGGTCGGCGTGTCCATTGTGGCGTGCATACTCTTCGATCATGTGGACGTAGATCCAGCGCAACGAGACGGCCTGACCCATCACAGTCCCGGTGGCGTCAAGGGAGAGCCTGGAGCAGTTCGCGTCGGCGCGTTCGATCTCGCTGCGCCACGTGGCGAGCGCCCGCTCAAGAGTCGTCTCAGGGGCGACCTCGAAGCTTCCGTAACGCTGTGAGACGTCCTGCTCGTCCGTGACATCGGCGTCCTCGTCACCGTAGACCTTCGGAAGCTGCTCGTCGGCAAGGACCCTGCGGAACCAGTTGCGTTCGACCTCGGTCAGATGTTGCACCAGCCCGAGCAGGCTCAACGTCGAGGGGGGCACCGATTCCTCGCGGACCTGCTGCTGGTCCAGGCCCGCGCACTTCAACGCGAGGGTAGTCCGGTGAAAGTCGAGCCAACTGGTCAAGGTAGTGCGCTCATCCGCGTTCAGCGGCGGAACAGCACGCTCAGGAGTGTCCATCGCAGGAGTGTTCCATGTTGTCGCCGATGGCTGCACGTCATTAAAGAGAGCTCTTCAGGCGTCGCCTGCAGATGATGGCGCAGTCGAGGTGCGGAAGGCCCAGTGAATGTCGGCGCGGATCTCCCAGCGAATTCACAGTCGCCGGAACCGGTACAGGAGAGCGAAAGCTGCTCCGCCGACCCAGCGGGCATCATCGCAGTTCGGATGGCATCTCCCTGCTCATCTGGCGGCGAACTCCACCGCATCGACCCGTGAATTCAGGCTGAGATATCAGGGTTTCACGAACACTTCCTTCCCAGTTGCTTGACCAGCGCTCGCGGACCCGAAAGATTATTCCGCGTTCGCGTGGCGGAGGCCTTCCCTCGCTCCGATCCACAGGCTTCGACAGAAGGTTGTGCTTAAATGGCAATAAAAGTGGGAAAATCGTTCGCTGCGCGGATAACGGTCGTCCTGACCGTCGCCGCGGTGGTCGCCGGAGTGGGGACCGGTATCGCCACGCCGGCGTTCGCCGCGACGGTCCCGGCGCCGATATCCCTGAATTCCTCATCGTGCCCCGCCAACATCGTGGGAGGCGAGATCGACGGCTGCGTCACCGAGCTGCAGGACCTGCTCAACGTGCAGGGCGCGGGGCTGACGGTCGACGGCGACTTCGGGAACGGCACCCTCGCCGCGGTCGAGAGCTTCCAGTCCAGCCATGGGCTTCAGGCGAACGGCCAGGTCGGGCCGCTCACGAAGGCCGCGCTCTACACGGCCGCGTCGCCGGCGCCGGTCGCCCTGACCTCGTCCAGCTGCCCGACCGACATCACCGAAGGCGAGTTGGACGGCTGCGTGACCAAGCTGCAGCAGTTGCTGAACGGCAACGGCGCGAGCCTGAGCGTCGACGGCGACTTCGGCGCGAACACCCTCGCCGCGGTCGAGAGCTTCCAGTCCAGCCACAGCCTGGCCGTCGACGGTGTCGTCGGGCCCAATACCAAGGCCGCGCTGGACGGCGTCACCACTACCGTGCCGGCGCCGATCGCGCTCACCTCGGCCAGCTGCCCGGCCAACATCGTCGGGGGCGAGATCGACGGCTGCGTGACCGAGGTGCAGGAGCTGCTGAACAGCCACGGTGCGAGCCTGAGTGTCGACGGCGACTTCGGGAACGGCACCCTCGCCGCGGTCGAGACGTTCCAGGCGAGTCAGGGCCTGGCCGTGGACGGCCAGGTCGGGCCGAACACGAAGGCCGCGCTGGACGCCACCGGCAGCGCGGTTCCGGCCCCCATCCTGATCACATCGTCATCGTGCCCTGCGAACATGACCCAGGGCGAGATGGACGGCTGCGTCACCGATCTCCAGCAGCTGCTCGACCAGTACGGGGCGAACGTCTCCGTCGACGGCGACTTCGGGCCGATGACCTTCTCGGCGGTCGAGAACTACCAGGCGAACCACGGGCTGTCCGTGGACGGCCAGGTCGGGCCGGAGACCAAGGCCGCGCTGACCGGGAACGCTCCGCCGGCCAACAACCCCCCGCCGACGAGCTCCTCGACGCTGCAGGCGATCGTCACCTACGCGACCGACATCGAGAACGGTGAGGCCGAGCCGGGCTGGGGCGGTGGCAAGCTTCCCTACGGCTATGACGGCGGACACACCGACAGCCCGGGCCCGAGCCCGGCGGACTGTGCCGCCGAAGGCGGGGACCAGGACTGCTGGACGGCGACGCAGAACGGCACGCCCGGCTACAACGGCGAGATCAGCATCGACTGCTCCGGCTTCGCCCGCTGGGTCTACAGCCTGGCCTACGGCCGCGATGTGCTCGGCCCGGACGGCACGGCGGTCCAGATCGGTGAGATGACCCGGGTCAGCAATCCCCAGCCCGGCGACCTGGTCTTCTTCGGTGACAACCCCGGAGACCCCGACCACGTCGCGATCTACATCGGCAACGGCAAGATGATCAACGCCTACGACACCGGGACCTTCATCCAGACGAACAACGTCACCGACCCCAGCTACCCGGTGATCGGCTACTACCAGTACGGCAGCGGCTCGACCAGCACCAGCGGCGGGTCGACGAACTACGACTGGGCCAAGGACGTCCTGTCCGACGGCGGCTGGCCGCAGAGCGCGAACAACGTCACCGCGCTCACCCAGTGGATGTCGAGCGAAGTGTCCGCGTCCGACTGGTACCACAGCAACAACCCTCTCAACAACGGCTTCGGGTCCGGCGGCGGCAGCGGCACCGGCAGCTACGCCAACCTGGTCACCGCGGCGGACTACGCCGCACAGAACCTGCAGACCGGATCGGTGTATTCACAGGTCGTCGCCGACTTCTCAGCCTCTGCGGCTCCGAGCGCGACAACGACGGCGATCATCGACTCGCCGTGGTCCTGCGGACACTACAGCGGCAGTTCGAGCTGCAATTCAGACACGTCCCAATGGGGCACGGCATTCAACCACGGATCGGTCGGCACCTACGCGGCTCCAGCCTCGGACTGGTGAGTCACGCCTGAGAGGCGTCGGGATCTGACGTGACGCGCAGGCGCCGACGATGGTCGGCGCCTGCTTCCCGGACGGTGCCGACGAACCCCGTGCCGACGAAGCCGGCCGGCTGACCGTCATCGCCCTGCCCTCCGCCTACGATGGGCACCTCGACAAGGGAGCATCGTGGATCTCAGAGCACCAGTGCCGTCTCGGAGGCTTGGGCCGTACGCGTTGACCGATGACGGGATCGCGGCGCTGCTGGCACGCTACGAGTTCCACGATTCCGGCATCCGCCGGGTGATCCTTGACCAGGAATTCGGACGGAAACCGCGGGGGCGGGCCGTCAGGCTGGTGATCGACGCCCGGGTGCCGGACGAGGGTTTGCGGTGGGAACCGGTGTGCCTGGACCTGGTCGATGTGAAGCGATTTCGGATCGACGAAAGCCAGGGCTCTCCCGCGGGAGTGCTCTTCGATCCCCCGCAGTTCACCCGGTTCGACGGGCTGATGCAGGTTGACCTGTGCGCTGAGCGCTTCGGCAGCCTCCGTCCCAGCAGTGGGCAGGAGGTCTTCGAGGGCTCGGAGTTGGTCTTCGAGGCGGTCGAGGGCACGTGGAGTGTTCTGGAGCCGTGGCCTGAGTTGTCCCGGGTGTAGCGCGGTGGGGCATGCCGGGCCCACAGCCGCTGACTTCGGCGGCCGACTCCAGCGCTCCCTGGCGGAACGGTCTTGCGGATCAGGTTTCGTGGGAGGTGTTTCGGCGAAGGATTTTGAGCATGGGCTTACCACCGGTTGCCGATCATCCCGCTGTCGCTGTGTTCCGTGAACCCCGGGGCGGGCGGCCCCTCCCGGAGCTGGGCCCTCGGGTCGATGCCGAGGCGCGGCGGACCGCGGGTGTGCTGACCGGCGTGGGCACCCATGCCCGCCCCGTCGAGCGAACCGCCACCCTGCGGGAGGCCACCACGGTTGCCGGTGGGCTGGTGGCCGCGCTGTCGGCCCTTGCTCCGGCCGTGGCCGGAGAGGGACTGCCGGCGGAGTCGACGAGTCAGTCCTTCTTCCGGGTCCGTGAGGTGGAGCTGTCGGATCAGCAGGCGGCCCTGCACGGCGCCCTGGTCATCCACCGAGGTCTGGAAGACCTGTGTGACGCTCCGCTGTCAGGTGCCGATCTGGCGTTGGAACTGGCCGGGATGCGGCAGTCGGTGCTCGACCTCACCGGCGCGGCGCCGGACCCGGGCCCTGACCTCGTCCCGACGGTGACCGTCCCCGAGCCCGGTGCGGGATCGTCCTTGGAGGGTGTCTGGAGTGCTCGGTGGCTCATCGGGCACCAGGTCCACGTCCTGTTCAACGTCTGCGCCGCGGTCGCCGTGGCCGACGCCACCCACCACCTGCGGCACGGTGACAGCGAAGCCGCGCTGCCGCGGCTGGCGGACGCGACGGTCTATGTGCGTGGTTTCCCGGCGGCCATGACCCACGCCAGTACGATCCCGGCCGATTACTACATGGGGGCGATACGCCACACCATGGCACCCCCGTCGGTGGACGTCCCCTTGAGCGGGCGCCAGCATCGCGGGTACAAGCTGTTCCGGGCGGCGATGAAGGACCTGCTGTCGGTGGTTCCCGACTCCTTCGAGCAGCTGGCGGCCCGCGCCCCGGAGCGGGCCGAGGCACGGAGCGCGCTGCTGGAGGCCGACATCGTGGACGGCGAACGGCACGTCACCCTCGCGTACTCGATGGTGCATCTGCGTCGGTCCATCGCCCAGAAACCCGAGGGCCCGGACAACGCCGTCGCCGAACTACGGCTCATGCGGCATCGCCGGGCGGCCCAGTACGCCTCCCTCATCCGCTTCGGGGACCACTATGTCGCCGACGCCGTGGCTTCCCTGCGTCACTCGTGAGTCCGCGCGTCCGCCGCCCGTGCCCCGGTAGGAGACCCTGATGCCCGAGACGATGCCCGACACCACTCAGAGCACCGCCGCCGCCCAGGGCGCTGTCCTCGCCGCCGACTGGGAACTGGATCCGGCCGACACCGGCGCCTGCGAGCGGCTGGCCCGCGCCCTGTGCGCCGGCCGGCACGACCAGGTCGACGACCCCCAGTGGGTGACACGGGCCCGGGATGCCTGGGAGGAGCTTCCGCTGCCGCTGCGCCACGCGGTGCGCCGGTTCCGAAGGCACTCCGGCCCGCACGGCACCTTGGTGATCGGCGGCCTGCCCGTCGATCAGGCGACCCTGCCCGCCACACCGGCCGTACCCGGCTCGGTCCAGCGCCAGGCCACCGTCCCGGCCGCGGTGCTCACCATGGTGGCCTGCGGACTCGGCGAACCCCTCGCCTACCTGGCGGAGAAATCCGGTGCCCTCGTGCAGGACGTTGTACCGGTGCCCGGTCAGGAGACCTTCCACGGCAACGCCGGATCGGTACCGCTGTCCTTCCACACCGAGAACGGCTTCCACCCCCACCCACCCGACTATGTGATCTTCCTGTGCTTGCGCGCCGACCACGACCGGATCGCCGGCATGCGCACCGCCGGCATCCGCCAGGTACTTCCGCTCCTCACCCCGGCCGGCCGCCAGGCCTTGTTCGCACCGGAGTTCATCACCACACCGCCACCCTCCTTCGGCGCCGACGCCGGTGAGGCAGATGTCCAGCCCCGACCGGTGCTTTCAGGAGCGGCCGAGGACCCCGACATACGCATGGCGCAACTCGTCACCACTCCGCTCACCCCTCGGGCCGCCGCCGCGCTGAGCGAATTCGGCCGCGCCTGCGAGGCGACCGCCCGCACCCTGCGCCTGGCGCCCGGCGACCTGGTCGTCATCGACAACCGCGTCACCGTCCACGGCCGCACCGCCTTCCAGCCCCGCTACGACGGAGCGGACCGCTGGCTGCAACGCACCCATGTCACCACCGACCTACGCCGCTCCCGCGACCACCGCCCCCACGACCGCCACATACTCACCCGCTGACCCCGGCCACTGCCGCTGCCGCTGCCCCGCAGACATCGAAAAGACCGCTCCCGCATCTCTGCGGAAGCGGCCCACACCCTGCGCAAACACTGCTCTGAACAACAGGATTCACACCTGCGTCCCCGCCCCTACGTGACCCCGTCATCTCCCAGTCGAAAGACTGGGCAGGAATTTCACGATCACGAGTCGCAGCATCAGGGATTCTGTTTTTCTGAGCCACATATCTACCTCCTCGCGATCGGATTTCCGGTAAGTTCTCCCGGTACATTTTCCAGTCTACTCCCACCCCAATCGGAAACACGATTCCGATCCTGGTTCCGTCCGTTCCTGTACCGGTAAATCATCAGGTTCGTGCTGCTCGTCGCGGTCCTGGAGCATCCGACCGGAGCCGGCTCGCCGCCAGGCGCCGCCGCACCCGTGCCGGCCTCTTCCGGGCTGCGGGCGGTTGCCGGTGAGCTGCGGGTCTGGCTACTGGCTGTAGATCTCCTTGCCGGATGCGTTGTAGGCATGGACGTACGGGCTCGGTGCCAGGAAGAACGGGGCGGAGCCGGTCGTGCCGGTGGAGATGGCCGTCGTATAGAAGAACGCGCCGCCCGCCATGATGGCCGGGTACTCCGTCGGATCGGAGCCGTAGCTGATGGTGATCTTGGCGACGTCCGACGTGTAGTGCCCGGCACCCAGCATGAGGTACTGCCCCCGACCGGCGGCCTCGCCGGTACTGTCGAAAAACTCGATGATATGGCCGGTGCCCCACAGGCGGTTGTTGATGAACGTCGGCGGGGCGTCCTGGCTGGTGCCCTTGTCGCCCTTCGTCTCGCACTGCACGTACTGGCCGGCGGAGTTGACGGCGATGACCGCGCCGTCCCAGTCCGGCGAGGCGATCGGAGTGCGGACGGCGATCACCGCGTGGTACCCCGACGCGTCCGAGCCCAGGCAGGAGGACAGGATCTGCCCGACGGTCCCGGCATCGATCGGGGTCGTCGTCCCGCTGGTGATCGTGAATGGGGCGGCGGTGGTGGTCGCGCGGGCCGAGGTCGGCGTTGTGGTCGGCCTTGTGGTCGGACTCGGTGCGGCGGTACCGCTGCTCGTCGGACTTCCGCTGCTGAGCGGGGGTGCGGCGAGGACCGGCTTGGCGGCCCCGTCCCCGCCGAAGACGGCCACGGCCGCCACGCTCACCACCGCGACACCGGTGGCGATGCCCAGCGGCACTCCCCACCCGCGGCGCAGCGATGCAGGCTTGTCGTCTGGATCGATCTTCATCAGTAGCTCTGCCCGGATCCGCCGGTGGTCGGGCAGATCACGATCGAAGGGAGCCGCGGGAATGCCCTGCGAGTCGTTCACCGTGCGACCTCCTTCGCGTTGACGGGACTCTTCGGACTGAACGAGGCCGGGACCGCCGGTCCGCCGACGGCGCCGACCGCGCCGAGGTCGGCCCCGAGCCTGCGGCGCGCCCGGTGCAGTCTGGACTTCACCGTTCCGACCGCGACACCCAGCGCCGTCGCGGCCGCCTGCTGGTCCAGGCCGGACCACACGCAGAGCTCGACGACTTCGCGTTCGTGGCGCGGGAGCCGGGCCAGCGCCCGGTGGATCTCCGACATCCGGCGCTCGTCGTCGACCAGGCCGGCCACGCGGTCCGCGTGGTCGCCCACCGGCTCGTCATGCGAGACCAGCCGGTGCAGCAACGCCTCGGCCCGACGCAGCCGCCGCCTGGTGTTCGACACCAGGCCGTCGGCGATGCCCAGCAGCCACGGCAGGGCCGAGTCGCGGTCCAGCACGGTGTCTGATCGCCGGCGCCAGGCATGCATGAACACGGTCGACGTGAGGTCCTGGGCCTCGGACCAGTCGGCCGTCCGCCGGAACAGATGGTTGTAGACGGCCTTCGCGTGACGGTCGAAGATCCGACCGAACGCCTCCCGGTCGCCGTCGACGGCCCGCGCCCACAACTCCCGGTCGGATATCGATCCGATCGGTGCCGCTGGACCAGCGTCGTTCAGTTCCATGTTCTACATGTGTCCGGCAACTGGCCAAAGGTTCCCGCGATTCGAATCTGATCTTCGCCGAGTGGCGCATCGTCTCGCGGCCTCACTTCGCGGCCCTGCTCAGGCAGGGCCGGGTCCACGCAGCGAAGCGGGAGCGCGAGGGATGGTCGGCGAGTTGGGCGAGCAGGGACTCGATCCCGGCGGCACCGGCGCGGCCGAGACGGAGCAGCACCTGTCGGGTGGTCGGTCCGAGGCGCAGGACCGGTGAGGCGGGGTCGTCGAATTCGGCCAGGAGCCGCTCCCGGAAGGCCAGCTTCCGGAAGCCGTGCGGCCGCAGCGCGGGGTAGGCGTGGACGCGGACGAAGTCCCCCAGGGCGTTCATGCGGGCGAACATACCAGTGGCTCGACCTCAGCGAACCGGCGGGCGTCCGCCTCTCCCTGGACTGCGCCCGGGCCTCCTACCTGGACGGCGGAGCATCCGCCACAGGTGCCACCGGCGACCCCGTGACTTCCTCCCTGGCATCGACAGGCGCAATGGCCGGGCGGCGCAGCCGGGCCATGGCGGCCACCGCCCGGCTGCGGGCCCCGGCTCAGCCCAGCGACGGCAGCGCCAGGTGCTCGCGGAGTGTGGTGCCCTGGTAGGCGGTTCGGTAGACGCCGCGCTCCTGGAGCTCCGGGACCAGCTGGTCCACCACCTCCCGCAGCGAGGCCGGGTGCAGGGTGGGCGCGAGACCGGTCCGGTCGGTGCGGGTGGCCACATGGGCGGCGCGGACGCCCGCCTCGATCCGGTGGACCGGGCGGCCCTCCGGGTCGGCGGGCGGGGGCAGTGGGCTGTCGTCCAGGGTGATCAGGTCGAAGCCGGCCTGCTCGGCGGCGGCGACCCGGCGGCGCAGCAGCGCCGCGTCGGCGGGCGGCGGCCCTGCCGCGGCGGGGTGCACGCCGTGGCCGTCGAGCTCGACGGCCAGGCGCAGGCGGGCGGGGGCGGTCTCAGTCATGGGGTGTGGACCTCCGGTCGGGGACGGGCACGGGGGCGGGCACGGGGGCGGAAGAGGTGGAGCCGGATGAGGCGGCAGCGGCTGCGGCCGGTGGACCGGCCCGGCCCCGGACGGCGCGGCGCAGCCAGCCCGCGACCGCGACGGTGGCCAGCGCGGACGCCAGCGCACCCGCACCGAGGCCGGTGCGGGCTCCGGCGTGCTGGGAGATCCAGCCGGTCAGCGGCGCGCCGAGCGGGGTGCCACCCATGCTGATCACCGTGTAGACGGCCATCACCCGGCCGCGCATGGCCTCGGTGACCTCCGTCTGGACGTAGGCGCTGACAGCGGTGTTGAGCGTCATCAGGGTGAAGCCGGTGGGCAGCAGCAGGGCCAGGAACCACGGGTAACCGGGCATCACCGCGGCGATCGCCTCGCTCAGCCCGAACAGCACACCGCCGACGACCACCCTGCCGACCCGGGGCCGCACCCGGCGCGTCGCCACCAGCGTCCCGGCCACGGTGCCCACTGACAGGGCGGTGGACATCAGGCCGAGGCCGCTGGTGCCCACGTCGAAGACGCGGCCCGCGAAGAGGGTGAATGTGGTGGGAAAGTTGACGGCCAGGGTCATCACCAGGCCGAAGACAGCGAAGACGGCCAGGAACTCGGGGCGCTTGGCCACGTAGCGCAGCCCGGCCGAGCCGGAGCCGGCCCAGGGCGCGCGCTCGACCGGGACGAAGCTGGCGCGCGGACGGATCGTCAGCAGCCCGGTCAGCACCGCCAGGTAGGAGACGGCGTTGACGGCGAAGACCCAGCCGCTGCCGATCACACCGACCAGCACCCCGGCGATCCCGGGGCCGATCAGCCGGGCCACGTTGAGGGAGAGGATGTTGAGCCCGGCGGCGTTGGGGATCAGCGGGCCACCGACCAGTTCGGAGACGAAGGAGAGGCGGGCCGGGTTCTCCACCGTGAAGGCGCAGCCCAGGCCGAAGGAGAGCAGGTAGATCAGCCAGAGCGGGGCGTGGCCGGTGAGCACGGTGACCGTCAGCAGCACCGCCTGGACGGCGTAGGCGATCTGCGCGCCGATCAGCAGCGCCCGGCGGTCATGCCGGTCCGCCAGCACGCCGCCCCAGAGCCCGAAGAGGAGGACCGGTGTGAACTGGAGTCCGGCGGTCAGGCCGACCGCGGTGCCGCTGTGGGTGCGGGTCAGCACGAGCCAGTCCAGCGCGACGCCCTGCATGGCGGTGCCGATGTTGGAGACCAGGCCGGTGGTCCAGTAGGTGCGGTAGTCGCGCACCCGCAGCGCGGCGAACGCCCCGGACGCGGGCTTCCGGCCCGGCCCGGTGGGCGTCGTCCGGCGCAGCCCGGCGGCCTGCGTCACAGCAGCGGCCTGACGCATTCGGCGAAGGTGTAGGCCTCCTCCAGATGCGGGTATCCGGAGAGGACGAACTCGTCCACCCCGGCCGCGCGGTACTCGTCGATGCGCTCGGCGACCTCCTCGTGGCTGCCCACCAGTGCGGTGCCGGCCCCGCCGCGGACCAGGCCGACGCCCGCCCACAGGTTGGGCGCGACCACCAGCCGGGAGCGGTCGCCGCCGTGCAGGGCCAGCATCCGGCGCTGGCCCTCCGAGTCCACGGCCCGCAGTCGTTGCTGGCCGGCGGCCACGGCCTCGTCGTCCAGGCCGGCGATCAGCTCCTCGGCGTCCTGCCAGGCGCGCTCCGAGGTGGCCCGGCTGAGCACGTGCACCCGCAGGCCGAAGCGCAGTTCGCGGCCCTGGCGCTCAGCCAGTTCGCGTACCCGGGCGATCTTCTCGGCCACCTGGGCCACCGGCTCGCCCCAGGTCAGGTAGGTGTCGGCGTGGCGGGCGGCCAGGTCGAGGGCGGGGGCGGAGGAGCCGCCGAAGTAGACCCGGGGCGTTGGCTCGGGCGGCTGCCGCAACAGGCCGCCCTCCACCTGGTAGTGCTTGCCCAGGTGGTCGAAGGGCTTGCCGGTCCAGGCCGCGCGCACCACGTCGAGGAACTCCTCGGCCCGGGCGTAGCGGGCGTCGTGCCCCAACTGGTCTCCGTATCCCCGCTGTTCGGCGTCGCTGCCGCCGGCCACCACGTTCAGCAGCAGGCGTCCGCCGGAGAGGCGCTGGAAGGTGGCCGCCATCTGGGCGGCCAGCGCCGGCTCGACCAGGCCGGGGCGGAAGGCGACCATGAACTTGAGCCGCCGGGTGTGGGCGATCAGCGCGGCGGTGACCAGCCAGGAGTCCTCGCAGTGCGCGCCGGTCGGGGTGAGCACCCCCTCGTACCCCAACTCGTCTGCTGCCTGCGCGAGTTGGCTGAGGTAGCCGAGGCCGGCCGGGCGCTCGCCGCCGGCCTGGCCGCTGCTGCGGCCGCCCTGGGCGCCGATTCCGGTGCCGTGGACGGCTCCGCCGAGACGGCGGCCGTCGCCGCCGGTCGGCAGGAACCAGTGGAACGCCGTGCCCGGTCGCTGCTGCGTCACGAGCCGCACCTCCTCGACCGGCGCGGGGCCGGTCCGGATCTGGGCCCGCGTCAGCCGGGTGCGCGGGCCTGGGGTGAATGGACGCGCGCGGCCGTTCCGCAGCGCGCGGACGCGGAGCGTGGGCGCGGGAGGCGGGAGGGGCGGGCGCGGGGGCCGCGACGCGGCGACGGACAGCCGAAGGGGTGTGCGACGGGGCGCCTCAGCGGGCGGAGCGGTCCTCCGGACACAGCGCGCTGCTCACCCGCAGCAGGTCCACATGCCGTCGTACGACCCGGAGTTGAAAGCCGAAGCGGGGGTGTGCGGCGGCGTCCTGGACGCTGGCTGCGCGCACTGCTGCCCCCTCCGGGTCCCTGGTGTCCGTGGCGCCGTCCCCGGGTCAGGATCCTGACCCGGGGACGGTCGTGACTGCTGATCACACTATCCGCTCCGGGCCCACCCGACAATGGCCACCTCCCAGTGGCAGATTCCCGGGCCCTGCGCCCGGCCTCGACGGGCTCGATGCATCTGCGCCTCTGCGAACACCGCCGTACTCGAAGCCGCGATGATCGATGGCGCGAACACCTGGCAGATGTACCGGCTGATCCTCTTCCCGATGCTCCGCAACACCCCACAAGACGGTGATCCTCTCGCTGCTGCTGGGCAGCTTCCGCTGGTTCGAGATCATCTACTTCTCCACCGACAGCCAGCCCGGCGGCCGCACTGGAATCGTCGGCACCTACATCTACGACCAGATGTTCCCCTCCACCGGCGGCGGGCAGATCGGCTACGCCTCAGCGGCATCCCTGGTCGTCCTCGTCATCGCCATCGCGGTATCCGCCGCGAACGTGATCGTCACCCGGAGGCGCTGATGCCGTCCCCATCCACCCTCGCCCAGCCCGGTCCGCTGCACGGGCTGCGGCAGCGCCCGCGCGACAGCGCGATCGTCCACCTGATCCTGGCCACCGGCGCGGCCCTGTGGCTGTTCCCGCTGATCACAACAGTCGAACGCCGCGACGGCGGCGGAAGCCGCCTCTACCTGCACCTGCTGAACGCCAGCGGACAGGGTCGCCCGGGCCGCATCCACCGCAGCCCGGGGCCGGCCGCTCCGACCGGAGTGCGTGACCGCCGAGCCCCTGTCACTGGACGTGTTCCACTCGCTCTGCGGTGGAGGTCAGTGGGAGGCGTACCTGGAACCGTGTGTCGCCGGGCACGGAGTCGACTCTCAGGTCGCCGCTGTGCCGGTTGACGACGATGCGCCAGGAGATGTCCAGCCCCAGCCCGGTGCCCTCGCCGACGGGTTTGGTGGTGAAGAACGGGTCGAAGACGCGGTCGCGGATGTCGGGAGGGATCCCGGGTCCCGTGTCGCAGATCTCGACCAGCAGGCGATCGCCGTCCCGTGCGGTGCGCACGGTCAAGGTGCCGTCGGCGGCCGAGCCGGTGAGCGCGGAGACGGCGTTGTCGATGAGGTTGGTCCACACCTGGTTGAGCTCGCCCGGATAGCCGGGGATCCGGGGCAGTGTGCGGTCGTAGTCCTTGACGACGCGGATGCGCGGGCCGATCTTCTGGGAGAGCATCACCAACGTGCTGTCGAGCAGCTCGTGGACGTCGGTCATCAGGTACGGTGCGCGGTCGAGCTGGGCGTACTGCTTGGCCGAGTCGACCAGGGTGGAGACGCGGCTGGTCGAGTCCTCGATCTCGTTCATGAGCAGCTCGGTCTCGACAGTGCAGCTGAGCCAGTGCACGGCCGGTCCGAGCACGTCCGCGGGCAGTGCCTGCGCGATCCGGTCCAGCCAGCCGGCCTCAAGTCCGGCCTGCACGAATGCCGGCGCGAGCTGCCATCCGTCCGCGATGCCGTGCTCCTCAAGCCAGTCGACGACGGCGTCCTCGTGGTCCGCGGCCTGCAGCGGGCTCAGCTCAGGGGGCTGGGCGAGGCGTTCGGCGACGCTCTCGTGGAGCCCGGTCAGGGTGTCCAGGTGGCTGCGCAGGTAGGGGTCGGCCGCGATCTCACCGAGCCTGCGGTGCATCGCGGCGAACCGCGCCCTGAGGGACGAGGCGGCCCGCGCCGCGGCGGCGGCCGGGTTGTTGAGCTCGTGGGTGAGGCCGGCCGTGAGCGACCCGAGGGCCAGCAGTCGCTCCCGCTGGCCGATCGCCTGCTGGGTGTTCTTGGCTCCGAAGAACAGCCCTTCCAGCAGATGGACGGCCATGGGGAACCACTCGTGCATGATCTCCGCGAACGTGTCCGCGGGCAGGACGAAGAACCGCGAGCGCTCGGCGACGCGCATCGAGTTGTTGTACACCTGCGGCACCTGGTCGCCCAGGTATGCCTGGAAGGCCCCGGCATACACGCCGCGGGTGGAGCTCCGGTTGACGTCGACGTCCTGGCCTCCGACCCGCCGCGAGAGGACCAGTGTCCCGTCGAGGAGCACGAACAGGCACGCGGCCGGATCGCCCTCCCGGTAGACCGTGCCCGGGTCGAACCATTCCACGCGGCCCTCGCGGCACAGCCGGGCCAGCTGGTCGGATCCCAGTTTCTCGAACAGGAACAGCGAACGCAGCTCGTCCTCCTCGCACCGAACCGGGCCGCCGGTCATGACTGCTCCAGATACCGGTGCACGAGCATGACGGCCATGGCGCCCTCCCCGACCGCGGAGGCGACCCGTTTGGCGGACTCGGAGCGGGCATCCCCCGCCACGAACACTCCGGGCACGTTCGTCTCCAGATGGTACGGCGGCCGGTCGAGTGCCCATCCGGCCGGCGGGCGCCCGTCGGCTGTCAGGTCGGGGCCGGTCGGGATGAACCCGTGCGGGTCCCTGGTCACCGTGCCGTCCAGCCAGTCGGTCATGGGGACCGCGCCGATGAACACGAACATCAACTGCGCGTCGAACTCTTCGGTCTCCCCGCTCACGGTGTCGCGCAGGGTCAGCCTCTCCAGATGCTCCTTGCCGTGGACGGCCGCCACGACCGTGTTGGTGCGTACCGAGATCGTGGGGGCGTCCTCGACGCGCTGCAGCAGGTAGTGCGACATCGAGGCGGACAGCGACGGCCCGCGCACCAGCAGGGTGACCGAGTTGGCGCCCCGGGCCAGGAACATCGCGGCCTGCCCGGCGGAGTTCGCCCCGCCCACGATGTACACGTCCTGGCCCTGGCAGGCGGGGGCCTCGGTCAGCGCCGAGCCGTAGTACAGCCCGCGCCCGGTCAGCTCGGCTGCTCCCGGCACGTCCAGCTGCCGGTAGGACACGCCGGTCGCGAGGATCACGCAGTGCGCCGAGACAGCGGATCCGTCCGAGAACCGCAGTGTGCGGGCGGCACCGTTCACCTCCAGGGCGGTAACCTGACGTGTCGTCAGCATCTCGGCGCCGAACTTCGCCGCCTGTCGGCGTGCCCGGTCCGTGAGCTGCGCGCCGGAGACCCCGTCGGGGAAACCGAGGTAGTTCTCGATCCGTGAGCTCTGGCCTGCCTGGCCGCCGGTCGCCGAGCGCTCGAACAGGACCGTCCGCAGCCCTTCCGAAGCCCCGTACACGGCCGCGCCCAGTCCCGCGGGCCCGCCGCCGACGATGACGAGGTCGTAGAAGTCGGCTGCCGGTGTCGTCGAAAGACCCACCCGCGTGGCCAGCTCCCCTTCCTGCGGTTCGACCAGCGCCGTACCGTCCGCGGTGACCACCAGCGGCAGCCGCAGCCCGTCCTGCCCCGCGGCGGAGAGCAGCCTCCGGCCCTCCGGCTCGTCGGAGGAGTACCAGCGGTAGGGCACTTGGTTGCGGGCCAGAAACTCGCGGATCTGCGAGGACCGCGCCGACCAGCGGTGCCCGACGACCTTGGTGATGCCCGCCTCCCGGCCGTCGGTGGCCCGCCAGGCCGCCAGCAGATCGTCCACCACGGGGTAGAGCTTCTCCTCCGGCGGCTCCCACGGCTTGAGCAGGTAGTAGTCCAGGTCGACGACGTTGATGGCGTCGATCGCCGCGTCGGTGTCGGCATAGGCGGTCAGCAGTACCCGCCGGGCGCCCGGGAACAGGTCGACGGCCTGCTCCAGGAACTCGATGCCGTCCATCTGCGGCATACGGTAGTCGGCCAGGATCATGGCGACCGGGGAGCCCCGGAGCTTCAGCTCCCGCAGGGCGTCGAGTGCCGAGTCGCCGGACTCGGCGCGCACGACGCGGTACGCGTCGCCGTAGCGCCTGCGCAGGTCGCGGGCGACGGAGCGGGACACCGCGGGATCGTCGTCCACGGTCAGAATGACGGTCCGCGCTGTGCCGGTCGGCTCTGCCATGTCTCTCCGCCCAGGACTCGTTCATCATTCAGCGGCTCTCCCGCACGGGTACCCACCGTCCATTGTGCTCGTCGATCACGGGAGCGGCCCGCTCACCCGGGCCCGCTCACCCGCAGGCGCCGTGCGCGGTCGGAACAGACCTGTGCGTGCACCGAGCCGGAGCTGCCGGGCTCGGAAGCTCACCGGCACAGCAGAGCACGGCACCGAACGCGGCAATGGCAGGCCCCCGTGGGCCGTACCCGCCTACGGGCCCGCGGGGCCGGTCGGCCACACCAGCGTCTTGCCGAAGTGCCGGCCGGTCAGCTGTTCGCGCAGGACCGCCGGGAGGCCGCTCAGCGGTACCTCCCGGGTGATCATGCGCTCCACCGGCAGTGGCATGGGGGCCTGCCGCGCGAGCACCCGGACCGCGGCGCCGAAGTCGCCCGGCGCTGTCCCGTAACTGCCGCCCACCCGCACCGCCTTGCCGCTCCAGTCGGCGGCGACCGCGAGCTCGCGGCGACGCACCGCGTCGAGGTCGCAGTCCAGGCCGTCCAGCCGGTCACCGGGGGCGGTGCCGCCGTACAGCAGGACCAGCCCACCGGATCTGACCGCCCGCAGGGCCTGGCGCAGCACCGCTGGCCGTACGAAGCTGGTCGCGATCACCACCACGTCCAGCGTGTCGCCGGGCAGGGAGTCCGTCGACCCGGTCCGCACGTCGAGGAGCCCGAGTCCGCGCAGGAACGAGGTCCGGTCCTCGCTGCGGTTGGCGAGCACCACCTCGACGTCCATGGTGGCTGCGAGCCCGGCGATGAGGACGCCCGCCGTCCCCGCGCCGAGCACGCCGAGGCGCAGGCCGGCCAGCTCCCTCCCCAGGTGGCGGGAGACCGCGGAGAGGCAGTGCTGCGCACAGGCCAGCGGCTCGGTGAACACCAGCCTGCGGGCCTCGACCCCGTGCGGGACCGTCGGCAGTGCCGCCATGAGGCGGTCGCCCGGGCCCGCCGCCCACATCCGGGTGGCGAACCCCGTCCCGCGTCGTACTCCCACGTTCGGGTCCAGGCTGACCCGGTGTCCCGGCGGCAGGCCGGGCAGTGTGGACTCCTCGACCACTCCGACGAGTTCATGCCCGAACTGACTCGGGCCGTGCCGGTCGCCGACGACCTCCTTGAGGTCCGAGCGGCACACGCCGGCCACCTCGATACGGACGAGCACGGCGTGCTCCCCCGGCGGGCGCTCCGGCGGTGTGCGCTCCAGTCCCGGACCGTCGGCTCCCAGCACCACCCTCATCCGATGGCCTCCAGCGCCTCACCGAAGCGGTCGGCGACCAGGTGCGCGTCCGCCGGGGTGAGAATCAGCGGCGGGCGCAGCTCGATGACGTTGCCGAGGCCGTGCTCGGACACCCGGGTGAGTACGCCGTGCCGCTCCAGTGCGCGCTGGTAGGCGTGGGCCTCTTCGACCGCTTTTCCGCCGTCGGGCTTCACCAGTTCCACTCCCAGCATCAGCCCGAGCCCCCGGACCTCGCCGATGACCGGGTGGTCCTGCTGGAGGGCTCGCAGGCGGTCGACCAGGACGGCTCCGCTGGCCCGGACGTTCTCCAGGAACCCGGGCCGCCGCACGATCTCCAGGGTCTTCACCGCCGCGGCGGCGGACAGCGTGTGACCGCCGTAGGTGAAGCTGTGCAGCGAGCGGTCCCAGCCTGCCATGCGCTCCTCGGTGAGGATCGCGGCCAGTGGCAGCCCGCTTCCGGTGAGTCCCTTGGAGACCGTCATCATGTGGGGCTGCACGCCGAAGTGGTCGGCCGCGAACATCTCGCCGGTACGGCCGAACCCGGTCTGGATCTCGTCGAAGATCAGGACGATCTCGCGCTCCTCGCAGAACCTCTTCA
>Ga0302314_10001441_pt1 | contig 44602 bp, 36 predicted proteins | sample III_Palsa_N2_3_FD_200533 | JGI IMG/M metagenome (GOLD analysis project Ga0302314, IMG submission 200533) | Peat permafrost microbial communities from Stordalen Mire near Abisko, Sweden - III_Palsa_N2_3 | ecosystem: Environmental > Terrestrial > Soil > Palsa > Peat permafrost | place: Sweden...
TACGGCAAAGATCGAAATCACGCCGAGGATCGGCTTGGACATCGGCAGCACGATCGAGACGAACAAACGGAACGGGCCCGCGCCATCGATGCGGGCTGCCTCGAAGATCTCGCGCGGCAGGTTGTCGAAGAAGCGCTTCATGATCACGACGTTGAAGGCACTGGCGCCGGCCGGCAGCCAGATCGCCCAGTAGCTGTTGATGAACGAGTGGTGGATCAGCGGCGGATGGACCACCTCGAGATACAACGGCACGAGCAGCACCACCGACGGCACGAACAGCGTCGTCAGCAGCAGAGCTGTGATCACCCGTCCCCACTTGGGGCGCAGGACGGAGAGCGCAAAGGCGCCGGTCGTCGCAACGATGATCTGGCAGAGCCAGGAGCCGAAGGCGATGACGACCGTGTTCCAGATGTAGAGGCCGATGTCGACCTGATTCCACGCATCGCTGATGTTGCTCAGGGCAGTGCCGTGCGGGAAGATCGCCATCGGGTTCGAGAGCGTGTCCTGCGTCGGTGTGATCGCTGCCTTTGCCAACCACAGGATCGGCCCGAGACCGACGATCACCAGCAGCACGAGCAGTGCCGTCTGGGTCCCGCCGAGTCCCCACCTGACGCTGGAGCGCTGCCAGTCGGCCGACAGCACCAGGCCCTGCTGGTTCTCGCCTCCTGCACCCGCACCCTTGCGCCGTCTTCCCTGCAAGAACTGGATGGCGCTCATTCGTCGCTCCAGGCACGCGTGGCGCGCAGATAGATCAGAGAGAACACGGTTAGGAAGGCGACGAGCATCAGGCTCAGTGCCGCGGCCTCACCGTAGGCGGCGCCGAGCGAGTTGCCGAAGGCGTAGTCGTAAATCAACAGCAGCACCGTCATCGTCGCGTTGTCGGGCCCGCCCGACGTGAACAGATACGGCTCGAGAAAGACCTGTGCGGTCCCGATGATCTGGAGGATCATCGTCACGAGCAGGACGGTGCGCATCTGCGGCAGCGTCACGTGCCAGATCTTGTGCCAAAGGCCCGCACCGTCGACCGACGCCGCCTCGTAAAGCTCGGGGTTCACGGCGGTGAGCGCCGCCAGGTAGATGATGATCGTGCCGCCCGCGTTGGCCCACGTGGACTCGAGCACGAGCGACGGCATCGCCTGGGTCGTGGACTGAATCCACTGCTGCGGCGGAATTCCGAACCAGCCGAGGATCGTATTGAACACCCCGGTGGACCCAGCGTCATAAAAGGTCTTCCACAGCAGTACGGCCACGACCGGCGGGATCACGACGGGCAGGTAGGCGAGCGCGGCGTACAGCCCTCGCCGTTTCCTGACCTCGCTCATCAACACGGCCGTGATCAGCGGGATCGGGTAGCCGAAGAGAAGCGCGAGCCCGGCGAACTCGAGCGTGTTCCTGACGGCTATCGGGAACAGCGGGTCGTTCCACACCTCTTTGAAGTTCTGGAATCCAACCCACGTCGTGACGACCTCGTTCGTCTGCTGGAACGACATCACCACCAGCCGCACGATCGGGTACCAGGAGAAGGCGGCGAAGACCACCAGCAGCGGCAGCAGGAAGAGCAGCCGCGAGATACCCCCCTCGCGCACCCATGTCAGCGGAGTGCGGGTCCGCCGTCTACCGGGGCGCGGGGAAGCGGCGCGGTCGGAAGGCGGCGGCACCGCTCGCGTCGGCTCCACCTCAGGCGTCATTGAATCGATAGTCGACATTCGTCCCTGGCAACAGACTCCGCCGGACGGCCGGTGACCGTGCTACTGGGTAGCACGGCCACCGGCGACCGTCGGGGAGGGGCGGGTGTGTCCTAGGACGCGTTGCCCTGCTGAATCGAGCTCTGGCCGGTGCTGTTGGCCGCAGCGAGCAGACTTGCCGGATCGGCACTCTGGTTGCTGAACACCGCCTGCACCACAGAGTCGAGGTCGCCGTAGATCGACTGAGTCGCCGACTCCGGCTCCGGGATCACGTCCTCGCTGAAGATGCCGTTGTTGAACGGCGCGAACTGGCTCTCCGGGACGTTGATGTACGGCTTGATCCACTTCTGGTCCTGGTTGTAGATCGCCTTGTCGAAGACCGGCAGCTCAGGTACACCAACGGGCTGCTTGTCCTTGACCAGCGTCTGGGCGTTGCGGATCGCACCCTTGCGCGTGACGAGCTGGGACATGTAGTAGAAGTTGATCCACTTCATGGCAGCGGCGATCTGCGCCGGGCTGGACTTCGGGCTGACAGCGGCGAGAGTGCCGCCGCCGAGCACGCCGGCGTTCTTGGTCTTGGCAGTCGGAATCGGTGCCAGGCCGTAGATCGCAGGGTTGATGTTGTCGGCCTGCACCATGTTGGTGTAGACGTCGGAACCGCTGACGAACATTCCAATCTGGCCGGCCGCGAACGCCTGGTTCGAGGTGCCCCAGCTGAGACCGAAGTTCGAGCCCATCGAGTTGTCCGTCCAGCGCATCGTGTGCAGGATGTTGAGCGCCTGAACGGCCGCCGTGTTGTCGAACGTCGCCTTGGCAGCGCCGCCGATGCCGGTCTCCATACGACCACCGAGCGCGTCGGTGAGCGTGGTCAGGATCCAGCCGGCGGTGTTGTCGCTGGCACCCATCTCGGCGTAGCCGGTCTTGCCGGTCTTCTGTGAGATCTGCTGGGCGTCGGCCTCGACCTGCGCCCACGTTGTCGGGGGCTTATTCGGGTTGAGTCCCGCCTGGCTGAACAGCTGGCGGTTGTAGCTCAGCGCCTGCGCGTACGCAGCCGTCGGGATTGCGATGACCTGCTTCTTGGAGTCGATGCCCTCGGCGATGACCGCCGGGTTGAACTCCTTGTAGTAGGGCTCCGCCTCGGCGTACTTGGTCAGATTCGCTAGCTGGCCGTTGTTGCCGAGTGAGCGTCCATCCGTGAACGGCACAGTGAAGACCGTCGGCAGGGTTCCGCTGGCGAGCTTCGCGGCGAACGTCGCGGGCAGCCACTGATACTGCACGCCCTTGACCGAGATGCCCGGGTTGGCGGCTTCGAACTCCGCCACCTGGTTGTCGAACTCGTTGAAGGCAGCCTGTGTGCTGCCGGGAATCAGCGATACGACGCTGATGTGAACCACGCTTGACTTCTTGGCCTTGGCCGTCGCGGCGGAAGCCACGCCGACGGGCATTGCCACTGCCAAAGCGGCGATAGCAGCGAAGGTCATGTTCGTTCGAACGAACGACCTCGTCTTCCTCTTGAACGTCATTTCCTCTCCTCTCCTTGACCCTCGCGGGTCAGTGTTACAGCGTCTCCGCCTGAAGCGGAGGATTTGTTTCCGCCTCAGGTGGAGTGTGGGTTTCTGCCTGGAAGAACCAGACCGTGGTGTCCTGCGCCACGGTGTTGCCGTCGAGCAGGGTGCTCGCGACAAGCACTTCGGCGCCTTCGGGAAGTTCGATCGGCTCGGTGCCGAAGTTGACGATGCAGACGAAGCGATCGCCACGGGCGAAGGCGATCACGGGATCGCCGTAGTCGAGCCACTTGAGTTCGTCGTGCTCGCCCCACGGCGCCTGCCGCCGGATGCTGAGACCCGTGCGATACAGACTCAGCATCGACTCGGGATCGTCGATCTGCGCCTCCACCGAGAGCGGCGCCCAGTCCGCGGGCTGATCGAGCCAGGGCTGTGCCGCAGGGTTGGGGCTGAAGCCGAAGGGAGTCTGCGTACCCGACCACGGCAGTGGCACGCGACAGCCGTCGCGACCGGGATCGACGCCGCCGGAGCGCAGCCACATCGGGTCCTGGCGCCTGGCGGGCGGGATGTTCTCCGCCTCTGGCAGACCGAGCTCCTCGCCCTGATACACGTACATCGAGCCGGGGAGCGCCATCGCCAGCAGGGCGGCAGCGCGTGCACGCCGGCGGCCGAGCGCGAGATCGGTTGGCGTGCCTTCGCGCTTGGCCTCGAAGGAGAATCCCGTCTCCACACGCCCGTAGCGCGTGACCGGGCGGGTGACGTCGTGGTTCGAGAGCACCCATGTCGCCGGCGCATCGACGGGTGCGTGCGCTTCCAGGGCGGACTTGATCGACACTCGCATCGGCCCCGGCTCCCATGGGCAGGCCAGGAAGTCGAAGTTGAACGCCGTGTGCAGCTCGTCGGGTCGCAGGTAGCGAGCGAAGCGCTCGGCGTCGGGCAACCAGACCTCGCCGACCAGCACGCGTGGCTCCTCGTAGCTGTCGGCGATTGCCCGCCAGCGACGGTAGATCTCGTGCAGCTCGTCACGGTCGGTGAAGGGGTGCTCGCCGGCCCCTGGCTCGGCCGGCTCCTCGGAGAGCTCTGGGTCCTTGACCAGCAGTGCGGCCGAGTCGATCCGCACGCCGGCGACGCCACGCTCGAACCAGAACCGCAGGATGTCCTCGTGCTCGGCCCAGACCTCGGGGCGCTCCCAGTTGAGGTCGGGCTGCTCGGGCGCGAACAGGTGCAGATACCACTGACCGTCCTCGACCTGCGTCCAGGCGGAGCCACCAAAGATCGACTGCCAGGCGTTGGGCGGCGCTTCGCCGTGTTCGCCGGTCCCGTCGCGGAACCAGAAGAGTCCACGCTCGGGCGAACCGGCCGGAGCGGCAAGCGCCTGGGTGAACCAGGGATGCGCGCTCGAGATGTGGTTCGGGACGATGTCGACGATCGTGCGGATCCCGAGCTCGTGCGCTTCGGTGATCAGTCGCTCGGCCTCCCACAGCGTGCCGAAGGCCGGATCGATCGAGCGGTAGTCCGAGATGTCATAGCCGGAGTCCGCGAGCGGCGACGGGTACCAGGGGTTGAACCAGAGGGCGTCGACGCCAAGGGCGGCCAGGTACGGCAGATGCTCGCGCACTCCCTCGATATCACCGGTGCCGTCGCCGTTGGCGTCGGCGAAGCTTCGGATGTAGACCTGGTAGACGACGGCGTCGCGCCACCAGGGGCGCTGTCCCACGGGCAGTGCTTCGCGCAGCGGCGCAGCCGCAACCGTCGTGTCCGTCTCTCCCATGGGGCCGACAATGACACAACGAACAAATGATTGCAAGAGCCAGACTTACTTTTGCATTTTTCGTACTTTCCTACGCAACTCTTGCAGAGAATTACCTACTCGGCGCGTTTGCCGTCGAGCCGCGCGCCACCACCTCCGGTTCGAAAAAGAGCTCGTCGGCGGACACCGACGAACCCTCGATCTGGCCCGCGAGCATCTCGACCGCGGCGCGGCCGATCGCCTCGAGCGGCTGCCGCACGGTCGTCAGCGGCGGGTCGGTGCAGCTCATCAGTGCCGAGTCGTCGAAGCCGATCACCGAGAGGTCCGACGGGACCGACAGGCCGGTGCGGCGGGCAGCGCGGACCACGCCCAGTGCAATCGGGTCGCTGGCACAGATGATCCCGGTGACGCCGCGGTCGAACAGCCGCAGCGCCGCCGCGTGTCCGCCCTCGAGCGAGAAGCGTGTGCGCTCGACCAGCTCGAGCGGGTTGGCGACCTTGGAGACATGCTCAAAGGTCGCGAGTTTGCGCCTCGAGGGCATGTGGTCCGGCGGCCCGAGAATCAGGCCGATGCGCTCGTGGCCCAGGTAGGCGAGATGCGCATATGCCTGCTCCATTGCCACTGCGTCGTCAGTGGAGACGCGGGGGAAGTCGAGATGCTCGGCGGCGGCGTTGATCAACACCACCGGCAGGCGCAGCTGCAATAGGCGCTCGTAGTGCTCGTGCGGAGCGTCGGCCTCGGCATATTGGCCGCCGGCGAAGATCATCCCCGAGACCTGGCGCTCGAGCAGCATCTCCACGTACTCGGCCTCGGACATGCTGCCCGTGCGCGTGCACAGTACCGCGTTGAAACCCCGCTGCGCGAGCGCGCCGGCAACGACCTCGGCGAGCGCCGGGAAGACCGGATTCTGCAGCTCGGGGACGATCAACCCGACCATGCGCGCGCGGCGCACGCGCAGATGCGTCGGTCGCTCGTAGCCGATCACGTCGAGCGCGGTCAGAACGGCGGCGCGCGTCGACTCGGAGATCCCCGGACGGCCGTTGAGGACGCGGCTCACCGTCGCCTCACTGACACCTGCCTGTTTTGCTACGTCAGCAAGCTTGCGAGCCACACCGCAATTCTACGTCAGATCTTGCAAGCTCTTGCAGACTTTTACGGCAAGAGCTTGCGGTGCAGCCGTCGCGTGGCGAGCGCGAGCGCCAGCGATCCGAACGCGAGCAGGTAGAGCACGGCTACCAGCATGCCCCAGTGCAGGGTTCCAAGTGCCGGATCACGCAGCAGCTGGATGCTCTGATAGAGCGGCAGCACCTCGATCAGCGGCCGCGCCCAGCTCGGATAGACGCTCAGCGGGTAGAACGTCGTCGCGAACAGGAACATCGGCAGCATCACCAGCTGCACCAGCTGGAAGTCGGAGAACTCGCGGAAGTAGGTCATGATCGCCAGCCCCGCCGCACCGAACGCGTAGCCGACCAGCAACGCGCCGGGGATCGCGAGCAGAATCCCCGGTGAGACCACCAGTCCGAGCACCAGCATCACCACCACAAAGCCGATCGAGGCGAACACGCCGCTGAGCACCGCGCTGGCAACCTCGCCGAGGGCGATATCCGTCACAGACAGCGGCGTCGGCACGATCGCGTCGTAGACCCGATCGTTCTTGATGCGCATGAAGATCGCGAAACTCGTTTGGTTGAAGGCCGCGTTCATCGCGGTGGTGGCAAGGATTCCGGGCGCGACAAAGTCGACGTAGCGCACGTCGATGCCGTACACCTTGCCGACAAGCGCGCCCACGCCGAAGCCGATCGAAAGCAGATACAGCACAGGCTCGACGATGCTCGACAGCACCGGGGTCAGCGAGCGCCGGTAGATCAAGGCGTTGCGCTCCACCAGACTGCCGGTGCGTCGCAGGGTCCAGCCGGTGGCGATCATCCGTGCAGCCTCCTGCGGTAGTTGACGCGCGCGAGTAGCAGCCCCCCGACGACGAACAGCAGCAGGTATGCGGTGCGCGCCGCAACCCCCGCCACGGATGCGTGCCCCAGGCTGAGCGCGCGGCAGAGCTCGACGCCTTGCGTCAGCGGCAACACGGACGCCACCAGGCGGACGATGTGCGGTAGCTGGCTGAGCGCGAAGAACGTCCCCGAGAACATGTACATCGGCATTAACACGAAGCGGAACAGCGAGTTGATCTTGGAGTACTGGCGCAGCGTCACGGTCCATGAGGCGAGCGGCGCCGCAAACGCCAGGCCGGTGAGCAGCGCCGCCGGCCAGACTGCAAACGCCCACCAGCCGGAGACCACACCGAACAGCTCCATGACGACGATGAAGGCGGCGCTGGAGGTGATGAGCCGGAAGCCGATGAACAGCATGTGCCCGGCCAGGATCTCCTCTGGCTCCATGGGAGTCGTCGCCGCAGCCCGGTAGGACCCTGTCGGGCTGGCCGCCTGCGCCACCCGGCCGCCGCCCTCGATGAACGCGGTCTGCATCATCGCGGCCGCGAGCAGCCCCGGCGCGAAGAAGTCCGAGTAGGAGACGCCACCGAGTGCCGCCGGGTGGCCCTCGTTCACGAGGTGCCCGATGCCGACACCGACGCCGAGCAGGAACAGCAGCGGGTTGACCACGCTGATCACGATCGTGCCCCGCCACGTGCGGCTGTACAGCCTCAGCCAGTAGCGGAAGGCATGCAGAGCTGGTGGCATGTCAGTCGATCAGCGTGCGACCGGTGAGTTTCAGGAAGACGTCCTCGAGCGTCGCCCGGCGCACGAGCGCCGTCAGCGGCTCAAGCGACAGCCCGTGCACAGCGGCCAGCGCACTCTCACCGTCCTGCGCATAGAGCAGGACACGGTCGGGCAGCACGTCGATGCGCTCACCGACGCCGGCCTCGCGCAGCCGTTCGGCGACCCCCGCATGGTCATCGGGCGCGAAGCGCAGCTCGAGCACCTCGCGCGTAACGTGCGACTCGATCAACTCCCGTGGCGAGCCCTCGGCGACGATGTGCCCGCCGTCCATCACCGCAAGCCGGTCGCAGAGCTGCTCGGCCTCGTCCATGTAGTGGGTCGTGATGATCAGCGTGACGCCGTCGGCCTTGAGCCGGTAGAGCCGGTCCCACAACACGTGCCGCGCCTGCGGGTCGAGCCCGGTGGTGGGCTCGTCGAGCAACAGGATCTCGGGCTCGTTGATCAGCGAGCGCGCGATCGTCAGCCGTCGTCGCATGCCGCCGGAGAGCATCTCGACCTGCGCGTCGGCCTTGTCCTCGAGCTGCGCGAACGCGAGCAGGCCCTCGAGCCGCGTGCGAATCACGCTCCTGGCGAGCCCGAAGTAGCGCCCGTAGACGTAGATGTTCTCGCGCACGGTGAGCTCACGATCGAGGCAATCGTCCTGTGGTACGACGCCGATCCGCGAACGGATCTCCGGTCCGTGACGCGCCGGGTCCATACCGAGGACGCGCAGGGTGCCTGCGGTGACGGGGGAGATCGCCGCGAGCATCCGCATCGTCGAGGACTTGCCGGCCCCGTTGGGCCCGAGGAAGCCGAAGGCCTCGCCGCGCCCGAATTGGAAATCGATCCCGTCGACCGCGCAAAAAGGCGGCGTGCCATTGCGCGCGGGATAAGTCTTTGAGAGGCCTCGCGCCTCCACCATGAGCCCGTCATCGATCACACATCCAACGTACCGAACGCGACTATTGCGTGCAACATCCAGACAGTTGCGTGCAACTTTCTGAGGTGATTCGCGGCTGCGAAACTGTCTCGGGCGATGACAGGCGCTCTTCACGTGCTCTGGCACGGCATCCGCGACGCGCTGCTGATGGGCTGGCAGGTGTGGTGGGCGCTCGCCCTTGGCTTCTTCGTCTCGGCGGTGGTGCAGGCCTGGATCCCGCGCGAGAGGATCGAGTCGAGCCTTGGTACTGATGGCCCTGGCCCGCTGGCCAGGGCCACCGCTCTAGGCGCCGCCTCCTCGTCCTGCTCCTACGCGGCAGCGGCGATCGCCAAGAGCCTGTTCCAGAAGGGAGCCTCGGCGCGCTCGGCGCTGGCCTTCGAGCTCGCATCGACGAACCTCGTCTGGGAGCTCGGTTTCGTGCTCTGGGTGCTGATCGGCTGGCAGTTCACGCTGGCCGAGTACGTCGGCGGGATCGTGATGATCGTGCTGATGGCCCTGCTGCTCAGGCGCTTTGTGCCGCAGCGGCTGGAGGCGCAGGCACGCGAGCACGCGCAGGCCGCGCAGACCGGCCACGAGCACCACATGGCCGGCGAGCAGCTGACGCTGCGCGCACGCCTGACGAGCGCCGCTGCCTGGTCCGATGTCGCGCACAACTTCCGCGGCGACTGGCAGATGCTCTACCGCGAGATCGGACTCGGGCTGCTGATCTCGGGTTTTGTCGCACAGATCAACCAGCACGCCTTCCACACGATCTTCCTGAGCAGCTCGCCGGCGATCGTGCGCACGATCTGGGGCGCGCTGATCGGCCCCGTCATCGCGATGCTGACGTTCGTCTGCTCGGTCGGCAACGTGCCGCTCGCGGCCGTGCTCTGGAGCGGCGGGATCAGCTTTGCCGGCGTGCTCGCGTTTATCTTCGCCGACCTCGTGATCCTGCCGATCGTCGCGATCTACCGGAAGTACTACGGCAGCGCCTTCGCGGCGCGGATCGTCGCGCTGCTGCTGGTCACGATGGTGGCAGCGGCGCTGGTCGTGCAGCTGCTGTTCGGCGGGCTCGGGCTGATCCCCAGCGGGGTGCGCCCGAGCCACAGCGACATCTTCACGGGGGTCCACGTCGACTACAAGCTCGTGCTCAACGCCATCGGGTTGGCGCTGTTCGCATCACTGTTCATGCTCACCGCCAGGCGCGGCGCGCTCGATCCCGTCTGCGGCATGATGGTCGACAGAAACAGAGCCGAGAAGCTCAGCCGTGATGGCCACACCTACTTCTTCTGCTCCGATGGCTGCAAGAACACCTATGAGTCTGACCCCACCCTTCACCGGCACGGCGATTGATCGCGCGAGCGAGCTGCGCGCCGACCGCGGTGAGATCGGCCGGCTGCTCGAGCACCCACGCGCGGCCGTGCTCGGCGCGAGCGCCGACAGCGTCCTGATCGCCGGCGGCGAGCAACCACGGTTGCTGCGCCGGCCGCTCGCGGGCAACGTGAACCCACACCAACCGATCCTGCTCGGGCTCGAGAACGGCGAGCCGCTGTTCGCCGCCGATCTCGACGATCCCGAAGCGGCGAACCAGATTGCGGAGACCGGCGCCGGAAGGCTGATGACGCTGCGTGAGGCGGGGATGCTGCTCGGACAGGAGGAGAGCGGCCTCGCCGCCTACCTGGTGGCACTGCTCAACTGGCATCGCCGGCATCGCTTCTGCGCCAACTGCGGCGCCCAGACACGCGTGACCGAGGCCGGTCTTTCGCGTCGCTGTCCCGCCTGCCGGCGGACACACTTCCCGCGTACCGACCCGGTCGTGATCATGCTCGTCGACGACGGCCAGGGCAATCTGCTGCTGGGCCGCCGCATCGGCTGGGCCGGCGGGCGCTTCTCGATCCTCGCCGGATACATCGCGCCGGGCGAGACGCCAGAGGAGGCGGTCGTCCGCGAGGTGCACGAGGAGTCGGGTGTCAGCGTGCACTCGCCGCGGTACGTCACCTCACAGCCGTGGCCGTTTCCTGCGTCGCTGATGCTCGGCTATGAGGCAAGCGCCGAGCGCAGCAAGGCGCTCGCGGACCCCGTTCCGCAGCCGGGTGAGATGGTGGAGGTGCGCTGGTTCAGCCTTGAGCAGGTGCGCGAGGCGACGCGCTCCTCCGACGGACAGGGCGTCGCCGGCGCCGCCACCGCCCGACTGCAGCTGCCCGGTGAGGTCTCGATCGCGCGGATGCTGATCGACGCCTGGGTCACACGCGGTGGACGCCGGCTCGATTTGTGAACGGAAAGTTCCGCCACACAGCGGGAACTTTGGCCGCAGGGCCATAGGACGTGACGGCGCCTGGGGAAAAATCCGCGACTGAGGAGATCACCTAAAGCGCGGAGGTTTGATGTGAACGCGACGCTCGAGTTGACCGATGTGCCCGCGGCGGCCGGCTCAGTCTCTGACGAGCCGCTGTTCGAGAGCAAGGGCATCGACTACATACCCAACGCCGAACGCCGTGGGCGGCCAGTGGATCTCGCCTGGATGTGGGCAGGAGCACTGTTCAATGTCGAGTTCGTCGTCTACGGCGCTCTGCTGGTCGTCGCCTTCGGGCTGCGCTTCTGGCAGGCGGCGGTGGTCGTGTTGGTGGGCAACCTCTCCTACCTGATCAACGGCCTCGGCTCGTTGCAGGGTCCGCGCGCCGGCACTGCCGCGTTCACGATCAATCGCGCGCCGTTTGGGCCGACCGGGGCCAAGCTGATCGCCGTCTTCAACTGGATCACGCAGGTCGGTTACGAGGTGCTCGGCCTCTACCTGGTGGTCTCGGCCGGCCTCGCGCTGCTGAACAAGGCCGGCGTCGGCACTTCCGACGCGCTCAAGTGGGTGCTGATCGTCGCGGCCGCAGCCGTGCAGCTGACGCTGCCCCTGTTCGGCCACCGGATGATGCTGCGGGCGCTGCGGATGATGGTGCCGCCGTTCGTCGTGCTGTTCATCCTGCTGGCGATCCAGACGCTCGGGAAGGCCAAGCTCGGCGCCGGCCACGACGCGAGCTGGGCGGTGATGATGGCCGGCCTCGCGTTCGTGCTGTCCTCGGGCGGCTACGGCTGGCCGATGAACGCCAACGACTTCTCGCGCTACCTGCCTGCCGACACGAGCCCGCGCAAGATCGTCGTATCGGTCGCGCTCGGCGGCTTCATCCCGACGACGCTGCTACTGCTACTCGGCGCCGCGCTGGCCACCGCGATCCCGAACGCATCGGATCCGATCGCGGGTCTGCCGCACGCGCTGTGGGGCTGGTTCGTCTGGCCATATCTGGCGTTCGTGATCGTGCAGCTGTTCGCGATCAACTCGATCGACCTGTACTCGTCCGGCCTGACCCTGCAGGCGATCATCCCCGGGATCAAGCGCTGGCAGTGCGTGCTGGTCGACACCACGATCGCCGGCGCACTCACGGCGGTGACCGTGTTCTCGTCGAGCTTCTACTCGTTCCTGGAGGACTTCGTCCTGTTCATGCTGATCTGGATCGCCCCGTGGGTGGCGATCTACCTGACCGACTTCTTCCTGCGCCGCGGTCGCTACGACTCGGGTGCACTGATGCAGACGGCCAAGGGCATGTACTACCGCGACGGCGGTGTCCACTGGCCCGGCGTGATCGCGCAGCTGGTCGGCATGTGCGCAGCCGCCTCATGGCTCAACGCATATCCCGCGTGGATCGCGCCGCTCTCCACGCACACCGGTGGCGCGGACTTCAGTGTGTTCATGGGTGCGCTGTTCGGTGGCGGGATCTACTACCTCTGGACCCGGGCGTCGGTGCGAGCTGAGGCCGAGGCCGCCACCGATGACGCCGACGAGCGCTGGCTGGAGGCCTACAGCTAGCGGATCACTGACAAAGGTGGCGTGTTGGGGAGCTGGCGGGCTAGCTGAGGTGCCTCCGGGGTCGATCCTCAGCGCCGGCTCCCAGGACTGCGCCCCGGGTCGCACCAGCAGCACAGGAGCAGGACCCGTACCGCATCGGCGGCAACTGGTGCCGCGTGATGCACGGTAGTCCCGTGACCGGACGGGGACGTCACCCGGACGTGAAAAGGGAACGAAAAAGCGGCCCGGGGGCGACGATGTTGCCTGCTCTCGTACGTAGCCTGCGCACGAACTAAGACTCGTCAGTCGCCTTTGGGAGCCGCTTCGCTTTGGCTTTCGCAAAGCTGCGCTCCCTCCCGAACCGCTGAAACAAACATATTGCGAGAACCCGGCCGAGTGCAAGCCCGCGGCGGACACGATCCCGCAATTTGAAGAAAAAACTACCTCAATCGTGGTATCTCATACCCCGGAGGCCAACTCGGTTGCGACTGCGGCGGCGAGTCGCGCATTGTTGAGGGCCAGAGCGACGTTGGCCGGGATGCTCTCGCCAGCGGTCTCCTGCTCGATCAGCCCCAGGATGAATGGGGTGACGGCCGCCCCCGTGACGCGCTGAACGTCAGCCGCCGCCAACGCGGAGTCAAGCTTTGCCTGAAGCTCGCTGGCGTCGAGCTCATGCTCCTCCGGGATCGGGACCGTGAGCAGCACTCCCGTCTCGGGCCGCAGTCGGTTCCTCAGCACCGCGGCGACTTCACGAGTCGTCTCGACCCGATGAGGGATCGGCAAGCCGCTACTTCGCGTATAGAAGGCAGGAAACCAGTCGTGCTGCCAGCCGAGCACAGGCACCCCTGCGGTCTCCAGATACTCGAGCGTCTTTGGTAGGTCGAGAAATGCCTTTGCCCCGGCGCAGACGGTGATGACAGGGTGGTGGGCAAGCGCATCGAGGTCGGCGGAGATATCCCAGGATGAATCGACGCCGCGGTGTACACCGCCGATGCCACCGGTGGCGAATACCGAGATCCCGGCAGCGTGCGCCAGCGAGACCGTCGCCGAGACGGTCGTGACACCAGCCTCGATCTCTTGCGCGATGGCGACAGCCAGGTCGCGTTCTGCGAGCTTCGTGGTGGCACGAAGCACGCGCTCCTCTTCTCCGGGTTGGAGCCCCACTCGCGCGACCCCGTCGAGCACTGCCGTGATTGCCGGCTCGACACCCGCGGCTCGCAGGACCTCCTGGCAGCTATGAAGAGCGTCCGCGTTCGCCGGAGCGGGCAGTCCGAGATTGGAGAAGATCGTCGATTCAAGTGCGACGACGGGACGCCCGCTGGCGAGCGCCTCGCCCACCGCCTGTGAAGTCCTGATCGCCCCGGATCGGATGAGCTCGTGGGGAGGATGTGTCATGTCGTGGTCACTCCAAGGTCGAAGGTGCTGCGAGCTGTTCAGCGTCCAGAGCGGCGCCCGGTGAACGAAGCACGGCCGCGGCCAGAGCATGGCCTGCGTGCACGGCTTCGATGATGCTTCGTCCGGCGAGATGTGCCGTTAGGAAGCCGGCGGCAAAGGCGTCGCCGGCGCCGGTCGCGTCGCGCACGCCATCGACGACAGTAACCGGCACGGTTGAGCTGCCGCCATCCGGCGATCGCACGATCGTCGGATCAGCGCCGTTCTTGACGACCGTGAGCGTTGTTGAGAAAGGGGGCTTGCTGAGGTCAAGCAAGGCCGCTTCGGATGCGTTGCCAAAGAAGATCGCCGGGCTCACCGCCTGCACGACTTCGACGTACCGAGCGATTCCCAGATCTTCGAGCAGCCCGGTCGAAGAGGCGTCCAACGACAGCACGGTGCCTGCCGATTTTGCGGCCGCCATGAGCTGGAGCGTGGCGCTGGTCGCAGGTTCGGCAGCGAAGCTATAGGACGTGGCGTGCAGTATTCCGAGACCCTGAAGCCAATCTCTCGGAACGTCGCTGAGCTCACCCGCGGCGCCGCGATCAGGGAACATCGTTCGCTCGCCGGCGCTGTCGACCAGCACCACGACGGTGCCGGTCTGGCCCTGACGCTGTGCGCGCACATCGACTCCGTGTGCTTCGAGCGTTCGGATGAGTTGAAGGCCTACGGCATCCTCTCCGACACGTCCGATGAAGCGAGTCGGGGTGCCGATGCTAGCTGCGAGGGCTGCGACATTGGCGGCACTACCTCCTCGGGTGCGGGTAATACGCGAGGGGTTGTCGGTCGCCGGCCTGAGTTCGCATTCGGACCAGACGACGATGTCCTCGACGAGGTCACCGACGACCCCAAGAACTCGTGATGCGCCAGTGGGGGAGTGCAGGCGCGACGGGCCCGGCGAGCTGTCGGCGGCTGGCGGCACTTGGCCGCACAAGCTACAGAGCGGCGGGCGAGGAGGACGATAATCAGGCCATGCGGATCCTGATCACTGGCAGCGCCGGACACCTGGGCGAGGCGCTCGTGCGTGAGCTCGGTGCTGCCGGGGACGAACCGGTCGGGATCGACGTCGTCTCGAGCCCAACGACCGATGTGGTTGGCTCAGTGGCCGACCGGGCGGCCGTACGAGCTGCCGTCGATGGCGTTGACGCAGTGATCCATGCGGCAACGCTTCACAAGCCCCATATCGGCTCGCACTCGCGCCAGGATTTCGTCGATACGAATGTGACCGGAACGCTGACGCTGCTCGAGGAAGCGGCCGCCGCCGGCATATCGCGCTTCATCTACCTCTCGACAACCTCCGTCTTCGGTATGGCCCTGCGTCCCGGTCCGGGCGAGCCGGCCGCCTGGGTCACCGAGCAGCTGGTCCCGGTGCCCAGGAATATCTACGGCGTCACCAAGCTCGCCGCTGAGGATCTATGCGAGATCATCTTCAGAGAGCACGGGATGCCAGTGGTCGTACTCCGCACCTCGCGATTCTTTCCCGAGGACGACGACGAACCCGCGCGCCGCGGTAGCTTCGACCCGCTGAACCTGAAGGTCAACGAGCTGCTCTACCGGCGCGTGGACCTGGACGACCTGGTGGGGGCATGTCGCCTGGCGCTCAAGCGTGCGCCCGAACTCGGCTTCGGCCGCTACATAATCTCGGCGACGACGCCGTTCGCAGAAGCCGATGTCACCGCGGTCCGAGCTGATCTTCCGGCTCTGATCGAGGAGCGATTTCCTAACTGCGCGGCGGTCTATGCGGCTCGCGGTTGGCGGATCCCGGACGGCGTCGGGCGCGTCTACGTGAACGCAGCAGCGAGGCGCGACCTGGGGTGGGAGCCGCGCTTCACCTTTGGTCACGCGCTGGAGCGGCTCGCCCAAGGTCTCGACCCGCGCAGCGAACTCTCCATCGCGGTCGGTGCAAAGGGCTACCACGCCGAGCCCCATGACGTGTACACCGTTCGCCCCCGTGGCCATCGGTGACGACCATGGATCTGATCCTGCGACGCGAGCGGCGGTGTCAGTTCGAGCCGCCGCGGGTGCGGCGGTAGCGCTCGTAGACCACGCGAGCGCCGAAGATCCTCGTCTCGACCAGGTCGAGCGGACGGTTCTCAGTCACCGGTGCCAGGAACGGCGTCCCGCCACCGACGACGATTGGATTGCGGAACATGCGCAGCTCGTCGACGAGGTCGAGCTCGATCGCTGCGGCGGCTAAGCCGGCGCCACCGATCTCGACATCCTTGTCGGTCGCGCCGAGTGCAGCAGCGGCCTCCTCAGCCACCGACGCCTCGGCGAGCCGGGCGTTGCCCTCGACGCGCTCGAGCGTGTGGCTGAAGACGACCTTCGGGATTGCGCACCAGGCGTCGGCGAACGCGGTCCTGAGCTCGTTGTCACGCAACGACGGATCGGTCTCCCAGACAAGCATGGTTTCGTAAAGCCTGCGGCCGCACAGAAATCCGCCGAGCTCGCGTACTTGAGCCAGGTGAAACCGAAACTGGTCCTCGCTCGGGACCGACCATCCGAATCCGCCGTCGCGGTCGGCGATAAAGCCGTCCACCGAAACGCTCATCGAGTAGATCAGCATGTCGTCACGCTCGTCGCACCGAGCGACGGATGATAATCGTGGCGAAGGTAGCCGGCCCGGACCGCGCCGCGGTTGCTTTTGGCGGGGTCCGCTGGTTAGGGTCTGCCGCTAACAGCGGCTCCCGTGGCTGCCCGTGCGAAAGGGACAAGTACGTGACCGAAGATCAGGCGACGAACAGCGGGCGTCAAGCGACTGAAGCGGCCGGGTCGGTGGACGCCAGGCACCTTTTGCTCGTCGGTGCCGGACCCGGCCTCGGGATGGCCGTCGCGCGACGCTTCGCCACCGGGGGCTACCGCATCACGCTGATCGCTCGCAGCACCGACGGTCTCGACAAGCTCGCCGGCGGCCTGGCTGACACCGGAGCGAATATCGACACGATCGCCGCCGACGCCAGCGACCCCGACGCTCTTGGTGACCGTATCGCCGCTCTCTACGGCGGGGAGGATGCGCCGGGCTTGATCGTCTACAACGCTGTGATGGGAGCTCCTGACCAGTTATTGAGCTCCAGCGTTTCGCATCTACAGACCGCCTATGCAGTTGACGTCATCGGCGCGATCATCGTTGCGCAGCGCGCAGCTCCCGCCATGAAAGCGGCTGGTTCCGGAACGATCATCGTCACCGGTGGAGGCTTCGCCGATCATCCGATCCCATTCCTAGCGACCGTATCGCTGGGCAAGGCGGCACTGCGGTCAGCGGCGACAATGCTCGGCGCCGATCTCAAAGCAGACGGCATCCGCGTCACCACCCTTACGATCGACGGACAGATCGTTGCGGGCACACCGTTTGATCCCGAGCGGATCGCTGAGCGGTATTGGGAAGTCGCTCACACAGACGAGACCTCCTGGCAGTTCGAATTCCGCTTCACCGGCGAGTAGCTCAGGCGTCGCGCCCAGGCGAGTGGGAGAACCAGTTGGCACCGAACACGCCGCCGTCCTTCTCGGGTGCGAACGGGATTCCGGCGGCGATCGCGCGGGGGACGACGACAAGCGCTTGCGCTGCCCGGTTGAGACCAAGCGTCAGCAGGATCGCGCTTGTCCCGGCGGCAATGTGGGCGCCGGACAAATGCGCGATTCCGGTGATCACCAGCCGGCTCACGAGCAGGCCGCCCCACAGCCATAGCCCCCGCTTGGGGAGCTGCGCCCACAGGTAGCCGTCGCGGCGCTCCAGGCGCGTGATCGCGCCGAGAATGGCACCGATTGCAACGGCGATCGAACCACTCGCAACCAGCAGCACGATGTCCGTCGCATCCGCAGGCAACTTGTTGCCGTTGATCTCGACGATCCCGATCACGGTCAGTACCACTGGCAGGACCACCAGACGCTTGCCGCTCAGCGCGCTGCCGACCAACTGCTTGCCGATCACGTAGAAAACGATTCCAACTACTGCCACCACGGTTAGAAGAGACATCTCCGGACCTCCTTTGGGGGGGTCGATTGAACGGCCACCGACGCTACGGCGCCACGGCCTTGTTCACATCGCCCCGCAGATTGATCTGCGGGTTGAATCCGGGTGGAGATCTCGGGTTGAGAGGCGTCGAGCTCGAGTTACTCGCTGGTCGCCGCCGCGCGGATCACGTCCTGCGCGCTGGCCCCGGTTTGCGTTGCAGCACGCAGGCAGACTTCGATCAGCGCCCGCCGCTGCTCGATCAGGTCCCGCGCGGCGAAGCAGGCCAGTGACGCTGGCAGCGCGAGCGAGGGCCAAGGCGCAGCGATGCAGTTGACGCGTGGGTGAAGCTCACCGTGATCCCGAGCGAAGCCCTCCGCACGGATCGCTTCCAGCCGACTATCGAGCGTCCTACGGGTCCTCGGCACGGCGTCGACCGGCGGGTCCGCGGTCTTCTGGCTCGCGAGGAACGTCCGCATCGGCGCGGAGCCCCCAAGCGAGTCGATCACCTGCTCGGCGCCGGGGAACGGCTCTGAGGGAAGGACGGCGCCGAGCTCAGCCTCAGAGAGTTGCGCGGCAATCGCGCGGCCCGCAGCCATCACGTGCACCGGTGCGCGGCTCGCGACCGCGGAGCCGAATTCGAGGCCACCTGTTCCAGCGGACGCGAGCACCATGACGTCTGTCCCTATCAGCCCGCTCGCCGCCGTCGCTACATCGCAGATGCCTGCAATCGCTCGGACTATCGGCTCAACCTGTCGTACCGTCTGACTCACGGGACTGGCGAGACCAAGGAGCGCAGATCTAGGTCCGACGGTGATCTTGCCGTCAACCCGAGTCAGCCAGCCCTCCTGCTCGCAGGCAGTGACGGTACGCGACGCGATCGTCACGTGCATGCTCATTCGCCGCGCCAGCTCGGTCACCGTCAACGGCCCATGCAGGCCGACCACTTCGATCAGGCCCAGCCCACGGAGCAACGTCTTGGACACGCTTGGCGTCCGGCTACGTGGTAGATTGCTTGCGCATAGTGCGCAGAGTATTGCACTATTAGCAATCTCAGTCGGATGATGTGGGGGCGCGAACTATGGCAACAGCATTGGAGATCACCGAATCCACGTTGATCGGCCGAGCGGCGGAACTGTCGCGCATGCGCGAGATGCTCGATGCTCTCAGGCAGGGCGAACCCGACGTGCTGCTGCTCTCGGGCGAGCCCGGGATCGGGAAGACGCGACTTCTGCAGGAGCTGAGCGCGGAGGCTGACGCGCGGCGAGTAGCGGTCCTGAGCGGCCGAGGTACCGAGCTCGAACACGAGGCGCCGTTCGCGCCGCTGATCGAGGCGCTCGACGAGAAAGTCGCCGGTTTCGGTCCGCAGAAGCTCGAGCGGCTGTGCGAGCGGCTCCCGGACCTGGTCGGCGTACTTCCTGCCGTCGGGATACGAGACGCATTATCGCCAGCCGGCTCGGCGGGCGAGCGCTTCCGTCATCACCGCGCGATCAGAGCATTGCTTGAGGAGCTTGCCGCAGACGTTCCGCTGCTCTTGATCATCGACGACATTCACTGGGCGGACATGGCCTCGCTCGAGGCGCTTGCGCACTTGCTGCGACACCCGCCAGACGCGCCGATCCTGATCGCGCTTGCGCACCGGCCGACGAATCTGCCTCGTCCGTTGGCCGCCCTGCTGGACGTCGCTGCGCGCGAACAGCATGCCACCGAACTAGTGCTTGACACCTTTTCCGAGGATGAGGCGGAGCGGTTACTCGCTTCGGCACCGGCGCCGCTTCGCCGTCAGATCTTCCAGGAAACGGGCGGCAACCCGTTCTATATGGAACAGCTGCTGCGCTCGCTGGCTAATTCGCGACCGCGCGAGCATGCGCGAGACCCCTCTCCGGTTGAGATCCCGCGTGCGATTGCCGGCGCTATCAACCAAGAACTCCGGCAACTTCCGGACGACGCTCGACAGCTGCTGGGTGCGGCAGCGGTTACGGGTGAGCCGTTCGATGCGGTGCTCGCCGGCGAGGTCGCCGGCCTTGTGCTCGAGCGGACGTATGTCCTTCTCGACGAGCTCGTCGCCTTGGACCTCGTGCGCCCGCAGGCCGACTCTCGGCTTTTCCAGTTCCGGCATCCCCTGGTACGGCGCGCGGTTTATGACTCGTTGTCGCCGGGTCAGCGGCTGGCCATGCATGGCCGGGCCGCCTCGGTACTGGAGGCCGTCGGCGCGCCCAGCCCGGCGGTCGCCCACCACCTTGCGATCTGCGCGACTCCCGGCGACCTCCAAGCGGTCGAGATACTCGCGCGCGCCGCGGCCGCCGTCGCCGGCGCGGCTCCCTCGTCGGCCGTCGAGTGGCTCACCTGCGCAATCTCTCTGCTCCCTGCGGGACAGGACGTGCGACGGCTGCCGCTGCTCACCGCGCTTGCCGAGTCGCAGACCGCCACAGGCTCGCTGACCGAGGCTCACGGGACACTCATTGAGATCGTCGACGCGCTGGTCGGGCGTGATGAGGTCGCCTGGGCACAGGCGGTCGCGGCACTTGCCTCGGTGGAACTCGCGCTAGGTCGTCACGCCGGCGTCCGCGAGCGCATCGACCAGGCGCTGTCGGCGATCCCGGGTCCGCGTCTGATCGGCGCCACTCCGCTGCTTGTGGTCTCCGCGCTCGACGCCGCGTACGACGGTGACTTCGCGCGGGCGGAACACGCTGCCGGGACGATGCTCACCGCGAGCGAGGGAGCTGCCGTTCCACGGTCGCTGGCAGGCGCGCTGCTTGCGCTCGTGCTTCAGCTGCAAGGCGGCGGCCGGGTTGCCGCAGCCGACGAGCATCTGCGCCAAGCCTGCGCGCTTTTTGATCGGCTTAGCGACGACGAGCTCATCGGTCATCTCGACCTGCCCTGGGTGCTGGGGATGGCCGAGTTCCAGCTCGAACGATACGAAGACTGTGTACGCCACACGAGCCGCGGCGTGGCGCTCGCGCAGCGCACCGCTGACGGCCAGCACCTCGCTCAGACCCGTGCGTTCCTCACCTACGCACTGCTTCACCTGGGACGTCTTGATGAAGCCAGACAAACCGCGGCAGAGGCACTTGACGCGGGGCGGCTCCTGCGCGCGGCCGCCTACTCGGCATGGACGGCCGTCGTCGCGGCGATGGTCAGCAGCCTTGATGATCACAGGCGAGCACGGCAGCTCACCGATGAGGCACAGGCGATGCTGGGCGGCCTCGACGACAGCATGATCTTCGACACCACACACGGGCACATCGGGCTGATCTATGCGGACGCGAACGAATACGAGAGCTGTATCGAGCACATGCAGCTCGCCGGCGCACCCGACTTCACGCGCTTCGGCGATCCGAGCCGTCGAAGCATCTGGATCGAAGCGCTGACGCGCTCGACACTCGCGCTCGGCCGCCGTGAGGAAGCACGCGAGTGGGCTGCGCGCGGCGAGCGGGTGGTTCGTGGTCTTGGCTTGCCGGTCGCCGAGGGTGCCAGCCAGCGCGCACTTGCACTTGTCGCACTGGACGCAGGCGAAGCTGCTGCCGCTGCCGATCTGGCGCTCGCGGCGGCGGCGGGCGCCGATCGCCGTGGAGCACGCATCGAGGCAGGCAGGTCGAGGATCGTCGCCGGTCGGGCTCTGGTAGCCGGCGGCCAGCGGGCCGCCGGCATCGAGCTGCTGCAGGACACACGCGCAGATCTCGCGCAGTGCGGAGCGCGACGACTGGCCCAAGATGCCGCTCGCAATCTGCGCTTGTTCGGAGTGAGCGCGCCCGCACCCGTTGCGCGTCGCCCGGGGGATGCTGGGACCAGCGTGCTGTCGAAGCGCGAGCGCGAGGTGGCGGCGCTGGTCGCGACGGGAAGCAGCAACCCGCAGATCGCGCAGGCGCTGTACCTGTCGCCAAAGACGGTCGAGGGCCATATGAGCCGGATCTTCGCCAAGCTCGAAGTATCGTCGCGCGCCGAGGTGGCGGCGAGGATCGCGCTGGCGTCAGCTGAACTTTTCTAGACCTCGGCGCGTCAGACAGTCACCCTGACGGTACGCCGCGCGGTACTTCCGCCGGACGGGGTGAAGGTCACCGTGAGCGTTACTTTCTCCCGCCTGACCGCCCGAAGGTGCTTTTTTGCGGCCGCCGTCGGCCTCAACTTGAGCGTCGCGGCGTAGTTCGATCCGACCTTGATCGTGACCTTTCGGGCGTAGGTGATGGTCTTGTTCTTGTGCCCGGCAACTTCGGTGAAGGTGGTTGCGAGCCGGGCGGTGCCACGAGCCCGCGTCTTGAGTCGCACCGTCACGATTCCAGTCGCCCGAGCCTCACCCGATTTGATTGTGAATGCATTTGAAGGCGCACGCGCAGTGCCTTTGGACGATGTGCTTGAGGTGACCGTCAGCGTTGTGCTCGAGCTGGCCGTGAAACCAAGCGCATCGGCCACGGTGACCGTGGCGGTGTGGGTGCCGGCGGCGGCAAACGTGTGCGAGACCGACGGGCCTGTCGCGGTTTGGCCGTCGTCGAAGCTCCATCTGTAAGTGAGCGGATCACTGGGAACGACCGTAGCGCCGGTCGCCACAAAGCTCGCGCCGGTTCCTGCGACTGCTGTCGGCGAGGTCGCTGTCGCGGTGACGGTGGGGGCCTGGTGTTGGTATGCGCCCAGATCGCGTGCGGCGCCGTTGAAGCGGGGCAATCCGGCAAGGTCGGTAGCGGACTCATTGAGCTGCTTGGCGGTCGAGTCGACAGCGAACAGCGACGACGGTGAGCTCGCCATCAGGCGATAGTCACCGTCCGAGGGATCGGCGAAGACCGGCACCGCGTAGGCCGGAAGATCGCCGGGGCCCGAGCTGACGCCCGATGGCAGGCTCGCATGGTCGTAGTCAGAGTGGTCGGTTGCGATCGTCGGCTGACCGGTTCCGGATCCGAAGATCTCGAAGGCGCGCGCGAGTGGCTCAACGAGGATCGAATCGGACACCGTGATCGCGGTGGGCTGGGTGCTCGAGTCGTCATTCTCGATGCCGCCGGACTGGCTATCTCCGACGATCGTCGTCTGTCGCACGCTTATGCCTGCGAACGAGTCGTCGCCGATAAGCGCGTAAGCACCCGTGTATGCCGCCAGCACCGAGTCCTCGATCCGCGCGCCACCCGCGCTGCCGATGTACAGAGCGGCGCCGTCGGCCGTCGCGCCAAACGCATCGACCCGTTGGACGACAAGCGAGACCGCCTCGTTGTCGAACAGCCCGATGGCCCCGGTGAGGCTCGAGTCCTGCACGGCGCTGGTGGCGTTGACCTCGAGCGCGTAGTTGTCGTTCGTGGTCGTGGTCGGCACCGAGATCGTCGTATCTGAAACCGAACCGCCGTCCGCCAGGTTGATCCCGGACGTGACGCCCGTCGCCGCGGCAGCCGTCACCGCGACATTGTGGATGGTCGCGGCCGGCCCAGACCAGAATCCCACGTCGCCGTTGGAGGATGCCGGGATCTTCAGCCCGAACCCGTTCAGCGTCACTGGCGCCGTATCGGTGCCCTCGACATTGAGCACGGTCTCGTCGTTGTTGCCCGCAGGCAACGTCAGCACTGTCGCCGAGGGGCCCTGCCCATCGATCTCGAGTGCGACGTGGCCGGCATAGTCATAGCCGCCGGTGGCAGACATCGTTGTCGCGGGTAGGACGATCGTGTCGCTTCCCTGTGTGTCAGCGTCGGCCTTGGTGAGAGCTGTCGTCAGATCCGGCTCCGGAGTGCCGCTGCAGTTGGGGGCGGAGGCGACGCAGTAAGTGGCTGCCGACGCCGTCGCTGCGGTGATGGCGAAGACCAGGAGAGCCGCGGCAAGCGCCGCGAGCGCGCCGCGGCGGTTCAGCTCAGGCATTGGAACCGAAGCTCCTCACGAATTTGCGCTGTGACCCGGTGCTACCCGACGCGAGCAGCCTGTCAGCGATCCCGACCTTCGCGATCAGTCGGCCACGAGCTTCGACCACACCCCGGCTAAGCCGTCCCGTCCGGGTCAAATACCAGCTGTCTGCTCCGGTTTTTGCGACGGGCTTCCCGAGATCAAGGCGCTTGATCGCGGCCGACAGCTTCGAGCCGGCGTGGATGCCGTCCAGCGAGTAGAAGGGTTCCGTCGTCAGAGCAAGCACGATCCTTCCGGCCAGATGTCGCGCGGTGACCTTCGGGAGCTTGCGCAGCAGCGTCGTCGACGGATATCCGGCCTCGATATCCTTGGCTCCGTCGAGACAGAAGTAGTCGACGCCCCCGGGCCCGCTGGTGTAGCGGGTGATGGTGGCACGCGCGCGAGCGCGGGTTTCGCCCAACGTCAGCGGGCCAACCGCGGTGGCGGTAATCCGCCCGCGCGGCAGGATGCACCCAGTTGCCGGGGGAGGTGTCGTACCCGTTGATCCCGAGCCTCCGGTAGTGCCCGTCCCGGATCCGGCGCCACCTGTCGTACTCGACCCGCTGGCGGTTGTATCGGTCGATGTACCAGTAGTGCCAGTGGTCGTTCCGGTCGTGGTGGTGGTCCCGGTCGTCGTTGGGTTGGTGGGCGCGACCGCCTCTAGCTCAACGTTGCGCGGGCCGTACACCGGCGCGACCGCCGCCGAGCCCGTGCCACTCAAGCTGAAGGTCCCGGAAAAGCTGGTCAGCGATGTCAGCACGACCCACGTCTGCCCCTGTTCGGGGGTGTAGGAGCCGAGCTCGGCGTCCAATGTTCCGCTGACGCTGACGGCACCGTCGACCTGAAGCAGCCCGAAGTGCGAGGCGCCAACACCGATGTCGAGCGTGCCGCCCGCATCCTGGGTGTAGCTGCCGGACATCGTCAGGGTCCCAGGAGCGGCATCGCCCGGAGTAACGGTCCCCGAGACGTTCGTCACGGGACCCTGCATGTTCCCTTGACCCTTGAGCGTGCCGCCCGTGATCCTCAAGGACTGGCTTGCGCCTGGAGCCTCCTGCAATCCGCCATCGTCGTCGAGCACTCCCGCTGAGAGGGTGATCGCACCGGCCTGCAGGGTCGTGTTCTGGCCGATCGTGGTTGTGCCGCCGGTGAGCGCAACACTCGCCGGCCCGAAACCGGCCGTGCCTGTCGGCAGGATCAGTCCGGCGGCGCTGAAGGTCGCCTGGCTGCTGTCGCCGTCGAGCTGGACGGCGCTACCAAGCGTCATTGTGCTGGTCGTTGTCAGCGACGAGGTTCCGTCGATGAGGAACTCGGCGTTGGTGATCGCTACCGGGCTGTCGGTCGTGATCGAACCCGCGGCCAGAGTCGGGCCCGCAATCCCCGTTCCGGGTCCGTCGATCTCGAGGCTGCCCGTCGGGCCGCCGGTTTGGTCGATTGTCGCGGAGACGGTTTGACCCGAGTTGCAACTCGGGCAGCTGCCCCATTCGATGTTGCCGGTGACCGTCACGGTCGTGGTCAGCGGTGCTGACAGCTCTGCTGCGTCGTCGATCGAGAGGCTCGCAAGCGTTGACGCGTTCGTCGTTGAATGCAGCGTGAGGCTCCCGCCCTGGAGCTCGATGCCGCCTCCCTGGCCCTGGACGGAGTCGGCCTCGGCGGTGCCCGAACCGATGATCACGGTTGCCCCACCCAGACACGCGACGTCGAGGTTGCCAGGCAGCGCGTGTGTGGAGGAGTCGCTCGCACTCGTCCAGTTGCCCGCGACGCTCCAGAGACCACCGGACGGACCCGTGAAGTCGTCAGAACAGGCCGGCGTCGCGAAGGCTGCTGCGACATGGAACGCGAGCATCGCAATCGCCAGGACGCCGATCATTCCGAGCGTAATTGCGCCCACGATCAGCGGCGGCCGGACACTCCATCTGTTCCCGGTAGTCATCACGACGACTGAGTCTGGCCGCGGGGAGGCGGTCTCTGTATGGGTGAGGTCCCTCGTTTAACGACGGGTGCGAGGCCGTCATCGGCTCGCGCAATCAAGGGTGTTCCCCCATACACAGGGTGCCCGTCAGCGTGCAGCCTTGAGAGCTACGAACGCATCCGTTCTGATCGATCTCTAGGGGGACACACATGGAGCTGTTGTCGGATGCCGCGTTGCGGCTGAACACTCAGGCGAGCGCCGTCGCGGCGACGGTGCTGTCAGAACCTGTCGAGGCAGCGACGCGCTGCGAACAGGTGAACCAGGACATGCGGCTGGGCGCCGCCGGCGTCGGTGGGATCAACCGAGGCCTCGTTCGGGGGATGAAGGCGATGAACCGGGCGATGATGCCGAGCGTCGGTGGGGTGGGGAAGGAGCTCGAGACCGGCGGATTACCGCAGAGCTTCGTTCTGGCTGTGACCGCGAGCAAGGTGCACGCGCTCGAGGACAAGCACGAGGGTGACACGCTGCTTGCCGGGAAGATCCTGAAGTCCTGGGATCGCGAAGGCTTCCAGGCCCGTCGCAACGATGAACGCATGAACGCCGCCAGCGGTGTGCCGGCCGACCGTCAGGTGCTGACCATCTTTCTCCCGATCGAGGGAGGCAAGGGCCGCTACCAGCAGGCGATGGCGCGCAACGCAGCGGCAGCCGGTTCGCCGGGCATGCCTCACAAGGTGATGGTCGCCAAGGACAGCGCCAGCGCTGCCGTGGTTCAAGCACTGGTCACAGCGGGCACAGCGCCGAACATCATTGTCGGCGGTCAGAGCCTCCAGGACATGATCGCCGGTGCCGGTGCCGGTGCCGCGACAGGCGCCGATCAACTCGCCAAGCTCGCGGCCCTCCATGAGCGCGGCGTGCTCACCGACGACGAGTTCGCTGCGCAGAAGGCGAAGATCCTCGGGGGCAGCTAGTGCCGCGGTGAGCGATGCGTAGGGGGCGGGTGCCCCGGCGCCTGCCCGCCGTCGTGGTAGCTTGACGGCCGTGCCGCCTGCCAGCCGTTCCCGGTACCGAGGGCGATGGGTGCCGGCGGTGGCACTGGTCGTCGTCGTTGTCGTCGTGGTGCTGGTCACAGAGCTGAGCAGCTCGTCGCCGGCCACCGGCTACGACGCTTCGTATCCGCAGTGCAAGGGTTCTTACCCATCGACTCCGCTGTTCGGGATCGTCGGCGTCAACGGTGGGCTGGCGGACGACGCAAACCCGTGTATCAGCGGCGAGCTGCGCTGGGCACGTGCCGCGCCAGGTCAGAAGCGCCCGAGGGAGCCGCGCCTGTCGCTGTACATCGATACCGGCAACCCGGGCGGTCATCACGTTGCGGACTGGCCTAGAGGCGGCAACGCGCCGGCCTACGGCGCTTGCAACGGCAAGTTGACCAACGCCTGCTCATACATCTACGGAGAGCAGCGCGCCGTCTACTCCTACCGCCTTGTCGCCGCGCTCGACCCGGTCGCGGCCAAAACCGCGCCCTGGTGGCTGGACGTGGAGCTGATGGCGAGCTGGGCCGGTACCTACCAGCTCAACATCGCTGCGCTGAAGGGCTTCATCGCCGGACTGCACGACGCCGGCGCGACGGGACCGATCGGGATCTATTCCAACAGCTCCCAGTGGAAGGAGATCACAGGACTGACGGCGCAGACAACAGCAACCGCCCTCGATAGCCAGCTACGCGACTGGGTGGCCGGAACCGAGGCAGGACTCACACAGGCGCGGCAGAACTGCGCAAGCGGTGGCTTCACCGGTGTCGCGCCGACGCTCGCGCAGTACCGGATCGGTCCGCACGACGCCGACCTGCGGTGTACCGGCGCGCGCTGACCCGTGCAGACCATCCAGCCTCGATACCGTTGACCTCATGAGCGAGCAGCGCGAGATCCTCGACTGGGCTGGTGTCGGTCCGGCGACCAGTGAGCTCGCCGAGACCATCAACGATGACGGCTTTCAGCCAGACGTGATCCTGGCGATCGCGCGCGGCGGCCTTTTTGTCGCCGCGAGCCTCGGCTATGCACTCGGCGTGAAGAACACATGGACGATGAACGTGGAGTTCTACACCGGCGTCGACGAGCGTCTCGAGCTGCCGATCATCCTTCCGCCGGTCCCCGAGTTCGTAGATCTCGAGGAGGCGAAGATCCTGGTCGCAGACGATGTCGCCGACACCGGTGCCACGCTGGCGCTCGTCAAGGATTTCTGCGCTCCGCGCGTTGGTCAGATTCGGATCGCGACGCTCTACGAAAAGCCACGCTCTGTGGTCAAATGCGAATACGTGTGGCGACGGACCGACCGATGGATTGTCTTCCCCTGGAGCGCAAAACCGCCGTTGACTCCAAAGGAGTCCAAACCCGGCGACCGGTCGACCGGCTGGGTGTAATGGGCGACCATCTCATAGTCCTTCACTCGGCGGTGCGGGCCTGCGCGGGTTACAGCCGCCACGACGCTCCCTCGATTCTGTTGGACGGCTCATCGATCGCACGCGACACCGAGCACGGTCGCGCGATCACCGCGCAACTGACGCGCCGCCACGACACGCTTGCGGAGGCGATCGATGCGGCGGTCTTTGCGCTCGGCGCCGCAGGGTTGCCCAAGAGCATCCACCGCCAGGCGCGCGCGGCGTGTGAGGACTACTTCTACGGCGTGCTTGACCTGACGCCAAGCCACAAGTTGGGTGCGCGGGGGGAGAACGTCGAGACGCTCGAGCCGATGCCAGATCCGATGTATCGGGCGCTTGAGAAGGTCGTCGGCTTCGTCGTGGACGGCGAGTACGAGGATCTCCGCGCCGCGTCTGGCGACCGGCTCATGGTCGAGGACCTGCGCCGTCGCGTCGAGGACGACTGCCCCGAGTCGCTGGTGCTGTCGCCGCGCGAGAGCTACCAGGTCGAGGCGATCGCCAAGTCCGACGATCCCGACCTGCCGGGCTGGGCGTACTTCCTCGACCTATGGACCGAGCGCGGACGGGCGCGTCTGCATATCGAGGGCGAACTCGAGGAGTCGGGCGGGCAATTCAAAGCGACGCTCAACGACATCCTGCCATGAGGCGTCGGCCTTAAGCGCGGAAAGCCCACCCGTAGGTGGACTCTCGGCCATCAGAAGATCAGGCGGCTCTCGCGGGAAGGGGACATTCAGATGAAGGTCTCGCCCTCTTGTTGCCTTCGCTGTCTGACGGTCTCAGCGTAGCGCACCCTGCTTCCCAGCAGGGCGGTAACGAACTCACCGAGCCCTCAATGGCGGTGTAGCGGTTAGGGTGCGACTGAGGCGGCGGCGACGACTTCGAGCACCGCGGCGAGGCGTTCGGCGATGGCGTCCCAGGTGTAGTGCTCGCAGATGATCCCGCGCGCCGCCCGGCCGCGACGCGCTCGCTCGGCATGATTGCCGATCGCTTCGGCTAGCGCGCGCGTTAGCGTGTCCTTGCTGTCGTCGGCGGTGAGCCATCCCGTCGTCCCGTTGGCGATGATCGACACGGGGCCTGGCGAGCGTGTCGCGACAGCAGGGCGTTCGCAAGCCATGCCTTCGACGAGCACGAGCCCGAACTGCTCGCGTGAGGAGGTGAGCGCAACGACATCGGCTGCGCACAGCAGCTTGGGCAGTCGTGCGTGTTCGTACCAGCCGGCTAGGAAAACCCCGCGGGCCTCGATCCGTGCGATCGTCTCGACCGGATGCTCGCCTTCCCACTCGCCCGGGTGCCCGCCGATGAGGACGAGGCCCGACGGCGTTGGCGTTTGCTCGCTCGCTGACGCGAACGCCTCGATCAGTAGCGGCAACCGCTTCACGGCGGTGAATCGCCCGACGTAGGCGACGACGACCCCGTCGACGAGGGGTCCGAGGTCGTCTTCCTCGTAGGCGACGCTGCCTGCGCCGCCTCCGGGGCGCCACCCGCGCGGACGCTCGACGAGGACCTCTCGCCACATGGCGCGGCGGTCGACCAGCTGTGGCCGGAACACATCGGTGTCAACGCCGCTTGGCAGCGGGACGATTCGCTCGTAATCCAGTTCGAGCAGATCCCGTGCCCGAGCAACCGCCCCCTCGGCGACGACGACCCGCGTGCACTCCTGGGCCCAGCGGCGCAGGCGCTGCGCCCAGGCCGCGGCATGCGGCCAGCACGGCACGCCGGAGTCGATCGCCTCGAGCATCAACAGCTCCGTGCCGTGCAACTGGCCGACGACGGGGATGCCGGGGGCCACCCGGGCCGCTGCCTCGTTGAGCGGCGTCAGATGATGGAGATGAAGGACATCCGCTTCGGCGGCTCCGGCTGCCGCAAGCTCCCGCGACCATGCCGCCACCTGCCGCTCGTACGCCTCGTCGTCGAGTGCAGCAAACACCCGGTCGATGGCGCCGGGGCGATCCTCGAATGAAGGATGCATCGGCGCGGTGCCTGACGGCCCCGTGTAGGCAAGAGGATCGTCGGACGCAATCGCCGGGCCGAAGTCGACTGCACGGAGGTCGTCGTCGCCGTAGAAGCGCCGGGCGTCGCCGTGGCCGTCAAGGTCGCCTCGCGATCCGGCGAGAAGCGTCACCTCGCAGCCCTTGGCGCGAAGCCCCTCGGCCAGCGCGCGTGCGACATGCGCCGACCCGCCACGGGGAGAGAAGAGAATCGCGGAGACGACATGCAATGGCATCAGAGATGGCGATTATGTCCACCACGCTCGCAGTCGTGCGTCCGGGGGTGGCGCTAGGCCCGCGCTTCGAACACGATCGCAGTAACGATCGGCCGGCCCTCGAGCAGGTCAACCCCGTGCGCCTCGCGTGGACGGTTGCGTAAGCGCCCTGCCTGCACGAGCGACGCTGACCCGCCACCGTCGAGGTTGATCGCCTCCTCAGCACCGAGCGCGATGAGCGCCTCTGCGAGCTCTGCGAGCGTCATCCCAGCATCACTGTTGGTGCGCCCGTCACAGGCCACAGCCAGCAGCCGTCGGCCCGTGCGGGCGAGAGCAGCACGTGGGAAGCGGCCGTCGGTGATGTCAGAGTCGAACTGCCGCGCCCCGATCGAGAAGCCCTCAGGGTCAGCGCCGTCGGCGACGGCGCTACGGCCGTCAGCGACAAGCAGCGGCCCGGCCTGCAGGAGGTCCCCGGCGGGCGCGAGGGGAAGGGTGTCACGACGGGCGATGCGGACCGCGTCACCATCGACATGCACGCAAGCCCGCACAGCGCCCCATGGCACGTCAAACGGCGTCGACGGCTCCTGCTCGCCGGCGATCCACAGCTCACCGAGCGGCGCGCTGAGCGCACGGACGAAAAATCCACCGACGACCGCGTCCCCGACGCCCCGCTCGTGGCACCAGCGAACCAGCGGCATCGCGCGTTCCAGGACGACGACCCGCGGCGTGATCGCGGCAAGATCGTAAGTGACGACGTGCAGCGTCGTCCGCACCCCGCCGCGAAGCTGGACCCGGTGGCGCTCGTAGCGCGATCGGCGCCGACGCGGCCACGCCACCGGTGCGGCAAACGTGCCACGCGAAAGCACAGACACAAGCTGGCGCTCAAACATAGGTGCGCACACGATCTCACGCGCGGCGGCGAACCGTGTGACATACCTGAGAACACCGACCGACGGTTACAGCTGACGGCGGCCTGCATTCAAAACGACAGCGCGTTTTTCGGCGTCTGTTCACGGCCACGGAGGCGGCGCTACAGTCGGCGTCGATGCGCACGGTGTCGCTACTCCGCGGCGCGGTTCCGCTGGGGGCGATCTTGTCACTCGCGGCCGCGGCGCCCGCCGTCGCCCTGACCAACTCACAGTCGTACACGGCTGCCGGCGAGCACGCGTTTGTCGTGCCTGCAGGCGTCAGCAGCGTGCAGGTGCTGCTTGTTGGTGGCAACGGCGGCGCAGGATCAGGAACCCAGCCGGGCGGGCTGCCGGCGACGGTGAACGCCGCGCTCGCCGTGACACCTGGCGAGACGCTGTACGCCGAGGTCGCGGGCAACGGCCAGACGACCAACGGAACCGAGCAGGTCGCCGCCGGTGGGTACGGCGGTGGTGGGCCGGGTGGTGGGGTCGGCCCCACATTCGGCACTGTGGCGTCGGGCGGCGGCGGTGGCGGAGCTTCGGACGTTCGCACCTGCTCGGAGAGCTCGTCCCAATGCTCGTCGCTTCTCTCTCGTCTGGTCGTCGCCTCGGGGGGCGGTGGCGCCGGCGGTGAAGGGCTGGGCTCGGGCACCCCTGACGTGCCGGGCGGCGTCGGCGGCGGCTACGGCGATGCTGGCGGCTTTAAGGGCACGCAGGACATCAACATTGATACGGCGGGGGATGGGGGCTCGCGAGCGAGTGCCGTCGCTGGGGGCGCTCTCGGATCCGGCGTGAATGAGACTCCATCACTGCAAGACGGAGCGCTTGGGATCGGCGGCGTCGGTGGAGAGAGCGGCGGCAACGGTGGCGGTGGTGGTGGCGGCGGTGGTGGTATCTATGGCGGCGGCGGTGGCGGCGCCGGCGAATACGCCACCAATGGCGCCGGGGGCGGGGGCGGGGGCGCCGGTTGGGCGGGGGTGCCCGTGGGCGCGACTGGCGTTTCTGGCTACGGGCTCGTGCTCACCCTGGCGGGCGCCGAACCGCAGGTGACGTTCAGCTGGGTCGCGCCGGCGCCTGCGGCGATTGCCGGAGCCGCGAGCGCAATCACTTCGACCGCCGCGACGCTCAACGGGACGGTCAACCCCTATGGCGCGGCGATCACGAGCTGCCAGTTCACGGTCTCGCCGGGAGCTGTCACGCTTCCGTGTACGCCTCTCGCCACCGGAGCGACGCCGGTGCCGGTGTCAGCACGGCTGAGCGGTCTGGCGCCCGCAACCACCTACACCGTCACGCTGTCGGCAGACAGCAGCGGCGGGATCAGTAGTGGAACGGCGGTCACGTTCACCACCGCGGCGTTGGCATCGGCCTCGGCGCCTATCACGGCTACCGCGTCGTCACCTGGCATCAGCCACCTGACTATCACGAAGCGCGTGCGCCGCGCCAGCGCAAAGCGAAAGCGCGCCCACCCGGCGATCACGCTGTCGCTTTCGCTCTCTCAGAGCGCCACGCTCAGGTTCACATTCGAGCGGCCGTTCAGCGGACGCCGCGCCAAAGGAGGGCGCTGTGTCGCAACCAGACGAAGCCCGCCGCGGGCATCGCGCTGTCGCGGCTATACGCCGGTGAAGGGCGCGCTGACCGTCGTTGGAATTTCGGGCGCGAACAGAATCCGCTTCGCGGGTGTGCTCGACCATGGCCAGCTAATGCCGCTCGGCGCCTACCGCCTGATCGCCGTCGCGACGAATGCGGCGGGGAAGCCCTCGCTGCCACGTATGGCGACGTTCACGCTGGTCAAGTAGTCCTACCTGCCAGAGAACGTCTGATTGATCGTCTCAGGGTTCTGTGTGGACCACGACGTCGGCGAGGGACGAGTGCTCTTGGCGCAGCTTCTCTTCGAGTTCGCTGGCGAGTTGGTGTGCTTGTTCGAGTGAGGCGGCGTCTCCGACGGAGATGGTTATGAAGAGCACCTCGCCATCGGGGGTTGGTAGGAGCTTGAGGTCGCGCGCAGGGGTGTGCGCGTAACGCTGGACGATTGATTTGATCTTCTCCAACGCGTCTGGGTCGTTGCCGGTCAGAGGGTCGGCGGCGATCGGTTGCTCAAGGGGCTCTAGGTGGGTGCGAACGTCGCTGACTGTGGGCAGGGCTCGGATGGCGTGTTCGACGCGTTCAGCGATTTCGTGGGCGGCGGCGAGGGAGCTGTCAGCCGGCAGCTTGAGGTGTAGGGACACGCTGTGCTGGTCACCGTGTTCAAAGATCGTGATGTCGTGCGCTTCGCTTACCGATGGTTCGCTGAGCGCGATCGCGAGGACGCGGTCACGGAGCGTCAGCCCGCGACGTCGGGGCTCGACGTGTACGACGACGTCGCTGTTGGGCAGGACCTTCTCGATCGCGTGTTCAACCTCGTCGGCAGCGGCGTGTCCCTCGATCACGGCGCGACCTGGCGGTACTGCGACGACGACGTCGGCGAAATAACGTCCGCCGGACTCGCGCAGCCGCAGTCGGTCAACCTCGATCCCAGGGCTGAGGGCGGCGATCGCGTCGCGTGCAATGGCCTGTGCGTGCGCGGGCGCGGTATCCATGAGCACTTGCACGTTCTCGAAGATGAGACGACCGGCCGCGGTGAATATCAAGCCGGCGACGATCAGCGCTGAGATCGCGTCTCCGTCGTGGAAGCCGGCGTGCACGAAGATCAAGCCGAACAGGACCGCGATCGATCCACCAACGTCGCTGGCGAAGTGGAAAGAGTTTGACCGCAAGGCCGTAGAGCCGTAACGGCGTGCGCTGTTGCGGGCAATCACTGCACGGCCGACGTTGACCACGATCGCCAAGCTGATGACTGCGAACACATACCACCGGGGCGATAGCGAGCTGTGACCGCCGATCAGGCGCTGGATCGCTTCGATCACAACGATCAGTCCGCCGCCGAGCAGGATCGACGCCTCGGCCAGCGCCGAGAGGTTCTCCGCTCGGCGATGCCCGAAAGGATGGGACTCATCAGCGGGCCTGGCGCCGACACGGACAGCAAAGAACGTCACAACGGCGGCGACGACGTCACCGGTCGACTCGATGCCGGTCGAGACCAGCCCAAGGCTTGAAGTCGCCAGGCCAACGCCGAGCATCAACACCATCAACGACGATGCGGTGATGATCGACACGACCGTGGTGCGCTGTTGGCCCGCGCTGTCGGTGTCGGCGCTCAGGGCAGAGGTCTTAGTCATCGCGCGAGAGCGTACGCACTCGCCGGGATCACCGTCGCTCGAATTTCTCCCGGCGCACGGTTGCCTTGCGACCCTTGAGCTTGGTCCCTCTAAGTCCTTGGATGACCTCGTCGACGCGGTCGACGGGGATCTCCACGAGGCTGAAGCGGTCGGCGATCTCGATTGTCCCGATCTGGCGACCCTGGAGACTCGTCTCGCCTGTGATCGCTCCGACCAGGTCCTGGGGGCGGACGTGTGCGGCGCGGCCCAAGCCGATATAGATCCGCGCTGTCTCGCCTGCGCCGTTGCGCCCGGGGCGACGGGCGGCCTTGTCGTTCTTATCGCGGTGCAAGCTCATCTGCGGAATCTCAGGCTCGGAATCCCCGTCGCCGACTGAAGTCGCCTCGTGAGCGAGCTTGATCGCTGCGAGCGCGACGTTCAGCGGGTCGAACTCGTCCGAGAGCGTGTCGAAGACGACGCGGAACTGCTCCAGATCGTCCTCCAGCAGCGACTCGTGCAGCGCGGCGCGGGTCAGCTCCAGTCGGCGCGCCTTGAGATCGGCGACGGTGGGCACGGTCTCGATCTGGATCGGCTGCTTTGTGAGCCGCTCGATCGTCTTCAGCATCCGATGCTCGCGCGGCTGCGCCAGCGTGATGGCTGTGCCCTGACGGCCGGCACGGCCAACGCGTCCGATGCGGTGGACGTAGGACTCGGCCGCGGACGGCACATCGAAGTTCACGACGTGCGTGAGCGTGTCGATGTCGAGCCCGCGAGCAGCCACGTCGGTCGCGATGAGCAGGTCGGCGGTCTCCGACCTCAACCGGCCGAGCACCTTCGTGCGCTGCTCCTGGCTGAGCCCTCCGTGGAGCGCCTCAGCCCGATAGCCACGGCCGTTGAGCGTCTCAGTGAGCTGGTCGACGTCCGCACGGGTCCGGCAGAAAACGAGAGCTTGCCCAGGCTGCTCGACGTCGAGGATTCGTCCCAGCGCCGCGGACTTGTGGGCACGGTCGACGACGTACGCGGTCTGGCGAACCTGAGGCGCCTCGCCCGGGGCGGCCTGGCTGAGGCCGACGCTGATCGTCGTCGGGGTCTTCAGGTGCCGTCCAACCATGTGCTTGATCCGCGGCGGCATCGTCGCGCTGAACAAGACGGTCTGGCGTGTCGATGGGGTCTGGTCGAGGATCGTCTCGATGTCCTCGGCAAAGCCCATGTCCAGCATTTCGTCGGCCTCGTCGAGAACGACAACCTCGAGGTCCGCGAGATTGAGAGTCCTACGCGTGAGATGGTCGATCGTTCGTCCCGGCGTGGCGACGACAACGTCGATGCCGCGCTCCAGCGACTTGATCTGGCGGACAATCGGAGCGCCGCCGTAAATCGGCAGGACTCGGGCGCCGACGTGGCGTCCGTACTTATAGATGGCTTCGGAGACCTGGATCGCCAGTTCACGCGTGGGGACCAGGACGAGTGCGCGCGGACGCGGCCCGCCGAGCGTGATGCGCTGCAGCAGCGGCAACGCGAACGCCGCGGTCTTGCCGGTGCCGGTGGCTGCCTGGCCGAGCAGGTCAGCACCGAGCAGAAGCGGCGGGATCGCCTCGGCTTGGATCGGTGTGGGCTCTTCGTAGCCGAGCTCCGTCAGCGACTGCAGTAGCTCGTCTCGGAGCTCGAGGTCAGAAAACGTCGTCATTGACCTCCACGGTAGCTCCGTGCTCACAAAGCGTCCGAGTTGGAGCCTCTGATGAGGGTTTATGAGGTTGGCGACCGGGGTACTGATGGCCGGGCCAGCCCGACGCGATTGCCGGGGGCTCCGGCAGCCGCAGGAGAAGGAGAGAGCATGAGAAGGCGTCTGCTTATCGTCGCGACGGCGTACGTAGTGGTCGGTTGCGGCGCGATGGTCATGACCAGCGCGGGCCAGGCGGCGGTCACCTCGCCGACCTCACCGGTCAACCTGTCGACACCGATCAACTTCTCGGCTGCCGAGGCGAGCCCGGGAGCGACCGTCCTGGCCGGCGATGCCCGGTTCGAGGTCCTCGGCAGCGGCCTGATCAGGATGGAGTACTCGCCGACCGCGAGCTTCGAGGACGCCCCGACGGCAAACGTAGTGAACCGCCGATTCGCCGTGCCCCGCTACCGAGTGCGCCGCAGCGGCGGGTGGCTGACGATCTCCACGTCTGAGACGACTCTGCGTTACAAGCTTGGATCCGGTCCCTTCGGGCCGGACAACGTGTCGGTGACGGTGAATGGGGCCGGCGGCTCGACGACCGTGAGCCCACAGTGGGAGAACGAGTGCCCGTTCGACCAGGTCTGCGACGCCGGAGCCGCCGCGCTGAGCGGCGGCGCTGATATCGAGACCAACCACGCCGACTACCAGAGCATCGCCGGGTTCATCGGCGGGCTCGGCCAGGGTAACCAGGCAGGTGCCGAGTGGACGGTGCTGGGCGCGCCCGCCGGCGAGGCGATCGTCAGCCTGCGCTACTCCAACTACGTCGGCGCGCTGGGCGGTCCCGCGCCCCGCACGATCGATCTGACTGTCAACGGCACCGACGTCAAGACGTTGACGCTGCCGGCGACCAGCAGCTGGGATACGTGGTCGACGGTCACCGCCGACGTCGACCTGACGGCCGGCACCAACAAGGTCGGCGTGACGTGCGCCGACGGCGACAGCTGCAGCGTCAACGTCGACACCCTGTCGGTGGCTTCCGGCGGAGGGTCGGCACCGGTCGAGCCGACGATGGACTATCTGGGTGGCTACACCCGGGGCTTTGACACCGCGACCTATGGGTCGCCGGGCTATAGCTGCCCAGCGGGCACGCCCACCGCGGCCCAGTGCGCGGCCGCTCTGCCCGAGATGCATCCCGGCATCCTTGACCGCGCGGGATACCGGCTGCTCGATGATTCTCAGACGGCGCTGTGGACCTCCGATGGCTGGGTCGCCGAGCGACCAAGCGACGGCGACGTCGAGGACGGGTACCTGTTCGTCTATGGGCACGACTACAAACAGGCCACGAGCGATCTCGCGCGCCTGACCGGGCCCTCGCCGCTGCTCCCGAAGTCGACGTTCGGGGTCTGGTACTCGGACTATCACGCCTACAGCACCTCCGACTACGAGAACACGCTGATCCCGGCCTTCCGGGCAAATCAGGTGCCGCTCGACACCTTGTCGGTGGATACCAACTGGAAGTCACCAAACGACTGGGACGGCTGGGAGTGGAACACCTCCCTGTTCCCCGATCCGCAGGCATTCCTGACCTGGGCCAAGCAGCAGGGCATCCAGGTCACGCTCAACATCCACGCGAGCATCGCCGACAACGACCCTCAGTTGGCCGCCACCCAGACGCTGGCTGGCGGCCCGCTGGCCGCCAGTTCGTGCTACAGCGGAGCCTGCCAGGTCTGGGACTGGAGCAGCATCTCGCAGGCCGAGTCCTATTTCGCCCTGCAGCAGCCGTTCGAGTCCCAGGGGGTGTCGTTCTGGTGGCTGGACTGGTGCTGTGACTCCTCGACGGCCTCGCTGCCCGGGGTCACGCCCGACAATTGGATCAACCACCTCTACGCCGAGGATCTGGCCAACAAGGGCGAGCGCGGGTTCGTGCTCTCCCGCATCGGCAGCTCCTACGAGAACCCGGACGAGGTGTATCCGGCGGGCCCGTGGTCGGGGCATACATCGACGCTCGCCTTCACCGGCGACACGTGGGGGACCTGGAACACGCTCGGCCTCCAGGTTCAGCTGGCCGCCGACGAGGCAAGCATCGACGAGCCCTACGTCAGCGATGACATCGGCAGCTTCCTCGGCCCGCCTCCGGGCACGGCCTCCGATGATCCCGACCTGTATGCGCGCTGGGTTCAGCTCGGAGCCTTCCAGCCGATCCTGCGGCTGCACTCCTCAGACGGAAATCGGCTGCCGTGGCAATACCCGCAGCCCGCCGACTCGATTGCCGCCGACTTCCTGCGGCTGCGCGAGGCGCTGGTGCCCTACACCTACACCCTCGCCGACGACGCCGTCAACACGGGTGGTTCCATCACCACTCCGCTCTACATCGACTACCCGGGCCAACCGGCCGCCTACGACAACCCAGGCGAGTATCTGTACGGCCCTGACGTCCTGGTCGCGCCGGTGACGTCGCCGGGCACGTCGAGCAAGGTGTCGGTGTGGTTACCGCCCGGCAAGTGGACCGACTGGTTCACGGGAGCCACCTTCATCGGCCCGTCTCAGCAGACGCTCACGGTTCCCCTGGATCGTATGCCGGTGTTCGTCAAAGCTGGCGGGATCATCCCCGAGCAGGCCGCGATGAGCCACGTTGGCGCCGATCCGAGCGCTCCCACGACACTCCGCGTGTACCCGGGGCAGTCCGGTCGCTTCTCGCTCTACGAGGATGCCGGGACGGGCAACGGCTACGAGCATGGCCAGGACAGCCGCACGGCGATCACCACCTGGTCGGGTTCGGCCTCCCGGCACGGCCGCGGGGTCTCCACCAACGTCGAGATCGGCCCCAGCCGCGGGCGTTACCCCGGTCAGCTGAGCTCGCGGAGCTTCTCGGTCCAGATCGAGACCGTCACCAGGCCCAACCAGGTGCTGGTCAACGCGCGCCCGGTGCCCCAGTCGGGCCCGGCCGGCTGGAGCTATGACTCGGCGAGCCACACGCTGACCGTCCCGGTCACCGGTTTGGGCCTGTCGTCGAGCGCTCTGATCACCGAGCTCGGCGGGGCGCCGGTCACCGCCGCCGAGCCGGCGGCAGTCGATCTCGCAATCACGCCATCGACGCCGCTCAGCGTCGATGCCGGATCATCCACCACCGTGACCACCAGCGAGGACAACAACGGCCCCGGAACGGCGACCGGCGTCTCCGTGACCCTCACCGCACCCTCGGGATGGACGGTCACGCCGGCGTCGCCCGTAGCGGGCGGCAACCTGGCCGAGGGAGGATCGGCCACGCAGTCGTGGACGGTCACCGCTCCCTCGGGTTCGAGTTCCCCGGTGACCGCGAGTCTGCTGGCACAGGCGACGTACACGAGCGCCGGTCAGGCCGAGCAGGTGACGGCCAGTGAGCAGGCCGGCCCTGCGGTTGCGCCGCTGCCCCCGCCGGTGATCACGTCGTCGAGTCCGGCGACGCCCGCCCCCGGGGACACGGTCACGCTGACCGGTCAGAACTTCGGTGACACTCAGGGCACGAGCTATCTGTCGCTCATCCAAGGTGGGACTAGCTGGGGCGCGCCCTATGACGGGGCCCAGGTCACCATCACGAACTGGAGCGATACGTCGATCACGTTCCAGCTGCCCCCGGCCAGCGGGTACCCGTGGCCGCTCTCGCCTGGCAGCGCGACCGTGGCCGTGAGCGTGGCGGGGCAGACGTCGGCGGCCCAGACGCTGACCATCGCCGGGGCGGTCGCGCCCACGCCGACGATCACGTCGGTGCAGCCGTCGAGCACGACGGCCGGAACCGCGATCACGCTCACGGGCACCAACTTCGGCGCGACCCAGGGGACCAACAGCTACCTGACGCTCTCACAAGGGGGCACGAGCTGGGGAGCGCCCGCCGACGGAGCGAAGGTGACGATCACAAACTGGAGCGATACGTCGATCACCTTCGATTTGCCCGCGGCCTCCGGCGTGCCCTACCCGATCAGTCCCGGGACGGCTTCGATCACGGTGACCGCTTCCGGCCAGACCTCCAACAGCGAGCAGATAACAGTCACCGGATAATTGCCGCTGGGGCGCGAAGATATGGCATCATATGCCGGATATCGCGGACGGACGAAATTTTGTTGCAAGCAGTTCGGCCGTCAACTCGGCTGAGATCTGAGCTGGGGCGGCTGCCCGACGCTGAGAGGCGAGTGGCGGAATTAGTCCTGGCCGGTGCTGGTGAGGCGATGCATGACAGCGTTGGACAGCTTGCTGGTCGTGCTGGTGTGTCGCCGGCCACGGTAGTTCGTCTGTCACGCCGCATTGGGTATGACGGGTTCGCGGCCCTGAAGATCGCAATCGCTCAGGAGACGGGCAGCGCCGACCAGTTCGGCCACCCGGCGCCCGACGGCGGCTCATCTGCTGCGCTTCATATCCGAGTTATGGCGGCGGATGCGGAGAGCATCCGGCGGGCAGCACGGTCGGTTGAGACGGCTGCATTTGCCAGAGCCCGGGTCGCAATTGTGGACGCCCGCGAGGTGTTGTTTGTTGGAGTCGGCGGGTCGACTGCGCTTGCAGCGCTGGCGGCGTTTCGTTTCTCCGCGCTGGGTGTGCGGACCAGCGCGCCGATTGACGTGCTGAGCCAGCACCTTCGCGCAGCGACCCTCTCAGCGGACGACGTGTGCGTCGCGATCAGTCATACCGGCGAGAGTAAGGACACGATCGAGATCGCGACCACAGCCGCCCAGGCCGGAGCGACGACGGTCGCGATCACCAGCTTCGCTGGGTCGCCGCTGACCGAAGCCGCCGATATCGCTCTGGTCTGTGGCGACGAGATCGACACGACGGCCCAGGAACTGTTTGCGAACCCGGTAGCACTGGTCAGCGTTCTCGGCGCGCTTCACGCCGATGTCGCTGCTCACCTTCCACGACCAGCCGCGCCGGGGACCGCTGCGCGGCTGATCGCAACACACCAGTACTGACAGAGGCAGGTGAACGTGAACGATCAGGAGCTGCAGGTCCGGCTGCGCGACTTGCCGGTCTTCGACATCGAGCTACCAACCTTTGACCCGAGACAGGCGCCCGACAATCCCAGTGAGCTGTTTGTCGATTGGTTGCTGGAAGCAATCAACGCCGGGGTTCGCGAACCGCACGCGATGACACTCAGTACCGTCGACGCCGCCGGGCGCCCAAATTCCCGGATGCTGATCCTCAAAGGAGTTGCCGACGGACGTTGGCTGTTCGCGACCAGTCGCGAGAGTCGCAAGGGACAGGAGCTCGCAGAAACACCGTGGGCAGCAGCCAGCTTCTATTGGTCGGAGCTCGGCCGCCAGGTGCGGATCCGTGGCCGTGTCGTCGACGGCGGCGACGAACCGTCGAACCGCGACTTTCTCGCCCGTTCCGAGGGATCTCGCGCCGAAGCGCTCGTTGGCAACCAGGGCCGGGTCCTGCGGGACCCGGCCGACCTCGAAGCCGCGCTAGAGGAAGCACGCGCGCGTCTCGCGAACCAGCCGGAGCTCATCGCGGATCACTGGCGGCTCTGCCACCTGATACCCGACCAGATCGAGTTCTGGCAAGCCGACGAAGACCGCCGCCGCACACGACTGCTGTACACGCTGGACCAGCAGACGTGGATCCGGGAACTGCTCTGGCCGTAGGGGCCAGCGACCCCGGTCACGTCGATGACTAGCTAGGCGCTAGCTATGTCTGTATCGTCCAGCTCATGCCAGAGATCGGGATGCATGAGGCGAAGACCAAGCTGTCGCAGCTCGTGGAGCGTGCAGAGCACGGAGAGGACATCGTAATCACGCGTAACGGCACGCCAGCGGTGCGCTTGATACCGGTGCCGAAGCCCAATCGGCTCGCAGCGGTTCGCGGCGCGCTACGCGGCGCGAAAATCCTGCCCGACGAGCTCGATGCCTTGCCAGACGACATCGCCGAAGCCTTCGGCATGAAGTGAAGCTGCTGCTCGATACGCACGCGGCGGTCAACTTCATTGAGGACGATCCGCGGCTTGGCGTAGAAGCTGCCGCCGCGATAGAGAATCCGAGCAATCATGTGCTGTTGAGCGCGGTTGTCGTGTGGGAGATCGCCATCAAGCGTGCACTTGGGAAATTGCCCGTCGATCAGCGATATCTCGCGCTGCTGCTCGAGGCCGGAGTGGAGCCTCTCGCGATCAGTGTCGGCCATGCTCGCGCCGTCGAGGATCTGCCGGCGCATCATCGGGATCCGTTCGACAGGCTGTTGGTGGTTCAAGCAGCGGCTGAGTCCGCGACGCTAGTCACGAATGACGAGAACATCAGACGCTATGACGTGTCGGTGCTCTGGTAATCGATCCCGACCAGGCGGCCATCGACCTTGGCGCCGCGAGCATGAACTAACTCGTCATCCATGAACCGCGACCATTGAGCATCCGAAGCAGTCTTACAGCGCGCGTCGCGGTCGGGAGAACCGTGGGCTAGTCGCGGACGGTTCGTGGCAGCCCGAAGTGGTGGAGGATGCTGTTGTCGAGGAAGCGGGTGATCGCGGCGATGCGGTCGCCTTCGAGGGTGAGCACGATCATTCCGTGAGCGTGTGCGATTGGGGCGTAGGGGTCGCGGAGATAGCACCCGAACGCTGGCTGGCTGTGAGCTCTCGTTTCCAGGAGCTGGAGGTGGTGAGCGCCGCGCCAGCTGAAGCGGTTGGTTAGAAGCTTGGCTATCGCGTCATGGCCCTGGTAGAGCAGCGGTTCGGGTGGCATCGTGAACGTTGCATCACTGGCGCGGAGTTCGATGCTGGCCGCGTCTCGGCTGCCACCACGTAGCCTTGCTCAAAGTCTTGGTCCTAAATCGATGTACTGGAGGTTTGTGAGCACGGCGTCGAAGCGGTCGGTGTGGCTGGCGCTCATCGTCGTCTACATCGCGTGGGGCTCGACGTACGTCGGGATTCGGATCATGGACCGAACCATCCCTCCCCTGATCGGAGCTGGGTGCCGGTACCTATCAGCCGGTATCGCGATGTACGTCTTCCTTTGGGTTCGACACCGCGCGTCTCCCCGGGTTACCGGCCGAGAGCTGGGCTCGGTCGCTCTGGTCGGAGTCCTACTGCTCGCTGGGGGTAACGGTTTCGTCTGCCTGGCTGAGCGTCACGTTCCGGCCGGCCTGTCGGCGCTGGTGGTCGCGTCGGTACCCCTGTGGCTACTCGTGATCCGCATCATCACCCGCGACCGGCCCGGCCGGGCAACGCTCGCCGGGCTGGGTGTGGGGTTTGTTGGTGTCGCATTGCTGGTCCTGCGAGGCGGGGCGGAGAAGGGGGTCAGCGTGCCCGAGCTCCTGATAGTGGTCGGCGCCTCGTTCTCGTGGGCACTGGGCTCGTGGGCTTCGGGTCGGTTGCCGATGCCCAGTGATGCCGCCACCGGCACCGCGCTTGAAATGCTGATTGGTGGCGCAGTGCTGATGGGTCTCGGACCTGCGGTCGGTGAGGACTGGAGCACCTTGGCGCTGCACGCCTCGGCCGACTCGTTGCTCGCGGTGGTCTACCTGGCGCTGGTCGGGTCGGTGCTCGCGTTCACCGCCTACGTGTGGTTGCTGCAGCACGCCCCGATTGCCCAGGTTTCGACGTACGCGTACGTCAACCCGGTAGTCGCGGTCATCCTCGGTGCGCTGTTGCTCGACGAGAGGATCACCGCGACCACGGTGATCGGGGGCGCGGCGATCGTGTTCGCCGTGGTACTTGTGATACGCGGCGAGGCACGATCCGCGACCGCTGCGTAAGCGGCACAGACGCAGCCTCAAGAACCTCGCACGGCCGAGTTGCCGCATCGTTACCGCCGGCTCATAGCTGGGCGGGGTCGGACTCCTAGAGGCGGGTCTGATCAGACCGAGGGGTTCCGCTAGTTGCGGCGAGTTGACTCGCCTGAAGAGTGCTCGCAAGCCTCGCCGTGGGGTTGACCGGCTCCTGGCGAGGGGGAGGTGCGGTCGTCCCGTGGCGCGGTGACCCCGTTTGCAGTCATCGCGCGATCTTGGGGCGTGCAAGGTTGCCGTGGTCCTCGGCGTGGGTTCAGGATTGTTCGCTGAGGCCCGGGCCGGAGGAGCTTCTCCAGGCGGGATCTGATCAGCTGGGGATCGCCGGCGAGATCACGCGGATCGGCTTAGCGTGCCGCTGGACGCCCAGCTCATACAACCGGGCTGTTAAGAACACCTAGTGGCCAGGCGATGACGGTCGTGACGGCCGGTGCGTCCGGCACGGTCACGATGGGTCGTTAGTCCGCTTGCAGTGTGGTGCCCTCACCCTGGGCATTCGCTTTGACCTGTGGTGCCGTCCACAGCATCCTGGCGGCCTCTGATCGCCCTTTGACGCCGAGCTTGCGGTATGTCCGTTCGAGGTGGGTCTTGATCGTGGCCGCGCTGATGCCGAGTTCCTGTGCGGCGTGAGCGTTCGCTCGGCCCGAAGCTACGAGCGTGAGCACCTCCAGCTCACGCGGCGTGAGTCCGAAGAGTGAGAGGTCGCGTACTGGCTGTACCGGCCTAGCATGGATCCTGGTCAGCAGCTGGTCGTGCTCGAGAGCGTTCCGGTACGCCTGGATTATGTACGGGCGGGCGCGGTCGAGTAGATCGCGCTCGGCGTCGCTGAAGTCGCGCGCGTCCCGGCGCCGACATAGGGCGATCGCCAGCATCCGCTGGCTCCCGAACGACAATATGCAGGCCATCTGGTACTCGATCTCCAGCGG